>ENA-OQDW01000076-OQDW01000076.1-human-gut-metagenome-genome-assembly--contig:-NODE-76-length-36986-cov-3.327600_pt1 | contig 36986 bp, 40 predicted proteins | sample MGYA00242784_ERZ504613 | MGnify/ENA primary metagenome ERZ504613 (study PRJEB26092, sample SAMD00036330) | human gut metagenome | host: Homo sapiens | study: EMG produced TPA metagenomics assembly of...
AGCTTGGCAGTACTAATAGGTCGAGGGCTTGACCATGCGAATGGTTCAAGGGTAAATGTGTGTTTAACACGCGATGGTTTTTTCGGTTGCCTCTCTTCTCCTTTGTTCAGTTTTCAGGGCGCAAAAATTTTATTATAACACATTTATGCCGTTCGGATTTTTATCCGAACGGCTGTTTTTTATGATTAGGCATTTATCATTTGCTGTGCTCTATTTTCTAGAGTTAATAGGAGAGATTTGCTTACTGAAATATAAAACCAATTCGCCATCCTCCATCTCTGCAAATAAAACTTTGTAAATCCTAAGTGTAAGTAGATGGCAAGCGTTCGGGTTTCCTTTGCCTCAACGCCTATTGTCAGCCTTGATAGATGATTCCGTATTGCAAACTGCTCCATTTCCTGCATTAATTTAGAAATATGGCCTTGTCTTCATATCTCTTTTGAATTCGCAAAGCTTGATGTTTGCAATTTTTTCCCCATCACATAATACTTTTCTGCCTGCAATTGCACTGCACGCAGGTGATAATAGTAATGTGCCCTCCCCGATTGCAACATCATTATGCAGGATTAGAAAAGTTGCCGCTTTTCCTGACCGGTTATTTTCGATAAACTCTTTTTTCCAATCAATCCAGCGTTTATCGTTCCCGTTCTCTGCAATGTTTCGATTCCAGAGGGATTCTAGCTCCGATTCGGTTGCCCGCTGATACAACATAAGGAATCCCCTTTCAAGCGCTTGTGTTTTTGTTGGTTTAACGAATTTAATATTATAACAAATTGGGGAAAAGCGCAAGCGCCCAATGAACGGAACGATATTTTTACGCCATCCTACCAGCACGTTATAAGATTTTGGATGAATTTTTGTATCGGTATAGGCAATAACCTTAATGGCAGATCTAAAAATAATCAACAAATATTGACAAATAAAATGGATTATCTATAATGAAGGAAGGGATTATTGTGAATCCTTTTTTGGTCTTGATGATAACAGGCTTTTACCGGGCATACGATCAATTGACAGAAGAACATAATTGGAGAATTAAATAATTTTTTGGAGGCGCGTATGAGTTTTTGGTCAGTAGCCCAAAATATTCTGATTCTATCCGCACTTCTCATTGGCGGATTAGCGTGCGGATTTGAAGCGATTTATGAAATTAAACAGGGCGGCAAGTGGCGCATCTGGAAGAATATATCGATTGGCTTACTCACGGTTTATGCCGCGTTGGTCGTCATGCTGACGATGCATTGAATCGCTATCTTATAAAAAGCTTTGTGTTACAGAAAACCCGGCAGGCCGGATGCATCGTTGCATTCTGCGCCTGCCGAGTTCTTTTATGGAGCCAATTACAGTTCATGCGCCAACGGAAACCGTACCTGGAACACCGTGCCCTTCTCCACCACGCTATCCACGCTGATGTCGCCGCCGTAGAGCTGCACGATATGCTTGACAATCGAGAGGCCGAGTCCGGTGCCGCCCAATTCCCTGGAACGGCCCTTATCCACGCGATAGAACCGCTCGAAGATACGCGGCAGGCTTTCCTGTGGGATGCCGAGGCCTGTATCCTCCACCTTAATGACCGCCATGCCGCGCGCAGCCTGCGTGGAAACGGTAACGCTTCCGCCCGGGCGATTATATTTGACGGCATTTTGGATGAGGTTTGTAAAGAGCTGAACGATCCGATCTGGGTCTGCTCGAATGGTGAGCTCTGGCGTGAGCTCAGAGGAAAAGGCGATTTGCCGCTCCTGCGCCATGGGGGAAAGGTGCTCGAGCGCCTCCTGTGCGATCTTTGATACATCTGTACATTGGGTTTCCGGCGCTTTTTGCAAATTGTTTTCGATTCGGGAAAGCTCTAAAAGATCATCGATTAGACGCTGCAAGCGATCCGCCTCAATGCCGATAATTTCATAGAATTTCGCCCGCGTCTGCGCATCCCTCTTTTCATCCTGAAGAAGCTCTACATAACCACGGATGGAGGTTAACGCGTCTTCAGCTCGTGCGTGACATTGGCGACGAATTCCCGGCGCATCTCTTCCAACTGATGGAGCTTGGTCACATCCCGCACCACAGCGAGCGCGCTTTTCGGCGCATAACTAAGCTTGGCGGCATAGAGTTGGAGCACGCAAGGGGCAGGGGCAGAGAACGTAATCTCTTTGGAGAGATCGTGGCCTGTTTCAATCGCTTCATCCATTGCCTGCTGGAGATAACGGTAATTTGTGCCGCATTCGGAAAGGGAAGTTGCACCTTCCGGGGCGGGGCCGAGCAGATTTCCCGCCCGGCTGGTCAGCAAAATGAGCTGATTATTTTCAATGGAAACAACGCCTTCATCCAGGCCCTGCAAAATGGCACGCAGCCGTTCGTTGCTTAAACGCAATTCGTCGCTCGTGTCGCTTAGCTCCTGTGTAACGGAGTTGAGCGCAGTGCTCAATTCGCTTAACTCGCCTTTTGGCTGTGCACGCTGGGAAAGATCCCCTGCGGCGATCCGGTTTGCAATGGTGGTTAAATCAGATACAGCTTGACAGAACGCGCCGCCCAGATGCGGGAGAGGAGGAATGCAATGACAATCCCCGCCACAAGGCCAATGCAGGCATACAAACCCAGCAGCAGTGCAGAGTGCCAAACGCTCGCCAGCGGCATGGCCGCCCGGTAAACGATGCCGTTGGAGGCATAAGCCGCATAGGAATAGAGAATGGAGGTGGATTCGCTTTTGCGCGTGTGAAATCCCCACCCCTCAGAACGCGCCTTCTGCACCTCGGGGCGGTCTGAATGGATTTGGCCGAGTGTCGAATCGGCCCGCTGTCCGCAACTACACGGCCATCCGGCCGAGGATCGTAATGCGGATGTCCAGTCCGCTGCCGGAGAGAGCACCGGCGCAGCGATCTGAAAAGTCATCGGGGTTTTCCAGCAGGGATTCGCCCTGCGCGCTGAGGATCAGCAGGATGCTTTTCAGCTGTGTTTGCGTTTGGTGCAGGTTATACCGCTGAACAAGGGGCATAGAAAGCAGAAAAGCCGCGATCAGGCTGACCACGGCAGACACGGTAAATAGGCGGATCAGATGCTTTTTCATGGCGTTCCTCCAAGAAGCGGTCAGCGATTATCCTCTGCGAAACAATAGCCCACACCGCGCACGGTTAGGATATATTGAGGATGATCCGGTTCATCCTCAATTTTTTGGCGCAGGTAGCGGATGTGGACGTCTACTGTGCGGGTATCGCCGAAAAATTCTGTTTTCCAAACGCGCTCCAGCAGCATTTCACGCGTGAGCACGCGGCCGGGTTTTTTCATCAGCTCATAGAGCAGATCAAATTCCCGCAGAAAGGGCGACTGGCGTTCCACTTTTGGTGAGCTGATGGCGGGCAAGATCAATGGTGAAAACGCCCCGCGTCATGCTTTCTTCCGGACCGCGCAGGTATTCCACGCGCCGTAGGAGCGCCTTGACGCGCGCGGCAAGCTCTTTTACGCTGAAGGGTTTTGTTAGATAGTCGTCCGCACCGAATTCCAGGCCGAATACGCGATCGCCCTCGTCGCTGCGGGCGGTAAGCAGCAGGATGGGCAGATGCCGCTGCGCCGGATTCTCCCGAATGCTATGGCAAACGCTCAATCCGTCCGGCGGTGGCATCATCCAATCAAGCACTAGCGCATCCGGCATTCGTTGCTGCATGGCATATAGCACTTCGCTGCCGGAAGCAAATTCCTGTGTTTCAAAGCCCGCATCCTGAAGCCCAAAGGCGGCAAGCTGGCGGATATTAACTTCATCATCTACGATATAAACCAATGGCATAAAGATACCCTCTTTCAAGTTGGGGTGACTAAAAAGCTGGGATGCAATTTGAATGCGTCAGGGGATTTGTGTCAAGCCTGAGCAGTGGAGCGAGGGGCTATTGCCCAGCCGCTTTTTACGGAATATACAAGGCGATCGCCTTGCTGTAGATTGAATTCGGAAGCCTTCTGCCCCGGAATACGGATTTGGCAAAAGCCGCCCGCACGGGAGAGCACTTGGGCATGCATCAACTTGCCCTGCGCCCATTGCGCATCCACAACAAAATTTCCCCTCGCCACAAGCCCTTGAAACGAGCCGTCCGGCCATGCCTCTGGCAGAGCAGGCAGAAGATCAATGACGCCTGCATGGCTTTGCAGGAGCATTTCGGCCACACCTGCCGTGCCGCCGAAGTTGCCGTCGATTTGGAAGGGGGGATGTGTATCCCACAGATTCGGCAGCGTGCCGAAGCGCAATAGATCGCCGTATAGTTTATGTGCACGGTTGCCCTCCCCTGTGCGGGCCCAGAGGTTAATGCGGTGTGCCATCGCCCATCCGGTGGATTTATCGCCGCGGCGGTTGAGCGTGACCTTTGCAGCCGCCATCCACTCCGGCGTTTCTCTTGTGATGCAAGAGCCGGGATATAGGCCGACCAAATGCGAGATGTGGCGGTGATGTGATTCACCAATCTCGCCGTATTTTCGTTCTTCACGGAATTCTTTCACCTGGCCGGAGGAACCGATTTGGACGGGGTCAAGCCTTGGAAGCTGCTCGCGGAGGGTTTGAATCAAAGGGGGGGTCAGCCCCAGCTCGCATGCTGCCGCAATGGTGTTTTTATGGTTTTCCCAAACCATTTGTTGATCGAAGGCGCAGCAACGGTTCGATAATAATCGTTATTTTTTCGCTGCTCCGGCGAGGCGGAGGCAGCCACAAGCAGATGGCCGTTTTGCTCTTCTAGTGTTTTGGAAAGAAAGCTTGCCATGCCATATAAAATGGGATAGACCTGCTCCAACACACGGCGTCCATCGTGAACGCATAAGCGTCCCAGAGGAGCATGGAGGTAAAGGCGCCTGTGCCCGGGCCGGAATGCTTGCTTGCGCCCTCAATTGTATAAAGCCATGCGCCCGTGCCGATCGTCCAACCGTTTTGACCGGGCGCCTCCAGGCGGCTTGGGTGTAGAATCCCAATGTATTCATCTGCCTTGCGCTCCGCCAAGGGGAGATAAGCGCGGTTATACTCTGCATAGGCAGTGAACATCTCAGCTAAATTGGTGGAAAATGCGGGCCAGTAATTCATTTGCACGTTGATATTATGCCAGTAGCCACAGCTCCACGGTGGATTGTCGTGGCAATTCCACGTGCCTTGCAAATTGGCGGGAGGTGTTCCCGCGCGGGAAGAGGCGATCAGGAGATAGCGGCCATATTGAAAATAGAGCTCCTCTAAATAACGCGCCTGCACATCCTGTTTGGGGGGCAGGTGCAGGCGGCTGCGAAGCCGTTGTTCCTTGGCATAGCGCCGGTAACGCTGTAAAAGAAGATCCGTAGGAAGCTGCGATTCACCTCCGAAATCCACTGCCGCACGGTTAAAATATTGCGTATAATCCGTAAGGTGGCGCCTGTATAGCGCATCATACGGCTTTTCGCAGGCGGCTTTCAAAATCGCTGTGATCTGCTCATGTGGGTGCGGATAAGGCGCGAGCTTTTTCGCCCGGTCTTCCTCTAGAAAGACACGGCTTTCCATCTGATAATTGGTGCCGAGCGCGATCAGGAGGAGGGCAGAATCGGCGCCCTCAACCCGGAGTAATGCCTGCTCTCCGTTCGCATCCGTCTGAACGGAGAGGGCTCCCCCCTGCGGAAGCACTCGAAATTGCCCTTCAAACAGAATATTGTAATAATGCATCCTCCCGGAGAGAAGGAGCGTATCCCCATGCGCTGTGATTGATCCACTTTTGCCCGCCTGATCGCCTTCTTTCAGGCTATAATCCCGCACAAAGGGAATTGTGGGGCGCAGGGTAAAGGAAAGGGCGGCGGGCTTGGAGGCGGTCAAGTAGACTACCATGACCCGATCTGGATAGCTGGTAAAATATGTGCGCTCGTAGTGAACGCCCGCGCAATCGTATTTTACATAGGCAAAGGCCTCGTTGAGAAGCAGGCCTCGCTCATAGTTTTCTACCGTTGTATGCCCAAAGTCCAGATACGTTTCGGAAAAGTTGTTGAGCCCACCGATGCCATAAGGATTGGATAGCGATTTTTCCGTTAGTTGGATGCGCTCCGTGTCGGTGCGTCCAAATACATTTGCGCCGAAATAGCCGTTTCCGAGTGGGAGAGACCATTTTTCCCAGGCTTCCGCTTCGCTCATTCGATCCGCAAGGGCAGGGGATTGGTACCATAAGCGATAGGGCTTCACACTGCCACCTCGTTTTCTGATTCATAGATAATGCTCAACCATATTTTGTCAAACACGCACGGCTTTCAATGCTTCCAAGTTTCAAAGCTGCACAGCTTGAAACTTTACAACCTGTTTGAAGCTATTTTATCATAAACCGAGGGCAATGCAATGCGTTTTTTGCGGATTTATTTTTCTGTGGGAGTTGCACCCTGGTTGAGATCCGGGTGCTCGCCTGTTTCAATGAAGATCGTCCATTCTGCAATATTGGTAGCGTGGTCGGCAATCCGTTCGATATATTTAGCAATAAACATATAATCCGCTCCACGCGGTACCACCACGGGCTGCCCCTCAATAGCGGCGCAGATTTCGAGAATTGTGCGGGAAAAGAGTGCATCCACTTCATCGTCGCGGTCGCACACTTCATAGGAGAGCGCGATATCGTGCGATACAAAGGCGGAGAGGGCATCGTCAAACATGCTTCGTGCGCGTTCCAGCATTTCCCCCAGGTGCACAGGCGGCCGCGCGCCTTCGCTTAGGGGAGCAAGCGCGCGCAGGATCTCGCAGGTATCGCAGCATTGATCGGAGATGCGCTCCATATCGGTCACAATCTTCAATGCGGCCGTGATTGTGCGCAGGTCGCGTGCCAATGGCTGTTGCAGAGCAATGATGTTAACGCAGCTGTCTTCAATCCGGCGCTCCATGGTGTTCACGGTTTCTTCCCGCCGTGCGACTGCGGCGGCGGTTTCCGGATTTGGCTGGCGCAGCATCTGGAGTGTGTCAGCGATAATCGTATCAATGAGATGCCCCAGATCAACAAGGCTGCCTTTAAGATCGCTCATTTCATGTTCAAACAGGTTCCTAGGCATAATTTTAGCTCCTTTCTGAATGTTAGCCAAACCGCCCGGTGATATAATCCTCCGTGCGCTTATCCTGCGGCATGCTGAACATTGCCGGCGTTGCGTCGTATTCCACGATTTCCCCCAACAGAAAAAAGGCGGTACGGTCGCTGATGCGAGCGGCCTGCTGCATGTTGTGCGTGACGATAACGACGGTGTATTTCTTCTTTAGCTCCGCCATCAGATCTTCGATCTTGGTGGTGGAGATGGGGTCAAGGGCGCTGGTTGGCTCATCCATGAGCAAGATATCCGGCTCTACTGCCAGCGCGCGGGCAATGCAAAGGCGTTGATGTTGGCCACCGGAGAGGCCGAGCGCAGATTTTTTGAGCCGGTCTTTCACCTCGTCCCAGAGTGCAGCCTCCCGCAGGGAGCGCTCCACAATCTCGTCGAGCTCGTGCTTTTTTTTGACGCCGTGCACGCGCGGACCGTATGCAATATTATCATAGACGGACATAGGGAAGGGATTTGGCTTTTGAAAAACCATACCCGCCCGCCGGCGCAGGAGCGTCACGTCTGTCTGCGGGGCATAGATATCCTCTCCGTCAATGAAAACGCCGCCGGTAATTTTGCAGCCTTCAACAAGGTCGTTCATACGATTAAGCGTCTTCAGACAGGTGGATTTTCCGCATCCGGAAGGACCGATGAAAGCTGTGATTTCCTTTTCCGGGATTTCCATCGAAAGGCCCTTGAGCGCATGAAAATCTCCGTAATATAAGTGAAGGTCGCGCAGAGCGATTTTTGGGTTGCTCATTGTGTTTCTGCTCCTTTCAGAATCGGTTGCGGGCTTTTTAGCCCTGCTTCTTACGCAGCGCCCGCGCAAAGATGCCCGCGAGCCGGTTGAGGAGGAAAACCAGGATCAGCAGCACCGCTGCTGTGGCATAGGGGACGGAAATCGGATCGCGCGCCTCCATCGCCGAGGTGTAAAGGAAGAGGGAGAGCGTGCAGCCTTGGCCCATGATATGACCGAAGAGTTCCTCTGGCAGGCGAAATCCTGATACGCCCACCGTGAAAAGAAGCGCGGCTGTTTCGCCAACGATCCGCCCCATGGCGAGCACGATGGCAGTGGCAATGCCGGGCATGGCGCAGGGCAGCAAGATGGAAAAAATGACGCGCAGCTTTGACGCGCCCAGCGCCATCGCACCTTCCAAATAACCCTGCGGAACTGCAATGAGCGCTTCCTCTGTGGTGCGCACAATTGTGGGGAGGATGCAGATGGCCATGGTCAGGCATCCCGCCAGGATGCTGTATTGCAACTGAAAGCTGATGCAAAAACTGCGTAACCAAACAAGCCGAAAATGATGGATGGGATGCCGGAGAGTACCTCGGTTGCAAAACGGATTGCTTTCACAAGCCGGCCCTTTTTGGCATACTGCGTCAGATATACCGCGCAACATACGCCAATAGGGACGGCAATGAGCAGCGTTATGGCCACAACATAAATCGTGTTGATGATCATGGGGAGGATACCTTTGCTGCCCGTCCGGCTGGCGGAATAGGTGCTTGAAAGGAACTCCCAGGAAATATGAGGCAGGCCATTCCATAGGATGTGGCCGAGAATTGCGGCGAGAACCGCAACCGTGCAAAAGGCGCAAAGATAAATCAGCGTGCGCAGGGCGGCATCTTTCACACGGAATCGCCGGCGCGCAAGAGAATGGGGGGGAGCGAGAGCAGCAGGATTTGACACATTTTTATGTTTCACCTTCACCCACTCCTTTCTTGGAAACCCAGGTAAACACCACATTGATGATCATCAGGAAAAAAAACAGTACGAGCCCAATGCCAAACAGGGCTTGTTTGTGCAGGCCGGTCGCATAGCCCATCTCAAAGGCGATGCCTGAGGTCAGCGGCCGCACCGCGCCGAATAGATGTGGAAAGGATACCGTGTTACCTGCCACCATGATGATTGCCATCGTTTCGCCGATGGCCCGGCCCACGCCGAGGATCACGCCCGCCAGGATGCCGGATTTGGCGGCGGGGATCTGCACCTTGAAGATCGTGCCGATCTGTGTGTTGCCCAACGCGAGGGACGCCTCTTTGTATGAGGGAGGGACTGCCTCCAATGCATTCTGCGCCACGTTGATGATTGTGGGCAAAATCATCATGGCAAGAATCAGGATAACGGCCAGCAGGCTATCCCCATTGGTCCGACCGGGAAACAGCGCCCGCAGGCCGGGCACGATCACCCGCATGCCGAAAAAACCGAAGATGACGGAGGGAATGCCTGCGAGCAGTTCTACCGCTGGGCGGACAATACCACGCAGCCAGCGGGGTGCAAGCTCCGCGAGGAATACTGCGGTTAGCAGGCCGACCGGAACCCCAAGCAGGACGGCTCCCACTGTGCCGAAAACGGAGGTGAGCACCATATAGGCAATCCCATAGGAAGCTGCTCTGCCGTGGGGCTCCAATCGGTAGAGAAAAGAAAATCCTTTAAGCCGATTTGGTAAATGGCCGGGGCGCCTGTAGCACCATATAGATGCAGATGAAAGCAACCGCGCCGATCGAGACGCAGGCCGCCGCCAAAAAAACAGATTTTGCAAAGCTCTGCACACCGGCGGAGAGCAGGCTCAGCGCCGCGGCAAACAGGGGAAGGGCCAACGCCAAAAAAAAGCCCGATTGCATGGATAAATGAATATTATCCACACCCACAGCTGCTACGCGCTCCTGTAAGGAGCGCTGCCGGAGAGCAGCATGACGCGCAGAGCCGCCCCCGCCGCATAGGCGCCGCCTGCTGCCGAGGCTTTTTTCAGCACGAGCAACACCCCGCCACCGATGCAGCCGGCAAGCACGCCCGCGAGGGCTAGCCACAGCGAAAGGGGCAGGGGGATAACGGAATCGTTAACACGCAGCGAGGCGGTCAGCAGCTGATAGCCATTGAGTGAGTAGGATAAATTATTAAAAACACCATGAAAAACGGGAAGAAATAGCACGCCTGTAGCAGCGCTGCCAAGGCAGAGCGCCGCTATACGCAGAAAAAGGGCTTGCCTGCGCCTTGTCTCGTTGTGGCGCAGGCTATTCAAATTCTGGCAATCCATTCGTTCACCTCAATTGTAATGCCGGGAGAAACGAATGGAATCAGAGACTAATCCGTCTTTTTCTGCGAAAACATCCATTCCACCCATGGCTCATGTAAATAAAAAGGGCAAAACATTGCATGCCCAAAACGCTTCCATCGGGTATAGCGCAACATTTGCCCGCCGGCATTGCGCACGCTCTCCACCATGCCGTCGGTGGAGGAGACGGGAACGATGTGGTCGTTTGTGCTGTGTCCCGTCCAAATAGGCGTTTTAGTAATTCGTGCAAAGGCTTCGTCATCCGGGTAAAAATCACCCGCCATCAGCGGAATGGCAGCCGCATAACGATCCGGGTGTAGATACAGCTGATTCCAGCAGCCCTGCCCACCCGCTGAAATGCCAGTGAGATAGACCTGTTTCTGCTCGATTGGATATCGTTCAAGCAGAAGCGCCCACAGCCTGTCCCAGATGCCGGGAAAGCCGTGAACACCGTTATCGTCATAATTTTTCGTATGCCACTGATAAGGCGTCGGCAGCGATGGATCAGGAGAATGCACTCCCCCCGCTTCCCCGCGCGGGCAAGCGCCCACTGCATGGAAAAAGAAGCGGTCACCGGTTTCACACAGCTTCGGCCGCCGCCACCTGCTCCATGTAGGAAAATAAGCAATGGAAGCGATTGACCATCGCTGTTGCGGGGAACGCGAATGACGAAGGGGAGACTGAACCGCATATCAACATCATAATAAATCCAACGCTCGAATTCACGCGGCAGAAAGTGGGAATCCTCCCGTATCAGGCCGCGCGGCTTTTGCTCCTTCTGACAGCATCGATCGGTTTCCGTCCGCAATTTCGTCAGCAGGAGCGCTTCCTCCTTTGCCCACTGATACTGCTGCGGAGAGGCGCATTGATAAAATGGGAGTAATTCCGGAACAAGCCCTTCTTTGGTCAGGCAGTAGAGCCTGCCGTCGTGATCGGCCGGAAAGACGCTTCCGGTGGCCAAGCGTGCTAACTCCCCGAGTTGATCCTGTTGCAGCGTCAGCAGGGCGACATATTGCGATGGATTCCAAAGCGCGCATTGAAATTGCTCCTGAACGGTAAAATGATGAAGCGACTCATACGGCAAGCACTTTTCGTTGACATAGACAGAATATGCCCCTTTTCTAGGCAGCATGGCACGTTTGATACGCGGTTTCATAGGAATTCCCCCTTTTTCATAAACACCCGCTTTTTAAATACTCTAGCATATTTGGATGGAAAAAGCGAGTTCTGCCCGCACATCCCGAAACGCCCCGCAGAAATGTGGCAGCGGCTTTGTGCCGGCGTTTCGGTTTGTGCTGGCATGACTTGGTTATCAAGGGGATTTTATAAAAAGGGCGGGCAAATAAAATACCGAAGGCGCGTTTAGCTGTTGTTTGGCACAGCGCCGTTCTCCTCAATGATCTTCTGGCCTTCCTGGCTGTTGGCAAATTCGAGGAAAGCTTTCGCAAGTGCATTGGTGGTGCCCTTCTTCGTAATCATGAGGAAGGGGCGTTGAACCTTGTAGGTGCCGTCCTTAACGGTAGATTCACTGGGGCTGACGCTTCCACCTGAAGTGCTTTGACCGTATCGTCCACTGCGCTCAGGCTAATGTATGCAATGGCGTTTTCATTGCCTGCGACAGCCTGCTTGGCAGCTCCGGTAGAGTTATAAACATTGGCATATTGGCATTTGCCTTCCACTGCTTCACCTTTTACTTGAATGATTTCCTCAAACGCGCCACGGGTGCCGGAGCCCTCTTCGCGGCCAACGACTACAATTTTGGCATCCGCCCCGCCAACATCCTTCCAGTTGGTGATCTCACCGGTATAGATTTTGCCGATTTGCTCCTGTGTCAGCCCAGTTACTGTGTTTTTGGGGTTGACAGCCATAGCGATACCATCGAAGGCGATAGTGTAGATATCAAAATCATCCGGGTTTTCACTGCTTTTTACGTCACGGGAAAGAAGGCCTATCTGCGCCGTGCCGGCAGAGACAGAGGTAGGTCCCTCGCCGGATCCGTTGCCGCCCACTGTGACGGTCACGCCTTGGTTTTTCTCCATGAACCTTTCGCCAAGCGCGTTGGAAATCTCTGCCATGGAGGTGGAGCCGTTGAGGTTCAGCGTCCCGCTGAGCACAGCGGCATTTGATTGCCCGGAAACGCCTTGCCCTTCCACCGGATCATTCGAGCAGCCTGCGGCAAGCGCCATAGTGCCCACGAGGGCGGCGCATGCGACGAACGCAATCCATTTTCTTTTCATCTTTCGTTGCTCCTTTGTTGGATACTTTTTTGGTGCATCTGTATCATAAGGCATGTATGTTAAAATGGCGTTAAAACGAGCTTATACTCTGTTTAAACCTAAAAAAGCCCGCTGCGGGCTATCGCAGCGAGCTTTTTTGTGTGAAGTGGGGCGCGGTTTACACCGCTTGTGGATACGTAAATTCCTTTATCCGAGCGGCATAAAGGAAAGCTCAAACTCCAAGCTTTCTTTTGCGGAGATGATGAAGTTTTTCCATGGCTCCGGACCGCAGCTGTTGCTGCCTGCGCCGCGCGTAAATCCGTCGATTGTAACGGCGGTCGTATGCTCGTCGTACAGATCCTCGCGGTGGGCGGCCTTTTGCAGGAGCTTTTGGGTATAATGGTGAATGTTGAAGGTGAAATCCTTCTCCTGTCGGAAAATCATCCATCCGGCGCCGTCGCAGTCGGTCAGTTTTAGCCATCGCGTGCCGGTATGGTTCCCGTTATCCTGCGGGCGGATATAATCTTCATGCATCGAAGCAACATCGGCTTCAAAAACGCCCATGATGGACTGAGCCTTGAAATCAGGCAGGTTCTCCTTTTCGCCCAGCCCGTAATAGGTGACGCTGCGAAAGGCCTCCGGCATTTCAAAAAACACGCCGAACCGCGCAAGCTCCCTCTTCAGCTTTTTATCAGAGGGGGCGCTAAGCCTTGCGCGCAGGGTAAACATACCGTTAGAGGCGAAGGTATATATTAGCTCCACGCGGAAGAGATTTCGGCCCTTTGCACGCAATTGGAGCGTTGTTTCGACCGTCACATGGTCGTTTGGTTGCTCCGCACCTTTGGGCACCAGCGTATCCGCCTTTGTGCGCAAGGAGAGTAATTCGGCTTCATAGCAGTGATAGCCCGATTTTTCCCAACTCTTGCGGATGTTCATATCATTGTCGATCGGCGCGCGGTAGATGTTTGGGAAGAAGCCTTTTCGCCGGAGGCAGGAGCGGGGTTCAGCAAATCCTTGCCTTTATAGGCAAAGCGCCTCATGCGGCCGGTTTGTTTATCAAACGACGCCTCGCCCCCATCAAAGTGGATGGTAAAGAAGCCGCCTTCTTCTTGCGCATGGAGCTCTCTGCCTGCGGGGAAGGCCAACGGTAGCTTGTTTGCCCGCAACAGGCAAAGCTGTTCGCGAGCAAGCATTTCGCCCAGTTCATTATAGTAGGCCAAATTCATAAACCAATCGTTGCCCGCCGAGGGGCTTGCGTGGCGAATTTGAACCGTTTCGTCGCTCTGCGGCGCGGCGGAGAGATGCAGCTCCCCGTTTTCTACTACGGTTCCGTTTTTCAGCAGCTCCCAGCGCACGGTCAGATAGTCTGCCGTGCGGAAATAATTCAGGTTGGTAAAGGTATATTTCCCTTCGCCGGATACGCGGGCGCGCACAGGGCGATAAATTGCCTGCATTTCATATGCGCCGGTGTGCGGCGTGCGGCCTGGATAGACCAATCCGTCCACACAGAAGTTGCTGTCATGAATAAATTCGCCGTGATCTCCGCCATAGGTATAGCGATATTTTGCCCCCTCCGGGTTCAAAACGGCATGATCCGCCCACTCCCAAATGCAGCCGCCCATCAGCCGGTCGCTGGAGAGCACGGCATCCCAATATTCCGCGAGGCCGCCAGGGCCAACCCCCATGGCGTGCGCATATTCACACATAAAGAAAGGCTTTTCGCCCAGCTTCTTTTTCTCACGGCGTTCGCCTACTTCACGCACATGGTCGATATGCGGATACATTTCGGAGATCACATCGTATGCAAGGCGTCTGGTGCGGATCACGCCTTCGTAATGCACCGGAATCTCCGGGCAGACGTGATGCAGGTATTCGCAGCAGGCATCCTGATTCTTCCAGCCTCCCGCCTCGTTGCCCAGTGACCAGAGCACGATACAGGGATGGTTGCGGTCGCGCAGATACATGCGCCGGACGCGGTCGAGGTAATGCTGGAGCCACTTTTTATGATTACTGATTCGGTTTGGCCAGTAGATCGGATCGCAGCAGGTGCCATGCGTTTCGATATCAGCCTCATCTACCACATAGAGCCCATAAAGATCACACAGGGTTAAAAACATGGGGTCCGGCGGATAGTGGGAGGTACGCACGGCGTTTACATTGAGGCTTTTCATCAGCGTTACGTCGCGTAAAAGATCCTCTGCATCCATCACATAGCCTTCAGGGAAGTATCGTGGTGATTGACTCCCTTCAGCTTGATCGCCTTGCCGTTTAAGGTGAAAACGTCTTTTTTAATAGTAATGCTGCGGAAGCCTGTATAGTTGCGCAGGCTTTCCACTGGCTGGCCGTCTTTTTTTAATGTAATATAGGTTTCATATACCGTGGGGATTTCCGCGCTCCACTCCCGCACGGCAAGGTCCTGGAAGGAGAAGGCGGTAGATTGCTGTGCCGTTACCTCCTGTGTAGAAACCATGCTGTCGCCCGCCATGATCGTAATCTGAACAGTGTGCCCGGCAGGATTGCCGGCAAGCTCCACCTTTCCGGAAAGGGAATAGGTGTTCCCGGTTTTCTTCGTTTTGATCTGATAATCGTTGAGGCAGGTAGCCGCGCGGCGGGAAAGCAGCACATCGCGGAAAATGCCGTTTTCACGGAACATATCCTGGCATTCCAGATAGGTCCCGTTGGAATATTTAAAGACGACGGCGACCAGCTCGTTTTCCCCTTCCCGCAGGAAAGGCTGCACATCAAATTCAGCAGAGTTATGCGCGCCCTCGCTGTAGCCCACATATTGGCCGTTTATGTAAACGTCGAGGGAAGAGATGACGCCGAGGAAGGTCAGAATAGATTGATCGCTCAGCGTTTCGAGCGAGAAGATTTTGCGATAAACGCCCACGGGGATATCCGTCGGGATTTTCGGTGGCTTGCAGGAGAATTGATAACGCTGATTAACATAGAATGGCGGCTCATAGCCTGTGCGTTGCCAATCGGATGGCACTTGAATACGGTCGAAGGCTTCTACGTCGGTGTCGAGCGGCTGTGGCAATTTCGATACCTTGTCGTAATAGTGAAAATCCCACTCTCCGGATAGGACAGTCACCAGGTCACTTTTGTAGCGCTCCTCTAAACAAGAGGTGGCGGCGAGCGTCTCACGGTTGGAATAGGGAATGAAATAGGCGCGCCCTTCGCATTTGTTCACCTCAAAGAGGGGAAATTTTTTATAATTTTCCCGATTGATGACGTATTTCATATGGCCTCCTGATTTTCAATAAGATTAAAATCATACTAGCATATCTGGCAGGGCTTTTCAATCTAAACTTCTGGTCGGATTCAAAATTTACAGAATGAACTGTCAATCTTTGCGATGTTTTGACATTTATTTTGTATAAATTTAATAAAAAACACAAACGTATTTTGCTTAAAGAACTATAACAACGAAACGTTTATGGTATACTATACCCCGTATGAAAATGCTGCCTGTCGGATGGAGAATGCAGGCAGCGGTCGGAAAACGGAAGCGCCGCTTTCACAAGGGGGAAAGGCCCTTCCAACGGAAGCTGGGGCTCCGTGCAAAAAGGAGGAGAATCATGAAGAAACATCTGAAAAGTACGCTGGCCATTCTTTTGGCGGTTGTGCTCATTGCGGTGGCTGTGCCGTTCGGCGCGTTCGCGCGCACGGTGGAAACAGCGCCGGTCACGTTTGGCGTGATGTCGGATACGCACTATTATCCGCGCTCACTCATGCCAGCGGATGGCGATGAGCAGGGTTGGGAGACGTTCAACGAGTTTTGCCGGGTCAAGGGCAAACAGTTCCCGCAGACCGGCGGGCTCATAGACGCAGCCCTTGCCGCGATGGCACAGGACGTGAAGGATAAAGGGCTGAAATATGTCCTCATTCCGGGCGACCTGACGAAAGACAGCGAGACAGAAGCGCACAAGGGCATTGCGGCAAAGCTTGAGCAGTTTGAAAAGGATACGGGCGCACAGGTGCTCGTCATCAACGGCAACCATGATATTAATAACTATGACGCCGCCTCTTTCACTTCCGGCAAAGAGGTGAAGGATCAGAGCCTTGTCACCTCGCCGAAGCAGTTTAAGGAGATTTATCAAAATCTTGGCTATGACCTGGCGGAAAAAGATGGCTCTCTCTATACACCGCCCAAGGGGAAAGAGGCCAACGGGCTTTCTTACGCGGTCAGCCTGGAGGGCGGCTATCGCCTGATTGCGATGGACGGCGGCAAATACAGCCCGGATAATATGGATCCCGACCACTCCGGAGGGCATGAAACGGGCGGCAATTACTCCGACGATTTTCTTGAGTGGGTGCTCGACCAGTGCGCTCAGGCCCGGGCAAAGGGCGAGACGATCATCGGCTTAACGCATTTCAGCCTGGTGCCCCACATGTGGCTGGAGGCGACGATTGCGCAGGATTTCTGCCTGGATAACTATCAGAACGTGGCAGAAGCGCTGGCGGACGCGGGCATGCACTATGTATTTACCGGCCACATGCACCAAAACGATATTGCTAAGGCGGTGTCCGACAACGGCGAAACGATCTATGATATCCAAACAAATTCCCTCTCGGGCTACCCGAATTTTTTCCGTGAGGCGCGGTTTGACAATACAAAGGGAGAAAATCAGCTTTCCCTTGAGGTTAACACCTATCCAGTAGATAGGGTGCAGAAGGTGGATACGGATCCGCACAATGCAAATCAGACGGTTGTTCTTCGCCCGGCGGATGGGAACTACCGCTATGAGCTGGATGGGGAGACCTATCCAAATTATCAGGAGTATTCCTACGCATTTTCCAACTGCAAGGGCAATTCGATCGATTTTATCACCACCATGGCGAGCGGTTTCCTTGCGAGCGGGTTGGATACAATATCGGCCGCAGGCGGGCTGATGAACCTGCTGAAAAACAACGGCATTGATCTTGAGGGAATTCTCAAGGGCTTCCTGGGCGACGGCGTGAGCATTCTCGGCTACGATATTTTCACAGTAAAAAATGTGATGGCGTTTCTGGAAGATCTCTTTGGCCAGATCGAGAACAAATACCTGAAGGATCCGCAGCAGACGATGGAGATTCTGAAAGGCTCCATTGAGAAGCTGGTCAACTTCAAGGTGGCGGATACGCCGCCGAGCGCAGATTATGCCAAACGGTATCATATCGGTGAAGGCAAAACCTATGGAACCCTGGGCGACCTTGTGCTCTGCGTAATGCACTCCTATACGGCTGGCGACGAAACCGGCGTAGCCTTCCGAAATGGCCACTATGTGGCGGCTGGCGATCAGCCGGATCAATTCGTCGCGCAGGCGTTGGAAGGCTTTGAAAACGGTGATACGGCGCAGCGGCTCATCGATGAGCTGATCGATATTTTGCTCAACGATCTAGTGCAGGGCGAGATTTTGCCGAGCTTGGAGTTCCGTATCAATGCCTTATTCCCGGATGGTTCCTTCGGCTCCCACACGGCGGACGCGCTCCAGATGTTGCTCAAGCTCGTCACGCAGGGCGACCCGAGCTACAAAAAGATCGTCGATTTCGCGTTCAAGCTTCTATCCGGGCTGAACATCATCCCCTATAATAGCATCAACGCAATTCTCGACCATTATATTGAAGAATACCTGACAGACAGCCAGATTGAATCCGTGGGCCACGAGGTTGCCTATATTGTGGATGATTTCTTTATCGACGATAACCCGGCAGAGCGGATGGACAGCACGGCGACGCTCCTTTATACTGGAAAAGTGCCGGTCGAGGCCACGGCGGAAAATTACCGCAGGCCGTCAAATATCGGCATGACCTTCGGCACGGATGCCGCGACAACGCGCAACATCAACTGGTATACCAAATGCACGGTGGACGGCGCGAAGGTGAAGCCTTACAACACGGATATCCAGATTGTTCCCTACAGTGAAAACCCGCAGTTTAGCAATCAGCTGCCCGCGGGCGTGAAGGTAAAGGCGAGCGAAGAGACCGCGAAGCTCCAGTTCCCTGGCATCGATATCGGCGTGTTTGGCCTGTTCCCGTATTATTTTGACGTAACGCGCCATATGGTAGAGATCACGGGCCTGAAGGCTGGGGAAAAATACTGCTTCCGCGTGGGCGACGCGGAGAAGGGCTGGTGGAGCGATGCAGGCGTGATTGAAACGGCTGACCGTTCCAACCAACTGACCTTCTTCCATATGAGCGACAGCCAATCCCAGAGCGAGCGTCAGTATAGCCGCTCTTGGGCGAAGGTGCTCGACACGGCATATAAAATGTATCCGGATGCGGATTTCATCATGCACACGGGAGACCATGTGGATAAGGGCGACAACGCAAACCAATGGCAGTGGCTCTTCAACACGGGCGCTGACCGCCTGATGAAAACCGTGCTCATGCCTACGGCGGGCAACCATGAGGCAAAGAGCGAATTTGCGATCGATCAGAATTTTATTCTGTCCAATGTGCCGAAGCAGGATACGTCGAGCGGCGTTTATTATTCTTTTGATTATAACAATGCGCACTTTATGGTGCTTAACACCAATAACCTCTCCGAAGAGCAGGGCCTGAGCAAGGATCAGATGGAATGGCTGAAACAGGATGCGGCGCAGAGCGACGCACAGTGGAAGATCGTGGCGCTGCACAAGGCTCCGTATTCCAACGGCTCGCACTTTGACGACGACGATGTGATCCAACTGCGCAAGGAGCTGAGCACCCTTATGCCGGAGCTTGGCATTGATGTGGTTTTGCAGGGGCATGACCATGTGTATCTGCGCACCGGCGTGATGAACAATAACGAGGTTGTCCAGACGAAAACCAAGACCGTTACCTACGGCGGGAGAAACTACACGGCGAAGCTTGACCCGACGGGCAGCATCTATGTCATCAGCGGCTGCTCCGGCGTAAAGACTTATGTGACGAAGGATCCGGCTGAGACCGACAAGCTCTTCCCGCGCGCCGAAAAGCTGGCGGATGCGAACGACCCGATCTTCTCCGCCTTCCAAATTGTTGGCGATACGCTCTATTTTGACGCATACACCGTAGGCGCGGACGGAACGAGCCGCATCGATTCCTTTGCAATCGAGAAGAAAACAGCGGATGTGCCGGATTCCAGCACGGATGTTTCAAAGCCTGATGAATCAACTACCGCGCCAGTCACAACCGATACCACCAAACCGGAGGATACGAAACAGCCGGATCAAACGCAAACGCCGGACACGGATCCGGCGGGTGATGTGACAGCGCCGACAACCACTGCGCCGGAGCATACACAGACAACGGCGCCGACCACCGCTGAGAACGCGGAGAACCCGCTGACGGGGATGATACTTCCGCATTGCTCATTGCCGTTCCGGTAACTGCGCTCGCGGCGCTGGTGCTGGCGGAAACAATGCGGCGCAAAAAGACACGCGGCGAACAGTGAGCCTGATTTGAAGCATGGATAAAAATGGCCCGGCTTCCTGCTGAAGGGAGCCGGGCTAAATGTTTGATAACAGGGCGATCCAATAGAACTCGCTTGTTGCCGGGCAATGGCGGAAGCTGTTATTCCCCGTCGCCAAACGAAACGTCCATATCACGCGCCGTCTGAATCAGCCGCAGGAGTCTGGCACGAATTTCAGCTTGCCCGCCACCTCCCCAAGCGGGACGGGCTTGATTTCTGCTCCCTTGACGGCGACCATAAAGCCGAATTTTTCTTCTTTCACAAGCCGCGCCGCCGCTGCGCCCAGGCGAGTGGAGAGCACGCGGTCGTAAGGGCAGGGGCTGCCGCCGCGCTGGATGTGGCCTGGCACACAGATGCGAATTTCCTGCCCGGTTTCCTTGCCCAGCTCATCCGCAAGCTCATAGGCCTTGGAGGGATAGGGGCTCTGGGCTGCCTTTGCTTTGCGCTCTTTTTTGCTCAGGGCGGCGTCCGCCACTGAGATTGCGCCCTCCGCTACGGCGATGATCGAAAAATTTTTGCCTTGCCGCTCTCTTTTCAACAGTGCTGCGGCAATTTTGTCCACAGAGTAGGGGATTTCCGGCAGCAGGATGATATCCGCGCCGCCCGCGATCCCGGCGTGCAGGGTCAGCCAGCCGACCTTGTGCCCCATGATCTCCACGACGAAGATGCGCCCGTGCGAGGTGGCGGTGGTGTGGATGCAGTCGATCACGTTGGTCGCCACATCTACCGCGCTCTGGAAGCCGAAGGTCATATCGGTGCCCCAGATATCGTTATCAATGGTTTTTGGCATAGTAACAATATGGAGCCCTTCTTCATGGAGCAGGTTCGCCGTTTTGTGCGTGCCGTTGCCGCCGAGAATGACAAGGGCGTCGAGCCTAAGCTTTTTGTAGTTTTTCTTCATGGCCTCGATTTTGTCTACGCTGCTGTCATCCGCCTTTTTGCGCATCAATTTGAACGGCTGGCGGGAGGTGCCGAGGATGGTGCCGCCACGGGTAAGGATGCCGGAAAAATCCTCCGGCTCCATCACCTTGTGATCGTCTTCAATTAAGCCGCGGTAGCCGTCGGCGAAGCCGTAAATCTCCACGTCACCGTCAAATTCATGGTAGAGTGCTTTGCAAGGCCGCGCAGGGCAGGGTTGAGGCCCTGGCAGTCGCCGCCGCTCGTGAGCATGCCAATTCGTTTCATCAGTTCCGCTTCCTTTCTACTGCTTTGATGGGGCGCTTTCCCCGTCCGCCTTCAAGCAAGGGAGAAAGCGCGTGTTTTCCGATTGTTCCGCCAGATAGGCTTGTTCCCGCTCCTGGGAAAGCTTTAAAAAAGCTGACTGAGAGTCCATCGGATGCTTCCCACGGCGTGGCGCCATCCGGTAGAGTGCATCCGGCCCTTGGATGCGGGAATTGACAGTATCCTCCAGCTGCATCGCAAGCACTGCTTCGAGGCGCATCCGGATTTTTGCCTCCTCCACGGGAAACAGAAGCTCCACGCGGCGGTCAAGGTTGCGGGGCATCAGATCCGCGCTGCCGAGATAGAGCAGCGGATCGCCGCCGTTTTCAAAGCGGAAGATGCGGCTATGCTCGAGAAACCGGCCGACAATGGAGCGCACGGATATATGCTCGCTGACGCCTTCCACACCTGGCACCAAGGAGCAGATGCCACGCACAATCAGGTGGATTTCCACGCCTGCCTGGGATGCTTTGTACAGCCTCTCAATGATCTCATAATCGAGCAAGGAATTCACCTTGATTAGGATGCCGGAGGGCTTGCCATCAAGTGCATTCTGCGTTTCTTTTTCGATACGTTCATAGAAAAAGGGGCGCAGGTCGTCCGGCGCGGTGATGAATTTTTGGTATTGCGGCGGACGGGAGTAACCGGTCAGCAGGTTAAAGAGCAGGGAGGCATCAGCTCCATATTCCTCACGGCAGGTAAATAGCCCCATATCCGTATAGAGCTTTGCGGTGCTGTCATTATAGTTACCAGTGCTAGGTGGAGGTATCGGCGGATCCCGTCTTTATCTTGGCGGACAATGAGCAGGATTTTGCAGTGCGTTTTAAGGCCTGCAAGGCCGTAGATGACGTGGCAGCCCGCCTGCTCCAGCTTTTTGGCCCAGTTGATATTGTTCTCTTCGTCAAAGCGAGCCTTAAGCTCGACCAAAACGGTAACTTGCTTGCCGTTTTCCGCCGCGCGCATCAATGCCCGCACAATGGGTGAGTTGCCGCTCACGCGGTAAAGCGTTTGCTTGATCGCCAACACGTTAGGGTCCTCGGCAGCATCGGCCAAAAATTTGATCACACAGCCGAAGCTTCATAGGATGGTGAACGAATCGATCACGCGCACGGATCGCGGCAAAGAGATCCTCTTCACAGCCGAAGAAATCAGCGGGAAAAGCGGGCATAACCGGCGCAAGGCGCAAGGCGGCATGGCCTTTGACCATGGATGCAAGCTTTGACCATGCCGTTAGATCGAGCGGCCCCGCGCAGGGGTAGACGTCCGCTCCCGCACATCGAGCGCACCAATTAAAAAGCGGCGCGTTTCTTCATCGCATTTGGTATGGATTTCCAGCCGCACCGGGCGGCCGCGTTTGCGCTTTTTGATGGATTTCTGAATTTCTTGCAGCAGGTCCTCTGCCTCCTCATCGATGCTCAGATCGGCATTGCGCGTAATGCGGAACAAGGATACGGCCTTGACTCATGCGTTTCAAGGAGTTTCGGAAGGTAGGCGATGATAACCTCCTCCAGAAGGATGAAAGATTGCTTTTTTTCGTTTGGAACCGCAATGAATCGAGGAAGGATCGATGGAACCTGGACGACGGCAAAATGCGTTTCTTTCCCCTTTTTTAGCCGCACCGCCAGATTCAACGAGCGGTTTGCAAGCAGAGGAAAAGGGCGACTCTGATCGACGGCAAGCGGAGTGAGAACCGGGAAAATCGTGTGTTCGAAATACCGCGCGATCTGTTTTTTTTGTTTTGCATCCAGCTCGTTGAAATGCACGAGCAGGATATCCTGCTTGCGTAGCATGGGGAGCAGCGAATGGCGTAGGCAATTATATTGCTTTTGGCAAAGGAAGTGCGCCTGCTCGCTGATTTGACGCAGTTGCGCGGCCGGGGATTGACCAATGGGATACGGCTTTTTCACGCCCATGCGCGCCTGCTCGCGCAGGCCTGCAACACGCACCATGAAAAATTCGTCGAGGTTAGAAGCGGTAATGGAAAGGAATTTCAGGCGTTCAAGCAGCGGATTCTCCTTTTCATACGCTTCCTCCAGCACACGCTCATTAAAGGCGAGCCAGCTCAGCTCCCGGTTGGTGTAGGGGATGTGCGCGCGTTTTTACCTTTTGTTTGTTTTTTCACCCATGGAGCCACCTCTTTCTGAAGCTTAAGAATAGTATATACCATCTTGCGGTAAAATAAAAACCTTATTTATTGTTATCCCTTCTTTCCGGCCGGCCATGCTTGCTCATCTGGGAAATTTCATTTATAATGAAACGAGACTGTCGAAAGGATGTGCCGCTATGAATCCGATTATCCACCAAAGGCCAGAGCCGATCTGCGAAACGCTTGCTCTGCTCTATCTTTCAGAAAACCTGGAGATCATGATTCGCCTGCTGGGGGCAATTGATAGCGAGGCTGGGGATGAGCTCGCCTTCTATCGGGAGCATGAGGGCCTGCATCGGAAATATGTGGCGGCATTCCGGGAGAAGGCCGTGCATGATGAATATTTTAACTTCTTTTTCCGTGATATGTGTGTAAACGATTATCTGATTATGATACTGCCGTTTTTAATGGATAAAAACCTGCCGTTTGATGCGGAGGAACGCTCAGAGGAGGCGTTGAGAAGGCTGCTTGAGGAAAGCTATCTTTTTATTTACAACAGCGGAGGCTACTTGGAGCGCATCAGCCAATGCGAGAGTAGCGATTTCAACGCTTATATAGAGGCGGGGATGAGTGGGGACGAGCTGCGCGCTGTGGCGGAGCGGCCGTCGCTGTATCTGACCGCGCTCGCCCGCCTGATCCGGGAAAACGTGCCTGTCATGGAGGATGCGTGGTCGCTGGTGCGGGAAGAGGCGCAAGCTTTATCGCCTCGAGCTGGAGCTCAGCAGAGGAGTTTTTTTCAAAGGGCATTGTAGAGCGTGGGGCGAAGATTCGGCACATCTATCCACAGCTGAGCCTTTACACAACCTCCTTTTTCATTGACGACGCATATTATTATGGCATGTTTAACGTTGATGAGCGTCCAGAGGAAATAAGGAATGATGAAAAGCTATTTTTAACGGGCGCATGCAAGGCGATGAGCGACCCTACCCGCATGGAAATTCTGCTGCTGCTCAAACAACGCCCTTGTTATAATCGGGAGCTGGCGCAGGCGCTTGGGCTGACCCCCGCGACGATCATGCACCACACGGATATCCTTCTGCAAAATGGCCTGGCCGCCATGACAACGGATCGGGAGAATCAAAAACGTATCTACTTCAGCCTCGTTCCGGAAAAGCTCGAAAAAATGCGGGCAGTGTTTGTCAAGCTGTTTGATTTAAAATAATATTAGTTAATCATTAAATTATATTTGACATACGTCTTTCTATCTGCTATGATAAATGCAAAAGCAGGGAGGGAGATGCATTTTTTATGAAGCAGGAACTGCATGAGGAGAAGCGGCTTGTGGGCAAAGGGGAGATTGCCGCCTATAGCCTCGCGGGTGGTGGGCAGAACTTTTGCTATGCGCTGGTGACCGGGTATCTGATGTATTACTACATCAACGTTTTTGGCATCCATCCCCAAATCGTGAGCATCATGCTGCTTTTAGAGGGGATTTGGGATATTGTCAACAATCCGCTGGCGGGCTTTCTAATCGACCGTACGCGGACAAAATGGGGGAAGATGGTGCCCTATCTCCGCACGCTTTCTCTGCCTCTGGCAGCATGTACGGTGCTGCTGTTTTCCGGGCCGCTATTGCTCCGCGAGGCCTCTCCGACGGCGCCGTTAAAAGTGATTTTTATGTTTGTATCCTATTTCTTATGGGAACTGTGCTACACGATTACGGATGTATCCTATTGGGGGCTGTCTGCGGCGATCTCGCCGCATCCGGGGGACAGGCGGCGCGTGATGACCTCCATGAACGTAGCGATCAACGTCTGCTCCGCATTTCCCTATCTCCTGGTTCCGTTTCTGATGGATTATGCGGCGTCGCCTGGCTCCAGGCTCAGCATGTCGAATGTATTTTTTCTGTTTGGGATGATCGGCGGCGTTGTGGGAATCGGCCTGTTTTCCTTGGCAGGATTCTTTGTGAAGGAACGTGTCGAGCAATCCTCAAACGCCCTGGCCTCCGCGAAAGTGCGGCGGAGTTGCTCCATAACTCTGCTCTGCGGTCAATTGTGCTATCCGGCTTGATCCTTTCGCTGAGCGGGATTGGATATGCCTTCATGAATTATTATTTCATCGATGTGCTGGGGTCTGCGAGCCTATCCGTTCTCTCGCAGATTCCTGCTGCGATTACGTGGCTGTTTTCCTATGCGCTCCTGCCGGTTATCAAAAAAAGGTTCAACAACCGGCAGTTCATGCTCTTGTGCCAGTGCGGCTTCGGGGCGATTTGGTTGTTTATTTATTTGATTGGCATCAAATATTATACTCGCCCGATTGTGGTTGTGCCCGCGATCATGGTTGGCCAATTCCTCTTTGGCCTGATTAGTTCGCCTTGTAATATTATCCTCAACGAGATGATGGCCGAGGCGACGGATTACTCGGAATGGCGCACGGGAAAGCGCAACGAGGGAGTTGGCTTTTCGATGAAAATTACAACGCAAAAAATTGGTAACACCGTCATCCAATCCATCAGCGCATGTTTGCTTTCAGCCATCGGCTATGTAACGCAGGAGGGCAATGCTCGTGTGCAGCAGACAGAGGTGGTGCAGAGACGGATTTTTACGATCTATACGCTGATTCCTGCGGTTGTTTACCTTTTAAGTGCGATTCCGTTTTTTACCTATGATTTGGTAGGTGAAAAGGGAGACGATGCTGCGGGAGCTGAAGCAGCGCCGTGCAGGCCGGATAGAACAGCCGGAAGAAGAGGATCAGGGCTGTTTTAGGGATGGGGAATATGAAAAATAATCCGTTTTGCATCACGGATGGACGTAAAACAAACTCGAGCCATCGCCTTTTTTATCAGGCGATGGCTCGAGTTTTAAAATTTGATTAATTTAATAAATATGATTTGTTTTTCATAAAATTTATGGTATTATAGAACAAACTCACCGTCGGCGCCAGGGGGTGATGCCCTCCATTCACGGTTCGTCTGGCGGATATGACATGGAAAGGGTGTGAAAAGGATTCTAACGTTTTATCAAATTACGGATTTGCATTTCTACGCCGCACAATCGCTCGGCGCATGCGGCCCGGAGTGGGAGCGCAGAGCAAAATACGATCAGAAATGCGTGGCGGAGAGCGAGGCGATCATCGACTGCGCATTTGAAAAGCTGATCGCAGACCGGGAGACGGAAATCGTCCTGATTAGCGGAGATCTTGTTTGTGATGGGGAAAAGGCAGGGCATCTGGAGCTGAAAAAGAAGCTCGACCGCTTAGCGGCAGGCGGAAAACGGGTTTTTGTGCTCACCGCAACACACGATATCCACCCGGAGCCAAAGGGCTATTCCGCAGAAAGAGGCGAATATATCACCGACGGCCTGTCAAAGCCTGAGCTGCTGGAGCTTTACTGGATTTTGGGCCGAGGGATGCGCTATCCGTCCATGAGGCGAGCTTTTCCTATGTATCGCGCATTGCAGAGGGCTATCGGCTCTTTGTGCTCAACGATGATGGAAACGGCTTTGAAAACAACTTTTATGGCTATAGCAAGGCGCAGATGATATGGCTGCAAGAGCAGCTGCGCGTCGGCCGAGAGAGCGGAGACGTGCTGCTCGCAATGGGGCATCATCCCTTGCTGCCGCCAAGCCCGATCTATCCGGTCTTTTCCCCCGGAGAAATGCTCGCAAATGGGGAAACCGTTGCGCAGCTGCTTGCGGATTTCGGCGTGCGTTTCCTGTTCACGGGGCATACGCATATGCAGAATATCAGCTTCTATGAAAGCCCGCGGGGGAACCTCCTATTTGAAATTAACACGGCGAGCCTGATCGGTTACCCGAGCCCCATCCGCAAAATGACGCTGGACGGGCAATTGATGAAAATCGAGACGCAGCACATCGAGAATCCGGCCTTCGATATGGGTGGAAAGGCCTATCTCACATATAGCCGCGACCATTTTGAATTTATGCTGAGCGATATTTTTGATTCGCTCGCAAACGATTACGATCGGTTCTGTGAAATCTCCCCAAGCTTCAGTCTACCGCGAGAAACAGCCGAAAAACTGCGCGTACCGCTCCATGCATTGGGGAAGTTTCTCAGCCGGCTGACCTTTGAGAAGGCGGGCCGGATGCTGGGCTGTAAATCCAAAATTGCAAAAGAAATGGATTCTGTAAGGCTGTGCGATTTCCTCATCGCGGTGATCCGAAACCTCTATGGCGGTGATGAACCTTATGCGCCCGGCACGCCGGAGCATGATTCCTTTATGGCGCTTTATGGCAGGATTTCCCCGTTGCTGCACAGGCTGAAACCGGATGTGGATTTTAACTATGTGCTGGAAGGGGTTTTACACGATGCAGGTTTCTCTGACAATGATGCAGTGCTCGAAGTCCCCCGTTATATTCCGGAATAAGAGAGGAGAAGCGACCTGATGGAACGATATGTACCCAAAAAAGAATGGATGGCTTATGCGGTGGGCGCGCTCGGCCAGGGCATGGTTTATGCGATTATGAGCTCCTATATATCCGATTTTTATATGAATGTGCTCAAGCTCGCGCCGGTTTTTGTGCTCCTGCTGATGCTGCTTGCACGCGTTGGGATGCGGTCAACGACCCGATCATGGGCTATATTGCCGACCGCGCGAACCCAAAGCGTGGAAAAATGCGCCCCTATCTACTGTATACTCCAATCCCGATAGCCATTCTGACGATCCTTCTGTTTTATGCGCCCAAGCTGTCTGGAACACAGTTGATGGTATATGCGGCGGTCACCTATGTTGCCTGGGGCATGATCTACACCGCATCCGACGTGCCGTTTTGGAGTCTGCCAAATGTGATGACGCCGGATCCTGCGGAGCGCGGCGAGATCATCAGCAAGGGCAAAACGGCGAATGGCGTAGGCTCGGCTGTGCCAATCGTATTTTTTATGGCCCTCGGGTTTATCTTGCCAAAATTCAACCTCAGCGGCACGGAGCTTGAAAAGACGAAATATATGACGATTGCGCTCATTTGCGCCATCCTCGGCAACATTTTGTTTGCGCGCGTTTATTTTAAAGCTAAGGAGCATATTGTGCTCCCCAACCCGCCAAAGCGGAAGAAAGGGGAGAAAACTGCCCTCCAGCTTATCCTCGGCTGTAAACCGTTGATGCTGACCGCGATCATGGGCATTTTATCCTCGGCCCGGTATATGTATCAGGCAGGCGCGGTTCATGTGGCGCGCTACAGCTTCTATATCGGCAAGGATTTAACCGGCTTGGTTGGCGCGGAGAAGGAAGCTGCCCTTCAGGGCAACATCAGCCTGGTTTCCACCGTTTTCCAGGTGGCAAGCGCGGTGGGCATGTTTGGGGCGATGCTGCTGATGCCGGCGTTGTTTAAAAAATTCAACTATAAGCAGCTGATTATTTCTACCTCTCTTGTGGGAGCGGCCTCCAGCATGGTAATCTGGTTTTTGGGATATGAGCGCTTCTGGCTGTGCATTCCGTTTTTTGTCATCTCTTGCATCCCGTTGGGCGCGATTAATGTTTGCCTCGGCGCAATGATCGGGGACTGCCTGGATTATATGGAATGGCAAACCGGCACGCGGCTTACAGGGATGGGCTCAGCGGTGCAGAGTTTTGTGAATAAGCTCGGAAACGCTCTCAGTACAAGCTTTATTATTGTGATGTATATGATTGTTAATCTGAATGTGGCGGATATCAGCGCCAATGTAACGGCAAATCCGCTTGCCATGAGCGCCACGGTTCGGTCAGGCATGTTCAGCCTGATTTCAATTATTCCGGCGGTTTCCCTTCTGCTGTGCACGATCCCGCTGTTTTTCTATGACCTGGTCGGCGAAAAGAAGGCGCGCGTCACCAGAGAGCTTGCTGAGCAGAGAAAAGAGAAGGGCGTCGTAATCCACTAACCATTTGCATTTAAAACGAGGAACAACTTAGAAAAGGGCTGTTGCAAAATGCTTTGCATTTTGCAACAGCCCTTTTAATTCTTCTATTAGCCAAATACTTTCACCGCAATCATCGCAGCACCCAGCACCACCAGCACGATGCCCGTAATCCGGTTGAGCATTTTGGGGCTCGCCTTGTTGGCAAACAGGGCGGCCACACGCGCACCAGCTAGGGTGGCCGCAATGCAAACGCTCAATGCGAGCGGGTCGGGCATGCCGCCGATCGCCACATGGGAAAGCGCTCCGGTGAGCGCGGTAAACGTCATGATAAACACGCTGGTGCCGACCGCTGTTTTTAATTCGTACCCCAGCACACTTGTGAGAATTAACAGCAACATCATGCCGCCGCCAGCGCCGATAAACCCACAGATAAAGCCGATCAACACGCCGCAAAAAATGGATTCGACCGCCTTACGGCCGGTGCTTTTGGCGGAAAGCGCCGCCTTTGTGGTCATAACGGGCCTCACAATAAACTTAACGCCGAGCAATGTCGTCATAAAAACGGAAAAGCCGCCCATTGTGCTGTTTGGCACGAGGGAGGCGATATAACTGCCTACCAATGTGAATATTAACACGGAGCAGAGCATAATAAGGCCGTTTTTAATATCTAAATTTTTATGTTTCCCATAAGTATAGGCGGAGATCGCCGAGGCGAGCACATCGGAGGCGAGCGCGATGGCAACCGCTTCATAAGCAGGCACGTTTAAAAACGTAATCAGCATCGGCGAAATGACCGCAGCGGCAGAAAGCCCTGCCAAACCGGTGCCAACGCCGGCTCCGAGCCCGGCAATGAGATAGATAAGCAATTTAACCGCCATTTTGATAATCCTCTCTGATGTTGCGGGCCATTTTGCGGAAAGCGGCCTTTACGGTTTCCAGCTCATCTACTGGAATGCCGCGATAGATCGTGTTGAAAAAGTCCTGCTGCATCTGTTGAGCCTCTCGGACGGCCGGCATGGCCTCGGATTGCAGCTTCAAGTGGATTAAGCGGCGGTCGCGTTGATCTTGCTCACCCTTGAGATAACCCCTGCTGAAGAGGGAATCAACGGATTTGCAGACATGGGATTTCGAAAGCGCACGGTATTCGACGATATCCCGCGAGGTATCATAGGGCTGGTTGTTCGCAAGGAATAAGAGAATATCAATTTCATTTTTGGTGAGATGATATTTGTTGCTGATCTCTTTGCATCGATTTTCATAGAGGTGTTTGATCATTTTGCCGGTCTGGATGAGGCGAACGACATCCCGCATATGGGAACACTCCTTTATAGTTCACTATTCAACGGTACATTTTTAAACTATTATTGCAGATACACGGAAAAAAGTCAAGCGGATCAGACGGAAAGAGGGCAAAAAAGGACTGTTACAAAATGAAATATTTTGCAACAGTCCCGCTCATTCTGCGTATATTCATGCATGATGCAATGCGCTCTGGGATGCGTTCTCAATAGCGCCGCTTGGATTAGGGCTGATATCCCCGAAGCTGTTCGAAAACCTCTGCGCAGTCCTCGCTGTGGATGACCAGCGTGACAGGCTTCGAAAGATCCAGACTAAAAATGCCCATGATGGATTTTGCGTTTACCGTATAGCGCCCGGAAACAAGATCTGTATCGAATGGATAGCGGGAAACAAGCTCTACAAAGGCTTTAACGCGTTCAATGGAATCGAGCCGGAGGGTTATTTTATGCATGATGGTAACCATCCTTTCTTTGCAAGGAGCCTTTCAGCCAGCTCCTCATCCCTATCGGATTGCCTGTTCGTTTTCGTGATCAAATAGATAAAGCTTATTGGTATCAATTGCGAGCTGGAGATCGTCGCCGGACTGAATTTGCGCGCGCGAGGGTGTGCGTGCGGTGAGCTTTTGGCCGCCTGCCTCCAGGTGAAGATATATTTCTGATCCCATCATTTCGGCCAGCTCCACATGCGCAGTGAATTTTGCATCGGCGGCGGCAAGGCCTAAAAAAGAATCTTCTGTGTGCAAATCCTCTGGGCGCAGGCCGAGAATGATTTGTTTGCCCCCATATTCCCGGAGTGGCGCGTGTGAGGATAGGGACGAGGGCACACGGATGCGGCATTCGCCGAAGTGGAGAAAGACCGCTTCGCCGTCTAGGATAACGTCCGCATTGATGAAATTCATTTGCGGAGAGCCGATAAAGCCCGCCACAAAAAGATTTTCAGGCTGTGGTAAAGCGCCTGCGGGGTGTCTACCTGCTGGATGATACCGTCTTTCATGACGACGATGCGGTCGGCCATCGTCATTGCCTCTGTCTGATCATGCGTGACATATACAAAGGTGGTTTCCAGTTGCTTGTGTAGGCGGATGATTTCTGTGCGCATCTGGGTGCGCAGCTTTGCATCCAGGTTGGAGAGGGGCTCGTCAAGCAGAAAAACAGAGGGATTGCGCACCATGCCCGGCCGAGTGCAACACGCTGCCGCTGGCCGCCGGAGAGGGCGCGCGGCTTGCGGTTGAGGTATTCCTCAATGCCAAGTGTTTGGGCGGCCTCATGCACTTTGCGGTCGATTTCAGCGCGCGGCGTTTTGCGCAGCATGAGCCCGAACGCCATATTTTTATAGACTGTCATATGCGGATATAATGCGTAGTTTTGAAAAACCATCGCAATGTCCCGGTCCTTCGGCGCAACATTGTTGACCTTTTTTTCACCGATGTAAAGCTCCCCCGCTGTTATCTCTTCCAGCCCGGCGATCATTCGCAGCGTGGTGGATTTGCCGCAGCCTGAGGGCCCGACGAGGATGATGAATTCCTTGTCATGGATTTCGAGATCCAAGCCCGGGATGACCGTTACCTTGTTATCATACGTTTTTACAATATTTTTCAGCGTGATGCTTGCCATGGAGCAGTCCTCCTGTCTATGATGCGTGTCGGTATTTTCCAAGGGTAGTATTGCCGCGAAATGCGCTCGGCAATCGTAAAAGCGGCTGGTCTATAAAAATTTTGTTTAAATAGCGCTTTGTCTCCACATAATAGGGATGTTCGTTGGCGTTTCTCAACGCTGAAAATCATGACAAATGGAGGATTTTTGACATGAAGAAGATGAAAAAGTGGATGGCAGTGTTTTTGACCTGCCTGATGCTCGTCCCGACCCTCGCGGCCTGCAAACGGGAAGAGGCTCCGGAGGGCAACACAGGAAACAGCAATGCGGCCGGCAATGTCAATACGAATCTGAAGGGCACGGTTGATATCTTCCAATTTAAGGTGGAGATTAACGACGCGCTCAAAGCGGCAACGGAAACCTATATGAAAACGCACCCAAATGTGAAAATTAACCTAGAAACCGTGGGCGGCGGCTCAGATTATGGCGCAGCCCTCCGCACGAAGATGCAAAATGCGGATCAGCCTGAGATTTACAACGTCGGCGGACCGCAGGATGTGAAAGACTGGATTTCTAACCTGGAGGATTTAAGCGGCGAAGGCTGGACGAAACATGTGGTCGAGGGCCTGCTCGACGATGTGACGCAGGATGGCAAGGTTTACGGTATGCCCTATGCGATTGAGGGCTACGGCTTCGTTTATAATAAGGATATCTTTGAGGCGGCGGGAATTGACGCATCGAAACTCAAGACCTATGACGAAATCGACAAGGCTTTTGGAGAGCTCAAGAGCAAAATTGATAAGGGCGAGCTCAAGGATAAATTCCCGGCACTGGAAGCCGTGCTGGAGTTCCCGGTCAAGGAGAAATGGGTCACCGGCCTTCACACCGGAAACATTGCTCTTGGACAGGAGTTTGACAGCAACAAACAGGCGTATGAGTCCAAAACACTGGATTTTAAATATGCCTCCCAGCTCAAGGATTTGATTGATTTACAGGTGAAGTACACCAAGCACGCCAACAACCCGGCGGCGCTCAACGCAGTGGATTATTCAATGTCCGTCGGCGGAGGTTTGGCAATTGGACGTGTTGCGGCTGTGCAGCAGGGCAACTGGATCTATCCGGAGGTCAAGGAGGTTGACCAGAAGCTGGCGGATCGCCTTGGCATGATTCCAATTCCGCTCAAGGGCGTCAGCGAGGGAAATATTCCGGTTGGCGTGCCGATGTACTGGTGCGTCAACAGCAAATCGTCTGATGCGGATAAAGCCTGCGCAAAAGATTTCCTCAACTGGCTCTATCAGTCGGAAGAGGGGAAAAAGATCGTCGTGGAGGAATTCAACTTCATTCCCGCTTATACGAATTATGGCGATATCAAGCCGAAGGATCCGCTGGGCGCTACGGTGAACGAGTATGCAAACGCGGGCAAAACAGCGCCCTGGGTCTTTATGGGCGAACCCACAGGCTGGGGTGAAAACACACTGGGCGCTTCGATTCAAAGCTATGTGTCAAAAAAGACAACTTGGGATAAGCTGATCAGCGATGCAAAAGCAAAATGGGCATCTGACCGCAAGTAATGGCTGCGGTAAGGCGAGCCGCAGCGCCTTGGGCGGGGAAAGCCCGCCTGAGGCGCATGCCGTTACATCCCGCCGCTGCAATCGGTGAATTCCGCCGATTCGGGCGGCGAATCCCGCCGCATTAGGCGGCGAGAGGAGGAACCTTGTGTGAAAAAATCAAAATTGGGCTATTGGTGCTTCCTGCTGCCGTCACTGCTGGCGTTTCTCATCGTCGAGCTCATTCCGGCGGCAACAGGGCTCGGTTATTCCCTAACGGACTGGAACGGCATTTCCGGAGACGTTAATTTTGTCGGCCTTAAAAATTATCTGGAGGTTTTCCGCAGCGATCCGCAGTTCTGGCGGGCATTCGGGTTCACGGCGGTCTTTGCCGTGTGCGCCGTTATCAGCGTTAACCTAGTGGGGTTCTGCCTCGCGCTTCTAGTGACATCCAAAATTAAGGGAACAACGCTCATGCGCGGCGTGTTTTTTTTGCCGAATCTAATCGGCGGCATCCTGCTGGGCTTTACCTGGCAGTTTATCTTTGTGCAGGCCTTCGAGGCGCTTGGCAAAGCGACGGGGATCGCCTGGCTGCAAGGGTGGTTGTCGGATACGGCAACCTCCTTTGTCGGCCTGCTGATCGTGGTGACCTGGCAGCTTTCCGGCTATATGATGGTCATTTATATTGCACAGCTTCAAAACATCCCGGATAATCTTTTGGAGCGGCGGAGATTGACGGCGCGAATAGCTGGCAGAAGCTCAGGAGCATAACCCTGCCGCTTGTTGCTCCCGCATTCACCGTGGGGCTTTTTCTCTCGCTATCCAATTGCTTTAAACTTTATGACCAAAACCTGGCGCTGACCAATGGCGGACCCTTCGACTCCACAGAAATGATTGCGCTCAATATCTACAATACGGCTTTTCGATATAACGATCTAGGCCTTGCGCAGGCGAAAGCAGTTATTTTCCTTGTCATCGTGGCGGCAATTGGGCTGACGCAGCTTTATTTCAGCAAACGGAAAGAGGTGGAGATGTAATGACGGCAAAAAAAATCGGCCGGGGGCTTCTCACAGCTCTTGGGCTTGTGTTAGCGGCTTTTTTTATCTCTCCGATCCTGATACTGATCGTCAATTCCTTTAAATCTCTGAAGGATATCTATCTTGATGTGCTCGCCCTGCCGAACCGGGAGACCTTTACGGCAAGCAATTACCCGCAAGCCTACGAAAAACTGGATTTTTTCACTTCGTTCGGCAATTCGCTTGCCATTACGGTGAGCGCAATCGTGCTGCTCTTGATTTTTTGCTCCATGGCGGCATGGGTGCTTGCACGTTATAAAACAAAGATGAGTTCGTTTATTTTCTTGCTCTATGCGGCTGCAACGCTAATCCCCTTTCAATGCGTCATGCTACCGCTGATCCGCTTTATGGATGGGCTGAATTTGATGAACCGCCCCGGTTTGGTTTTTATGTATCTGGGTTTTGGATCGAGCCTCTCTATCATTCTGCTGCACGGTTTTATCAAAAATGTGCCAGTGGAGCTAGAGGAAGCGGCCCGCATCGACGGCTGCAACATGGTGCAAACCTTTTTCCTGATCGTTTTTCCGCTCTTGAAAACAATTCTCATCACTGTGGCGATTCTCAATGCAATGTGGCTCTGGAACGATTTTCTTCTGCCTCAGCTTGTCATCAATAAGCCGGGCTGGCAGACGCTGCCGCTGAAAACCTTTTTGTTCTTCGGTCAGTTTTCCAAGCGATGGGATCTCGCTACGGCGGGGCTGCTCATGTGTATGGCGCCGATCGTACTGTTTTATCTTTCTGCCAGAAATATATTATCAAAGGCGTGACGGAAGGCGCAGTCAAGGGATGAATAGGAGGCGTCGCATTGAATCTATACCATTTGATTTATGAAAGCACGGCTGGGCAGCCCGCCCGGCGCGAGCCCCGTACAGTAGTCGGGCGGATCCTGCGGGTTGTTTGGCGGGAAGGCTTGACGCTGATGCAACTCAACCTGCTCTTTCTGTGCGCTTGGCTTGCCGGTGCTGACCATAGGCCCGGCGCTGGGAGCACTTGCCGCAGTGATGGGAAGGCTCGTGCGGATGAACCGGTTTTGCTTTGGCGTGGATTATTGGGGGGCGTTCCGCAAAACGTTCCGGCCCTGCTTTTGGTCGGGGCTGATTGTAGGGGGCGGCGGGGCCGGATTAGGCGCTGCTGCGGCTGCGGCGATTCTCTTGTTGCCGGAAAGTGTCTGGCGATATGCCTTGGTGTGTGGGGCATGCGCAGTGTGGCTGATCCTGTGCGGCGCGGCAGTCTATCTCTTTGCGCTTCAGGGGGAAGGGGAAAGCGCGGCTTGGCGCAGAGCCTGGTTGCTTTCGCTTTGTTTTCCACAGCGTGCCTTGCCGTGTGCGCTGGGCGTTACAGCCACCCTGTTGGCGGGGATTCTTTTGGCACCGTATTCTGTGCCGGTGGTCTTGCTGTTTCTCTGTTCCGGGGCGGCGCTTTCGGTGCGCTGCGTGCTGGAGAAGGATTTGCAGAAGGCTGAAAAGGTAAAATTCCCTTCTGAATGATTGACATGCCCTGTTGATTTGTTTATAATAAATCTGGTCAATAGGGGAGTAGTCGGCATCGCGGCGGCAAAGGTTGCGGTGCGGTTAAATCAACATCGTGGAGTACCCGGCTGCGCGTACTTCTGGTTTAGCATGAAATGACGAGACCTGTGTTTCGGGAGTTGAGGAACACAGGTCTCGTTTTTTAAATAACACTCCAAAAATACAGGGGGAATGTAACAAATGAGCTTCCTTTGGGAAGGGCTGCTTGCGATTACCTGGCAGCAGGTCGTGATGTACATTGTGGGAGGCGTTCTGATCTATCTTGCCATCTGCAAGGATTTTGAGCCTGCACTGCTGATGCCTATGGGCTTTGGCGCGATTCTGGTTAATCTGCCGTTCAGTGGCGTGCTCGATCAGACGATGCAGGGCGTAGGAGAAACGCATGGTATTATCCAGTGGTTGTTCAATGTAGGAATTGAAACATCCGAAGCGTTACCAATCCTGCTGTTTATCGGCATCGGCGCAATGATTGATTTTGGCCCGCTGCTTTCCAATCCGAAAATGTTCCTCTTCGGCGCGGCAGCGCAGTTCGGCATTTTCTTTGCCATTGCTGCGGCTACGCTTCTGGGCTTTGACTTAAAGGATGCCGCCTCCATCGGTATCATCGGTGCGGCGGACGGCCCTACCTCCATCCTTGTTTCTCAGGTGCTCGGTTCCAAATACGTCGGTGCGATCGCTGTGGCGGCTTATTCCTACATGGCGCTGGTGCCCATTATTCAGCCCGTCGTCATCAAGGCGATCACCACAAAGAAGGAACGCCTCATTCGGATGCCGCACGTTAAGGCGAAAACGATTTCCAAGCGTACGCGCATCCTGTTCCCCATCCTAGTGACGCTCATCGCGGGCCTGGTGGCCCCCATGTCCGTGTCTCTGGTCGGCTTTTTGATGTTCGGCAACCTTCTGCGTGAGTGCGGTGTGCTCAAGCGCCTGTCTGAAACAGCGCAGAATGAGTTTGCTAATATTATCACCTTGTTGCTCGGCATTACAATCTCCTTCAGCATGCGCGCAGAACAGTTTGTTACGCTCAATACGCTGATGATTATTATTCTCGGCCTGTTTGCCTTTGTG
>ENA-OQDW01000077-OQDW01000077.1-human-gut-metagenome-genome-assembly--contig:-NODE-77-length-36697-cov-2.715969_pt1 | contig 36697 bp, 49 predicted proteins | sample MGYA00242784_ERZ504613 | MGnify/ENA primary metagenome ERZ504613 (study PRJEB26092, sample SAMD00036330) | human gut metagenome | host: Homo sapiens | study: EMG produced TPA metagenomics assembly of...
CTACACGCTAGAGCGTGTCTGAAAAACCATTTCCGCAAGCTGCAAGCCCCACTTGCGGTATATTTTACCCTCATTCGGTTGCCGTAGCCCGCTACGCCGCCCTCATTCGGATAAAATCTCCACAAACTGGGACTCGCAGCTCACGAAAAGCCTTTTTCAGACAAGCTCTAGGAAAAAGTTCCCGCCAGGATTGCAATCGTCAGCAGAAACAGGACTTCTACGGTCAGAAGGAGACGCAGAAGCATCGCATATCCTTTTCCTGCCGCCGCAAGACATCCCGCGATCCGCTTGTCCGAGACGGGCTGCGCCGCCGCGGCGAGAAGGCGGAAGGAAAGACCCGAAACGAGAAGCTGAACGGCGGGAACCATGCCTGCTGCGAGCAGTACCAGCATTGCCGTCACGCCAAAGCAGTTGCGGATCAGCACCGCGGAGCCTGCCACCAACTCGGTTACAGCATTCACCGCATTTCCGATGCCGGGAATCATTCCGGCAGTCCGCCAGAGTGCCATCTGCCGCAGGGAATCGAGCGCCGGTGCGATCAGATTCCGGATCATCTGCATTCCCACAAGTACGCCGAGCGACGATTTTAAAAGGCCGTTCACACAGGTTTCCAGCAGCTCTGTCATATGGGACAAAATCTCCTCGCCGGAAAGATCGTTTACAAGGGCGATGAGCAGATAGATATGGATCATCGGGAGGACGAGGGCGAGCAGAAGCTTTTCGACAGCCAGAATCACTAGAAGGAGCATCTGATAAAACATCACGGCTGATGATGCACCACCGGCGGCCGCGGCCGCCAGATAGTAGGATGGCGTCAGAATCCGCATAAAAGCGACCAGCGATGTGATGACAGCTTTCAGGTTTTCCCCGCTCGACTGGAAATTTTTCAGAATCAGTGCAAGCGCAAGCAGATAGACCATATAAAAACTGGCGTCCCTGACCTGTTTTCCTTCAAAGAGAGAGGAAAAACTGCCGAGCACCGCGCCTGCCAGAACGAGGAGAAACAGCTCCTTCATCAGCCCCTTCTGCGCAAGGAATGCTGTTTTGGCACAGGAGAGAACGGCATTTCCGGCACGGAAGGTGCGGAAGGGATCGCCATCCTGCAAAAGAGAACGCACCGTACCGGCAAAAGAAAACTGCTGGCTGGACAGCAGGCTGTCCACTTCCTGCTGGATTGCATCGAAGTCGAGTTCTGCAAGAAGTTCGTCCTGCGCTGCTGCTGCCTGATCCGTTTCGGTATCCGCTGCTTCGATTTTCTGCGTTCTTCCCGTTCCGAAAATGAGACACAGAAAAAGCAGCGCCATGCCCCATCCGGCTTTTTTACAGAAAATCATGAACCGTTTCCAGCAGAGCGAGCAGCACTGGCATACTGACGGCAAGGACCGCCAGGCGGGCGAACAGTTCAATCTGCCCTGCAATGGAAGAATAGCCCGCATCCTTACAGATCCCGGCGGAAAACTGTCCCACATACGTGATCCCAAGCATTTTCAGCAGCGTATTCAGATACGATGAGTCCACCGGGAGATACGATTTCATTTGTGCGAGCATGCCGAGCAGATACTGCATTTTTCCGACGGTCCCGGCAAGAATGCAGAGGCCGGCACCGACCGTCACAAGAAGGGCAAATTCCGGCTTTGCTCCCTTTACTGTAATTCCAAGCAGCACGCCCGCCGTGCCAAGCGCAGCGATCCGAAGTATATCCATATGATCCCCTCCGTTTTTTCTCCCTGCTCTTAAATTGTAAACAGTTGTTTGATGTCCTCAAACAGCGCGGAAATATAGGGAAGAATCCAGAACAGCACCAGCACAAGACCGGCAAGGCTTGCAAGAAATGCCTGTTCTTCCCGGCCGCTGTGTTTTAATACCTGGCACAGGACCGACACCAGAATCCCGACTGCCCCGATTTAAATAGAATCCCGACCTCCACGCCTGCTCCTCCGTTTTCAGACACGCCCTAAACCAGAATCAAAAATAAAAAAAGGCCTCCCATGATTCCAAGACTCTGACAGAGCCTCTTCCTTTCCGGCAATCCTTTCTGCAGTTCCGCGATCCGCTGCACAAGGTGTGCTCATACCGGTCCAGATTCGCCTTCTGCATGGCGCGGTCCCCGGTGCCAAGGCTGCATCCGGCCTCCTGCAGCTCTTCTTTTTCTTCTTTTGTAAGGCGTGTGTCCGCCAGGTGGACTGCCGTATTCTCTTCCAGAATCGCCGGCAGTGTCTTTCCGTCCGGGCGGCGCATATCCTCGGAAATATCCTGTAAAAAATCCCGGTACGATCCCGCATCCGCCTTCCCGTCTCCCAGAACGCATCCGGCAGCGGGGAAGCCGCCGTCACAATCTCTCCACGCAGATACTGGATAATTTTCTGCAGTGTTTCCAGATCTTTCACATGGGCCGACAGCGCCGCACTCTTTGCAAAGCCGATCCCGACGCAGGCAAGAGAAGCCGCCAGTAAAACTGCAAGCCGCATCACAGAAACGCCTCCCTTCGGTACAGTGTCGTTCCTCTTCCGTCAAAAATAGCCTGTACACTTCCGGCGTGGGGTTTCGCATCCAGCACGATGTACCGCTCGAAAACGTGGGATTCCACGAGGCGGTTCAGGAGAGGCTTCTGCTTCATATCCTCCATGGAATTGCCATGCACGGTCGCGAGCAGCTTGCACCCGCAGTTAACGACGGACTCGATCGCACGGATGTCCTCGCCCGTTCCGATCTCATCGACTGCCACCACATCGGGCGACATGGCGCGGATCAGCATCATCATGCCCTCCGCCTTCGGACAGCAGTCGAGCACATCGGTGCGGATGCCGACATCATTCTGCGCAACGCCGAGATAGCAGCCTGCGATCTCGCTCCGTTCATCGACCACACCGACGGTCAGCCCCGGATACGGCGACTCCCCGTCCGAAATCTGGCGGATGATATCGCGCAGCATCGTCGTTTTGCCGCAGCCGGGTGCGGAGACAATCAGGGTGTGCAGGAAACGGCCGTCTTCCCAAAGGTACGGCATCACTCGGTCCGCGCAGCCCTTTTTCTCATGAGCAACCCGCACGTTGATGCAGGATATATGGCTGATGCCTTTCACCTTTTCCCCTTCGATTACCGTCTTTCCGGCAATGCCGATCCGGTGGCCGCCCTCCACGGTCAGAAAACCCTGCCGCAGTTCATCCTCGTAGGCGTAGAGGGAAAACTTCCTATGTAATCCATCGTATCGCGGATATCCGTCGGTGAGACGGGATAACCTTTCTCCCACTCCCCGGTCAGTGCTCCGTCCGGGGTCAGAAAGTACTCCTGATCCTTTGCGACCACCAGAAGCGGCGCGCCGGTCCGCAGACGGATTTCCTGCAGGTCATCGGCCAGCAGATCTGTGTTTTTCAGAATTTTCCGTATATTCGCAGAAAACAGGCGCAAAAGTTCCCTTTGCTCCTGTTTTTTCTCTGGCGTAACAATATCCTTTTGTCTTCCTGTCCTTTTCATCTTCACCACCTCTTATCGTTATATATATGAGATGGCGGGACAGGTTATGCACAATTTTTATGGTTCTATTCTTTTCATGCAGATTTTCACGGGCTCCGCTGCCCAGACGGCGCCTTCATATCCTTTCTCCGGACTGAAATGCATGCAGAAGCCCTCTTTCTTTTCCGTTCCAAGAGAACCCGAAAGACCGGTTCCCCTCCACTTGCCGTAGCTCTCCTCTTCGGTCCAGATCCGGAAAAACAGCGTTTCAGCATTCTCCGCTGCGGCAAGGCGTTTCTGGTCTTCGGCGGAAAAATACCGTTCTGCCATGCGCTCCCAGGCAGCGCGGCGGTGCTGCTGCAGATCCATGCCGATCGGAATGGAAGCAAAAGCGCAGGCAGCGTATTCCCCCGAATGAGAAATATTAAAACAGATCTGCGGATGCCCCGGCAGGTACGGTTTTCCGTGCGCATTCCGTTCGATCGTTATCTTTTCTCCATCCAGCCCATACTGTTCCTTCATTCCCATCCGGAACAGCTCCCATCCGCACTGCGAGAGTTCCCGTTCCAACTCTTTTTTTTCGCCCTCCGGCTGTGTAATTTTTTTCAGATAAACTACCGTCTCCTGCATCCTGCTTCTCCCTCTTCCTAGAAAAAGAGACCGCGAAGCCTTTCAACTTTCGGCTCCCCGGTCTCTTCTCGAAAATTCTTTCTTATGCGTTTTTACCGCAGCAGTATTTGTATTTTTTTCCGCTTCCGCACGGGCATGGATCGTTTCTTCCGATTTTTTTGCCTTTGATTACAGTGCCGGATTTTTTCTGCTCCATGTAAAGCGTTTTCTTCTGCTCTTCTGTGAAGATCTCATCCCACATCGGCAGGTTGTACAGCCAGTCTGCTTTTGCGTCTACCATGTTTTTGTACAGAAGCTCTTTATCGTAAGCCAGTGTAACAACGGTATCCTCTTCCATCTCCTCGATCGGGTTCGGGATCACAAGCTGTCGTTGATGCCGTCAAGGAAACCAACCATGGTCATAACGTCCACTTTGTATTTCTCTGCCAGCTCTTTTACGGTTCCTTTTACCACTTCATCCGGGTTGGAAAGAAGCTGCTCGTAAATGTTTTTCTCAATCAGGAAATAATTGGTCCAGAACTGCTGGAGCTGTTTTTTGTCTGCTTCCTGATTATAGCGATATCACGCCAATTCTGTAATAAACTCATGTTATTATCCATCCTTTATCTGTTTCTCTGAGCGCGTTTTTTTCGCGCCGTCCCCCTAGCGGGATTCCGGTTTTTGTAACACGCTTTAGTATATCGGAAAGTCCGCAGAAAATCAACCTTTTTCTTCTTCCTGCTCCAGAATCGGGATTCTGGTATCGCCGAGCGGAATTCCTCTGTGTTCCACCGATGTAGAGAACACGATCTGCGTCTTCGTTCTTCCAAAATGCTGAAGCTGGCCGATAAACTGATCCAGCTCAGATGTTGTGTGGAACACAACCTCCATCAGCATCGAATAGTCGCCGGTCACGCAGTTGCACTCGATCACATTCGGGCAGTCGGTGATGTACGGATAGAATTCCTTTTTCCGCACCGGCTCAACCTCCAGATTGATGAATGCCTTGATCCGATAGTCGAAAACCTCCGGGTTCACACTCGCGCGGTAGCCGGTGATCACCCCGTCCTTTTCCAGGCGGTCGATTCTCGCCGAAACCGTCGGCGAAGTGAGACTTACCTTGTCTGCAATACTTTTGAGCGGAAGCCTTGCATCTTCCTGCAGCAGTTCCACAATTTTCCGGTCTGCTGTATCCAGTTCACGTTTCATTCCCTCTCCTTACGTTCCTCCTGCTCTCCTTTTTCCTTCGGAGGCAGTTTCCTTACCACCGTATTTTCCACGCGGTGCTCTTTGACCCGCATGACCTTGATCCAGAGATCGTCGGTCTCGAGTTCAAACTGGCTGCCGTCATCCGGAACCGCGCCGAGTTCCCCGAAAATGTAGCCGCCGAACGTTTCATATTCATCGACCGGCAGTTTGATCTTCAGTTCCTCCGCCACGTCATCCAGCGAGGCACTTCCCATGATTTTCCAGGTGTCTGTGGAAATCAGCTCAATTTCCGATGGCTGCCCGATCTCCGCCTCATCATTCAAGTCCCCGACAAGCTGCTCGATCAGGTTACGCACGGTGATAATTCCATCCATGCCGCCGTACTCATCCAGAACCACGGCAAAATAGTTGCCGGTCTTTTTCATGTTCTGGAACAGCGTGGCAGCCTTGATGTTTTCAGGAACAAAATAAGGCTGTTTGATTGCTTCTTTCATGACATGATCGCGGTCCTTGGTGCGAAGCCGGAAATAATCCTTGGCATCCAGAACGCCGATGATATCGTCTACGCTTTCGCCGCAGACCGGATAATACGAGTGGCGGCTCTCATGGATGAGCTGCTCCCACTCCTCGACCGAGTCTTCCAGCCACAGAAGGTCCACATCGGTTCTGTGGACACAGATTTCGTCGATCGTCAGATCATCGAATTCAAATACGTTCTGAATCATATCTTTTTCTTCGTTGTCGATGGTACCTTTTTCGCTGCCGGCATCTACCATCATCCGGATTTCTTCCTCTGTTACCTGATCGTCGTCCTCATTCGGATCGATCCCCAGAAGGCGCAGGATACCGTTTGTCGATGCAGTCAGCAGCCACACAAGCGGTGCAAACACTTTCGAAGCACCGCTTACAAGACCGGAAATCCCGAGCGCAATCTGCTCAGCCTTCTGCATTGCAATCCTTTTCGGCACCAGTTCGCCAAAGATCAGGGTGATGTAAGATAAAAGCAGCGTAATCAGCACAACGGCAATCGCATCCAGTGTCTTTTCCGGAATCTTCATACCCGCGTCCACAAGAGCAGAAACGATTCGATCCGAAAAATTTTCTGCTGCAAAGGCACTTCCGAGAAAACCGGACAGAGTGATGACCACCTGTATCGTTGCAAGAAAACGGGATGGCTGTTCCGTCAGATGAAACAGCTTCGCCGCTCTTTTGTTTCCCTCCTGTGCCATTTTTTCCAGTTTAGCGTCGTTGCAGGAGACCACAGCGATCTCCGCGCAGGCAAATACCGCATTGACCGCTATCAATACGACCTGCAAAAGAATACTGCCGACTATGTCACTGTCCAAACGTTTCAAACCTCCTCAATATTATTTATGCGTTTTTCAAAAATGCCACATAGGCCTTCTTGGCCTCGTAAACATCTGCTTTGCTGGTTACTTCCCATGGAGCATGCATGCTGAGAACCGGTACACCGGAATCAATCACTTCCATACCGTACAGAGACATGATGTAGGCGATGGTTCCGCCGCCTCCGACATCAACTTTACCAAGCTCTGCTGTCTGCCAATTTACTTTTGCATCATCAAAGATAGCGCGAAGAGCTCCGACGTACTCTGCATTGGCATCGTTTGAGCCGCTCTTTCCGCCTGCTCCTGTAAATTTGTTAATTACGATACCTTTTCCGAAGAAGGCTGCATTTTTCTTCTCAAATGCTGCTGCATACAGCGGATCAAATGCTGCGCTGACATCAGAAGAGAGCATTCTGGAGGAAGCAAGGCATCTTCGAAGGGCCAGTTCTGTTCCCTCGCCTGCAAGTGCAAGCAGCTCTGCCATGGTGTTTTCGAAGAAATGAGACTGCATGCCGGTTGCTCCGACGCTTCCGATCTCCTCTTTGTCTACGAGCAGGCAGCAGGATGTCTTCTCCGGTGCTTCCACCTCGAGCATTGCGACAAGAGAAGTGTATGCACATACACGGTCATCCTGGCCGTATGCAAGGATCATGCTGGCATCCATACCAAGCTCGCGTGCTTTTCCGGCCGTACGATCTCAAGCTCTGCGGAGAGGAAATCCTCTTCTTCGATGCCGTATTTGTCGTTTAAGAGTTTTAAGGTCATGGCTTTGACTGCCTCTTTCTCAGTTCCTTCGAGCGGCTGGCTTCCGATCAGAAGGTCAAGGTTTTCGCCCTCTACAACAGTGTTTGCCGGTTTTGTCTGCTGCTCTCTGGAGAGGTGGATCAGAAGGTCTGTCACGCAGAATACCGGATCGTTGTCATCCTCACCGATCACAACATCAACGACTTCGCCGTTCTTTTTCGCTACCACACCGTGGATGGCAAGTGGAAGGGTTACCCACTGCCATTTTTGATACCGCCGTAGTAGTGGGTATCGAGATATGTAAATCCGTTGTCCTCATACAGCGGGTTCTGTTTTACATCGAGACGCGGGGAATCGATGTGTGCGCCGAGGATATTCATACCTTCGGTCAGCGGTCTTGTTCCGATCTGAAACAGTGCGATGGCTTTTTCATGCATACGGCGTAAACTTTGTCGCCTGGTTTTAATGCACGGTTTTCTTTTACGTAAGTGTCAAGGTTTACGTATCCAGCCTCTTCCGCCTGGCGCACGCTCTCTTTTACGCACTCGCGCTCTGTTTTTCCGTTGTCCAGGAATGCGCGGTAGCTGGCGTTTAATTTTTCCAGCTTTTTCATATCTTTTTTGTTGTACTCATTCCATGCTGTTTTCGTTCCATAGCTTTTCTCTCTTTCTGTTTTCTTTATCTGATCCGTGCCGTATTTTTCTGAATCTAATCGGGCTTCCGGTCATGATTGCGATCTCTTTCATTATAATCTGTTTTGACAGGAAACACAAGGACTTTCGATGTACGGAAAAGACAAGGAAGACCCCGCGGCGGACCGTTTTTGCGGCCGCAGCGGGGTCTTTAAGGGGAGGATAAGTATTTCCTTATTCTTCTTTTGTCTGTCTCATCGAACAGGGGAATTTCGATGATAGTCCTATTCTCCCCGGTATTTTTGTTTTTATACACTTCGTTTTCATCAACAGCAGAAAAATCCTCTTCCGCCGCAGCAACAGCAATTGCAGATGGCATTGATTGCCATACATTCACAGCACCATTTTCCGAGATCACCTGCACTTCTCTCGTAGCCGTAGCCGCTTCCCATGTCGGAATACCACTGGCCGCTGCCCTGGAGCTGGTTTAAAAGCTGCTGGTACTGCAGATTCTGCGGTTCTAATTTGACTGCCATCTCGGCATCCTGCACGGCATTGATGTTGTTGCCGAGGCGCGAATTTGCGATCGCATGCAGGAAATACCATTTTCCGCTGCGGTCGGAAATGTCGTTCAGCACGTTCATCGCCTCGCGGAAGTGGCCGCTGTTGATGTAGTTGCTGCCGCCTGCAGCCGCATTTCCTGCTCGGAATTTCCATAATCATTCCGTGCGGAGCCGCCGTTTCCGTACGCGCCGCCGAATGGGTCGAAGCCGCCGAACGGGCCATAGCCGCCGTAAGCATCTCCGCCATACGACGAACCTCCGCTCTGGTACGAGGTGCCGTGCTCGCGTTCATCCATGATCTGTTTGTACGCCTGCTGCACCTGTTTGAATTTTTCTTCTGCTTCTGCTTTATTCGGATTATTGATATTGGCATCCGGGTGATACGTCCGGCTGAGTTTTCGGTATGCTTTTTTGATTTCATCGTCCGAAGCCCCGCGGGACACGCCCAGCACCTCATATGGATCTGTCATCAGTCTTTATTTCTCCTCTTTTTGGCGCTCTTTTGCGCTTTTTCGCATTTCGTATTTTTCCCAGATACCAGCATACAATATATTTCGCAGAATGTCTACATTTTCCAGGATCGGAAGTTTTTCAAATGCACGCGACGCTTCCGCCGTCATCATCAGCAGGATTTTTTCTGCGGTTTCCTCGAAGTCCGGCTGATCTGCGATGGACAGAAACGGGTTGTAGTTTCCGCTCTTTTTATCTTTTTCCACGTCATCAAGCGCATCCATCAGGTAAATGAATTTTCCGATGTAAAAGCCGACCTGGCGCAGATCATCGCTCCAGATGTCCTCCTCCGGAATATAGATCTCCGCCATCACCTCTCCGGTATAGCCCGCCGCAAGATCGAGGTCTGGATTGTTTTCCTTCTCGCATGCATGCAGCTTTTCGAGGTAATCCTGCACTGCTTTCGTCTGGCGCGGATACGATGCTCGATGCGTGTCACAGATTTTTTCAAAGCCTTTGCCGCTGTAAACGCCGCGTAGTTTTTCTCGTCCTCCCAGTCATCCAGCAGATTGTAATAGGCGAGCAGCACGTTCATGTCTGCGCAGTATTTTGTGTATTTGTTCCGCAGGCATTTATGTTTTTTGCCGGGATGAAGAAAGCAGTAATGCTCCTCTTCTTTTGTCTCACATTCATAAAGCCCGGTCAGCAGGATGGAAAGAAATGTCATATCAAACGTCAGCATCGCCTGACCCTTTTTTCCATACGCCTCTTTGATATCCTGACACAGACCGCAGTAGTATGCCTGATATTTGTTGTAATCTTTGACTTTCAGGTCATCCTTTCGGATGGTCACATAACCAAACATGAATCGCACTGCTCCTTTTTATCAGGTGTTTTTGATGAATTTTGTTCCGCATTTCGGGCAGCGGATCTCGATGTGGCCTTTTCCTTTCGGCACACGCACCTGCTGATGGCAGGACGGGCAGCGGAAGTAGCAGTGCTCTTTATCCTTGAATGCACGGGTTCCGCCTCGGAAGAATCCGACGACGCGGTTTTTCAGTTCCAGGAATTTCTGGTTTTCCGCATACCGTTTGGAATGGTTCTTGGACATGATGCGCACATCCGCCCAGACGATCAGGACGAGTGCCAGGGTGTAGATAAGGGAGCTCCGTACAACCGCTCCGAAAATCATCATGGCAACTGCCGCCCACATCATAAAATTGCCCAGCTGATCGATGCCGTAGCGGCCGTACATCAGGCGGGAAAGTTTTTCTTTCAGTTTATCCATTTTGTTCTCGTTTCTCCTTTTTCAAAGTATATGCCAATACTCTATCCCTTTTGAGGGAAAAAAGCAATCGAAAGCGCCATTAATTTTTTCTAAAAAATTCTTAAAACTTGCGGTGGATGTTTCTTTTCAACTGTGCTACACTTGGTTATGTTTCTTTATATTTTATTTTCAGTAAACGATCGGAGATTTTTATGAAACGACTCAAACAGATCGGCGCCCTTCTCTCCATCGCGGTCCTGATCGGATTCGGCTTGGCGCCATGATTTTTGCGTTTATCGACACGCCGTTTGCACACAAGGCGCTGACGGTCTGCCTCTACTGTGCAATTACCGCACCAGTGCTCATCTATGCCATGATGCTGGTTGCCAAGGTTCTGTCGCACCGCGATGAGAACGACAAATCAGACAAAGGAGAAAAACAGTCATGATTGATACCATTATTTTTGATGTAGGCCGCGTACTCGTCAACTGGGACTACGAGTCCTATCTGAAACGCTTTGCTTTCGGTCCGGAAAAGACGAAAGCAATCGCCGCCGCAACCTTCGAAGGCCCTTACTGGCGCCAGTTCGACCGCGGAATTCTCGCGCCGGAGGAGATTGTAAAAGGATTCTGCTCCCTCGCCCCGGAATACACCGAAGAAATCAAAGAGGTTTTCGCCCACTGCGAGGAAACCATCACCCCGCTGCCGTATGCAGAAAGCTGGGTACGCTCCTTAAAAGAAAAAGGCTACCGCCTCTACATCCTCTCCAACTACTCCGGAGACCTCTTCGAGCGCACCAAAGAGAAAATGCCCTTCCTCCCCTACATGGACGGAACCCTCTTCTCCTACACCTGCCATTTAACAAAACCGGAACCGGAGATCTACCAGCACCTGATCCAGAAATTCTCCCTCACCCGGACCGCTGCGTATTCCTCGACGACACCAAAGCAAACGTCGAGGCCGCAGAGCAGGCAGGGATTCATGGAATTCATTTTACGGGATATGAAGATGGCGTGTCACAGTTGAAAAACTGGGCGTTCTTTAAAAAACAGGCTGCCGCATTCATGCGTCAGCCTGTTTTTTAGTATTAACTTACGCTTTCGCCGCCTCTTCCATCAGCCGCAGCATCAGTCCGACGCTGCCGACGTTATATCCGGCATAAGCGCGTCCGCCGATGTTTCCCGGCAATGCGAGTATCAGCAGTGGGAGTTTTTCTGCGTCGATTCCCATTTTTTCGGCGATCGCCGGGGCGTCGTCGGATGGGTCGAGGTAGAGGGACATATTGTGGATTGCTGCGCGGGCTTTCTGGAAAGTCGTGTTTTCCAGGTCGGCTTTCGTGCGGAGCACGGCTGCCATGGCAGCGTCTTTTGCGTTCCACTTCTCTGCGATTTCGATCAGCTCATTCAGAACATGCTCGGTCGGCTCCTCTCCGGTTCCGAGGAAGGCCAGAAGGATCGGGCCGTCTTTGGTGAGATCGTTCAGGGTATGCGCCTTTCCATCCAGATCCTCCAGCGTGATCTCCGGCAGTTCGATGTGCTCTAACAGCTCATCCAGCTCTTTTTTTCACGGCTTCCAGATAAATCTCTTTTGCTTCTCCCGCCTTCAGTTCAAACACGCGGTATGCAGCATGCTGGTCACCGTTCGGCATACGCATACTTGTAATCAGACGATAGCAGCCCGGCTCCAGGGTCAGAGCCAGTGTTTTGCCATTGAATGCGGTTTCTTCGTAATTCAGCGTCTCAAACACTGTTCCGTTCCACTTTCCGATGGTCCACGTCTGATAATACTTCCATGCGCTTCCATCCTCCGCATTCAGTGTCAGAACCGCACTTTCCGTTTCATCCTTCAAAACAGCAGCTTCTGTTTCCACACTGTGGAATGCCCCATCACGGTAATACTCCGGCTCCAGGGTCACCGGATTCAGTCTTGCCGCTACATTGAGACTCCGGCAGATTGCCACAAACAGAATCTTCTGCGCCAGAGGACTTCCCTGTTTCATCGTAAGGACGCCGACCGGTGTTGCCATGATCGTGTCATACTCTTCTTCTGCATGGAAGGTAATATTCTTCTTAAGATAATCCAGAATCCGTTCCGGCTGCTCCACAAAGCTACGTTTTGTCTCCTCTTCAAAAAATCCGCGATCATGCTCCGATACGGCGTCAGCTCCTCGAGGAAAATACGCGGGCAAAGAAGATCCTTCCTGAAAATCTCCTCCGGCAGATCCCCCTGCTCGCAGTCGAGATGATCCTCTAAAACGGATGCCTTCAAGTCCTTCGCATCCTTTAAAGCCAGCGAAAACAGCAGCTTCTTCCGGTTCGGATTTTCATCTTTGGAAAGGAATGTATAAACCTCCTCAAAATTCTCTCCTGCCCGGTGGAAAATCTCTTCCGCTTCCGGATACGCAGCAGCCTTTTTCTCATCAAAGCATGCTGCAAACCGTGCCTTCCGAAGCCGTTCCGCCTCTGCCATCCGTGCCGCATTGCGCTCCTTCTGCTCCTTTGTGGCAACGACATTCCGTACCGGCACCTCCTTCGGTGCCCGGATTTCCAGCGTCTGCCACCTGTCATCCGCTTCCGGAACCGCCTCTTCACGAAGCACCAGTTCCAGCGAATCCTCCTCCTCAATCCGCATCATTGCCTCTGCCCGGCGTATTCCGTCAAATGCCCGTACCCGGATATCGCCAAGGCCAAGTGTCATCCGAACTTCTCCGTCCGCATCCGCAATCATCACTGCAGCCGGGAAAAACTCTGCCATATTCAGGATTTCAACCGCAATATGCGCTCCTGCAGCCGGTTTTCCATTCTCATCCTTCACAAGAATCTTCACCAGCTTCGTTCTGCCATAAAAATCTGTATGGTTAAAGTAGTACAGCGCTCCTTCTTTTCCAAGATACTCCTCGTTACTTTCCTTCACATAATCCGAGAAGTTCCGCGTATGAATCAGAATTGCCCGATTCGCCGGACCCGAGAACCAGCCGGTATCCAGCACTTCTTCCGGCTCACAGGCACCGAGAAAATGCCACTCGCCGTCCACAAACACCTCAACCCACGCATGATTGTCATCACAGTGCGCCCATCTTGGTGTATAGACCTGCCGCGCCGCAATACCGACACTCCGATACGCCGTAACTGCAAACGTTGACTCCTCGCCGCAGCGTCCCTTTCCGCTCCGATACATCGTCATCGGAGATGCCGTTCTGCTGTCCGTCGCCTCATACGTTGCATGCTCCGCACACCAGTAATTAATCTCCAGAATTGCCTCCCAAAGACTCATTCCGGCTACACGCCCCATAATCTGCTCGTAAAAAAACGGTCTGCAGTCCGTAATATCCTCGGAATTGATCCGGTCATACAGCACATAATTTACAAACACATCCTCCGGCAGTTCCTTACACCATGCCACCTTCTCCCGCAGCATCAGCGCATGCTTCACGTACGAAAGAAAAAGGTTAAATCCATATTCTCCCGCATCCCTTACCGGCATCGTACCATACAGAAACTTCATCAGCACAACCTCTTCTTCACTGCACTGTTTCAATTTTTCTTCGATAACAGGCATCACCGGAGCCAGAAGCTCTCTCCGTCCCTCAAATTTTTCCGTTGCATATTTTTTCAAATTTTCTGAGATCATGATTCTATCTATCCCTTTCTCTTTTTTCCTATCCGTCTCCACAACGTACATCCGCCCACCGGCGGCAGACGCCATGTGAAAAAGGATTCCTTGCGATTTTTCAGGAACACCGGAGCGAGGAGCCTTTTCACATACCGGCTGTGGGTCACTACGCTACATATTTTTCTTTATAAATGAAAGTAATTCTCCGCTGGGATCGCATTTATACTCCCAGAACATAATGCCCCCATGCCCTTTCTTTCAGGTACGCAATTTTCACCCCAAGTGACTCGCAGTCCTCATAGCTGATAAATGTTTCCCCGTCAAACAGATACGGAACCTTTGCCTGCTCATCCCAATACCGGATAAATCCCCTCTTTCCGATCCAGCTCTCTTTGAGCTCGCCATAGTCACCGCCATATCCTCCGACCGTCTCTGCTTCCATTCCAAGCCCGTTGCGGCATCCGGCGCCTTTTACTCCATCCCATTTTCTGGAATAAAACGGTACGCCAAGAATCAGCTTCTCCATTGGAACGCCTGCATTTACAAAACCGTTCACTGCCTTCTGCACACATGCATCAAACAAATTTCCCTCACTGTGATACAGCGCCGCATGATGTCCCGTCACCTTCTGGAAACCGCCCTGCAGATCATACGTCATCAGCTGCACATAATCCAGATACCGGGAGGCCTCCTTCATATCTGTCTGCAGTGCAAAGTAAACATCTCCGCCGACTGCTGTCGTTACAAGCATGCCTTCTCTGTACGCGTCCAGTGTCTTCCGAAGCTCCGCCAGAAGCAGCGTATAATTCTCTTTATCCGATCTGTCCGACGCAATTCCTGCCAGCGATGTGCCCGGATACTCCCAGTCAATGTCAATGCCGTCCAGACCATACTCCTTCACAATTGCAAGTGCACTCGCAGCAAACCGCTCTCTTCCCTCTTTTGTTCTTGCAGCCTGGGAAAAGCCGTCTGCTCCCCAGCCGCCTACGGACAATACAATCTTCAGCTCCGGGTTGCTTTTCCGAATGGATACTATTCCATCCCGTGCATCCTTTGCATCCCATACAACTTCTCCGTCCCGGATCAGACCAAATGCAATATTGATCACGGTAAGTGCCCGCACATCCTCTTCTCGCATATGATTTAAGTCCGCCGTATTTACATAGCCAATTATTCTCTTCATCTCATAAGCTCCTCTGTCCGAATCGTTTTACTCATTAAAGGTTACGACTTCCCCGTGTCCCAGATTGTAGGTGATCTCATCCTCAAGCTCTACCTTCACAACCGTTGCAAACGGATGAATACTCATCTCTCCGGCCCAGATCCAGAGCGTTCCCGGAATACCGCTCCATGGAAGTGAACCTGTGTAGGAGAACCGGAGCTCCTCTCCCGTATGCAGAACCGTCACCCTTTTTACCGGTGTTTTAATGCCTTTCACACACAGTGTCTCCTGCGGCTTATCATAGACGAAAAGATACATCGTCTTCTTATCCGCCGAAATCGTGCTTCCGCCGAGGAAATGATTGTAATCCAGTCCTTTTTCTGTTCCAAATACCGCTTCCTTATGGTCATGAATCCATCCGCCCAGATCCAGAAGAACTTTCTCCTGGCGTTCATCCAGCGTTCCGTCCTCCTTCGGTCCGATATCCAGCAGCATTCTTCCGCCGAGGGTAATACAGTCACAGAACATGCGCACAATCTGACCGCTGCTCTTGTAATCATTGTCCGATGGACGATATCCCCAGGAATCGTTGATTGTCGTACAGAATTCCCACTCGCCTTTCGGTCCGTACAGCGGGATTCCCTGCTCCGGTGTCTCATAATCTCCATAGCCCTGCATTCTCGAATTCAATACAACGTTCGGATTCAGGGTATGCAGATATTCCCTGAATTCCGGCATCTTCACTGTGCCGCGCTCCGTTCCCAGTCACCATCAAACCATAAAAGGTCCACCGTTCCGTAATTCGACATCAGTTCTTTTAGCTGATGGTTGTTGAATTCCAGAAACTCCTGCCATTTCTCCGGCTCCTCCTCTTTTCCGGCCGGGGAACCATAGATATCGTTCAAACAGTCTTCTTTTTTCATTCCTTCCGGGTAAACCGTGCGATACCGCGGATCCGACCAGTCGATCAGTGAATAATAAAGACCGACCTTCAGACCTGCCTCACGCATGGCAGCTGTATACTCTTTTACCAGGTCGCGCGCTGCCGGTGTTTTCTTCACAACACTTAAATCACTGTATCCGGTATCAAACAGTGCCACGCCGTCATGGTGCTTCGCTGTCATAACCACGTACTGCGCACCTGCTTTTTGAAACAGCTCCGCCCATTTTTTCGCATCAAACTTCGATGCTGTAAAGCCTTCACACTGTTTCATGTAATCTTCATAAGAAATATTTCCGTTGTGGAACGACCATGACTCTGACACATCACCCACCGCATAAATCCCATAATGGATAAAAATGCCCAGCTTCGCGTTCCGAAACCAGTCCTGCATCATCTCTTCCAGCTCCTCCTTTTTTTGTACTCCCGGATTAAAAGACTCCGGGCATAGCTTTTTTATCCGATCTAATTACCCCTTTATTGTTTCTTCCCATTATATCAGTTCTTGCCCAAAAAGAAAGGCATATTACCGTTTTACACTGTAATATGCCTTTTTTCACGCCACAGGAAATATCGTTACCTTTTCCTGTTTATTTCGCGATTTCCTCGATACCCTGAGTTGCTACCCAGTCCTCAAGTCCCAGAGAGTACATACCATCTACATAAGCCTGCCAGTCAGCATCGTTGTCAATGTCAAGCTCGCCGCATACGAACTGCGCCTGCTGCTGCTCAAAGAAATCTTTGATTGCTGTGTTCGTATCAGAGAAGGTATCAATTTTATCCAAGTCAATCCAGTAGGACGGAATAATTTCTTTGGTCAGATTTGCCTCATAAGCTTCCTCTGTTGCTTTTTTCTCATCATACATCGGATGCTCTTCTACAAACTCGAAGTCTACCGGCAGATATTTCGGCAGAGACTGCGGCCACAGATTGCCCCAGGAATATTTTTCCTGATCTTCCTCAGACAGTGTGGTGGTGTCAATCGCATGGTATCCGTCATCCTCTTTGTTTACAATCACACCAACCGGTCCTCTGTTGCAGCCGATGCCGTTCTCCAGTGCGAATGCATTGTCAAACCAGCGGCAGATGATTTCCGGATGCTCTGCCTTGTTTGTGATGACAGCCTGGGTTCTGTATACGCTGAAGCCTTCCGTATCGCGCAGCCAGATTCCGTCTTTGTCTGTGTTCAGAACAGGCATGGAGTCGAAATCGCCTCTTTCCTCTGCAGCCGGGATTCCGGTAAACTCGTTGCTTCCGTATGCGATGGAAACGCCGTACAGGTCCTGATTTCCTTTACCTTCCCATGTGGAGCTGTCCTGTGTGTAAAGCTCTACGTCTACGAGTCCTTCTGCATACAGTTTGTGGAACCAGGAAAGGAACTCACGGTATGTATCGCTGACACCGCCGTAAACAACCTTTTCATTCTGGATTGCAATACCAAGTTTGTTCATCGGAAGTCCGAAGTAACCGGCCATAGCTCGATATGTTTGTTGTTCGGGTCGGTAGAGAACGGGATTTCATCGGAAGCGTCACCGTTGCCGTTTGCATCCTGCTCTTTGAAGGCTTTCAAGACTGCCTCAAACTCGTCTGTAGTGGTCGGCATGCTCATGCAACATTCTCCAGCCATTTCGTATTGATGTATGGGCTGTATCCAACGGTTGTATCGGTACATACGTACGGAATTGTGTAGATGTGTCCGTCCGGTGCTGTCATTTTTTCTCTTACACCCGGCAGATCCAGGATCGCAGAAATGTTCGGGCAATATTTCTCAAAATAATCTTCCAGCGGAATGAATACGCCCTGGTTTACACCATAGGTGAGGATTGCATTATCGCTTAAGGTCCATCCGCCGATCACATCCGCGTAATCTCCGGAGTTCAGATCCAGATTCAGTCTCTCCGTTGCTGTTTCGTATGGATAAATTTTCAGGTCAACGTCTACATTGGTCTGTTTTTTGAACTCATCGAGCATGATAAACTCGCCGGATTCGCTGGAATCATCGCAGAAGATGGAGAAGGTGTAATCTCCCTCGTCTACCAGCGGAAGACCTTCCTGATACATAATGCCGTTTACTTTTCCGTCCTCATCCACGGTGTCGTTTGCTGCGGATGCTGCGGATGCTACAGAAGCACTCTTTGCCGAGCTGCTTCCATTATCACTTCCACATCCGGTAAACATAGATGCCACCATTACTGCAGTTAAAACTGCTGCGACTGCTTTTCTTTTCATGATTTTTCCCTCCTGTGTTGTTCCGGCGGCATTTTCCCGCCGGAAGCGCTTTTGCCTGTCCGTTGTCCGGACTCTTTATTTACATACCGCCGTTTCCCGTGCGGCAGATAAATCGTTAAAAAAACTTCTTCTTGTAAATCAACCCTTCATGGATCCGATCATAACACCCTTTACAAAGTGCTTCTGCACCAGTGGTACATAACCAGAACCGGGATACTGCTGATGATGATCAGCGAGTATTTCATAACGTCGATCAGCTGCTGTTTTTCCTGCAGTGCTGCTCTTGCTGCCGCAGTTGTTGCTGTCTGGGACAGCGCGGTCTGGTTCGTGATCAGGATGTTACGCAGAACCAGCTGCAACGGATACTTTGCTTTGTCCGAAATATAAACGAGTGCTGAGAAGTATGAGTTCCAGTGACCGACACCATAGTACAGAACCAGAATTGCGATGATGCTTTGGAAAGCGGAAGTGCAATCTGGAAAAGAATCTCGCCTGGGTGCAGCCGTCAATTTCAGCTGCCTCATACAGCTCTTCCGAAATGTTCGACTTGAAGAAGGTTCTTGCCACGATCATGTTGTATACGCTTAAGCATCCCGGAAGAATCAGTGCCAGATCGTGTTCAGCATCTGCAGTCTCTGAATAACCAGATAGGTAGGGATCAGACCGCCGCCGAAGAACATGGTGATCAGGTAAAAAATGGTGATCGGTTTCTTTCCGGAGAAATTGCTTCTGGAAAGTGCATATGATGTCGGAAGCGTTACGATCAGGTTGACCATGACACCGCAGAAGGTGATGATCAGGGAGTTTAAAAAGCCTCTCATAACCTGGTCGTTTTTAAATACTTCTGCGTAGCCCTTCAGGGTAAATCCGATCGGGTGAAGCAGTACTTTACCACTCGATACGGCGCTTGGCGCACTGATGGATGAAATGATAACCCAGTACAGCGGATATGCCACAACAAACAGAACCAGCGTCAGGATAATGAAGCAGGCTGCGTCAAAAACGACGTCCTCTTTGCAGCGTTTTATTTTCTTTTTTGTCACTGCGGTATTTTCTTTACTCATGTTTTTGTTTCCTCCTACCACAGGCTGTTGCCCGAAAGTTTATCAGATATCGTATTGACAATGATCAGCATAACCATGTTTACGATGGTGTTGAACAGACCGATTGCTGAAGAATACGACATATCGTTGTTGATCAGACCGACCTTATAGACGTAGGTGGAAATGATCTCGGATACACTGGCATTCAGGTTGTTCTGCAGAAGGAAGCTTTTTCAAAGCCGACGGAAAGAATGCTTCCGCAGTTCATAATCAGAAGAATGGTCGCGGTCGGCATGATCAGCGGAAGGTCGATGTGACGGATCAGCTGTAATTTCGTCGCGCCGTCTACCTTTGCCGCTTCATGCAGCTCCGGGCTGATGCCGGCGAGTGCTGCGAAGTAGATAACAGAGCTCCATCCTGTACTCTGCCATACGCCGGTCCACACATAAATGTGTCTCCAGTACGCTTTCTTCGCCATGAAGTTGACCGCCGGAATTCCGATTGCTTCCAGTACGTGGTTGATAACACCGACGGACGGAGACAGGAACAGAATGATCATACCGCACATAACTACGGTAGAAATGAAGTTCGGCGCGTAGGTGACGGTCTGGATCACTTTCCGGTATCTCTTATGGCGGAAGGAGTTCAGCATCAGTGCCAGGATGATCGGAATCGGGAATGATACGACCAGTCCGTACAGACTCAGGATCAACGTGTTCTTGATGGTGGATGCAAAGTATGGAGAGTTGAAGAATCTCTCAAAGTAGTACATGCCTACCCACGGGCTCTTAGTGATTCCGGCCGTCGCATTGAAGCGGCGGAACGCGATCTGTACACCATACATCGGAATGTAGCTGAAGATGAATGTCAGGATCACGCCCGGAACACAGAAAAGCCAAAGCGAGATGTCTCTCTTAAAGGCGCGGATGGTACGGCCTTTTTTCTTTGCTTTTGTTGGTTTCTCTTTCATTTCTCTCTTTCCTCCCTTTTAAAGGTTTCGTGTTTTCCTTGATTGTCGCATTTCCGGTCGTAAACATTTTGAACATTTTGCTTTCGCATCATCCTCGCGTGTTCCTTCTTTTTTGTGCAACTGCTACAATCAAATCTGTGATTTAAGATTTATCCAACACTGTTTTGTTGAATTTATTTTACCTTTTGTTATCTTATTTGTCAACCATTAATTGAACATATATACCAGTTTGTTACTTTTACGCAATTTAAGCAGGCGTTTTTTAGGCACTTTTCCTATATTTCGACGCGTTTTTCGGTTTTTCTGTCCCTTGCGGCCGTGATCCATGTTATCTTTTTTCGTATTTTCGTCCATTTCAAAGAAACAAAAAGGGAGAAAATACGTCGTTTTGTTTCGCAACATATTTTCTCCCTTTGTTCAGTTTTATTACTTTTTATATTATCTTCCGTCAAGCCTTACATTTCAGTTACATTTCCGCTCCACCATTTCTCTGCTCCATCCTCGAGCATCAGCTCATAGTCATGGCAGATCACTTCCGGTTTTCCCGGAATCTGGACAAAGTTCATCTCCTCTTTGGAAAGCTGGAACGAAACTTCTTTTTTCTCACCCGGTGCAAGAGAAATTCTGGTAAAAGCTTTCAGCTCTTTGATTCTCGCTACCACACCGCCGGAACGTTTCCGCACATACAGACACGGAACGGAGGTTCCTGCCATGGCACCGGTGTTCTCTACGGTAAACGAAACGGCAGCACCGTTTTCTTCTTTGTTCACGGAAACATCGCTGCACGCAAACGTCGTGTAGGATTTTCCCTCACCGAACGTATGCAGCGGCTGGCTCGTCATATCGCAGTATGCCGGAACGACGGAGGTACGGTAATTGTAGCACACCGGAATCTGACCGGCGTGGCGCGGCATGGATACCGGGAGACGGCCGGACGGATTCGTGGTTCCGTAGAGCATCTCTGCAACGGCCTTGCCGCCCATCGGACCCGGATAAAACGCATACAGAAGGGCATTCGAAGCATTTTCGATATCCTCGATGCAGTATGCTCTTCCTGCGATCACAACGGTTACCATCGGCTTGCCAAGGCGGGCAAGCTCTGCAACCAGTTCTTCCTGTGCTGCCGGGATGTGAACCTTTGCGGTGTCCATTCCCTCGCCGCAGTCCATCGAACGGCTGCCGGTTCCCTTGGATGCTGCACCGTTTGCATCGAACACAGCTCCGCCGAAACGGGAAGAAGAACCGCCGACAACAGCTACGATCACATCGCTCTTTGCTGCAAGTGCCAGTGCTTTTGCTTTCTCGTCCTCGTCAGCCTCTGAAAATTCACTTCCCATTGCATAGGAAACTTCCACGCCCTCCGGTGCTTCCTGTTTCATGCCCTGAAGGACGGTGACGCACTCGCTTTCCGGAACCGGCGGGGTGTAGTCGCCGAGCATGCAATAACGGTCTGCTGCGTGATAGCCGATCACAGCTACTTTTTTGTACTTCTTAGCAAGCGGCAGCACACTCTCCTCGTTTTTCAGAAGAACAGCGGACTCCCGTGCCAGGGAAAGAGATACTTCCGGGATCCCGGCTTCTTCCGGGGTGAGCATGTTTTCTTCCATATAAGGATGTTCAAACAGACCCTTTTCAAATTTCAGCTTCAGAACTTTGAGAACAGACTCGTCGATCTCGCTCTCATCGAGAAGTCCCTGCTCTACGGCCTCGCCGAGACGGCTGAACGCTTCATCCCAGAGGCTCACATCCACACCGGCTTTTCTCGCTGCAACGCCTGCATGCAGAGTATCACCCTCGGTATCTTAAGGAAATCTACAGCCAAACCATCTGCCATCACAATGCCGTCAAAGCCCATTTCACCGCGCAGAACATCGCGGAGCAGCCATGCGTTTCTGTGGCAGTACACGCCGTCGATCTCGTTGTATGCCGCCATGATGCCTTCCACGCCTGCTTCACAGCACGCTTTTGCCGATGGAAAATGGATTTCCCGCAGCTCCCGCTCGCCGATTCTTGCAGCACTCGCGTTCACACCTCCGGTTGTCTCGCCCTGTGCGCAGAAGTGTTTTGCCACACTGCCGACACCGGTGGACTGCATACCGGTGACTGCCGCTTTTGCCATGGATGCGGCAAGGCACGGGTCTTCAGAGTAGCACTCCTCACTTCTTCCCCATCTCGGGTCGCGCGCCATATCGAGCGCCGACATCAGCGCCAGATCCACATGACCGCTCTTTAACTGTTTTCCGCATGCCTTGTAGCCTTCGGAAAGAAGTTCCGGGTCGAATGTTGCGCCTGCTGCCAGGTTGACCGGAAGCAGACCGCCGCCGAGCGCCTGATGGCCGTGCGGGCACTCGGTGCTCATCATCATCGGGATGCCGAGGCGGGAATGATCGATCACATATTTCTGTACTATATTATAGGCTTTTGCGGAAAGTTCCAGCACAATGCCGGTCTTCTCATCTTTATCTGCCCACGGATCGGCACGGTACAGGCCGTACAGGACGCCAAGCCCTCCCATGCGCTCTACTTCCTCTTTAAATTCCTCTGTCAGTGTAAACTCCTCACCCTGTCTCTCGTAAATCCGGAATCCGTACAGACGCTGATTTAACTGTCCTACTTTTTCCTGCAGCGTCATTTTTCCGAGCAGGTCTTTTGCGCGCTCTTCCGGGGAAAGGGCCGCATTCTGATATGCTTCCATTGTTTTTGTTTCCTCCTTGTCCTTCTCCTTATTTCAAGTGGCTTTATTGTACCGCATTCTTTTCATTTTGTCCACAGTAAGTTATCTTTCGTTCATTTTTGTTCATTTTAATGTTGAATTTTATTACTTCTGGTGTTATGATACCTTTTGTCGACACGTTTTCCGCGTGTTTTCTAAAAAAGCTTAACAGTAAATATTTGAAAGGGAGATTTTTACTATGAGTACAAACATCACAATTCCGGTTCCGGCAGTCCCGTTCGCACCGCCGGTTTACACCTGCCACCGCGCAAAAAAGCCGTTCGAGTTAGACGGAAACATCAACAAACCATTCTGGGAAGATGCCCCGTATACCGACGAATTTCTCGATATCGAAGGAAGCCACATGCCGCTTCCGCGCTTTGTCACCCGTGCAAAAATGCTCTGGGATGACGAGAACCTTTACGTAGCAGCCGTGCTTGACGGCGATGAAATCTGGGGACACCAGACCGAGCGCGACTCCGTCATTTTCCTCGACAACGATTTTGAAATCTTCGTTGACCCGGATTCTGATACGTACCATTACTATGAGTTCGAAATGAACGTTCTGAACACGGTATGGGATCTGTTTCTTTCCGAGCCATACCGTGACGGCGGAAGCGGCCTCAATGGCTACGACATGCACGGTCTGCGCACCGCTGTTCATGTAGATGGCTCCATCAACGATCCATCCGCAGAAAACAAGTGCTGGAGCGTTGAGGTTGTCATTCCGTTCGCTGCTCTCTATGAGTATCAGAAAGAACGCCGCGCACCGAAAAACGGAGAATTCTACCGTATGAACTTCTCCCGTGTTCAGTGGAAAGTGGACATCAAGGACAACACTTATGTAAAACGTACCAATGAAGCCGGAAACGTTCTCCCGGAGGACAACTGGTATGGGCTCCGACCGGTGTCATCAACATTCATTACCCGGAACTCTGGTCTTTCGTTTTCTTCTCTGACGACCGCGACGACGCACCGTGTGACATCACGATTCCGGAGGACGAATACCGCAAATGGGAACTCCGCAAGCTGTATTACGCAGAAAACATTCTGTTTGAGACAACCGGTTCCTACAGCGACAGTCTTACCGTCTTACAGGAGACCCTTGCCGCTTACGCTCCAAATGACTTCAACAAAACCGTCAAAGCTCTTGACTACACCATTGAGACCACAAGCCACTCTTACCTGATCACCTGCCCGAGTGCCGACGGAGCACATTTACTCCTTCTGTCTTCCAATGGAAAGGTTGAAAAAGTTACACGTTAAGTGTATAATATGTGTTAGCACTCAAAATTTGTAACAGGATCGGTTTAAACTATGAAAAAGTAACGTTACAGGAAATCGCGAACTCCCTGGGCATCTCCCGGACTACGGTCTGGAAGGTGTTCAGCGGACACGAAGCGTCTCCGATTCCCTGCGCACCAAGGTCATCGCCAAAGCCCAGGAACTCGGCTATGCCATCCCGGAGGATTTTCAGTATCCGCAGAGCGCAGAGGAGACCACGCCGGTCAACATTGCAGTTGCCGTCTGCAGACCGGAAACCTCACTTTTCTGGATGACCATCATCCACCAAATTGCAAAAGTATTTTCGACACACAATGTCAATCTCGTTTACACGTATCTTCCGACTTCGGCGGATAAAACGTATTTTCTCCCGCCGACTCTTACAAACGGAAATGTTCACGGCATCATCGTTCTGAATGTGTACAACGAGCGTCTTCTGCGCCTGCTCGCAGAGACACAGATTCCGAAAGTGTTCCTGGACACTTCCTCTCTTGTTGCCCCGGATGAGCTGAACGGCGACCTGCTTCTCATGGAGAGCCGCACCAGTGTCCGCCGCATCACCTGCCATCTGCTCGAGCAGGGACGCACCCTTCCGGCTTCATCGGTGATATCAGCTACGCACAGTCCAACCGCGAACGATATGAAGGTTTCTGCCAGGCTCTGGCGGATGCCGGTAAAAAGGTGGATTCTTCTCTCTGCCTGACGACACCGCTCGGCATCGATACGTACCGTGAAGAAATCGATACCTTCCTTTCTTCCCTGTCCCGCATGCCGGACGCTTTCGTCTGCGCCAGCGACTACGTTGCCTGCATTCTGATGCAGCTTCTCGAAAAACGGGGCTTACGCGTACCGGAGGACGTTGCAGTATCCGGCTTCGACAACAATACAGAGGATCTTCTGGCAGAACATCTGACGACCGTTCAGGTCTTCAACGAAGAACTCGGCGCACGTCTGGCACTCCAGATTCTGTACCGGATCAAATATCCGAACACGCCGCATGAAATTACGTATCTCGGCACCAACGTGCTGTACCGCGATTCCACCGGTGACTGATTTTATTTTTCATCTGTTTTCAAAAAAGACACCGTCTTCCCTTCCGGGACACGGTGTCTTTTTCTGTTGCTCGGCATATCAACAATTGGTCCAGTGGACCAATTGTGATTTCTATATTTTATTTCTGTTTTCTTACTTCGCGGTGCGGATGCGGATCGTACGGATCTCATACGGCTTGATCGTAAGCTCAATCTCGTTCTCCTTCACACCAAGCGCGCCCTCGATCGGGTTCTCGAGAAGGTCGGTCTCCTCAGCGGATGCAATTGCCTCTGCGCAGTGCAGGGTCACTTTCGTTCTTGCATTCTCCACCTCGTACAGACGAACGATTACGCCGTCGCCGTCCTCTGCCTTCTTCACAGTCTCAAGCACTACGTCGCGTTTGTCTACAGACAGGAATTCCATGCGGTCTTTCTCTGCTGCACCTGCAACTGCTTTTGCCGGTACGTTCAGGTTCAGAGCTTCCTGCTCGGTGCCTGCCTCACGCCATGTTCCTGCGTGCGGATACAGAGAGTAAGTAAAGAAATGCTCTTCCTGGTCTGCGGTCAGGTTCGGCTCAGTTCCGGATTTGATCAGAGTCTGCGTCATCACACGGTTCTTCATGGAATAGCCGTACTTGCAGTCGTTCATCAGGCTGACGCCGTAGCTTCCCTCTGAGATATCAGCCCATTTGTGGCCGCATACTTCGAATCTTGCCTGATCCCAGCTTGTGTTGGTGTGCAGTTTTCTTGTCACATTACCGAACTGGATATCGAAGTTGCCTCGTCGCTGTGAACGTCTACCGGGAAGTGAACTTTCAGTACATGCTCGGCGAACTTCCAGTCAACGTAGGTTTCGAAGTCGATTCTGCGGTCTTTTGCATAGAAATGGATCTGCTGGCGGATGACGGTGTCCATCACTTCGCGCTCAATTTCCAGTGTTGCGCGGACCGGACCGTTTTCTGTCCACTCCATGCGGCGTACACCCTCCACCTTCCAGGATTTCTCGGTATGGAAGATATCCAGGTTCCATGCGCTGTACTGCAGAGGTTTGTCCTCATAGATACGCAGCTCGTTGCCGGTTGTTCCGCTCTGAAGCACTTCGCGGTCATTCTCTTTATCAAACAAGGAAGTGAATTCACCGTTTGCATCGATCTGGATCGTGTAGAACGGAGTCTCAAGGGTATAGCCCTCTCCAGCTTCTGTTACAGCAAATGGCGTTTCCGCAGCGGCTCCGCTCGTCGGGCGCAGAACCTGATATCCTTTGGACGGCAGGTTTTCTGCATAGACAATGGCTCCGTCTTTCGTCTGCTGTACCGGATATACGGTGGTTCCGTCGGTCATGGCTTCTGCCGCGGTCTCACCGAGTACAACAACGTCGTTTCTTCTGTGGCCGAGAGTGTTCCATACGGTCACGCTCTCGTCTTTTGTTCCGCAGAGTGCTTCCATGCGCTCGCCGATCAGTTTTGCTGATGTCTCCGCAATCTCTGCATATTCTTTCTTCGTCTGCTCATATACCTCATGGATCGAGGAGCCCGGCAGAATATCGTGGAACTGGTTGGTCAGGATCATCTCCCACATGCGGTTCAGTTCTTCGGTCGGGTATGCTTTTCCGGCGTTTTCGGCCAGAACGGACAGAAGCTCTAATTCCATCATCGCGTACTCGCTCTTACGGTTGCCGCGTTTGTTGCGTGCCATCGAGGTGTATGTTCCGCGGTGGAACTCAAAATACAGTTCGCCGATCCAGGTTGGGAGGCGTTTGCTGTCTTTTACCTTCTCATGCAGCTCGTCGAAATACGTTCTCGCAAATGCCTGGCGTACTTTCGGCACACCTTTGATGCCTTTTTCCATACGTTTGGATGTCTCCAGCATTCTTCTGGTCGGGCCGCCGCCGCCGTCTCCGTAGCCGTAGCTGATCAGGATATCGTTGTTGATGTCCTTGTTCTGGTAGCGGTCCCATCCGCCCATGATGGCATCCGGGTGCAGCATTCCGTTGTATGTGGTAAAGAAGCTCGTCTCCGGCTGTCCGACGCCGAGCGTTGTGATCATATGAGTGAATACTTCACTTCCGTCGATGCCTTCCCAGTTCATCGTATCGTACGGCACTTTGTTGAACTCGTTCCATGCCAGTTTGGTCGTCATGAAGTAGTCAATTCCGCATTTTTTCAGAATCTGCGGCATCGCTGCGCTGTATCCGAAGACATCCGGCAGCCACAGGATCTTGTTGTCCACGCCAAACTCTTCTTTGAAAAAGCGTTTTCCGAACAGGAACTGGCGCACGAGGGACTCTCCTGAAGTCAGGTTGCAGTCTGCCTCAACCCACATGCCGCCTTCCGGCTCCCAGCGTCCTTCTTTGACTCTCTGGCGGATTTTCTCGTACACTTCCGGGTGTCTTTCTTTGACAAAGCTGTAGAGCTTCGGCTGGCTCGACATGAAGTGATAGTTCGGATACTCCTCCATCAGTTTTAATACCGTTGCAAAGCTTCGGCAGGATTTCTGGCGAACCTGGTCAATCGTCCACAGCCATGCCACATCAATGTGGGTGTGGCCGATGCACGTTGCCACAACTTCGTCCCAGCCGCCCATTTTTTCATAGATCTCTTCCTGGATGCATTTTTCTGCCTCTTCGATGGAAGCGTAGAACTCTTTACTGTACGGCTTGCGCAGGTCCAGCAGATTGATCGTGTTGGTCAGTGCGGTTTCGAGATCCAGACGCGTTTTATTATCCTCGTCCATACGGTTCAGGCCCTGCATCGGAACGATAAGGTCGTAATAGATCTCCTCGATTTTCGCATCATGCTCCTCAAGGTCTGCCAGCAGACGGAACTCGCTGTGCAGCGTTCCGGTGTAGGACTGCAGGTCAAGCTGGATTTTTTCACCGGCCTTTGCGTTTTCTCTTACAAGTACTTCGCGGTGGTTGATATCCATACTGGATCACTTCGCCGTTTGCAAACAGCAGGAACTGCGGGTTTCTTCCGTCATCCCAGTCGTCCAGTCCTGCATGGACTCTCATCCAGAGATTTTTTCCATCGAAACTCTCCGGAATGGTGATGGTGGTGCGGAACCAGTAATGTTTGTCCGGTCCGTACCAGCGGTCATTGACCGTATCAAACGATGTCCACGGCTCTTTTGATGCATCGGCCTCTGCCGGTGTGATATAGCATCCGTTTTTCACCTGCATATCGGTGATTTTGATTTTCTGTGAAATCGAAAGTCTTGCCAGTTCCTGGCAGATCACGTTCACACGCTCTTTTACAAATTTCATAGTGCCTCCTTATGCTTTCCATGGGGTCATTTTTAAAAAGAAAGTCCGCCGGACCTGCAGGCTTCTTTCACCCGTAAGCCCGGCGGACTTGTCGCTTTTTAAGTTATCTTATAAATCAAAGGCTATTCTCTTTCACATAGTTCAGCAGCTCATCTACGGTTGTGAATGCCATACCGGTTACAGTATCTGCGCATCCGTAGTAGATAGTGATTCTTCCGGTTGCTGCATCGCTTAAGGTTGCGCACGGGAATACTACGTTCGGAACATCACCCATGCACTCGTACTGGGTGATCGGAGCCATAATATAGTCTTTCGTTCTGTATTTTACTTTCCACGGCTCGTCGATATCAAGCAGTGCGCATCCCATACGATATACGTATCCGTTGCAGGTTGTGATAACGCGTGGTAGATCAGCAGCCATCCCTCATCTGTTTCGATCGGAACCGGGCCGGCACCGATCTTGGTGCACTGCCATGCAGACTCATCGCCGCGGACCGGGCTCATCATGTGACGGTGTCTTCCCCAGAATTCCATATCTTTACTCTGGCTGACAAAGATATCGCCGAACGGTGTATGGCCGTTGTCGCTTGGACGGCTCATCATCATGTAGTAGCCGTTGATCTTTCTCGGGAACAGCACGCCGTTACGGTTGAATGGAAGGAATGCGTTCTCAAGCTGAACGAATTTCTTGAAGTCATAGGTGTAAGCAACACCGATGGTCGGGCCGTGATAGCCGTTGCACCAGGTTACATAGTATTTGTCGTCGATTTTGCAGACACGCGGGTCATAACGGTACTCTCTTGTCAGAATCTCCTCGTCAGCGCCCTCAAATTTGATCGGTTCATCCTCGATCTCCCAGTGGATACCGTCTTTACTTCTTCCAACGAAGATGTCCATGCTGATGGAACGGCTGTCGCAGCGGAATACACCTACGTATCCGTCCTCGAACGGTACGACTGCGCTGTTGAAGATACTGTTGGAACGTTTCTGCTCGTAACGGCCGATGATCGGGTTCTGATCATAGCGCCATACCGGCATGTGCTCTCCTGCTGGTTTTCCTGCCAAGGCATATCCGGCAGATTGTTTCCGATGATTTTACTCATGATTGTTTCCCTCTGTGAAAATTATTTTTTTCTTTCTCTCTTGTCACGCCATACGGACATTTTTGATCTTTCGATCCGATACTTCTATCTTCGTCCATTTCTGCGCAAAAGTCAAGTGTTTTTGTTCACTTTTATGTAAATTTTCGTTTTCTTTGTTACTTTTTATCGTTCATTTATTCTCTTTTTCTGTTCATTTTGTTTACAAACAGATTTTTTTATTTTTCGTACGGTTTTCTTCCCCGCAGAATATCGGCATACCAGAATACAATTTCCGCAATGTGGTGCAGATCGCCTTCTTTGCTGATGCTTCTCCAGGACGCTTTATACTTCATAAACCAGGTTTCCAGCCGTCCCGCAAGTGCCGCGCAGGCTGCCTCATCTTTTTCTTTTCCAAGCTCGATATCACACAGTCTCGCACCCGTCTCATTCCAGATGTCAATCGCTTCCATCGTGAGTTCCAGCACCGGAACCATTGGACGGCAGGATTCTTCCAGAGCACCGGCTGTCTTTTTCAGTTCTTTTTTCAGAGCCGCAATTGTTTCCTTTGCAGCTGCACGCTTCGCCTCATCCTGGATTCTCGCGTCAAACAGCGCATTCCGGTTGTTCGGATGACCGAGCACTTTTTCCTCGTAAACGACGTTGGCATCCCACCAGTCAAAGATGGAGCATTCTGCCGTTTTTGCCATATAGGAAACGAATTTTCCGCTCCGGTCGCCGTAGGCCAGACGGGAAATCTGTTCATTCAGCTCCTCAAAGCTGTCGGTATCGTCTCCCCAGGAGAAGACGGCTCCATAGATCATGCCAGGAAGGGAAAAGTCCGGCTGATTGATGTGGCCGCAGTCACCCCAGTCTGTGTTCAGAACACCTTCCGCATGGTATTTTCTCGCATAGCCGCACATCCGTGCGATATTTTTGTAGCTGTTCTCCACCAGGTTCATCCACTGGTTCCAGCCGCCGACCCCAGGACAGAGATACTGTCTTGCACCAGCTTCCGCCATCACTTTTGCCTCATGCTCTCTCTGCTCGGCTGCATAGCCCCAGGTCAGGCAGACGGTTTCCTCTGGCAGCTCTTTGATCAGCTCCGGCTGTGCGCAGATGATATCGCCCCAGAACATCGGCTTTTTGCCTTTTGCCACGAGAAACTCGCAGAGCTCTTTTACATAGTCGATATACAGGCGGTGAACGCCTTTCTCGTCTGCCAGCGGTTTCGATTTTCCTTTTCCAAGGTCGAACGTTTCGTCCGCGCAGATGTTGAATTTATCCGTGGCAAAAAGCGCCATGTACTCCTCGATCATGGCCTTGATCAGCTCGATCGCTCTGCCGCCGGAGACATCCACCGTGTGATGCTGCATCCGGTCCCAGAAGGAAAACGGCTCTTTCCAGCTGTCTGGGAATTCACAGAGGTCGCCATAGCTCTTTGTGGAGAGCAGCATGTACAGATGGCCGAACGTTGCGATCGACGGCACCAATTCGATATGAAGCTTTGCGCAGTACGCATCCAGCTCGCGGATTTCCTCTGCCGTAAGCGGCGTCTCATCGCGCCACATCTCGGAAAGTCCGGAGAACAGATACGTGTGCTCCACATAGAGCTGCAGCTGGTTCAGCTTGTAGTACGCCATGCGGTCTGCCACCTGTTTTAAATAGGAAAGTGTCAGCACACGGCCTCTCGTCTCATCGAGATAATAGCCGCGCACCGGCAGATCCGGCTCATCCTCGATCCGCACGGCAGGAAGCAGTGCACCGTATTCGTGCATCATCTGCACAGCGTCTGCACACCGTAGAGCACGCCGCTCCGTCTCCGCCCTGGATGCGGATTTCCTCCTCTGTCACCTGCAGCACATACTGCTGGCTTTTCCTTGTCTCATCCAGTTCCAGCACAATCGCGCCGGTCTCTTTTCTTCCCGGAACGCCGTATCCGATATCGTACTGCATTCCGGTTTCCTTTTTGATTCCCTTCTGCAGCACTTTCGCATACGTATCCCCATTTCCCAGCAGTCTGCCATCCAGTACAATTCTGCCGTCATAGCAGAGTGCATGTTCCCCCGTCAGGAGTTTTACCTCTTTTGGTTTTGGTAAAAATTTCATTTTCCTTCTCCTCTTGTTTTTTGTTTTCTTTGTAACCATAGAACTTTCACTGAACGTTAAGTAACATTTTGAAACCACTTTTCTCTTCTCCCCCATCCTACCATATTTTTTCCACATATTCCACAATAATTTGTAATTTTCTTCAATTTTTTTCAAAATTTCTTCCTGTTCTGCTCTTTTATATGTAAAGTAACTTTTGTTTCCCATTTTCATTCCGGAACAAAATCTGTTTTTTCGGATGAATGCGATCATCGGCTTTACCGCTCTGGCTGCCGCCCACGTCAATCAGCCGGACCAGGTGCAGGAATACCTGAACAAGATTTCCACCTCCGGCCAGCACCTTTTTCCGCCTGAACCAGATTCTGCTGAATCTGCTGAGCAATGCCACGAAATTCACACAGAACGGCAGCACCATCATTGTCCGTATTATTCAGAAACCGTACTATAAAAAAGGGTATGCGCTCTACGAATTCCACGTCCGCGACAACGGCATCGGCATAAGCCGGGAATTCCAGGAGCACCTCTTTGAATCGTTTACACGCGAGGAGACTTCTACGGTCAGCGGCATTCAGGGTACGGGACTTGGCATGGCGATCAACGTCAGCCATATGGTACAGGAAATCGCGATGGAGCTCCTTTCGAACGCCGGATTTTCCGTCAGCCTTGCAGACGACGGCGATGTTGCCGTTGAGACGCTCCGCACCGCAGCGCCGGATCAGTTCGATCTGGTGCTGATGGATATTCAGATGCCGAAACTCGACGGATACTCTGCAACGCGCCAGATCCGCACGCCGGACGGCGCCATTGCCAAAGTGCTTGGCTGATTCCCCTTTCTTATCTGCCGGAACCGTGAATTTTCTCTTACTCGAAAAAGAGGAGAAAAAGTTCACGTTCCGGCAGATTTTTTCTTGCATTCTTTCGGGGAAGTGTGCTAGAGTGAAGATATCATATTTTATAAGAGGTGCTTATTTTGGATATTAATTACGAGTTATATAAGGTTTTCTATTACGTTGCCACCACACTCAGTTTTTCCGAGGCCTCCAAGCTGCTTTTTATCTCGCAGTCGGCGGTCAGCCAGTCGATCAAGGTTCTGGAGAAAAAGCTTGGAATCACGCTCTTTATCCGCAGTACAAAGCGCGTGCAGTTAACGCCGGAGGGAGAAACGCTGCTGCGCCACGTAGAGCCTGCGATCAACCTGATTGCGCGCGGTGAAGCACAGATTATGGAAGCGGGAACGCTTGGCGGCGGCCAGCTCCGCATCGGCGCGAGCGACACAATCTGCCGCTATTTCCTTGTTCCGTACCTGAACCGTTTCCACCGCTCCTTTCCGAATGTCCACATCAAGGTGACAAACCAGACTTCGACCAGTGTGTCGATCTGCTGGAATCCGGCCAGGTGGATTTCATCGTGACCAATTATCCAAACTCGCATCTTTCCAGCCGTCTTCACACGATTCCGATTCATTCGTTCCACGATATCTTCATCGCGAACGGCGAATATTACCCGGAACTGGAAAACAGGCCGGTTCACTTAAAAGAGCTGCTGCAGTACCCGATTCTGATGCTCGACCGCAAGAGTACGACGAGTGAGTTCCTGCACAGCCAGTTTCAGCGGTTCCAGCTCGACCTCGTGCCGGAAATTGAGCTTGGCAGCAACGATCTTCTGATCGACCTGGCGAGTATCGGCCTTGGCATCGCGTTTGTGCCGGACTACTGCCTTGTAAAAGAGACGGCGGCCTTCCAGCTCGACCTCGTGGAGGAGCTTCCGCCGCGCCAGCTTGTCGTTGCCCACAGCTCCCATCTGCCGATCCCGCAGGCGGCAAAAGAGTTCATGAGCATGCTGGAAAAAGGCGCCGAATAACTTTTTCCGATCTATACGTCAAAAGAGGCAGGATCCTCAAGAAATTTTTCTGGATCCCTGCCTCTTTTTCTGTTTTTATGATCCGTTCTGGATTTACTGCTCGCTGCCGTCTTTCTGCACCGGTTCGGATGCTTCCGCTTTTTCCGGGCTTTCTGCATCCGCTGCTGCCTTTCCGGCTTCTGCTTTCAGATACTCTTTGAGCTCTTCCGGGCTGGAGATCTGAATGTTGCGGTTTACTTTTGCATCGTATGTATCGGCTCTCATGATTTCGGAGAGATCGACACCGGTCGCCTCTTTCATCGACTCAAACAGCTTTGCCATCACCACCGGCACATTGCCCGCTACGGAGCCGATGCCGTTGTCTTCGCTTCCGCCGCCGATGATCGTAATCTTGTCGATCTGGCTGAGCGGCTCTGCGATCTTTCCGGCGATCTCCGGCAGAACCTTGATCATCATCTCTGCCATTGCGGCTTTGTTGTAGCGCTGGTAAGCCTCAGCTTTCTTCTCCATACCTTCGGCCTCTGCAAGTGCTGGGCACGGATGGATGCGGCTTCCGCCTCACCTTTTGCCTTGATACCGAGTGCTTCCTGCTCCATCGCATAGCGCTGGGCTTCTGCCTGGGCTTTCTTTGCCTCCGCCTCGCGGATTTTTTCGAACTGGTCTGCCTCTGCGTCTTTCTGACGGCGGTACAAATCTGCCTCTGCCTGCTGCTGTTTTGCGTAACGCTCGGCCTCGGCTTTCTTCTTGACTTCTGCCTCGAGGGATTTCTCGGTTACTTCTACTTCTCTGGCACGGAGCTCAACCTCGCGCTCCTGACGGGCGATGTTCGCATTCGCGGAAGTGATTTCCAGCTCTTTTCTCTGCTGCTCTTCCTGAATCTTGTAGCTGCATCTGCCTCTGCCTTTTTGATATCGGACTCTTTTTTCAGCTCTGCCGACTTGATTGCCAGATCGTTGTTTTTCTTTGCGATCTCAGTCTCGGCAAGAACGCGCTCATCGTTCGCCTCTTTATTTGCACGCGCCTGGGCAATTTTGATTTCTTTCTCGGAATTGGCACGGGCGATCGCCGCGGATTTCTTGATTTTTACGATATTGTCGATACCGAGGTTTTCAATGACCTGATTGGAATCAACGAAATTCTGTACGTTGAAGCTGATGATGTCAAGTCCCATCGCAGCCAGGTCCGGTTCTGCATTTTCTTTGACCAGCTCCGCAAACTTCTGACGGTCGGAAACCATCTCTTCCAGACGCATCTTTCCAACGATCTCACGCATGTTTCCTTCAAGGACTTCTCTTGCAACCTTGGCAATATATTCGCTGTCGCGGTTCAGGAAGTTCTGGGATGCTTTCTGGAGCTTCTGCGGTTCGTCCCCGACTTTGATGTTGACGGCTGCATCCACCTGAATATTGATGTAGTCAGCGGTCGGCACGGCATCGCTCGTCTTCACATCGATCGCTACCAGCTTCAGACTCAGCTTGTCCAGCCGCTCAAAGAATGGGAGCTTGATGCCGGCTTTACCGATCAGGATCCGCTGGCCTTTTTGGAAACCGGAAATAATAAATGCGGTATCCGGCGGCGCCTTCACATAACCGCTCGCCAGAATGGCAAGAATGATCACCACAACGGCGATCACGGCAATCATGGTTGCATGTTCGAATACAAATTCCATCTTGTTTCCTCCCTTTTTTCTGCGGATGCTTTTCGCTCCGCGTTCTGCTTTTGTGTCTGTGTTATTTTCACTATAGCATTTTTTGCGGGATAGATACAACTGCATTATTATTACGATTTTGTAAGATTTCTGTTCGGGCAAAAACAATCCGCTGGAGCAGATTCTGATATACCTTGCAATAAAAAAACGAAGGAGCTTCTTTTTACAGAAACTTCTTCGCCTTTCCTTTTTTTCACTGATCCTGCTCTTATGCTCTTTCGACAATCTTCTCCAGCGCTTTTGTGATCGCTGCTTTCAGCTCCGTCTGATCTGCCGGTGTCTTGACAGCCAGCTGACGGATCAGTGCTGTTACGTGATCGTCTCCAACCTCACCAAGCTCGTAACGGCCGCGATTTTTACGTCCACATCGTCTACTTCCAGAAGAGAAGTCAGAATATTAACAGAACCATCATTTCTCGAAGCTGCACAGGCTTTTGCAAGCGCTACCTGCGTTGTCTTGTCCGAATCCAGATACTGTTTTCTTAATTTGTCCCATTTTCCTTTTTCCACCATTTTTTTCAGCTTGTCTTCCGATGCCTCTTTTAAACCAAACATTGTAAATCCTTCTTTCTTTTTGCTCTTATTTTGGTGGATGCAGCAACTGCCGCGGCGAATCAAAAAGGTTCGTAGTGTTTTTGCTGTCGTCCCTGTTCATGTCCGTCACATTGTAACCATGCTCTCGTCCATAACAGAGATTATACTCCTTTTCTTCTGGTTTTTGAACAGAAATACTATAAAGTTTTTATAAAAATCGTTACTTTTTCACAAATTTTTCTTGTTGTTCTGCTTTTTATTTCAGATATCCCGTATATTCCGCCGTATGCAGCAGTTTATTGGCGTTTTCCACGCGCTCTTTGGTCGGCGGGTTGATTCCTTCGAGTTTGTATGGAATTCCTAAGGTTTCCCATTTGAATACGCCGAGGGTGTGGTATGGGAGAACCTCTACGCGCTGTACGTTGTGCAGGCTGTGTAAAAACTCATCGAGGCGAATCAGGTATTCGTCGTAGTCGCTGCGTTCCGGGACGAGGACGTGGCGGATCCAGACTGGTTTGCCGATCTCGTCAAGGTAGCGCGCCAGGTCGAGGATGTTCTCGTTGGTGCAGCCGGTCAGCTCTCTGTGCGCTTGTCGTCAATCAGCTTGATATCGAGCAGCAGCAGGTCGGTATATTTCATCAGCTCATTAAATTTGCTGAAATACGGCTCCTCTCTTGTGAACGGATTTCCACTGGTATCCAGCGTTGTGTGAACGCCGTTCTTTTTTGCCTTGCGGAACAGCTCGATCAGGAAGTCGATCTGCAGCAGCGGTTCTCCGCCGCTCACGGTAATGCCGCCTTTCTCTCCCAGTAGTTTTTATAGCGGAGCGCTTTTTTCAGCACCTCGTCTGCGGTCTGCCAGTCGGCATCTTTGTTGTCCAGGTTG
>ENA-OQDW01000078-OQDW01000078.1-human-gut-metagenome-genome-assembly--contig:-NODE-78-length-36492-cov-2.547889_pt1 | contig 36492 bp, 38 predicted proteins | sample MGYA00242784_ERZ504613 | MGnify/ENA primary metagenome ERZ504613 (study PRJEB26092, sample SAMD00036330) | human gut metagenome | host: Homo sapiens | study: EMG produced TPA metagenomics assembly of...
CACGCCCAGGGAGCATACCAGCCGGTATCCGCACAAGCGCCTTCCACAAAGCAGCGCATCATCTGATAATTCTCTTCATGATATCCCCAAATACTCAGCTCCGGCCGCCTGATGGACAAAATCCCGGATGTAAAAGGCTGTGCGGTCATGATACCCCGCCCAATAAGATGGGAGATAGTCTTTCGGCTGCGCCCACTGCCTGTTGGGCCGCCTGATCACACGGCTACGGTTGGAAAAACGCCCCGACGGCCCATACCACTTTCCACCGTCTCCGCGGTTCACAGGCCCGGATTGCCCGGTCATCACAAAAGAGGCGGCCTTTTGCTGCGCCCAGGCCATCCATTGCGTTAAATCGGAATTGCTGCTTATCAACTCCATATCTTCTCGCCTTCCTTTCTTTCCCGCACGGCAGAAAAACAGGCTTTCGGGATGCGTTTATATTTCCGCCTCCGCGCGCTCCTTTAAATCTGCAATGATCTCCGCCTGCTTTTTCTCCGTCATATCATAAAACAGAATCGGAATCACTGCTGCAAGGCAGCTGATAACCGTGGTGATAATCATGATGTTGAAAATAGGTGTGCGAACCGCCTCCTGGAACAAAACCGTATAATCCTTCTCAAGCCCATAATGCTCATAAAACCAGGGAAGGATCAGGTTAAAGAGCATCGTAGCCGCCGTTACCAGCATGCCGCTGAACTGGGTGATGAAGCCCTCCAGCCGCTTGCCGGTTTTCCACTGCTGATAGTCAAATACATCCGCAGTCATTGCGGACACCATAACGCCGTCGCCGCCGATCGCCGCCGTTGAAAGATAGAGGCATGCAAGAAACAAAAATGGGCTTTTCGTTGTGACGAGCATCAGCCCCGCAAACCCCGCACGCAGGAGATTGAACCAAATCAGGGACGAGCGCTTTCCGATCTTTTTGGCCAGCAGCGGCGCGAGCAGCATGCCTGGCACAGAGGCTGTGCCAATCACAGCATTCATCACTCCCAGCACGGCATCGCTGCGGACCACATAGATACAATACCATGCTAAAATTCCGCCGATGCCGCCCTTTAGGCCGCCGAGGACATTATAAAGTGTCATCAGCCAAAAATATTTATTGCTTTTGATTTCAGAGATTCCATCCACAAAGCGGACTTTCGCCACATAGTTTCTGGGGACAACAATTTTTTCTTCCGTGCCCTTGAACGTCCACAGGCTCAAAATGATACCAAACACAGAAAAAATCGGGAACAGCGTGCGATAGGCAGTAAAGCCTGTCATTCCTCCCGCAAATAAGCCCGCTAAAATCGGAAAGAAAAGATTCACGATAGATGGACCAAGGCTATAGATAAACTGGCTGACGGATAACAGCCCCGTGCGCTCCTCCCCATTGGGCGTGAGCACCTGTGCCAGGCTCGTAAACGCAAGCGCATACAGGGATTGAAAAATCATCAACAGTGCATAGATCAGGCTGAGCATCGTACATTTCAGCGGATAGGAGAGCGAATTCGGAATGAACGCCATTAAGATCAGCAAAGCGGCTGTTGGAACTCCGGTTATCAGCAAATAAGGGCGGAATTTGCCGTATTTTGTATTGGTATTGTCAACGAGCATGCTGATAAACGGCGTTTTCACCAGATTTAAGATACTCATAACAATGGACATAATAGCAAGATCCATCGGTGCAATTTGATAGGCCGAGCCCAAAAGCAGACAGTTTGCCGTAAGCGCAACATAGCCAAACAGCGAATTGATCGTATTCACGCCGATGCCGCCCACAGAATAGGCGACAAATTCTTGATAAGGAATGTATTTCCCCTCTGGAGGTTTGTTCCAATACGTTTTGACCTCTTCAACAGCCGATCCCAAATTCCACTTTTTCATAATTATTCCCCCAGCTTGATTTAATTGAGGCAACCATCCCACGCCGCAAGGCGAATACATGACATGGATGCATCGCCTCCCAATAGATTGCCGATTCCCGGGTTATGCGCTCTCCCCTCCATGCAAAATCCGATTCACAAAGCAACTATTGTATGTTATGATAATACTATCACGAATCAGCGGAGAGGAATATAGGCAATATACTATGAAATATGAGGAATATCCAACCAAACACCCAGCGCCGGAATCCCAGACATTGGGCCGAAAACCGCTCCCAAGCAACGTTATTTTGGGTGAAACCGCATATAGCCCGGGCGACCATGCCGTTACCCTCTGGCCCTTTTATGATCCGGTTTTTCCCGTGAATGTGATGGCCATTGGGGAAACAAAATGCCGCCCGGATTACCATGTGATCCGCCCTCGCTCCCGGATCATGGCCATTGAATATATTGCGCAAGGGCAGGTATTTTGAAAATCAACGGCCAAACATACCGCCCGGAACAGAACTGCACGATTCTTTTAACGAAGCACAGCGCGCATTCCTACGAGGCCGACGCACAAAACCCATGGCAAAAGCATTGGATTGTTTTTGACGGGCCATTTATGCAAAATATGATCGATTCCTATCTTCCCAAAAACAGCTATTGCTTTACGAACTGCAACCTGCTCCCTTATTTTCATGAAATCAGCCGGTGTGTACAGGCGCAGAAAAGGGATTATCCACGCCTGATCGAGAGCCTGACGGTGATCCTGCTCCAAATGGTTCTTCAAATGAATCGCGTGGTCACGCAGCGCGAAGCCTCTCTTCCGGAAAAAATCCGAGCGGCCATCGACGCTCAGATCGAAGGGAAGCTGTCACTGGAAACGATCTGCGCGGAATTCAGCTATTCCAAAAATCATATTATTACGCTATTCCGCAATGAATATGGCATCACTCCCTACCGCTACTTTGAGAAGAAGAAAATCGAGGTTGCCAAGCTCTACCTATGCAATACCAGTTTTACAATTGACGAGGTCGCCCAGCACCTCTCCTATGCCGACCGGAATTATTTTTCCAACTGTTTCAAAAAGCACACGGGCTATGCGCCGGCGGAATATCGGAGAAAGCATGGATTTTCATAGGCATAATGCACAATGTGACAGTTCATAAAAGCATTGAAAAGGCCAGGGGGCTGCTGCAAAACAATTTGCAGCAGCCCCTCCATTTATATTCTGTTCAACCAGCACTCACACGGAAAACAGCTGCTGCGCAAAGCGCACGCTCGCCATGGCGTCCTTCCCGTAAAAATCCGCGCCAATTTCGTCCGCATATTCCTGCGTGAGCACCGCGCCGCCTACCATAACCCGGCAATCGAGGCCGCGCTCCCGGAGCAGCCGGATCGTGCGCTCCATTGCGGGCACGGTGGTGGTCATCAATGCGCTCAGGCCCACCAGCCGGCAATCAAGCCGCTCCGCCTCATCCACTACCCGCTCGCAGGCACATTTTTGCCAAGGTCGATTACATCGAACCCATAGTTATCCAGCATCACCTTCACGATATTCTTTCCGATATCGTGAATATCCCCTTCCACCGTAGCGAGCAGGATCGTGCCATGCTTCTCCGGAGCGGCGCCGCTTGCGAGCACATGCTCCTTGATCGCCTCAAAGGCATTGGTCGCCGCCGCAGCGCTGCTCATGAGCTGCGGGAGGAATACCGTTTTCTTTTCAAACCCCTGCCCCACCTCATTGAGGGCTGGAACAAGGATCTGGTTAATAATCTCGTTGGAATCCCGGTTCTGCAAAAGTGCCTTTGTGCTCTCATAGGCCTGATCCTTCAATCCGCGCAGCAGAATTTCATAAAGAGATAGCTCTTTTCCCTTTGCCGCCTGCTCCTCTCCCCCTGCAAAATGGGAGATATACGCGCCGCACTGCGGATCGAGCCCTGCAAGCGCACAATAGCTCAGGTATGCGCCGCGCATGGACGCCATATTGGGATTGATGATACCCGCATCCAGCCCGGCCTGAAGCGCCATGGTATAAAAGGCGGCGTTAATTACCTCCCGGTTTGGCAGGCCGAAGGAAACATTGGACACGCCGAGCACCGTTTTCACGCCCAGTTCCCGCTTGATCAGGCGCACCGCCTCAAGCGTTGTGTGCGCCGCCTGTGCATCCGAGCTGATGGTCATAGTCAGAGCGTCAATGACGATATCTTTTTTTTCAATCCCATACTTCTCCGCTTCCGATACGATCCGCCGTGCAATTTGAAGCCGACCTTCCGCCGTGGCAGGAATGCCGGATTCATCGAGCGTCAGCGCGACGATCACGCCGCCGTATTTTTGCGCCAGGGGAAAAACCTGGTCCATCACCTCCTGCTTCCCGCTGACGGAGTTCATCATCGCCTTGCCGTTATAGAGGCGCAAGGCGTGCTCCATCACCACCGGATCGGAAGTGTCGATCTGGAGCGGAAGCGCCGTCACGCACTGAAGCGCCTCCACGGCCCTGCCCATCACCGCCCGCTCGTCAATACCGGGCAGGCCGACGTTAACATCCAGAATATGCGCGCCGCTCGCCTGCTGCTCAACCGCCTGCGTAAGCACATAATTCCATATCGTTTCCCGCAAGGCCTGCTGAAACGTCTTTTCCGTGTTGATGCGCTCGCCGATGATAATGGGGGCCGCGCCGATCTCGCGGACTTCCGCATAAGAGGATACGACTGTTTTGCCCTTTCGTGCGACCGGCACAGGCGAAAGCGGTTTACAACGGGCAACCATTTCACGAATATAGGCCGGCGTTGTACCGCAGCAACCGCCGAGCACGCAGGCTCCCATTTGTGCCATCTGCTCCATCTCACGGGCAAATTCATCCGGCAGCACATCATACACCGTCTTCCCATCCCGCATAGCGGGCATGCCGGCATTGGGGTTGAGAATGATGGGGGTAGAGGTGGCTTCCAGCAATTGCGGCAGGAGGCCCTTCATTTGCACGGGGCCAAGGCCGCAGTTGAAACCGAGCGCATCCACGCGCAGGCCTTCCGCTATGGCAACGGCAGCGGCGATAGAGCCGCCGGTGAGCAGCTTGCCTGGGCATCGAAAGAGAAGGTGAGGAAAACAGGCAGCTTTGTATGCTCCTTCACTGCGAGCACAGCGGCCTTTGCCTCATAGGTATCCGTCATAGTTTCAATAATCGCAAGATCTGCGCCCGCTCTCTCGCCTGCTCGGGCAACCTCCGCAAAGGCGTCCACCGCCTCCTCAAACGGCAACTCCCCCATTGGGGCAAGCAGCTTGCCCGTAGGGCCGATATCAAGGCGACGAACCGTGGCGCATCACCCCGCACTGCTCCGCCGCAGCGCGTGCATTGGCTACGGCGGCTGAAACCACCTCTTCCGCCGAATGCCCGCTGCCCCGCAGCTTCAAGCGATTCGCGCCGAAGGTGTTGGCGGTGACAACATGGCTGCCCGCCTGATAATATTGCGTGTGAATCTGCCGAATCGTTTGCGGATCAGTCAGGTTCATCAATTCCGGCAGCGCACCGGGCTGCAAGCCCTTCTCCTGCAAAAGAGAGCCCATGCCGCCATCAAAAAAGAGCAGCTGCTTCCCAAGCAACGAACGAATATCCAATGGAATCCCCCATTCCCGTTATAAAAACATCAGGCAAGTATTTCAGACAAATTTGCAACAATCTTCTGCGCAACATCGGGCTTATTCATTGTATATAGATGGATACCTTCACGCCATTTGCTAACAGGTCGATGATTTGATCGGTCGCGTAGGCGATACCGGCCTGCTTGAGCGCCGCGGGATTGTCGCCAAAGCGGTCGAGGATGGAGCGGAATTTCGGGGTGAGCGTCGTCCCCGCCAAAGCGCAGATGCGCTTAATTTGCCGCCCGCTTGTCACCGGCATCACGCCTGCGATCACGGGCACATCAATCCCCACGCGCAGCGCGCGGTATAAAAAGCTGTATAACACATGATTGTCAAAGAACATCTGGGTAATGAGGAAATCACAACCGCAATCCACTTTGGCCTTCAGGTGGCTGAGGTCTGCGGCGCTGCTGGCACATTCCACATGCCCCTCCGGGTAGCAGGCAGCCCCTACGCAGAAATCGCCGCGGGATTTTATTTCCTCCACGAGCTGGTAAGCATATTTATAATAACCAGCCTCAGGGAATGTCATACCATCCGGGATATCGCCGCGCAAGGCCAGCACATTTTGAATTCCCTTTGCCCTGAGCTCCTCAATTAGCTGGGCAACCTCCGCCCTGGACGAAGAAACGCAGCTCAAGTGCGCGAGCGCCGCCGTGCCGCACTCCTTTTGAATAAAAGAAGCGATATCGATGGTGTTCTGAGAGGTGCCGCCGCCTGCTCCGTAGGTGACGCTCATAAAATCCGGGGTGTATTGGGAAAGCGCTGTCACCGCCTCCTGCACGGGCTGAAAGGGCATTCCCGGCTTTGGCGGAAATACCTCAAAGGATAGCGTTACATCTTTTTGCTTCAGGCATTCACGAATGAGCATTTTTACATCCTTCTTTCCGGGCGCGCTAGATCAAAAGCCGCCTGAATCATCGTTTGCACCAGCAGACGAGGACAGCCGCCCCAGCCCTTTGAGCAATACGATGAAAATATTATACTGGGCGCGCTCCGATTTGACAAGCGGCAATTCCGTAACCTTCAGGCATTGACAAGTGGAACGCTGGAATGGTAACATCAGCATAGAGATTTCAATTGAACTAGGGGGATCACCCCCTCCGAAAAGGAGCGTTCTATATGCGCAAGGATCCGGAGAAAAAGCAGGCCGGAAAAGAGCGGAGAAAAAAGCGGCTTGCGGCGATCATTTCCATTTGCCTTTCCATCGCTGTGGTGATTACTGCAATTGCAGGAACAATCGCTTATACGATGACAAACCAGCTCCCGCAGGATGAAAAGCAGTTCTCCGAAAAGGAGCGCAAGGTGCTGCTTCAGACCTTTCAAACCGTTACCTCTGAAAAAAAGCAGCCGCTTAGGCGCGTGATCGACAGCCAAAACCCGCTCAACCTCGTCAACTACTATGGCGATGAACCTTTGCTGACATTATGGAATTCGATCCCTGAAAATCAGCAACCCTACACAGTGCTCCTGCTCATCCCAGGCCATACGCTTCTACCAGGCAGCGATCAGGCGCTCGCATGGCTAGAAACGACCGCCGACGAATGCGAAAAAAATCAGATTCCATATGCCATCCAGAATATCAATGGGGAATATCAGATGGAGGAGCGCATTCCAATTGCCTGGCTGGAGGAGCGCTTTGCCAGCCGGCACGATTATTTTTTACGGTCTCAATGCCGCAGAGCTTTACAACGGCGTCATCTGGCGCGGTGAGGTGGAAAGCAACAATGCGCAGTACATCATCGATTGTATTACCCTCGCGGCCAAATACGGCGCATTTTTCTTTTGGACTGATACGAATATGAACTACGATAACGGCATGGTGCTTGAATGGTTTGAGAAAAATGACGCTTTTTATTCCGCTTTTAAAAACAATGCGGCCAATATCGTACTGATGAATAAAGAATCCTACGGAAACCCCTCCTCCTATTCCGTCATGCAGGGGCTTTGGCTGGCGGGGCTCGTCGGCAACTGGGGCGTTGCTCCGACTGGTGGCACTGGCAGGTGGACGGAGACAAAAAATCCCTCTTTGGGGAATACGACAAATATGTAGACGATGAGTGGGATCTCATCCTCTCCTATCCGGAAAATATGTACGTCCAGTCCATGATGCTCGTCATGAGCTGCGGCGGCACCTGCTTCAAAGCGGAGGCGCCAAACTTCTCCACCTCCAACGGTGGGAAGCCGATCGCCGGCTTTCAATATGGCATCTCCCCCCTTTTCGACGCCATCCTCAACGGAGAGATTACAATTCCAAGCCGGGAGGATATGCTCAAAGAAACGCCTGCCGCGGTTTTGGGCCGCGCAAATTATCCGGATTTTCATTATAATCTGAAGGAGTCGAATTTGTATCCATCGACCGGCCGCTACCGGATTCTTCCCCTGCTGCCCTCTAACCTGCGCCAAGCCGAACGGGAGTTATTTACCCAAAACGGTATTGCATTGATCGCTCAGAAACAAGAGCAGGCTGATTACGACGCCCTTTTCCCAGAGCAGGCGCAGGGCGATTCCTATGCCATGCGGATCAAAGATCAGTGGTATTTTATCAATAATCTAGAAAACGCACAGGGCGTAAAGACAGCCAGCATGACGCCGCTATACAGCAACGCCTCCTCCTTCTCGATCACCGCGCAGGAGCACACCTCAGCGATCGTCACAGAAAGGCAGGACCGCCTCTCCTTTTATCTCTCCAACTACCGTACCGATAAGGGAGAAATGATCAAAGCGGCGACGCCCGAAATTCGGAAGGAAAAAAGCTGGGTGAATCTCTGTGGGGAATATCTAACGCTCGATGAAAACGGCAATCCGCTCGGGGTGGATGACAGTGAAATGCGGGAAACCACGATCACTGTGACCGGCACGCTCAACGGCGGCGCGCCAAAGCTGATCCTTCGCAGCAACATGGAGGGCGGCGGGCAAACGCGCCCCTTTACTCACACCACAAAATGGGATCCGGACACCCAAACGCTCACGGTCACCATTCGGCATAACGGCGTGGTCAAGCTGGATATCCTGCTCGATCAGGCGGAAGGCGAACTGACGCTCCCAGAAAAAAAGCCGCTGTCAAATAGCGAAACGCCAACGCCATCCGTTTCCACCACTGCGTTGCAGAAGGCTGTAAACAACTGCAAGCTGCCGGAAAACGAGCAGTATATCGATTACACTTACCTGATCTTTCAAAGTGCGCTGGAACAAGCCAAAAGGATTCTTACCGAAGGCGCTGTGTCGCAGCAGGAGGTAGATCAGGCGCAGAAAGCCTTGGAGGACGCCTACCGCGAAATGCTCCCGGTTTCGGAATATGTGGCCCTGCTCAATGAGATTTTCACAATGGATTTGACCGGATATGCACAAAACGCCATCGATAAGCTTTGGCTCTCTTTCGATGCGCTATTGCGTGAAGTGCTTTCCAACCAAGTTTATGTGGCAGGCCGCAGCAATGAATTGCAATATAAATCTGTTTACCGGGAACGGACGTTTCAAAAAACAGAAAAACGCCAGGCTCTGGAGGAAAAATACGCCGCCCTACGGCAGGCTAGAAACAGCCTGCTGGATACCAAACCTTCAGTTGATAGGAACTCAAAAATGATATAACCCTTTTGCTATATCGTCTGCTCAAAAATTGCTTGCGCTGTTCAAAACACAAAGCAAAACCAGGCTCGGCTACATACCGGGCCCGGTTTTGTTTATCCGCCCTGTATGAAACTGCAAGCCAGTGCAATGACAATCCATTTGATCTGTAGCGGCGAACGGTGTTCGCCGCTACAGAACGCGGTTTATCAACCGCAAAAATTGATGTCTGCGGTTGCGGCTCCGGATTTGATCTTTTGATGCAGACATGCTATACTGAGCCATATCTGTTCCTTGCGGAATTAAAAAATTTTCTCGTTTGTTGAGAAAGATAGGGGGTATAAAATGAAGAAGATTGCAGTGCTGGTTCCATGCTATAATGAAGAATTGACGATTGCAAATGTGATTGAAGATTTTCATCAGCATCTGCCGGAAGCGGATATCTATGTATACGATAATAACTCTTCTGACAAAACGGCACAAGTCGCGCTGGAACATGGCGCGATCGTCGTGCCCGAATACCAGCAGGGAAAAGGCAATGTTGTGCGCAGCATGTTCCGTGATATCGATGCGGATTGCTACATCATGGTCGATGGGGACGACACCTATCCGGCGGAGGACGCCGTGAAGGTTGCGCAGCTAGTGTTGGATGGCAAGGCGGAAATGGCCATTGGGGACCGGCTCTCCAGCACTTATTTCACTGAAAATAAACGCCCTTTTCACAATTTGGGCAATCGGATGGTGCGCGGGCTCATCAACTTTATCTTCAACAGCAACGTAAAGGATATCATGACCGGATGCCGTGCATTCAGCCGCCGCTTCGTCAAAAGCTTCCCAGTGTTATCCGCCGGATTTGAGATTGAAACGGAGATGACCGTACATGCGCTTGATAAAAACCTTGCTATCCGCGAAATACCGATCAGCTACCGCGACCGCATGGAGGGCAGCGTTTCAAAGCTCAACACCTTTTCCGACGGCTTCAAGGTGTTAATCACCATTTTCCGCCTGTTCCGCAATATAAGCCGCTTCAGTTTTTTGGGTTGTTCGCGCTGATCCTCGCCCTATTTGCAGCGGTGCTTTTCCTCCCGGTTTTGATCTATTATTTCCGCACCGGACTAGTGCCGCGTTTCCCCACTTTGATTGTTTCCTGCTTTAGCGCGGTTTGTGCGCTCCTCTCATTCAGTTGTGGATTGATCCTGGATTCTATCCGGGTAAAGCATCGCCAGCTTTTTGAGCTCTACTTACATCTGCAAGAAAAGGGGAAAAAGGATGAAGGGTGAAAAATATTTTTGCACCCTTTTGCACCCGCTCGCAAAGAAAGGAATGATCACAAGCATGAAAGCTGCAACACAAACAGCCCCGGAATTTGAGCTTCCTGCGCATTTACGCACGGCGCTTCTCTTTGGCATGGCCTGCATTTCCACCATGGCCGCCGCTGTTTTTCTAGAATTAAGCGTGATGAGCAGCGTTTGCCTATTCCTTGTGGCCGGTATTTTTTATTTCTATTACAAATACGGGTTTCAATCTACCCGTCAAATCAAAACGCTCGCTCTGATCTCTTCGGCGGCGTGTACGGTAATCGCCCTGTTGGGCAGATATAGCAAAGAGGATAATCTATATTACGGCATCCGCATGGAGGATTTTCAAAACAGCCCTGTTCAGCAAGGCCTGCTAACCGCTTTTATCGCGGCGGGGCTTTTGCTTTTCTTCTATTTTTGCTTTCAGCGGTTGTATGAATGCGCAGGCAGATTTACCATCCTGCGTACAAAGGCGCCGCCGATGGAAAACTGGGCCGTTTTTCTGTGCTGTTTTCTCATTATTTTTATCTGCTGGCTCCCCTATTTTCTCGCTTACTTTCCCGGGATTCTTTCCAATGATTCCGTATGGCAGATGGATCAGATCCTTGGCATCCGGCCGCTGAGCAACCACCATCCTTCACGCACACCATGATTATCAAGCTGTTCTATTCCATCGGCTACGCAATTTTTGGCACGGCAAACGCTGGAATCGCCACCTATACGTTATTCCAGATGACAACGATGGCCCTCATCTTCTCTTACCTGATTCATACGGTTTACCGCCAAGGGGCAAAAACAGGCTGGTGCATCGGGCTGCTGGCCTATTTTGCGCTGGTTCCTTTCCATGCGATGTACAGCCTGACAATGTGGAAGGATATCTTATTCGGCGGAGTGGTGCTGCTGTTTGCCATTTCCCTTTGGAAGCTTTTAAATCGATACCGCAGCGGAGAGTCCATCTGGCCTGTGCTGCCCATGTTTACCATCACAGGGGTTTTGATGAGCCTTTTGCGTACAAACGGTTTTTTGGCCTTTGCGCTGTGCATCCCGTTTGCCGTGGTGATGCTGCGTAAGCAATGGCTGCCTGTGCTCGCTTCCGGCATGATAAGCGTAATCGTCACCCTAATTGTGCTGGGGCCCGTCATTTCCGCATTCCATGTGATCCCCGTCGATACCGTGGAAGCGCTCTCGATCCCTTTACAACATATTGCCCGCATCATCGTTGATGAAAAGCCGCTGACAGAGGAGCAAATTGAGCTGATCGAAAAGCTTGCGCCTGTAGAGGAGATTAAACAGCTTATCGGCCCACCATTTCCGATCCGGTAAAGAATTTGATCCGCAGGTATGACAACCAACAGGCGTTCTCGGAATACAAATGGGAATATATTAAGCTATGGGTCAGTCTCGCCATTCAATATCCGGGGGAGATTCTCAAAGCGCAGGCTGATCAAACCTATGGTTATTGGTATCCGGACGTGCAATATTGGAATGTGTGGACCTATATGCTCGATAACGACTTCGGCGCATCCATGACGCCTTTGATCGGCGGCCCCCTTTATGATTGGGTGACAAATGCGGCTACCAGCTACCGTTCCATCCCTATCTATGGGATGCTTTGGAGCATTGGTCTGAATATGCTGGCAGCCTTTGCACTCGGCGCGATCTGCATTGTAAAAAAGCGGGCGCGGCTGCTGATGCTTTCCTGCCGGTTGTCGCCGTATTCCTGACACTGATGATCTCCACCCCGGTGTATGCGGAATTCCGATATATCTACTGCCTGTTTACCACGCTGCCCTTCCTTGCCAGCATTACCTTCCTTGCCCCATTGCCAAATAAAAACCCGGCGAAAGGCGCGAGGGCAGCGGCGGAAGCGGCTGGTTAAAGCGCAACCATCACCGCTCATAAGCGCAGGCCCGGAAGCAATCAATTGGCTTCCGGGCCTTGCTTCTTTTACCCCTTATATCATCAAAAAGCGCCCCTGTCGTTACCATTGCGCGGCAGGAGGCGTTTCGCGTTAATCGGCATTTCCCCCAATGCTCCACACACAAACAGATCGTCTTGCTTTAGGCTTTGTGCAAAAGGAACATCACGCCATCCCGTTTGGGGAGGATATTTTCTCCCCCTAAATTGGTCGCCCGCTTTATTTTGCGCCATTCTTTTGCATATAGACGCACCGGCTCCTTCCTGCCAGGGCGAAACGGAAGCCTTTCCAAATCGATCCCATAATGAAAGCTTTGCGCTTTCTCTGAAAAATTGTAGGCCACTGCCAGCAACGCATCCGGCTTTTGATAAACCGTGACGAGCACCTCAGGATGATCCGTACGGATTGGGCACTTGCTGTGCCAATAGCCGAGCATCTGCGCCTGCTGTATGCCGAAGGCATCCCAAATACGGTAGATTCGATCGGCATTATAAACGCCCCAGCCATAGCGGTTATTCATCGCATAAAGCATGCCGACATATGGGTTCCCGCCGCCCTCCAGCATCTGGCTGGTGTTGCCGTAGGGCAGGCCGCTGACCTCCGTGAGGATGTAATCGGCGGGAAGCTTCCGGCAGTCAAAGCCCTCTCCAATCCAGAGGGTATCCAGAAAGGGCAGGATATCGGCATAGATATTCACGCATGCGGCGTCGCCTGCCCTGGCCTCTTCATGATTCCACATATGCATATCGATCAGGCCGCCCACCTGATCCAACACTTTGCGCGCGCGGCGTAGAGTGACGGCATCCAGAGACGTATCATCGATATAGATGCCCTTGATTCCGATCTGATCCACCAGCCATTGCAGGCCTTCAATATAATAGTTCTCAATCCGGGAATCCGGCTGAATGATAAAGGCAATATCATCATCCCCCTTGTGCGGGCCGGAGCGGTAATGCACTTGCCAGGCCGGAATCACATTTTCCCCAAAATAGCGGTGCAGCCACTCCCGGTCATGGAAAGTATCAAGCCCCTGCCCTTTCTGCTGAAGGATGATCTCCTTTCCAAAGGCTTTATAGCAAAACACCTCAGCGGTATGATTGCTCATCTCCCGCGCCGTGTAATAGACCTTGACCCCAATCCCCTTCTGTGCCGCCGCCTGCACAAATCGCTTCATCCGCTCCGTTTCGATAAAGGGATAGTTGATATAAGGATGCAAATCATTGCCATGGTGGATGTTCATATAATTCAGGCCATGTTGCTCCGCCTTTTTCAAATGCCGATCCTCGTTGCCCTTCATGGCGTTGCTATGATAATAGCGCACGGCAAAATGCTTTTGGTAATCAATTGGCTTGTAGGGCGTGAGAAAGAATTCATAGCGAAAAACCCGGCGCTCTCCCTTTTTTAGTAAGAAACGCCCGGTGCGCGCCTCAAAAACCGCGCCGTTTACCGCCCGGTGCGCTTTCATCGTGCCAAGGCCATGGTTCTCCCAGGTTTCGATGGGGCGCACAATCGGCAGATTATGATAATACACATTGACCAGCGGCGTGCGGTAATCCTCCGCCTTCAGGCGGATCATCACCCCTGCGTTGACCGTACCGATATACATGCTATCGTGCCGCTGATCACCCCATATGGCTGAAACCTCGGCAAACCGGCCGCCGCGTTTGCCCAAGCCGCAATTATAAACCGCCGCCTCCGCATGGAAAGGCACGCACAGGCTAATTTCCGTTTCACAATCCGCTGTTGCGGAAAGCTCTGTGAAATACTCCAAATTGCCCTCACAGCGGGCAATCAGCCTAGTGTGCACACGCAGTGCTTCGCTTTGGCCCTCCGCCGCAAGCACTGCCCAGGCGCCTTGGTTCTCAACGCTGGGCGGCCTATAGGAAATAGTCTGGCCTTTCGCAGAGAAAGTGACCGCCTCGCTTAAAAGAACGCGCTGGACGGTATCCATGAGATTAACGCCTTCGTCAAAATAGCTCTCCATCTGCATGAGCTGCACCCCGGCGCCTAATCGGACAGTGCGACCAAGCAGTTCCAGCGTTTGCCCGTCCGTGCGGATAGGAAGGAAGGGCGGGGTAACCTCGTCATCCTGTGCACGGGTGCTATTGAGCCAGTTAAGCCGAGAGAGTCTCCATAGGTCATCATAGCCATGGTTTGCCACCCGCTGCCGCGTTACCTGGAAGGTAAGGGAAACTTTTGCCTGCTCCACGCCCTCCAAACAAATCGAGACAGAATAGGAGCTCGGCGCAAGCCCAGAAAAATCCACGCCAATATAGAGCGGATTGATCCGGCCCGACTGTGTTTCATAGGGCTTAGCAAAAGGGCGGCCGAATTTATCGATCCCCTGCGTATTGTAAATCGTCACACGCCCATCCAGACCGCGCGGCACAACCGTATACGGGCCAGAGCATTTGCATAGCAGCAACTGCACCACATAATATTCATCCCTACACACCTGAAAGTGAAACGAAGTGCCTGGTGTGAGCCCCTTAAGCTCGCTGAAATCATCGAACAGACGAACCGGCGCTCTCCGGTCTTTTTGATAAATTAGCATGATAGAACGTTTCCTTTCCTCCAGCAGCACTGCACTGCGCTGGGCTTTCCTTTTATTGCGCCATTGCCCCAGACAAACTATTTGGCAATTTTGCTTGCCTAAAACCTGAAAGCTTTCTACGGCCGGTTTCTTTCTCCCATATGAGCATTGTAGAGAATTGAACCCAAAAAGGAAATCGATAATGTGGCACAATCCATATAAAAATCGGAAATCCATGCATTCTGAAACATCCAGCGGCCACTCCCAGCCATTTACAGCGAAAAGCTTCTATTTTTCCCTTGGATTCGGAAATACTAGAGAGGATTTGAACGATAAAACGGGAAAGGGCTGACAATATGAAAGCTTTGATTACGGGGGCAAGTTCCGGCATCGGGAGGGATTTTGCCCATGTGCTCGGCTCAATGGGCTGCGAGCTGATCCTCGTCGCACGCCGCGAAAACCGTATGGAAGAGTTAAGAAACGAACTTCCTGTGCCGGTACAGATCATCTGCGCAGATCTCTCCTCGGAGCGGGAATGCTTTGCGCTGTATGAACAAGTGCGGGAGGAACACATTGATATTCTGATCAATAATGCCGGGTTTGGCGTATTCGGTGCATTCCAAGAAACGGATCTGACGGAGGAATTAAAGCTTATTGACACCAATATCCGCGCCGTGCATATCCTGACCAAGCTTTTTTTAAAGGATTTTACGGCACGGGGATGCGGGTTATCTCCTCAATGTATCTTCTGCCTCTGCCTTTGCTCCGGGGCCACTGATGGCCGCCTACTACGCTTCAAAGGTGTATGTGCTGCATTTGACGCTCGCCATTTGGAAGGAACTGCGGCGTCAAAACAGCCGCGTTTCCATCAGCGCCCTGTGCCCCGGCCCGGTGAATACGGAATTTGATTTAAAAGCGGACGTTACCTTTACACCTGCAAGCAAGCCGAGCTACCAAATTGCGGAATATGCGCTCAAGCAGATGTTTGCCCGCAGGATGCTGATCGTGCCGGGCCTGCAAATGAAACTGGCCAAATGCTCGGCGCGGTTCCTGCCAACGCGGGCGGTGCTCGCGGTAAGCTACCACTTGCAGCATAGGCGGCAGCCGAAGCGGACAGCGATTTCAAAAAGCCTTCCCCGATCCAACTAAAAAAGGGGCTGTTGCAAAATGCAAGGCATTTTGCAACAGCCCCTTTTGATTAAAAAACTTTATCCGACAGTCAGCACAGCGTGATCATACCGCCCCATGCTGCGAGCAGATATAATAATCTGCGTCCCCTTGGGTACAGTCGAAGCAACGGTAAGCGTACCATCTGAGCAAGGGTCACGCCCTCAACCTGTTTCTCCTCCACGGCGGCGAGATCGGCCACGATCGCATACTGCATCCGGTGGCCGGAAAGCTCCTGCCCATATTGATCTTCCAGCCTGGCGGAAAGCTTCCGGCTTTCCCCTGCCTTGATCGTAGCGGGCGTATCTCCATTGAAGAGCACGCGGCGCGCCATAGGCTCCGCATCGGATAGACGGAAATGAACCGTTTGCCTAACCGTATCGCTGAGATATGCCGTGACAAAAATATCCTGATTCAAATCCGCACCGGCGGAAATAGTCAAAAGCCCGGTGACCGGGTCAATGGCCACGCCTTTCCGCTCAACGGAAGGCGTAGAAGTGGGGACCGCCCCATCCACCGTTTCAGAAAGCTTCCATTTGACCGTGCCTGCAACAGGCTGATCAAACTGGTCTATTATCTCTGCCTTCATCTGCTTTGTCCAGCTACCGCTGGCGGGCACGAGAAGGCTGTCTGCCGTTTCACCGCCATTGATGATGATGCTGGAGCCTTTGCGGGCTCGTTTTTCTTATACACACGGAAATAATCAATGTAGGTATCCTTCGGGTAGATGCCTGCATCCTCCCCCATGCCGCCTGTGGCATAAACGGAGAAAATCGTCATCATCCGGTAGTTAGGCGAACGATCCGTTTCGTTGACCAGCTTGTTATCTACATAGAATTTCGTTCCGTTTTCATCCCATTCAAAACCATAGATGTGATATTCGCTGGATGGATCGCCCGGAATCTCCGACTCCGGCGCCCAGAGGTATTCGATCTCATTGGAGCCGTTGGGATGGATAACAGGCCGCCATGCCTTCATTTTCTCCAATGGAGCGAGATAGGTTTCGATGATATCAAACTCAGCGGTCTGATTCGAATAATGGCCATAATAGGGGCTTTTTCGCCGCTGAGCTGCGCGCCCGCATTTTGGTCATCCTGCGTGCCGACCATCCACCAGGCGAAATGGCTGCATCCCGTGTGGAAGGCATTTTGAGACGGATTTCAAAATAGCCGTATTTGGTGGCTAACCCGTCAAAGGTGGGAATCGAACGGTTATAGGTGGCCCCGCTCCCTATTTCGCCAAACTTGTGCAGGTGGTCGCGCTCAAAGGACATGATTCCCGTCACTTTATTGCCGTCCTGCGAGCTCCAGCGCTCCAGCCCCTCCGGGCAGCGCAGAACAAGGCTGCCATCCTGGAAGAAGAAATCCGCCTTTGTCCGCTCGTCATAATCCGTCCAGTGGCGTAGATAGTAGGGCGACCAATGCGCGGCATCCAGCGTGTCCCCATCGAACTCATCGTTGTAGAAGAGCGTCCATCCCTCTTTTTCCAGCGGGTTGGCCGGAATATCCTGAAGGCTTTCATCTTTGACCAGCCGAATTTTCTTGGTAACGGATACTTTTGGCTCAGCAGCATCCGGAGACGCGTCCGTAGCCGTCACGCGCAGGGTAACGCTTTTTTGAAGCTCGCTCGTTACCGTCAAGACCTGATCCTGCAATGTGACGCCCTCCACCTCTTGATCCAGCTGATAGGTCACGGGGTTATCCTCAATTGGCGTATCCTCACTGTCGAAAACCGTGGCCGTCACATTGCGCTGCGTGCTCCCGGAGGCCGGCGCAACGACCGCATAGTCGCCAGTAAGCGCCGGGGCGTTAAAAGCGATTCGCCGCTGATCATTGCGATCTGTGCGACTATGCAGCACAACAGCAGTGACAATGCCGCCGATTAGCGCCAGCGCCAGCAGGGCGGCCAACACAATGCATAAAACCTTCTTCCTTTTTGTCATATTCGTTTCTCTCCTTCTTCTCCTGCGTCAAGCAGGGCTTATGTAGGCAGAAAAGGCAAAAAGCGCGCTTGTTTTGCCCTTCCCTCCGGTCTATCTATTCTACGATGGTATCAAAACCGCTTATTTCAACAGCTCATACATCAGGGCCGCGTCATTTTTTGTTGCATATTCATTGACGCTTTTCACCCGGGCGCGCAGCACATTGCCGCCCATTGTAATCTCCAGCTCATCATCCACCTTTACCTCGTAAGATGCGCGCGCCACTTTGCCGTTGACCAGCACATGCTTCGCATCGCAAACCTCGTTTGCCACGGTACGGCGCTTAATCAGCCGTGATACTTTTAAATATTTATCCAGTCTCAAATTGATATCCTCCCATTTTGCAGCGGGCAACATTCCGCGTTGAAGCCCTGCCCTGTAAAAAAAGAAGGGCAGGCGCCCCGCCCTGCCCTCCAAGCCGCGCAATCGCCCTGCGACCCGCCACACCGGCAGGCAAATGCACAGCAACCTCTCCGCAGCCCTTATGCTTTTGCAAATTTTATTTCTTTGCAACAGCTTCCTTGAGCGCCTTACCTGCCTTGAACGCCGGCAGATTGGAAGCGGGAACGATCATCGCTTCGCCCGTTTTGGGGTTACGACCCTGCTTCTCAGCGCGTGCACGAACCTCAAATGTGCCAAAGCCAACAATCTGAACCTTATCGCCCTGAGCAAGCGCATCGGTAATGCTGTCCAACACTGCCGCTACGGCTTATCGGCATCCTTTTTGGAAAAATCCGCCTTTTCGGCGACTGCGTTTACAAGCTCTGTCTTATTCATTACTGATTTCCTCCACTTTCAAGAAATATTTATTAATCCATGAAATAGCAATTATTTCATTTGGATAGCAAATCAAGCTTCGCCTCATCCCACAGAGCGTCTAGCTCGCTCAAGGACAGTTCTTCCAGCTTGAGGCCTCGCTCACGCGCCTTTTCCTCCACACAAGCAAACCTGCGCATGAACTTATCCGTCGCTGCGGTGAGCGCTTCCTCCGCATCGCAGCCGACGAAGCGGGAAACGTTGACCGCGCTGAAGAGCAGATCGCCCAATTCTTCAGCGATCTCTTCCTCACTGCCGCTTTCAATAGCGCCGCTGAGCTCAGAGGTTTCCTCATACAGCTTGTCCACCGCGCGGAAATATCCGGCCAGTCAAAGCCGACTTTCGCCGCCTTTTTTTGCACTTTCGTGGCGCGCATCAGGCCGGTAGCTCACGCGGGACAGAGAGCATCGTTTCCGTCTGGCTCGTTTGCCCTTGGAACGCTTTTTAATATCATCCCAATTGCGCAGAACCTCCTCGGAGCCCGTTACCTCGACCTCGCCGAACACATGCGGATGCCGCTCAATAAGCTTTTTGCACACGCCGTCCGCCACGTTTTCAAAGGTGAAGGAACCCTCCTCCGCCTCCATCTGGGCATGAAAGACGACCTGCATGAGCACATCACCCAGCTCCTCGCAGAGCAACGCCTTATCTTGCTGATTGATCGCCTCAATTACCTCATAGGTCTCTTCGATCAAATTTTTTTTGATGCTTTCATGCGTCTGCTCCCGATCCCATGGGCAGCCGCCCTCGGAACGCAGGCACTGCATAATTTGAAGCAGATCGCCGATCCCATAAACATCCTTGAACGAAAACCCATCGATCATTTGCAGCCCTCCCCGCATGCAGGAAAAATGCGACATGAGTATATTACCCCATCAGGCCGTATTTTTTCAAGTATTTTAGCAATTTTTTCTCCCTTGGGCAGCATGGCAACGTCATCCTTTGAAATCGCGCGGCTGAATAGCAGCGCCACCACATAAAACGCTACGGCAATCATAACCGCAATCAGCACAGACATATTGCCTGCGCTGAGCATGCTCTTGCCGAACAGGCCGCCCGCAGGCCAGATGCTGCCGAGCAACGTACTCAGGATGCCATAGCTTGCAAAAGCCGCCACGCCGCACACCACTGAGCAAAATGCCGGCTTCAAGAAAACGGAGATTACATTGATACGCACTTTCGAGACATGAAGCAGGAAATACAAGTTGATTGCAACCACGACAACATAGCATAAAATCGACGCATACGGCGCGCCCTGGATATTGATTGAGGGGATGCCAACCAGCACAAAGTTGCCCACAATCTTGATCGCGGCGCCGATCAAGAGTGATTTCACCGGCACATCCGTGCGGCCAATCGCCTGCAACATGTTGGTAATCGGCGCAGAGAGCGCCATAAGCGCTGTGGAATAGCCATACGCCTGCATAATTGGCACGGCAACAGGCACCAAGTATGGGCGGCTACCATAGAGCAGCATCAAAATTGGCTTTGCCAGCACCGCCATGCCGATGCCGGCGGGCAAGCCGATGAGCAGCGTCAGCCGCAGCACGGATTCAATCGTAACCCGGCTCGTTTTATGATCCTTCGTCGCCCATGCGGCAGAAAGGACGGGCAGTGCACTCACTCCGAAATTCATCGTGATCATCGGCACCAGGTTTTTAAAATTAATGGCGGCAGAATAGCAGCCGTAGAGATAATCCGTCACGCTGTCATCCGGCGTGCCCGTACCGAGCAAAGATTCGGCATACATCGACTTCATAATGCCCGCGGCCGCCGGATCGTTCATAATGCTGGCAAGACGAGCGCGCAACATGCCTGCGTCGATAATATTCGTCACGTTCGTGATGAGGGAGCTTGCAACGACGGGAATAGCCAGCGCAATCATCATCTTGGCGATCTCCTGGCCGCTGAGCGGTTTCGGGGAATTGACAAGATCGGTGCGGGTAAAGCCGTCTCCCTTCACTTTATACCGGAGAAGCAGGTAGAAAAAGCCGATCATTGTGCCGATCGTAACGCCCATAACGGCTGCCGCCGCGGCATACGGATATATTTCCGCCATGGCCTCATCCATATTCTGCACTGCTTTGCCGAACACTACCCCGCCGGAGGCGAATTGCGCTTTGCCTGCCCGGATGACGCCATAGGAAAGCAACAGCCCCAAAACCAGTTTCCCCAGCGCCTCAATAACCTGAGAAACGCCCGTGGGCACCATATTGCTCAGGCCCTCATAATAGCCGCGATAGATAGACATCGCGCAGCAGAAAAATACAGCTGGCGAAATGGCAAGAATACTATAAAACGTATTGGGGGGATTTGCTGATCCAAAAGGCATAGGGATACGCCAGCAGCAGCATGACCGCCGTGCCGACGACGCCGATGATAATAAACAGGCGAAATGATACCCGGTAGGTCTGGCGGGCGTTACGGTAGCGATGCAGCGCCACATCCTGCGACACCATCTTCGCCACCGCGATCGGAATGCCCGCCATAGAAATGGAGACAATGGGGGTATAAACATCATACGCTGAGCTGAAATATCCGAGGCCCACCTCGCCAAGCATGGCGGTCAGCGGGATTTATAGAGCACGCCGATGACCTTGACGATGAGCGTGGTAATCACAAGGGTGATCGCGCCGTTGAGCATCGTCTGCTTTTTATTCGTCGGCAAGCGCAACACTTCCTATCCTGTAAAATAATTCTGTCTCCTTACACCGGCCAGAGAAAGTTCAGCGGATACGGCCGCTGGCAAAACGGCACGCCCCGCATACAGGCATATTAGTCTTCCCCCTGCAAGCGTGCACCGCATTGGGAACAAAACACTGCCTCCGGAGCATTTGCCGCAGCGCAAGCGGGGCATGTCACACGATTACGCAGCTCGTTGATCGTCTCTTTCAAATCTTTGATTGCGGCATTTGCCTCGTCGATCTCATGCACCAGCTCCTGCTCTCGCCCGGGATCGGTCGTGCCATTTTCCAAATAATTGTAATACAGCATCCCAAGGGCAGCATAACTGTCATTCAGCTTATTTTCCAGCTCGGCAATATTCAGCTTGTTCCGAGAGAGATCCAAAACCTCCTCTGCCTTTTTGCCAACGTTTTTGGCCGCGGATTTTGCGGTATTGACCGCGTTTTCAAACAGTCCCATTGCAAGAACTCCTTTCACACATCGGAAGCAATTTTTTGCTTTGTATTATACTACCAATTCCATGCGGAAGCAACTTTTTCAAACTCCATAGGATCAACAAGCTAATCATTCCCCATAAATTCCCTCAGCAGGGATTCCTCCGGCACCAGTTCGCGCGCAATTGGCTCAAACCGCTCAAGGCTTGCAATCATGCGCACTGCATCCCGATAAAAGGGATGCTCCGGCTCAATTTGCCGCAGCATTCCAACGGCCTCTTCCCGGAATACGCACGGTTCATATAAGTGGATCGAATTGATCCGCACATCGGCATTGCCACGGAAGGGGAAAAGATACAAATCCTCCCCCCGCTGCACGCTTTGCCAAAGCAGATAAGTTTGATACACATTGGTTGCGCGAAATCGGCTATCCCGGATCAGCCTGCGGACAAACCGGAGGTTGCGCTTATTCAAAACGATCTTCCCCTTCTCCGTATAGATCCGAGAAGAAACGCTAACATAAGCCTTAAGCAGATGCTCCGGCGGAAACGCCTCATAGATCAGTGGATTCAGGCGTGCAGGCCCTCTACGATGACGACGTCCCCCTTTTCCAGCTTTAACCGCTCTGTCTGGATGAGCCGCCGCCCCGAGGGAAAATCAAACAACGGCAGCTCACAGCGGCCATCCTGCATCAGACGGCAAAACGTTTCATGAATCAGGGGGATATCGAGCGCATGTACGGTTTCAAAATCCGGCGTGCCGTCAGGCAGGCGCGGGGAAAGATCCTGATTGAGATAAAAATTATCCAACGAAACCGTATAGGCCCCATGGCCGCTCTCTACGAGGGCCTGGGCGATTTTGCCCGCCGTGGTGGTTTTACCGGAAGCGCTTGGCCCTGCGAGCAGGATAATGGAAGCCGCACCCGACGACACGGCCTGCTCCGCCACCCGGCGGATGATATTGCGATAACGCTCCTCCGACGCATGAATAACTGCTCCGGCTGCCCGGCTGCAAGGGCGTTAATGGATTCATAGTAATTATCGAGCCTCGACATAAGCTTCCTCCGGCGTGAATCGGTTATTTATATGACGCATAGAATTGCTTTATGCGCTCTTTGCGCTGCATGAGCTGCTCAAACCGTTCATTATATTCATATGGATATTTATAATTAAAAATACGTTCAATCCGATCGCCATGCGGTGCTTTGAGCTTTGTTACGGCCCCCGCGCCGGCGGCGAGCACGGTATGGCATTCCTCCATCATAAAAATATTGTAAAGCCCTTCGTGCCCCTTTTTGCACCAGCCGACATTTTCCAGATTGCCGAGGCACCTGCTCTGCCGGTACATATAATATGGGAAATGCCCCGCCGCCGTGAGAGCCGCCTGCGCGCTGGCAAGCATATCTCCGGTGAGCGAAGCATCCCCCGCTCGTTGCTGATTGGTGACGAGCGTGGAGGAACGCTTGAGCGCAAGGGTATGCACTGTTACGCTCTCCGGATCGAGGGAAAGCGTTCTGTCAAGCGTTTGGCAAAAGCTTGCGGGCGTATCCTTTGGAAGCCCGGCGATGAGGTCCATATTGATATTGGAAAAGCCGTGCGCCCGCGCAAGCAGAAAAGCCTCCTGCGCACACTGCGCCGTGTGGCTGCGGCCTATCTCTTGCAGCACTTCGTCATTGAAGGTTTGCGGATTGATGCTGATCCGTGTCACCCCCATGCGTTTGAGCGCTTCCAGCCGCTCTTGTGTCACGGTATCCGGCCGCCCGGCCTCCACCGTATATTCCCGCATGGTGGAAAGGTCAAAATTCTCCTCCACTGCCGCATGCAGGCGCATGAGATCCTCCGCCGCAAGCGTTGTGGGCGTGCCTCCGCCATAATAGACCGTTTCCAGCCGGAGGCCCAGCTCAGAGGCGATCCGGCCCGTGATGGCAAGCTCCTCACACAACAGCTCCACATAGCGCGGCAAAAGCTTTTGGGCTTTGGAGGCTGTGATGGAATGCGAAACAAAGGAGCAGTAGCTGCACCGTGTGGGACAAAACGGAATGGAAAGATAGAGGCTAAACGACTCTGGACGTGAGGTATCCATGATGCGTTTCTCCGCCTGTGCCACGTCAAAGGCGAGCGCCGTTTTCTCCGGCGAAACCAAAAGCCTGTTTTGAAAATACGCCTGCGCGCCCGCCGCTCCATACTGGCCGGTCAGCCGGTTCATAAGCTTGGAGGGCCGCACGCCCGTGAGAATGCCCCATTGCGGGCGGTAGCCGGTTGCACGCGAAAGCACATCGAACAAAACGACGGCCATGCGCCGCTCGCACTCCCCCTCCTCCTGTGCCTGCTGGGCCGGAATCAGCTCCTCCGCGCAAAATCGCTCCCCTTCCAAAAAAACCTCGCAGGAGACCTTGCTTCCGCCAAGCGTTTCCCGCAGGGCCGTTGTCACATGCGGCTCGCCCGGTTCATCCGCAGCAACCGTCTTGATCTGCTCCTCAGGAAAAAACACCCGGCAAAGATTTTCCATTTCATAGTGAAAAGGATGCCCGTCCGTATATAAAATCATCCTGTTCGCCTCTCTCCTCTCGCCTGCGCCAGTTCGTTCAATGGTTAAAACTCAAAAAGGCTCTGATCCAGCTTGCGCTTGCGCAGGTAACGGTTATGCGTACGCTCATGTGCAAGCGTTGTCTGCCGGTTGTGGCCAGGGTATACCTGATAATCGCCCTTTAAGCGCGCCAACCGCTCCAGGGAATGCATGAGCGTCGCATAGTCGCCGCCCGGCAGATCGGTGCGCCCACAGGTGTGGCAGAAAAGCGTGTCGCCTGAAAAAATCACGCCGTCTACCACAAAGCACACACCTCCGCGCGAATGGCCGGGCGTGTGCAGCACATGGATGGAAAGCCCGCCCAACGGCAGCTCCATCCCCTCCTCCAGGAAACCATCCGGCGCAACATATGCCTGCTGCCCAGGCAGGTGCGTATCTGCAAGGCTCTCGTGCTCATCCGTTAGGCAGGCAGCGTCTTCCCCGTGGATATATATCAGTGCGCCGGTCAGCGCTTTTACCTGCGCTGCACCCATTAGATGATCGTAGTGCCCATGCGTGAGCAGAATATAACGAACTTTTTTGATCATATCACTTTGCAGATAATCAATCAGCGGCTGCTCGCACGCGCCCGGATCGATCACCGCCGCTTCCCCGCTCGCTTCATCAAGCAGGATATAACAATTGGCCGCCATCGGCCCATGGAAAAGCGCTCAATTTTCATTCTTTGATTCCATTCCTTTGCACTAATTTACTTGAGCTTTCGCCTGCGCATACCGCTCAGCTTCGGGCCCACTCCTCTGTATCCAGCAGGATCGTCACCGGACCGTGGTTGAGGAGAGACACCTCCATATGGGCGGCGAACACGCCCGTTTCCACGCGCGCAACGCCGAGCCCGCGCAGCGCCTGCACATAAGCTTCATATAGACGCTTTGCCTCCTGCGGCGGGGCGGAATGCGTAAAAGAAGGGCGGCGGCCCTTGCGTGTATCGGCACAGAGGGTAAACTGCGATACCACCAGCGCCTCTCCCCCGATATCGAGCAGAGAGCGGTTCATCTTACCCGCCTCATCCTCAAACACGCGCAGCAGGGCGGTTTTTTCTGCGAGCAGAATCGCCTGCGCCTCGGTATCCCCCTGCATCACGCCGAGCAGGATAAGAAATCCCTCACCCGTTTTTCCAACCGTTTCGCCCTCTACGGAGACGCTCGCATGAGAAACCCGCTGTAGCAAAGCACGCATTTTGATTCCCCCTTTGTTCTCTATCGCTTTTCATTCGGAAACCCGCAAAAAGCGGGCTTCATAAGCCCTAGCGCAAGCCCGGCGGAAAGATTCACTGTTTCCCCTGAAAGAAGGTCGAGCGCATCCCCTGCGCCTATGGGAGCAGTATAGGGCGCGCCCTCTGCATTGAGGGCCGCCAGCACCCGCTCGCCCGGCACAGCCCGCTCGAAAACAAGCTGCCGGTTGGTGACGTGCACATTTCGATAACCGCCTTCACACAGAGCCCGGCTCTGCGTGCGCAGGTGGGAAAGCGCTTTCACCCAATCGGTTAATTCGTTCGGCTCCGGCGCGTCAAAGCAGGGGCGCAATGCGTCATCCCCCGCCTGCTTCTCCCCCTGCGCGCCCCACTCGCTTCCATAATAGAGGCAGGGAATTCCCGGCATGCCAAACAGCAGCGCAAAAGCAAGCGGCAGGTGACGCTTCTCCTTCAAAATGGAGGCGATGCGGGAGACATCATGGTTATCGATAAAACTGAGAAGATGCTTCTCCTGATAAAGCGCCCAATTTTCCGGGCCGAACTGCCGGTTCAGCGAATAGGAAATTTCAAAAAAATTCAGCTCGTTTAAGCTGGAATAAATGCCTTTATAGCATTCGTAATTCGTGCAGCTATGGAGCATTTCATGATTGACAAGCTGATTATAATCCCCAAACAACGCTTCCCCCAGCAGGAGGAATTCCGGTTTCAGCGCATCGCAAAACGTGCGCAGACGCCTGAGAAAATCGCGGTCTAAACAATAGGCGACGTCCAAGCGCAGGCCGTCGATCCCGAATTGGTTGACCCACTCCCGAATATTATAGAAAAGGTGCTCCACCACGGCCGGATTGCGCAGATTCAGCTTGACGAGCTCAAAATGCCCCTCCCAGCCTCATACCACAGGCCGTCACCATAGCCGTTATCCCGGCCAAAGTCAATATAAAACCAATCCCGATAGGGCGACTGCTCCCGATTTGCCAGCACGTCCTGAAAAGCCCAGAACCCGCGCCCCACATGGTTGAAAACGCCGTCGAGCACCACACGGATTCCATGCGCATGCAAGTCATCACACACCGCTGCGAAATCCGCATTCGTCCCCAGGCGGCAATCAATCTCCCCATAATTGCGGGTGTCATACCCATGCCGGTCGGAGGAAAAAACGGGTGAAAAATAGACCGCCCCCACGCCGAGCGAAACGAGATAATTCGCCCAGGCAGAAACCTTCTGAATCCGCGGCGCGAGAATGCCGTCGTTTTCACGCGGCGCGCCGCAGAAGCCCAGCGGATAAATCTGATAAAAAACACTGGTATTATACCACATAAACGGAAAAACTCCTTCTCATGAGCGAAAAAAACGGCAGCCGGCGCTGCCCGCTTTCCTCACACTCCATTTGTTGATGAGCACGGATGCCGCCCGGCCGCGGAATGTGTGCTGGGCTATCAAGCGCGAAGGAAGGCTCACCGCGTTCCCTCACGGCCGTTGGTCACGCAAAAATCCTTCCCCATGGCGATATTGCCCACGCCGTTGAGAATAAAGCTCGGGTGGTAGGGAAAACTTTGCGCCGTGCGCTCGCTGGATACGCCGGAGAGAACAAGCACGGTATCCATGCCGGTTTCCATCCCCGCGACGATATCGGTATCCATCCTGTCGCCAATCATGGCTGCATTGGCACTGTGCACGCCGAGGAGCTTGATTCCTGTGCGCATCATCAAAGGATTGGGCTTGCCGACAAAATAGGCCGTGCAGCCCGCCGCAAGCTCAATTGGCGCGATAAAAGCGCGGCAGGCCGGAATGATGCCCGCCTCGCTCGGGCCTGTCATATCCGGATTGGTGCCGATCAGCTTTGCGCCGCCCCTCACAAATTTAACGGCGCTGAGAATGGAATCATAATTATAATTATGAGTTTCCCCTACGACGACGTAATCAGGATTCACGTCGTTCATCGTGATTCCCGCCTCATACAGGGCGTTAACCAGACCCGGTTCGCCAATCACGTAGGCTGTGCAGCCCGGCTGCTGGCCGTGCAGAAATTTCGCGGTAGCCAGCGCACTGGTATAAAAATGCTCCTCGCTGATATCCATCCCCATGCGTTGCAGCTTCTGCCGAAGCTCCCGCGGAGAACGCTCGCTGGAATTTGTCAAAAACAAAAAGCGCTTATTCTCCCGATACAGCCATTCCACAAACTCCTTCGCCCCGTCAAGCAGGCGATTACCATGATAGATCACGCCATCCATATCGCAGAGGAAGCCCTCCTTTGCGCGGATGCGGTCGATCGCAGCCTCCATATCCAACATTTTAAAATCCCCCCATAACCCCTTGCTCACACCGCAGTGCGATTACTCTGTGTGATTATGATTATACCGTTCCAGGAAAAGGAAGGCAAGTGCAGGATGCGGAAAGGAGCGGTTTGTGAAAATTTTTGCAACATAGGCGCCGTTTTTTTGCGAAACATTACAGCATGGAGCGCATTCTTTTTTCTTTTTATAAACAATTCTGCATCATGCAAGCATGAAAAAAAGCGCCGGCAGCATCAACAAAATAGCGCTCCAGAACGGCTATTTCAGCACCCGAGTTGATATTGACATCCGCCCGCCGGCATGCTATGGTAACTAAGGAAAGCGCCAGTGAACAAGGAAATAGAATGGGCAAAAGACCATAGCCACGTTTTCCAGTAACGCAGGAATACAGCATTAGCATAACCAAAATAACACGGAAGAGGTGCCACATGGAGCAAACAAAGAAAAATAAGCGAAGCAAGCGCACAATCATCTTAACGGTTGTTATGATGGCCGCCGTTTTTCTATTTTTGGTTTACCTCAATCAACGGCCTTACGCCATATCGAGGTGCACTCGCTCTCTGACCTCAATGCCCAGCAGATTGTGCAGACAGCGGCCTCCAAGATGCGATTAGAGCCAGAAAATTTGCGGGTTACGCCCTCCGGGAAGGTTACATTTGACATAGACGAGGCAGGGAAGCTCGTGCGTCCGCTCCAATTTGACCTGCATGGCATTTCCGGAGAAAATGTGCAAACAGCTACCCTTCTGCTTCGCAAGCCAGGGCTATATCTCTACCGCAATCAAACGGAAAAGCTGCCGAAAAATGATGCCGAACTGCCTGTGTATGCACAGGATTTCGATTTGAGCACCTTCTTATCCGCACTCTATGCGCTTCCAGTCACACAGGCGGCAAAGCTGACCGGCGCAGAAACAGTGCTTTTCTACACGGTGGAATGGATCTATGACGCACCCCCATTGGAAACGCTTGCGACGCTCGTCTGGAAAAATGGCCAAACGCAGCAACAGCAAGCCCCCTTTGAAATAACAGATCGGAAGCGCCAGTGCCTTTTTACCATTACGCCGCACACAGGTCACGTCAGCGATTTTCAAAACAGGGTGCAGATTGTGATGGATATGGGCGCCGGCAATGAAGGACAGGGAAATTCATTTTAATAAAACGGAAGAGGAACATCGGATATGAAACAGGAGCAGCGGCGTTACGTCAGCCAGGAACTGATTTTGGCAGAAGCGATCAAGGAATTTGGGAAATATGGCTATGGGGACGCTTCGGTCAACCGCATCTGTGAAGCGGGGCAAATTTCAAAAGGACGGCTTTTTCATTATTATAAGGATAAGGACGAGCTATTTCTAACCTGTGTGCAGGCCTGTTATGACCATTTGCAGCAGGTGCAGGAATTCTTTCGCGCCGAGCCGGAGGAAGCGCTTGAACAAACTTTCCACCGGTATTTTCGCCTGCGGCAGCAGCATTTTCAAAATCATCCATATGAGGCGCTGATGATGCGTGTGGCAGCGCTCTCCTCTCCCGCACACTTAAAGGAACGAACAGATCAAATGATGGATCATTTTGTGGACGCAACCTCGCGGGTGCTCTACCAAATCCTTGCCAACGTGCAGCCCGCGCTGCCCCATACGTATTTTCAGGAAGCGATCCAGATCTTTCATATTGCGAGCTATTATTGCCACTTCCGGGTTGGTACGGTGGGCTGGATTCCAGAACAGGATATGACGGCACAGATGGAGACAAACCTCGCCTTTTTTGACCGCGTGGTTCATTTGATGCTCTATGGCCTGCTCCCCAGGGAGACGCATCCGCAGGAAACTCCATTCATTTGCAACTAAGAAACCGACCAGTCTGTCTTTTGAACAATATATACAAACAAACCGACTGGTCTATTTCTTAAATTCATCATTTTTAATAATAAATTGCGATATTTTTTCTTTACAGAACTTATTTTCCTTTTGAAAAAGGCTATCATATAGTCAATCAAACGAAAGGAGAATATTTTTAAAATGAGAAAAAGTATCACAAGGGTAATGGCGTTTGCCGCTGTCTGCACAATCGTTACGGGTGCGGCTTTCGGCACACAAGCCTTATCTCGGAACGCCAAAGAGACGGTGCAGGCGCAAACCACAATCTCACGCGAGCAAAAAAAAGCGGAGCGTGCCGCAAAACGGGCGGAGCGCAAGGGCGACTGGGCGGAAATTGCCGGCCAGTACAAGGAATATGCCTCTGAGATTGCCAGTGAATATAAAGAATACGGCAAAGAGGTTGCCACGGAACACAAAGAGAAGGCCTCTGAGATTGCCAGCGAGAAGAAGGAATACGGCAAGGAGCTCGCATCCGAATACAAAGAGTATGGCAAGGAGCTCGCATCGGAATATAAAGAGTATGCCTCTGAAGTGGCCAGTGAAAACAAGGAATACGGCAAGGAGCTCGCATCCGAATATAAGGACTATGCCTCTGAAATAGCTAGCGAAAACAAGGAATATGGCAAAGAAGTTGCATCCGAATATAAAGAATACGGCAAGGAAGCCGCTTCTGAATATAAGGAATATGGGCTTCAGAAAGCAATGGAAGCATTGCAAAAGGCCGGCATTCGCTGACCGTTTCATCAAACATCCCCGTTTCACCTCATAGAGAATACCACAGGAGCCGCTGCAAAATGATTTGCAGCGCTCCTGTGGCTATTTTGATGCCTTCATAAGGCCAAACGCTCCGTAGCGTGAGAAACGGCAGCTTTCTAATCTTCTTCCCGCTTGCGCTCCTCTCGGGCGGCAAGAGCGTCCCTTACCTGTTTTTTCTTATATTGAACGGTGTCTACCAGCTCTCGCGGAACCAAAATACCGTGCATATGCGGCTCTAGGACTGGATAAAACAGCCGCAAAAAGAACTTGGAAATCGCGGCAAAAGGCCTGAAATGGAGCAGCCGCGTCGCCATGATTGCCATCTCCCCCGCAAGCTCGCGGATGGTAGGCGCACTGCCCGGACGGATATGCACTCGCAATCGATCAAAATGGAAACGGAGCGTGCGCTTCGCCACCGTTTCCAAAGGGCGAATCCACACCTCCAACGTCCGTTCATCAAGCCACGCCGCGCTGGCGCAAACAGTGTAGCTGATACCGCCGAGCACAACCTTACCATAGCGCTGATGACCATCCATCCCACAGGAGACGGTATTCGTCTCATCTCCCTCCGTCCATGTCATGGCGCATTTATCCACGCTGAAGGCAAACAGAATCTGATCAAAATTACCCGCTTTATCACGCTTCAGATAAGTGGCGGCAATGGGCAGGATGCTGGGCGGGAAATGGATGAGGTTCAGCGAGCGGCGGCGCTTAACGCGGATCACGCTTTGCTCCAGCCTTTCCTCCATACGGCTACGGATGCCGACCGGCACCACATCCAATGGATAGGCCTCCTCCAGCAGTTCAGGTGGAACAGGAGGCGATTTCTCCACGGTTTTTTCCTGAAACGCTTTTGGAAAATGCCGCCAAATACAATCCAATACGGACTGCTCATCAAGCGCGGCGTTGTCATCACCAGCACGGCGTCATAATCCTCAAAAACGATGCCAAACTGCGAAAATAAACCGTCCGCACGATAGGCGTGCGCCTCCCCTTTACACCGCCAGAGGCCAAAACCATAGCCTGCGCTCGTATCTGCGCCTTTGCTGGAGGAATTATCAGTTTGCTTTTGCGGCGCTGCCTTGGCCCAAAAAGCAGGAATCACCTGCTCGCCCTGAAACACGCCGCCCTGCTGATAACAAAGCATGATTTTGGCCAGGTCTTCCGTTCTCAACCAAAGGCCCCAACCGCCGGCCTCCACACCGTTTTCATCCGTCTCCCAAAAAGGCGTTTGGATGCCCAGCGGACGGTAAAGCCGGGGCATTAAAAATTGCGTGACGCTTGCGCCCGTGACGCGGTGAATCGCTGCGCAAAGCATATAAATATTTTCATTGACATATTTCCAGCGGCCGGGCCTCCCCTCCCAGCCGGAGGCAAAAAAGCGGGCGACCCAATCGCCCTTTTCCTTTGGATCAAGGAAATTGGCCTCCTTGCCACTCTGCATTGCCACCAGATGAAAAATTGTCAGCTCCCAGAGCGGATCATCCGGCGACTTTGGCATATATTCCGGAAAAAGATCCAAAAGGCGGGTTTCCAAGGCGAAAAGGCCTTCCTCAATGGCAAACCCCACGGCAATCGCCGTTACGGTTTTGCTCACGGAATACATGGGGTGCGGCAGGTCGGGCGCAAACGGCTCATGAAATGCTTCCGCCGCAACGCGGCCACCACGCAGCACCATATAACTGTGGTTTTCAATTCCACTCTTTTGCAAATCCTCCACAAAGCGGAGAACTTCCGCGGAGGAAACGCCCGCCTCCTCCGGTGAACCGGCACGCGGCAGCGGCGCAGTCGGATAATCGCCCATTCCCTTTCGCCTCCTTGACGAATCTTGAATTATTAATTGTTTTAGTATAGCACACAAGCGCTATCCTGTCACATCCTTCAAAAAATAAATCTTTTTCCCACCAAGCGTTTTGAATCGATTTTGTCATATCCATTGCTTGAAACAGGGTGGTATGATAGGATAAAACGGTAACTCCGGTTTACCTGATTGGCAAACAGAATAGAAAAACAGGAGTGTTTCGATGAATTATCAGCTCAGGCGCATGAAGCGCAAAACAGTCGGCATTTATATCACAAAAGAGGGCGAAATTGAGGTGCGCGCGCCCCGCAGCGTATCCGAAGCAGAAATTGATCGCCTCGTGCAGGAGAAGGAAGCATGGATCACAACCCATCAAACAAAAATGCGGGAACGCATCCAGTTGCAGGCCATGGATCGAATTCGGCCCGGCGGGACGGTTATATTTCTCGGCCGGAGTTATCCGGCCGAGCCTTCGCAAGCAAGGGATATTTCCTTCAATGGAACGCGCTTTTTGCTGCCCGATCTGCCGGAGGCAGAGCTGCGCGCCGCCCTTGTTGACTTTTACCGCAAAGCGGCAAAAGCCCTTTTGCCAAGTGCGGTGGAGCGCTTTGCCCCACTCGTTGGAAAGGCCCCCCAGCAGGTGCGCATCACCTCGGCCAAAACGCGCTGGGGCTCCTGCTCGGCAAAAGGCGGGCTCAATTTTTCCTGGCGCCTCCTGTGTGCGCCGCCGGAAGCAATGGACTACGTTGTCGTCCACGAGCTTGCGCATCTGATCGAATTCAATCACTCTTCTCGTTTCTGGGCAATTGTAGAAGGAATTCTGCCGGACTACAAGGCCCGCCGCCAATCCTTGAAAGAAGTGCAGGAGAGCCTCCTAAGGCAGGGATGGTAAAAAGAATGCGAGAAATCCACAAATCGATTTTATTATTGATGCAATGGAAAGAAAGGAGCGGATAAAATGAATGTCATTTGGTCGAAATACGTGCAAGGCGTCAACACCCTGTATGATACGCGCAAACTACGATTTCATGATATGTTTGCAGAGCAGTACAAGGCGTTGTTTGATTTGGATGCCAACCATCCATTCAAAATCCTCAAAATTGGTTGCGGCCCCGGAGCGCTTGCAGGAGCTTTACATCGCTGGTATCCGAATGCTGAAATAACGGCAATTGACCGTGACAGCACATTTATCAGCTTTGCCAAAAAATCAGTTCAAACAATTAATTAGAAGTATCTGCCTGCAATTCTATTAAAATTACTTCTGGCCGATTATGAAATCGAAATGGAATAATGCTATTTCCAACACCCCGGCTGACAATCATATTTGTGTTTTTTTCCGAAAAAAGTCCGGCGTCATATTGTGGAAACAAACCTTGATTTGGTGCTATTAGCCCTCCAATAAACGGCAATCTAAATTGACCTCCATGAGCATGGCCGGTCAACACCAATTCTGCTCCAAGCGCAGCATAATTATCAAAAAACTCCGGTCTATGGCAAAGAACGATATTATAATTCCTATTGTCTAATAGAGGACTTAACTTGGTTTCTATGATCGCCCCTTGAATTCCACCCAATGTTGCTCGTTCGAAAAAATCAGGGTCGTCAATGCCTATTAAGGATATTTTCGCTTCTTCCTTTCGAGTAAAACTTTTTCATTATGCAAAACCGATATACCCATTTCAATCAGATTATCTTCAAATTCACTATATATGTTTTCTGAAACCCACGCTTCGTGATTGCCTGTTATATAATAACATGGTGCAATTTTTACCGCTTCTTCTGCGAAATGTAGTGCAATATCAAGATCTGTGTTATTGGAGTCGATAATATCTCCTGTCATTGCTATAATATCAGGTTTCGCGAATGTTAGCATTTCAACGAGATCGTTATTATCTGTGCCTATTTCGGTATTGTGTAAGTCCGATACTTGTGCTATGCGAAAACCGTTAAACGCTTCGGGTAGTTTGCTATTCGTAAGCGTATAAGAATTCAATTCAAGAGCACTGTTGCTCCAAATTGTCCAAATTGTGAATATGAATAGGGCAATTAAAATAGCTGACAATATCATAGTTCTCTTCTTCTTAACAGTCATGCTATCCTCCCCTTTCTTAGCGATCAATGCGCTTCAGACCACCCCAAAATATATTGCGGTACATACTGTGTCAAACAGATCATTTTTGATTACGAAGCGCAGCGAAGTAACAAAGCAAGGTCAGATATATCCGCATGGATCAAAAAGATACGCGCTGTTCCGTTATCAGATGGCTATCGGCTCTTTTTTTTATTACGGCGTAGAGGCGAACTGTTCGCCCGCAGGCCGAGGTAAATAGCGTCAAACCGCGCTCCATATACAGATCTTTTAGGCGTTCTTGCATTGTCGATGCCAATCCGCCTTCCCCTTGCTTACTTCAAACTTTCTGGCATTCGCTACATTCTCTGTCGTGCAGGGAAATGACACCGCCACATTTCGGGCAGGTATATTCTTCCTTCTGATTTTCCATAAATCTTGCTAAACCATGTTGACGGACAAATTCGCTATTTTCCATAAGGCTCGCTAGATACCTTCTTGTTATAACTTTTTCAAGGTTTTTTATCAGCTTGCATGGATAATCCGGGCATTCAAAACAATAGGATATCCCCTTGCCCCGAACGCAATCCTTTATTTTGCATTTGCGGCAATGTTCTGGTTTTCCTATATCGCTGTTCAAACAGCCGGCACACGGCTTTTTATGACAACAATGTTTATAGCAAACCAGACAATTCATTCCGCAGGGGGCAAACATGACCGTATCAACATTTTCCTTTGGCATTCTCATCGTCTAGCTCCCTGTCCCAACTTTTGACGCCACCATTCTATTACAATTCTTAAAGTGTGGCAATAGCCAGTTTCCCAGCCGGACTTCCTACTGTTCGGATATATGCACGGAGGATCGAAAGCCGTTCGGAACGCGCCTAGAAAGCAGAATGACCGTTCGACAGGAATCCCCCGGCCGGGGAAGCACTGCAATCAAAACCACTAGCAAACTAGCGGTTCCCTCAGCCCCCAGAGAGGCCGGTATTTGATAACCTCTGGAAAGGATACTGAAATATATGATCACATCGCTTGGAATGTTTCGTGTTCCTCCCTGCTTTCTTTTTTCACATCTGTAAAACTCCCGCCAAAAAAACAAAAAAGAACATTCAAGACCATTTGGGTTGAATGTTCCTTTTTATTTACTACACTTTTTTAAACCCTCATAAAACACGAAGTAATTTATCTTTCATTTGTTCGAGTTCTTTCATATCCGGAATATTGTTTTTGTCCCACATAATTTCTTTCGGCAGCCACCACACAGGACCTTTTCCGTTATTGCCGTACTCACCCAAATCACCGCTAACTCGTGGGAACAAATGAAAATGCAAATGCACATCGCCATTACCAAGACACTCGTAATTCATCTTCTCTGCCCCGAAGGCTTCCTTAACTGCCTTTGCAACAAGTGTCATTTCATTTAGATATTGTTTCCTGAAATCTTCTTCCAACTCCCAAATTTCAGTAACATGCTGTTTGCAAATAAATATCACATAACCGTGAAAATGTTGATTCCAACCGAAAATAACATAACCCGTTTTAAGCTCCTTAACAAACCACGGATTTTCATTTTTCTTAATTTCCTCAATAACCTTGCACATATCACAGTTCATTTCATATTCTCCTTGATAGTGTTTATAGAAGCAATGAGCAATCTTCTGATTGTTCCGCATCAATTATATAACTCTTTTGCTTCTTCTTTGTCTAAATCTTTGGGCTCCTCCTGTTGGACTCGAACCAAGACCGTTTCGGTCAAAAACATAGTCGTCTTGCTCGCTTGAAACGCGTCGCAATCCTTCTTGTTTTTTTCTGCTCAAGGATTACCTGAGCCAGTTCACAGCCGCGATGCGTCTGCCGAAACACAAGCGCGCCGGTTTGCATGCTACGCAAGATGTCAAAAAGAAAAACCCCACCTACGGATGGGATTTTTCTTTTTTGGCTCCCCCTGTTGGACTCGAACCAACGACCCTGCGGTTAACAGCCGCATGCTCTACCGGCTGAGCTAAGGAGGAATATAAAAGAGCTCGGAAAATA
>ENA-OQDW01000079-OQDW01000079.1-human-gut-metagenome-genome-assembly--contig:-NODE-79-length-36385-cov-3.540570_pt1 | contig 36385 bp, 44 predicted proteins | sample MGYA00242784_ERZ504613 | MGnify/ENA primary metagenome ERZ504613 (study PRJEB26092, sample SAMD00036330) | human gut metagenome | host: Homo sapiens | study: EMG produced TPA metagenomics assembly of...
GAGGAAAATCGCTTCCTCCTGCGCCAGATCGCCGATTCGGCGTTTGCGCGCCTGAATATTGGGAATCAGCGCCAGAGCGCGGCCGCGTTCAGCCAGCGCCTCCAAATCCGCGCCTTCAAAAAACAATCCCATTTTATGATAGGTATGATGCTGCATTGCACACTCCCCCATTTTTCAAATACTCCCATCAGTATCTGCATTTTTGGCGGAAACATGCGCGGGGATATGAATGCTATGCTTTATCGGGTGAAGCGTCGGGATATTTTGAAAAAGCAATAGGTGTCTGTCGAAAAAGAATTCAACAGACATTATTTGCCGGAAAAGGAGGATCATTGCACACTTCATTAATGGTTGAGGCTTGTATTTTAGAAGCACAAAAAGATGTAAAGTGCAAGAAATATTTTAAACAGGATTTAGATCTTTTAAGATTATATAAGATGCAAACAAATTATAAATTAATGGAAAGTTATGTCAAGACAAATAAAATATTTGATTAACTTTGACCACCATCAGGATTTGTAGGAAGAGATGTTGTTGTAAATGGTGGGGTAGGTGAAGAAGGATTTGGAAGCGAAATTGTAATCCAAAGTAAAAGCAGAAACAAATGCAGAATTAAAAAACAGAGTGTATGAAGAGGTTTTAAACAATCACATCACGAATGAAAGTGACGTAATTAAGGTTGCAATTGAACAATATCAGGAAAAACAGATGAAGACCCGCGCCATTGATGCAAAGCCGGATGATTATTTGTCAATCACACAGGTAGTGGATGAAAATGGCAGCGAGCAGGATATTATTTCAACGGGTTTTGTTGATTGTAGACGAGCATCAGCAAAGAGTAGCAATCACTGATATTGTAAGCAATACGGGGCAGCTTAGCCAGTACAGCATTTATGCAACCATGAAAGTATCCGTGACAAATGACCGTCAGGCATTAAAGGTACGAATTAATTGGTTTGAAACAACACTGAACTACGGAACCTCTATGAAAGCAAGTAGTTTAATGCAGACATCCAAATATTCACCAGAGGTGGGATTCCAGTATGATGATATTACAAAAACAATTTCAAATCCTGCTGGAGGAACCCCATATCACTATACTCCAAATAATACGCAGATGATTACATATTCGACTTTAGAGTGTGGACGGTCCTGTCGTTCGTATATTAAAGCTGGAACCTCAAGTTTGAATATTGCTTATTGTGTTATATCTTCAGCCCCGGGAGGCCGCTGGGAGAGAGCTTAAGCAAAACTCGATTATCAGAACAAGCGAACTAATTGAAAATAGACGCTCCCCTTGCGTTATAGATACTAGGGGAGCGTTTTTGAAAACTGCGCGTCGCATTCTCGTTACTTCAGTGATGAGTTAGACGCGCAAAATTCGCACCAAAAAAAGAACAAATGTTTGATATATTCCTATGCATATGGTATACTATTTTTATGAAGAAAGATATGTTTACAATTAATAAAAATGGTCTTTCCTATGGTAGAGGATATGTGTACTCTCTGCAGTATCATCTGGTCTGGTGTACAAAGTACAGAAAAAAGGTTTTAAAAGACGGAATTGATGTGGAATGCAAAGAAATGCTGGAAAGTCTTGCACAGGAATATAAATTTCAAATCCTGCTATGGAGGTTATGCCGGATCATATTCATCTGCTTGTAGATTGCAGACCACAGTTTTATATTTCAGACATGATCAAAATCATGAAGGGGAATCTTGCGCGCCAGATGTTCCTTTTGCATCCAGAGCTAAAGAAAGAGTTGTGGGGAGGACATTTGTGGAATCCGTCTTATTGTGCTGTAACGGTCAGTGACCGGAGCCGTGAACAGATACTTGCTTACATAGAAGGGCAGAAGGAAAAATCCCGTTAAAACCCGGAGGAGAAAGCGAATGAAAATCATATCCAGTTATGGTGTTGAATTACGAAAACAGAATATTCCGATCCGCCAGACACTGGAGATTTACCGTTCTGCTGTCCGCTATCTGGTCAAAGTGTATGAATCTGTGTGGGAAGAACTGGCCCAAATTGAGGAAAGTAAGAAACGTTTCAATGCAGCGGAACATCTGGTGCATACAACGAAACGGAATCCGGCCCGGTTTGATTTTGATTTCTGCTTTCCCAAGATGCCATCCTATTTCAGACGGGCGGCAGTCCAGCATGCGCTTGGGAGTGTATCTTCTTATCGGACGCGTCTGGAACAGTGGAAAGCAGAGGGACAGAAAACAGGAAAGCCGTATCTGAAAAGTGAGCAGTATGCCATGCCTGTTTTTTACCACGATGTCATGTACCGTGAAAACACAGAAGAGAAAGATGCGGCCTTTTTAAAACTGTACGATGGCCATGACTGGAAATGGTTTGCTGTGCGGCTGAAACATACGGATATGGAATATTTAAGAAAACACTGGTCGGGCAAAAAAGCTTCGGCGCCAACGTTGGAGAAAAAGCACGACAAGTATTTTCTGCGTTTTACGTATGCGGAAGAGGTATCTTTAAACCGGACACCTGTCAAAGAACAAACGATCTGCAGTGTGGATCTCGGCATCAATACGGATGCAGTCTGTACCATCATGCGTCCAGACGGAACTATCCTGGGAAGAAAGTTTATTAACTTTTCCAGTGACAAAGACCGGATGTACCGTGCGCTGGGACGGATCCGAAGATTTCAGCGGGAACATGGATCGCGTCAGGCGCAGGGAAGATGGGCATATGCAAAACGTCTGAATACAGAGCTTGGCAGAAAAATTGCAAAGGAAATCGTTTTTTATGCATCAGAAAATAAGGCAGATGTGATTGTTTTCGAATATCTGGAAATGAAAGGAAAACTTTCCGGGAAGAAAAAGCAGAAACTGCAGATGTGGAGAAAACGTGATATCCAGAAACGGTGCGGACAGCAGGCACACAGAAAGGGAATCCGAATTTCCCGGATTTGTGCCTGGAACACGAGCAGGCTTGCCTTTGATGGATCAGGAGAGATTGCCCGTGATACACGGATCATCGTCTGTGTACGTTTCAGACTGGAAAAAGATACAACTGTGATTTGTCAGCATCGTATAATATCGGAGCAAGATATTTTATCCGTGAAAATTTAAAACCCTTGCCGGAAACGGAAAGGTCTTTGCTGGAGGCAAAAGTTCCTGCAGTAAAGCGTAGAACCTCATGTGTTTATGCAGATCTGAGAGAACTGATTTCAGAAATGGAACTGCGTAAAGCAGCATAAACACAGGCAGATATGCAGTGGATTACCTGTTATGTGGAAACCTGCCGTATCCGGCATGGAAGAAGCACATATCTGTGCAAAATCTAAGTAACAGGCGTATCCGCCGATATTTGGTCTGCCGCTTAAAGCGGCCGGAAGCACGTGACTTTAGTCATGTGAGGTTCACTAGCGGTAGAGAATTTCTATAAGGGATGTTGTTGCTTTTTCTTTGATTTAAATCGAATGCATAACAAAAATGTAAGAAAATTTTCACCAAACGTCATAGATTTTCAGAAGAATATATGGTAGTATAGGGCTAACAAAAAAGTATGTGAAAAAAAATAACAAAGTGGAAAGGAGATGCAGGTGTATGAATAAAAAATTAACAGGTATTTTTGCAATGTGTGCTCTGTTGCTGACTGGATGTCAGGGAGCGAAAGAGAGCAGCAAGGAAATTACGCCGCCGGATACCGGATGGGGAAAAACAGTGGATGAAGTGCTTGCCGACTGGAATTTAGATCGGGATCAGGTGGAAATTTTCTCTGAGACCGAAAGTGCAGCCGCGATCGCAGTAGATACAGAAGCCACTGTTTTCGGCGAGCAAACTTCCAGAGTCATGTTTCAGTTTATCAACCTCGATCAGACCGGAGCGACGGGAAAACCGGTATTGTGCGAAGTAGACATCACCTACCCGGATGATGCCGATATGGATACCGTGAAAAAAGAGATGGAAAAATCCTACGGAAGTTCCAAAGACTCCATTACCCGCTACGAGCTGTACCAGTCGCTGGGCGACGATCAGCTCCCGGAATACACTTACAAAAAAGCAGATCAGCTTTCCGTCTGGTCCGGCGAGAGCTGAAAGATGCGATTCCTTCCGATAAGAGCACCGAATACGAAACCGCCTGGGAAGCATACCAGCCTGGCCTTACCACCGACAACTGGGAGAACTACACCGAACAAGCAAGCATGGCAACCGCCGTATGCGCATCCGGCGCAGAAGCATTTCCAATGTTTGAAAAAAACGGTGTCAGCCTCGAAGCTTATCCGGGACTGGTATATGAGCAGGTGAAAAAGTAATATGAAATGTAACTATTCAGAGCCATGCGAAATGGAAGAAAATCGTGAATCATGCTTGCATGAATGAACGGTTTTCTGGAATTTCATATGGCGAGAAGCAACATCGAGATGCAGCGCAAGCGGAATCGAGATGGGGTTCTGAATAGTTACTATGAAATAAGAAAGTCATAAACTCCCGGCAGTGCCGGGAGTTTTTCCGTGCATAGGGAGAAGGAAAAGAGTGTGTCCCGGAAAAATTTATGATATACTGAAAAGAGAAAATTCAACTTTTGGAAGGTTCCCGGAATGTCTGTTTTGGAAGAGAGATGATTTCCTTGAAACGTATGAAAAAGAGAAAAATCACTATGTTAGCTGGAGTGATCCTTTGCGTGATTGCGGGATGTCTGGTAAAAAGAATGACGGCGGTGTATACACAGAAAGAAAATCCCATTGGTCCTGAGCGGGGTACGACAGATGTTTTCCTGACGGCAGCAGATTTCATCTCAGAAAAATCGGATCAGGAACTGCTGCAGGAAATCGAAACCTTTGATACGGACAAAGCCGAGATGATTTATCTTTATATCCCGGAAGACACCGGAGCCGGAATGTCCTTTGCGATCACGCGCGAGGATCATCCGGAGGAGATGGACGAAATTCTCTCGACCATTTACGGAGAAAAAATTTCCTGCCAGAAGCCAAAACAGGTATTCAACATGACAGAGAGGATTTTGTATGATTATAACTGGTATGTTCTGATCTACGATCATGAGATGAATCAGATGGCGCTTGTATTTCTGTATTCCGATGATGTGATTGTATACAATGGTCATGTACTTCAGACAACAGAAACGTATGATGAAAGCATTCGCCCGTGTATTTTAAAACTGAAAGAGGAGAATCAGGAAAAACTGAAAAGCGGAGAGGCAACACAAAGAAGGGTTGCGATTCCATAGAAAAATAGAGAAAAGCGTGCCTGGAGAACAGACACGCTTTTTAACGTCATGCAGAATGAAAAAGTCTGATGAATATTTGGAAGTACGATTTTAATTTGCACAATTCCGCTCACACAGGAACGCCAGCCCTTTCAGCAGAAGGTTCGGGTCATAGATATGAGGATGTAAAACGAGCGGTTCGACGAAGCGTGCCGCGCCGCCGGTGAGGATGAGGGTGGCGGGGGAGCCGAGTTCGGCTTCGATGCGCTGGACCATTCCGTCGAGCATCGCGGCCATGCCGACGATGGTGCCGGAGAGAATGCATTCTTCGGTGTTTCTGCCAATGATGCGTTTCGGGATCTGGAGGTCGAGCCGCGGGAGCTGGGCGGTCCGCTCGGAGAGGGCGCCAAGTCCCATATCGAGTCCCGGTGCGATGGCGCCGCCGCAGAAGACGCTGTTTTCCCGGATGACATTGAAGGTCGTCGCTGTTCCAAGATCCACGGTGATGACCGGCAGCGGATAATGTGCGGCGGCCCAGGCTGCATCAACGAGGCGGTCGCGGCCTACTTTTTCCGGTTCCGGGATGGAAAATGTCATGCGAGATCACTTTCGGATGTGACGAGCAGCGGTTCTGTGCCGAACAGATTACGGACACATTCCTGCAGAAGCGTCAGAACCGACGGAACAACGCTGGAAATGATGACGCCCCGAAAGTCGGACGGGGAAAGATTCTTGTCTTCAAAAAGCTGCTCGATCGCAGATTCATACTGGCTGGCAGACCAGGTGTGGTTGATGTCAATCCGGGCTGTGAATTCGAGGGAATACGCTTGCTGCGGTGCGATCCGGACGCCGCCGAGCGTAACGGTTGTGTTCCCGATATCAATGGCTAAAATCATAAAAATACCTCGCGATTATTTTAAAAGTAGAGCTCTTTTGTCCTTTTATTATAAAGCCTTTTTGCATCAATGGCAAACAGGATTGGTTGTAATCTGTTTTTCTGTCTGCTATACTTAAAACTATCATAGGAAAAAAGCTGCTTCGAGGCAGCAGAACGGAGTTACAATGGAAAATCTTGACGGAAAATGTGTTGCACTTGGTGTGACAGGCGGAATTGCCGCCTATAAAATGGCAAATGTGGCGAGCGGTCTTCGGAAAGCCGGAGCAGACGTGCATGTCATCATGACCGAAAACGCGACGCAGTTCATCACCCCGCTGACGTTCGAGACGCTGACCAACAACCGCTGCGTGGTCGATACGTTTGCGCGTGATTTTAAATATGAGGTGACGCATATTTCGCTGGCAAAAGCGGCGGATCTGATTATGATTGCCCCGGCTACCGCCAATGTGATTGCAAAAATGGCACACGGCATTGCAGATGATATGCTGACAACGGTGGTGCTCGCAGCGAAGTGCAAAAAGCTGGTCGCTCCGGCGATGAATACGGCGATGCTGGAAAATCCGATTACGCAGGATAATCTGGCGACGCTGAAAAAATACGGTTTCGGCATCATCGAGCCGACCGTGGGAATGCTGGCGTGCAAGGACGTCGGAAAAGGAAAACTGCCGGACCCGGAGGTGCTGCTCGATTATATCGCGATGGAGCTTGCCCGCGAAAAGACGCTCGCTGGTGTGCGTGTCACCGTGACTGCAGGCCCGACGCAGGAATCCCTCGATCCGGTGCGGTATCTGACGAACCATAGCAGCGGCCGCATGGGATACGCGATTGCGCGGGAGGCGATGCTCCGCGGCGCGCAGGTAACGCTGATTTCCGGCCCGGTTTCATTAGCCCCGGTTCCAGGCGTTGCGATGCGACCGGTGACGACGGCGAAGGACATGCTGGAGGCGGTGCGGGAGACATTGCCGGAGACGGATATTCTGATTAAGGCGGCCGCGGTTGCTGATTACCGGCCTGTGACGGTGGCGGATCAGAAAATCAAAAAGAAGGACGGTGACATGAGCATTCCGCTGGAGCGCACCGACGATATTCTGGGATGGGTGGAAAAGAACCGTCATCCGGGGTTGTTTGTGTGCGGCTTCTCGATGGAAACCGAGAACATGGTGGAAAACTCGCGTGCAAAGCTGGAGAAGAAGCATCTGGACATGATCGCGGCAAACAATTTGAAGACAGAGGGTGCCGGCTTCGGTGTGGCGACGAATGTGGTGACGCTGATCACGAAGGACGGCATCAAGGAGCTTCCGCTGATGGGAAAAGACGAAGTGGCTGGCTGCCTGCTGGACGAGATTGCGGCACGGCGGTGATCTTATCGGAATCCGGCATATTTTTTCGTTTCCTGGTTGACGCGGGAAAAATGAATGCGTTATAATAAGCACAGGCGCAGCGGCGCACTTTACTTTTACGAAAACAACGAACGACAGGATAGATAAACGTGGAAACGGAAACAGGGGAAGGCTATGCAGAGCTTTCTTCCGTTTCTGTTTCGTTTTTTTAAGGAGAAATTCGGATATGATATTTGAAACACATGCACATTATGACGATGAGAAATTTGATGAAGACCGCGCAGAGCTGCTTTCCTCGATGCAGGAAAACGGGATCGGGCGTATCATCAATGTCTCGGCAAATCTGGAATCACTGGAAAATACAAGAAAACTGATGGAAGCGTATCCGTTCATCTACGGCGCGTTCGGCCTTCACCCGGATGAGGTGGGCGATCTGAACGAGGACGTGATGGCGCGGATGCTGGAACTCTGCCGCATGGAAAAGGCGGTCGCGGTCGGTGAGATTGGCCTTGACTATTACTGGGACAAGGAGAATCATGAGAAGCAGGAATACTGGTTCCGCCGTCAGATTGCGCTTGCTCGGGAAGAAAAACTTCCGATGATTATTCACAGCAGGGAGGCGGCGGCCGATACGCTCCGCGTCATGAAAGAAGAAAAATCGGAGGAGATCGGCGGCGTCATTCATTGTTTTTCCTACTCTGTGGAGATGGCAGAGGAATACCTGAAAATGGGATTTTATCTTGGCATTGGCGGCGTGGTGACGTTCAAAAATGCAAAGAAGATCAAAGAAGTGGTTCAGATGGCTCCGATGGAGCGCATTCTGCTGGAAACAGACAGTCCGTATCTGGCACCGGTTCCGTACCGGGGAAAACGAAATTCATCTCTGTATCTGCCGTACGTTGTGCAGGAGATCGCAGAACTCAAGGGAATTTCGGAAGAAGAAGTCATTGAGACGACAGAAAAAAATGCGGTCAGACTGTTTCGAGCAGAGGAATAGGAAGCGATACCAGAGGTGTTTCTTCTGTTTTATTTGTTCGGATCAATTCCGTCTGGCCGGACAAATTGAATAGGAGAAAGCGAAAATGGTTGATAAAACAATGATGGGCGACAAATGCGCCGAGCTGGTGCGCGCCGCGATGATCGGTGCGCTCGCAGTGACACTGGGAAACCCGACAGCCGTTTATGCAGCAGAAGAGGAAACGGCCGATCCGGGACAGATTGGAATTGAGATTGCAGGGGAAGCAGCCGTTGGGGCTGCTTCTTTTTGCGTGGAGGAAGATGCGGCGGAGGAGGCACCTGCGGAAGCGGAAGAGGTGACAGAATCGGAAGGTACGCAGAATGATGAGATGGAAGAGGAAAGTGGATCCGAGGGAAAAGAAGATGAGACAGTCCCGGAGGAACCGGAACCGCAGGAGCTGACGGCGGAGAGAATGCAGGAATGACGGAACCGGGAAAAACGGGCGAGACAGAGCCAGAGGGGCCGGAAAATGCAGAACCGGGAGAGGCAGGCGAGACAGAGCCAGAGGAGCCGGAAAATCCAGAACCGGGAGATCAGGGAGACATGCCGGAAACACCGGGAAACAGTGAAATGGATGGACCGTGGCCGGGCGAAGGGGAAGATATTTCCAACGATCCATGGCCGGGGCAGGAAGAAATCGGCGGCGGAGATGGGGAGCAGATGGAACCGCCGGAGGAAGAAAACGGATCTGCAGGAAGTGATGATGCAGCTGGTGGGGACAAGACGGCAGAAGTCTCTTCGGATTCTGATTTATCACAGTCTGCGGAACCGCCAGCCGCCGAGGCTGAGCCCGTCTTTTCGGCAGAGCAGGAAGCTGAGCGCACGCGGGAAAGCTACAGTGAGTGGCAGGCGGCAGAAGCTGAAAAAGTCACGATTTCCCGTATGCCGTGGCTGTTTCATACGGTTGAAAAAACATATGCTATCGCCGATGTGAATTCCTGGCTTCACGTCCGCGAAGGAAAAGGCACAAATCAGAAAATCGTCGGAATCCTGCCGAAGGGAAGCCTCTGTTATATTTTAGCGGATGCGGATTCTGACTGGGTTTATGTGGAATCCGGCGATGTCCGTGGATTTGTCTGCGCGCGGTATCTCCTGCGCGGAGAAGAGGCTGAAAAAGAGGTAAACCGTTGGCAGGAGGAAAGTTTTCCCATGGCGGAAATGTGGGTGAAGCATGGAATAATAAGGCGTACACCTATACATATGCAACGACGAGAACACTTCTTTCTTCTGACGAAGCGCGCGGCGAGGTCCTGCAGTACGCGAAAAAATTCCTGGGAAATCCGTACGTCTGGGGCGGGACGAGTCTTACAAACGGCTGCGACTGTTCCGGCTTTGCCCAGCAGATTTTTGCTAATTTCGGGTATACCCTTCCGAGAACCTCACGCCAGCAGGCGAAAGCTGGAACACGCATTCCGGTGCAGGAGGCAAAGCCTGGTGATCTGCTGTTTTACCAGCGGGAGAGCGGGTTTATTTACCATGTCATGATTTATCTCGGTGATGGAAAAGTAATCCACGCTGGAAGCGAGGCGACGGGGATTCTGATTTCAGATTTTAACTATGAGAAATCGACAGAATTTGCTGTGCGGGTGATTTCGGAGGAAATACGTGAGAGCAAAATAGAAACGGGAGATGTGGATAATGGGAGAAAAGAAGGAAACTCTGTGGATAACCAGACAACAGAAAACGGGAATGGTGGAAAACAGAAGGCGGGAGCAGAAAATGTGCAGAATACAAGTGCAGAAAACAGTACCGCAGGTGATCGGTTGGAAAGCGCTTCGGGAAAATATCTCGGCAATTTTAAACTGACCGCTTACTGCAACTGCGCCGTCTGCTGTGGCCGCTGGCGGGCGGCCCGACCGCATCCGGAAAAATGCCGGTGCAGGGCCGGACCATTGCAACCGGCGTTCTGCCGTTTGGAACGAAGCTGAATATCGGCGGAAAAATTTACACGGTCGAGGACCGCGGCACGCCGTACGGCCACATTGATATCTATATGGAACGCCATGCAGACGCAGAGGAGTTCGGCGTGCGCTACGCGGATGTATATCAGTCAGAAGAAATCTGATAAAATTTGCCGATCACGGCGGCATGTGCATCCGTGCCGTGGCCGATATACGGAGTCTTTGCAATCGGGAGATCCGGTCCGGCCGCCTGGCGGACAAGCTGCGGCATATCCGGCGTCAGCTGGTCGCGTTCCATCTGGGAAAATGTTCCGAGGAGAATACCATTGATCTGTTCAAAGGCATGCATCATTTTCAGCTGGGACAGAAACGTAACCATCTGCGGAACGCCGCCGCCCATGGCTTCGAGGAGCAGGATTTTTCTGCGGAAATCCGGCTGAAAATCCGTTCCGGCGAGCTTCAGAAAACAGCGGATATTTCCGCCGATCATTACACCTTCCATGTGATCGCCCTGCAGAAATGTGCAAGGGAGGTCGAAGAGGCTGGGAGACTGCCCGGAAAAAGCGTTTTGGAACAGAGTGATCTGTTCGGCGCTGTGGTCGTACAGCAGATTTCGAACCTGATACAGCATCGACTCATTTCCAGTCGCAGTCGTGACAGCATTGACAATCGTCGTGAGATCACTGTATCCCCAGAAGCGCTTGCCGGAGGCGGCGATGACAGAAAAATCCAGATACGGCAGAACTTCATTCGCCATATCGCCGCCGGAAACATCAAAAATATCCGTGATTTCTGGGTCACAGTAAAGGTTCATCAACGCATCCGCCCGCTCTGCGCCCGTGCCGGAAAAGCCGGAACCGTTGTCGTAGAGGCAGGGGCTTAAAACAGGATCGAAGCCCAGCTCCCGCAGAATCTGACAGAGACGCGCCAGATCGGCGGAAAAGGAAGGATGCATGGGATTGGAGCAGGCGGTAATACCAATTTTATGAGACATAAAGATTCCTTTCTCGGAGTAAAACAAGGCAAAATCTGCATTTTCGTGGCACACCGGTACAGCTTTTTCTTTGAATTTGCAAAGCAGATTTAGAGATCGCCGGTGTTTGCAGAATGCCGTTTTGGACAAAAATTATAAAGCTTTGAGGTCATCAATCAGTGTCTGCACTTCCTCTTCCGTCGTTGCCCAGCTGGTGCAGAACCGCGCAATATTTCCGCCGTCCGCGGATTTCCCCATTGGCTCGAAAATATAGCGTTTTTCCAGAGTTTCCTTCTGCGCATCGGTGAGAATCACAAACTGCTGATTCGTAAAACTCTCCACCCAGAATGGAATCCCCTGCGCCGCAAATGCTTTGCGAAGTTTCATGGCAAGTTCATCGGCGCGGCGTGTCGCAGTGAAATAAAGATCATGCCCCAGCAGGCAGTGGAACTGCAGTCCGAGCAGCCATCCCTTTGCGAGGACAGCGCCGTTCTGTTTCATGTAGGCTTTGAACCGCTTTTTCAGCGAGTCAGCTGTAAGCACAACGGCCTCACCAAACAGCGCACCGCATTTCGTTCCGCCGAAATAGAAAACATCTGTGAGAGCAGCGAGATCCTCGAGAGAAACATCATTCTTTTCTGATCCAAGCCCGTATCCAAGCCGTGCCCCGTCCACAAACAGATACATATCATACTTCCGGCAGACCTCGTGAATCTTCGTCAGCTCCTGCAGCGAATACAGCGTTCCCTGCTCAGTCGGAAATGAAAGATATACCATCTTCGGCTCCGTCAGATACTCCGGCTCACCGCCTTCATAATAAGCCGCCGCACACGCCGCAATCTGTTCCGCCGAAATTTTACCATCCGTATTCGGCAGCTCCAGAATCTTATGCCCGGTATTTTCAATCGAAGCCGCCTCATGGCAGTTAATATGTCCGGTATCCGCCGCAATCACACTCTGCACCGGCGAAAGCGCTGCCGCCGTCACAATAAAATTCGCCTGCGTCGCCCCCGGAAAAAAATGAACCGCCGCATCCGCACAATGAATCTTCTCCCGAATCAGCTCCGCAGCCTTCTCACACCATTCATCCTCCCCATATCCACCATAACTGTTCCCATTAATAGCCCCCAGCGCCTCCAGAATCTCCGGGTGCGCACCGTGATTGTAGTCATTATTAAATCGTATCATCAGTTTATGTTCTCCTTAATTTGAATTTGAAAAATGCTGTTTCCATTATACGGCATCCGAAGGAAAACAGCAATTGGAGAACAAAAAGAGAAAATGCAAAAAAATGCAGAAGGAGGATTATCTGCATCGTACAATATTGGAGCAAGATATTTTATCCGTGAAATTTTAAAACCCTTACCGGCAACGGAAAGGTCTTTGCTGGAGGCAAAAGTTCCTGCAGTAAAGAGTAGAACCTCATGTGTTTATGCGGATTTGAGAGACTTAATTTCAGAAATGGAACTGCGAAAAGCAGCATAAACACAGGCGGATATACCGTGGACTACCTGTTATGTGGAGACCTGCCGTATCCGGCATGGAAGAAGCGCGTATCCGCGCAAGATCTAAGAAACAGGCGTATCCGCCGATATTTTGTCTGCCGCCTAAAGCGGTCTGAAGCACGTGACTTTAGTCATGTGAGGTTCACGATTATAAAGGAGCCAATAACAGGGCATACTATTCTATTTTTCATGCAATTAAGGCAGTACATGCTGTAAGCGGTAAAGCATATAAAAGGCATAAGGATGCTGTGGCTAACTTCAATAAGGATTATGTGAAAACATCAGTGTTTCCAAGAGAAATGGGAAGGAAAATCGGACAGGCAGAAGAGATTCGCCATGCCAGCGATTATGATGATTTTTATATTGCAAGTAAAGAAGAATCAGAACGGCAGATTTCAGTTGCAGATGAATTTATAATTCTGGCAGAAAAATATTGTATGGAACAGCTTGAAAAACAAATAAAATTAAAATGAATGAGGATGTCCCTTCAGGGTATGAAGCCCTGAGGATAATTTATGTAATGCATATTATCCTAATAAGCGCACCGGATGCTCCCCATACCACAAACGGTATGATTGTAGAACAAATTTAACATGGTCTCTGATAGCGTAGAAATTATGCATATCACAGTTATAGAGCATACCATTAGTCAAATCTATTGTGTTTACAAGGATATGGACGTGAAGATGGCTGTTATTTTCATGAATAGAAAAGATAACTTGGTACTGAGCATGACATATGAACTTATATATAAATATTATGCGTATATTAAGAATAAAGAGCAATGGAAAGAAGAAACTATTGAAGAAGGAATAATTGATTAAAGCTTATGCAAAATTTATAGGTACTTTTATAAATTATAATAGTCAGAGTCACTTCCTATAATATAAGAAATGACTCTGACTTCATTTGTCATGAGTTTCTAATAAAAATATTTATTGTGAAAAATGTTAGAACCCGTCAGTTGGAAGTATTTCTCTCTAAATTTTTGCGGCGCTTAAATTCTAATGGCGAAGCGTTGAACTGCTTCTTAAATGCCGAAGAAAACTTGCTTTGATTCAAATAACCAACTTGTTCTGCAATTTCCGATACAGATAAGTTTGTAGTAGTGAGTAATTCAGCAGCTCGTTGCATACGAATTTCACGTAAATAAATTGATATATTTTGACCATAAACTCCGCGAAAGTAGTTCTTCAGGCTGGTTTCACTGACGGAAAACTGTGCAGCCAGTTCCCACGCAGGATGGTGTTGGCGCAGATCAGAAGTGATGATTTTTTCCACACGTTTTGCAATGTCTACCTGTGTTTCTGTGAAAGAATGTGCGGATTGGGAAGGTGGTATTTCTTTCAGATTTTGAAGCAGTGAAAACAGGGCAAGGGTATAGATTTTCATTTGTGGGATTGCCAGCGGAACAGAAATATCCAGTAATGACCACAGCTTTTTTAAGACTTCTTCTATCTCAGTCGTAACCGACGCAATATAAGTACCCCCATCCGGGCAGTAAAGATCTCTGAGTCTGTGGAAATCAATATCAAATTCAGCCTCTACCCAGGAGCTTTGAGCATTTACGGTATCCATATCCACAAAAAACTCAATTCCTTCATAGATTCGGCGGGGATAAACGTATTGCTGTCTGGCGAATCGTTCGGTTAAGGATATCTCCCCATCTTTCACATACACAAAGTTCCCGTTATTCAGGATGAGTTCGCATCGTCCTGTTACACAGTAATTTAAGAGCAATGGTCCTGTTTCCATGGAGCCATTATCGTGAAAGTCTGGGGCTGTCCAGGCAGGAGAGTTCACAAAAATATAAGCCAATGTAACTCCTGGGAACAGAGGGAAAAAAGTCATGGAACCTTTCCCGTCTCTCTCCTTTAGAATGAGTTCTGCGCTAAATTCGCCCCGTTTTATAGATATACCTGGAATTTCAATGCTTTTCTTGATAATTTCATCTATCTTCATTTTCTAACTCCTGTCATTTGGTCTGTTAACCGCTCTGTTTGAGCCTTGCACTTCTATTATAAGATCACAGTCAAAGTCAGTCAACAGAAAAACTCGGTGCTGTTTGGAGCTAAAAAGATGATTGGTTGTAGAGAATCAGCCGGTACTATGCTATCCTATAAAAAGGTTAGAAGATGCTAACTGGAAAATGAATGTGGAGGTATTCATCATGAATAACAAGTTACAAGCAAAAGACCTCATTAACCTTGGTCTGTTCACGGTTCTTTACTTTGTCATTGGCTGCTGTGTCGCCATTCCGATTGGGTTTGTCCCGATCTTTCTTCCTGTTCTCGGAAGCCTGTGGTCGTTGATTACCGGTATCCCTTTCATGCTGTTCCTCACAAGGGTTAAGAAATTCGGCATGGTTACAACCATGGGTGCTTTGAGCGGCCTGCTGATGGGACTTACCGGCATGGGATTTTGGGGTGTTCCTATGGGACTGATTTTCGGCCTGCTTGGGGATCTCATTTTGAAATCCAGCGACTATAAAAGTGCAAAGAAAAGCATCCTTGGTTATTCTGTATTTAGCCTGTGGATGGTAGGTACATATATTCCGATGTATTTTATGGTCGAGGACTCCTGGCTAGCTTTGCCGCCAGCTTCGGGGAGGAATATGCCGACCAGGTAATGGCGGTTATGCCGATGTGGAGCATTATCCTTGTGGTTGCCGGGATTTTTGTCTTTGCCATTTTGGGCGGACTGCTTGGAAAAACGCTTCTGAAAAAACATTTTGCGAAAGCGGGCATCGCATAATGGAGGGGGTATCCTTTTCCGCCACAACGGACAAAAGGAAAGGAATCCGGCTCGACCCGCGTACGAAGTTGATTTTGCTGTTGACGGTTACTACATTGATGTTCAGCACCAGCAACGAAGGGATTATGAATTTTGTAAAACCTGTGTTAAGCCTAATCCCCTTTGTGCTGTTCCTGTCGGAACGCCGCTTCAAAACGGCAGGCAAGTACCTGCTTTTATATCTCGCCTGCTTTGCACTGGAACGCATAGCGCTGACGACATTAAGCGATCTGCTGTCCTTTGTGGTTTTGGCGATGACATCCATTATGACGCGGTTTGCCCCTGGTATTATGATGGGGGCCTGGCTGCTTTCCTCCACCTCAGTCAGTGAGTTTATCGGTTCGATGGAACGTATGCACCTGACAGAGAAAATCGTCATCCCTTTGTCTGTTATTTTTCGTTTTTTCCCTACGATCAGCGAAGAATACCAGGCGATCAGTGATGCAATGAAAATGAGGGGTATCCGGTTTGGAGGGAAAAATCCATTTTTGATGGTGGAATACCGTCTTGTACCGCTGATGGTGTCTGTTGTGAAAATCGGAGATGAACTTTCCGCCGCTGCACTGACGCGGGGGCTTGGCGCTCCGGTCAAACGGACTAACGTATGTCAGATTGGTTTTCATGTTCAGGATATGATTGCGATCCTGCTCTGTGCTTTATGTTTCGCTCTGTTTTTGCTGGGACAGTATTTTTCTTTTTAAGGGGGTGAGCTTATGATAAAGATTGACCATATTTCATTTTCTTATGGAGAAGAGAATGAAAATACCGGCGGTGTTCGGGATATTGATCTAAATATAGAGGATGGTCAGTTTGTTGTCCTTTGCGGTGAAAGTGGGTGTGGAAAAACTACGGTCACCCGCCTGATTAATGGACTGATCCCCCATTATTATGAGGGAAAGATGACGGGAGAAGTATGGGTAAATGGAGCCAAGGTTTCCGAACAGCCCCTTTACGATACAGCTGCAGTTGTGGGCAGCGTGTTTCAAAATCCCCGGTCCCAGTTTTTCAATGTGGATACCACCAGTGAAATTACATTTGGCTGCGAAAATCTTGGACAGCCAGAAAAAGACATCCGGGAACGGTTGGCAAAAACGGTTCGGGACTTCCGGCTGGAGAAGCTGATGGATCGTAATATCTTCCACTTATCTGGCGGGGAGAAACAAAAGATTGCCTGTGCCGGGGTATCCATTATGGAACCGGATGTTCTCGTTATGGACGAACCCTCATCTAACCTGGATGCGGCTTCCATCCTTGATTTGAGAAAGATTCTTGCGTTTTGGAAATCGCAGGGGAAAACAATCATTGTATCGGAACATCGACTTTATTATCTTCGCGGTCTAGCGGATCGGTTTATCTATCTGGCAGACGGCAGGTGAGTCATGATTATTCTGCGGCAGAATTTGAGCAGCTCACGGAGCAGCAGCGTTCCGATATGGGACTGCGCACGTTTGCTTTGGAGCGTCTCCTGCCTCCGGTTTTACCGCAGCAGGAAAAGACCGCCCTTGCGCTTCGTAATTTCCACTTTGCCTATAAAAACGAACCGGAAACCTTACATATCATGGATTGTGAAATCCCTACGAACCGGATCGTTGGAATTATCGGGAATAACGGCGCCGGGAAATCCACTTTTTCACGCTGTTTCTGCGGCTTGGAGAAGCGCTGTGGGGAGATTGTCTGGAACGGAAAGAAATACCGTCCGAAAGACCGGCTGAATACCTGCTATATGGTCATGCAGGAGGTAAATCATCAGCTTTTCACCGAGTCGGTCCTTGATGAAGTGCTGATCAGTATGGAGGAAGCAAACCAGAAGCGGGCAGAAGAAATCCTAAGTCGGTTAGATTTACTGGATTTTAAGGACAGGCATCCCATGTCCCTGTCCGGTGGCCAGAAACAAAGGGTTGCGATTGCTTCGGTAATCGCTTCAAAACGCTCGATCCTGTTTTTTGATGAACCGACCAGCGGCCTTGATTACAGGCATATGAAAGAGGTTGCAAATGTATTACGGCAGGTCAGGGATGCCGGAATCACTGTGTATGTCATTACCCATGACCTGGAACTGATTTTAGATTGCTGTACGGACATCATTCATTTTGAGGATGGTTCGATTATTGACCAGTACGGAATGGATGAAGATGGCCTCAGAAAAATAAGAGAATACTTCATAAAGGGGGTATCTGAAAAATGAAGGAAGAAAAGAAAGCGTCGCCAATAAGTGTTTTATTGGGATGGGGCAAACCGTATCACGGAAAATTCATCGGCAGTGTCGTCCTTGCGGTTTTGGGTGTTGCTTGTCAGCTGGTGCCTTATTTCTGTGTGGCGCATATCGTCACAATGATGTTGGACGGGGAGCAGGATTTTTCCCGTTATGTGACAGCTTGCATGGTCGCACTTTGCGGCTACCTGGGGAAAGTGCTGTTTTCCAGTCTGTCAACGACTATTTCCCATACAGCGGCCTATTACACGCTGCGGGATATCCGGGAGAGGCTGACAGGGAAACTGGCCCGCGTTCCGATGGGAACGATCCTGGATACTCCGTCCGGTCAGTATAAAACAACGATTGTTGACCGGGTAGAAGGGATGGAATCCACGTTTGCACATCTCATCCCGGAGATGACCGCAAACATCCTGGTTCCGGTGGTAATTGTCGTGTATCTTTTCATTATGGACTGGCGCATGGCGCTGTTGTCCCTTGTTACGCTGGTAGTCGGTCTTGCCGTAATGTCTGTCGGTATGATGAGTTACCCAAAGAAATGGAGGGTGCGGTCAAAGCCGGAAAAGATATGGCGAATGCATTGTGGAATATATCGGCGGGATTGAAGTCGTCAAGGCGTTCAGCCAGTCAGCCGGTTCCTACAAGAAATATTCGGACGCCGTGAATTACAATGCGAATTACTATGTGGAATGGATGCGGGAAAACCAGAAAACCATGAGTGCCTACAATGCGATCCTTCCCTCAGTGCTGATCTGTGTGCTGCCCTGTGGGTTTGCCTTCTGGCTGTCCGACAGCCTGGAATTATCTGCGTTCCTCTCCATTGTGATTTTCTCTCTGGGGCTTGTGGGACCGATCATGTCCGTCTTTACCTTTACGGATGACCTGGCTGTACTGGGAACCAATGTGGAGGAAATCAGCCAGCTATTGAACGCGGAAGAACTGAACCATAAAGATACGCCGGTAAATCTGGCAGATACCAGTATCGGACTCGACCATGTTTCCTTTTCCTATGATGGGGAAAACGAAGTGTTGCATGATGTGAGCCTTTCCATCCAGCCGGGAACCATGACCGCCCTTGTAGGACCGTCCGGTTCCGGCAAATCTACCGTGGCGAAGCTGATCGCTGGGTATTGGGATGTTACGTCCGGTAGTATTACCCTGGGCGGCCATGAACTGAAGGAGATACCGCTGTCTGAAATTGTCGCCCAGATTTCCTATGTATCGCAGGATAATTACCTGTTTAACCGCAGCATCCGGGAAAATATCCGCATGGGCAGGCCGGACGCCACAGATGCGGAGGTGGAGCAGGCAGCAAAACAAAGTGGCTGTAACACCTTTATCCGCAAGTTGGATCAAGGGTATGATACCGTTGTCGGCAGCGCCGGTTCCCATCTTTCCGGCGGTGAGCGACAGAGAATCGCCATTGCCCGCGCCATGCTGAAGGACGCCCCTGTGGTCATTTTGGACGAGGCGACAGCATATATCGATCCAGAGAATGAGGCAGTTGTGCAGAAAGCAATCTCTGCCCTGACAGTGGGTAAAACGCTGATCGTGATTGCCCATCGCCTGTCTACCATTATCGGTGCGGACAATATTGTGGTGGTCAAGGATGGAACTATCCATGCCCGGGGAACGCATGATAAGTTACTGGAAACCTGTCCCCTTTACCGGGATATGTGGCAGGCGCATATCGGCGCAAAGGATCATATGTAAGGGGGTGTTGTCAAATGTATGGAACATTGAAAAAAATTTTTGCGTTTGCTGGCAGCAAAGAGGGACTGCTGAAAAAATCCCTGCTGTTTGCGTTCCTCTCCGGCCTGTTTGCGGCTTTACAGTTTGCCGCCCTCTTTATCGTGGTGGAGGCGTTGGTATCCGATAACCGGGACAGCCGGTTTATCTGGATTTCTTTGGGCATCATGGCTGTTTCCCTGGTTGGAAGGATCATCACGACCTATTTCTCCACGATGGAGCAGACGGAAACCGGCTACTGTATGGTGGCGGAAAAGCGTATCCACATCGGAGACCGGCTGCGTTACATCCCGATGGGATATTTTAACAAGAACAGTATCGGGAACATTACCGCTATCGTTACCACCACGTTAGGGGATGTGGAAAATTCGGCGGCGCGTGTGCTGGTATCTGTGTTGGGCGGATTTTTCAATTCGGTGGCGCTTGTCATCGTTTTGGTGGTTTTTGACTGGCGGATCGGTCTGATTGCCGCAGTCGGCGTCCTGCTTTATCTTGCAGCGGCGGAACTGGCGCTCCGCAAATCTGAGCGCTTAAGCGGAGTGCGGCAGCATACACAGGAAAGCCTTGTGGAATCCGTCCTGGAGTATATCCAGGGGATGGGGATCGTGAAAGCCTTCGGTATGGAGAAGGACAGCACACAGTCCATTGACAGCGCAATCAAGCAAGCTGCCGGGACAATCTGAAACTGACAAAAGCCAGTGTCCCCTATGATGCCCTGAAACAGGTTGTTGTCCGGGTGTTCAGTGTTTTGCTGCTCCTGGCCTCCATTTACTTCTGGCTGAACGGTTCCCTGTCATTGGCCTATGGCGTGATTTTGGTGATCGCTTCCTTTATGGTGTTCAATGATCTGGAAAACGCCGGAAACATGGCCTCCCTGCTGCAAATGCTGGCGGCTTCTATGGATACGGCAAACTCTATTGACGATACGCCGGTCATGGATGAAAAGGGCGTAGATGTGGTTCCGGCATCCTCGGAAATTATATTTGATAATGTGGACTTTTCCTATGCAGACCGAAAAATTCTGGATCATGTCAGCTTTACGATCCCTGCCGGAACGACCACTGCCATTGTCGGCCCGTCCGGTTCTGGCAAGACGACTATGTGCAACCTGATTGCCCGATTTTGGGATGTAGACGCGGGAGAATTACGGTTGGCGGCAAAGATGTCCGGGATTTTAAACTGGACAGCCTGATGAAGAATATCGGCATGGTATTTCAGAACGTGTATCTGTTTGCCGATTCGATTGAGAACAACATCAAATTCGGCTGCCCGGATGCCACGCACGAACAGGTGGTAGAGGCGGCGAAAAAGGCTTGCTGCCATGAATTTATTTCCGCCCTGACCGACGGGTATGATACGGTGATCGGGGAAGGCGGAGGAACCCTGTCCGGCGGTGAGAAGCAGCGTATTTCCATTGCCCGCGCCATACTGAAAGACGCCCCGATTATCATTCTGGATGAAGCCACAAGCAGCGTTGACCCGGAAAATGAAGAAGAATTGCAGCGGGCGATTGCGGAATTGACGCACGACAAGACTATTATTATGATCGCCCACCGCCTGAAAACCGTCCGGGGCGCGGATCAGATATTGGTATTGGATGATTCCCATATCGTTCAGCGCGGCACTCATGCAGAACTGATCCAGCAGAAGGGTCTGTATGCGGACTTCGTATCCGAAAGGCAGGAAGCTATCGGCTGGAAACTGGCACAGTAAAGGAGGCGGCAATGAAGATTTATGCGTCGGGCGAGGATTATTTGGAAGCAGTCCTTGTATTGCAAAAGGAAAAAGGCATGGTTCGCTCCGTTGACCTTGCCCGACACATGGGATTCAGTAAACCGAGTATCAGCCATGCAGTAGGTGTGTTAAAGAATGGCGGTTTTCTGACCGTGGATGAAGATGGATATCTCCATCTGACCGAAGACGGGCGGGAGGTTGCTGAGAAAATTTATGAACGGCATCAGTTCTTTACGGAGCAGCTTGTAGCTGTCGGGGTTGATCGGGAAACCGCAGAAAGGGATGCCTGTCGGATAGAACATGCAATCAGCGAAGAGACTTTTCAGAAATTGAAAGCTTCGGTTGAAAAACAGAGCAATGATACAGCATAACTTGAATGAATTATTTAGCACAGAAATTTGCATCTAATCAACAGATATTATCTATATATTGTGATTGAAATGTTGACGCAAACAAAATACAGTGCTATGATAATTGCGTAAATAGTTTTATTTGGGAAATATCCTGAATAAGAAATTTCATTCTGGAGCGGTCCGGGATTTGAAAGTAGATTGTGCGAAAAGCACCGGAGAAGTCTGTTAGGACTTCTGTAATATTGATTCGGGCGTCAGCCTGAAAAGACAGAAATGACATCAAAAAGCAAAGAATTGTTTTTTGGTGTCTTTTTTATGTTCAGGCTGGCAAAAGGAGGGAAGACAAGAACAGCCTTTGATCGGATATATTTATATAATGGATTGGAATGTGGAAAAGGGGAGAACCCAAATACCTTTTACCCGAATAGTATTGTACGGTAAGGAACCTGGAAGAGAGACTTTTTCAAAGAAGCGGCCGAAAGAATTACAAGGGATTGTAGGAAATAAAAGATTGGAGGAAACAGAAACGTATGGCAAATACCAGATTATTTGACAGCTGGCAGATTGGGATGGATCTGCCGGCACCTTTTGACAGGGCGATAGATGGAGGCGTGCGGTATGCAAGAGAGTTGATAACCATGGATGTATATGGAGATAATGGAAATATTATAGCTGAGGAGATCCCACCGGAATTGCTTTCTTATATGGAAGAAGTATTACCGGAAAAGAAGAAGGATAATACAGAAAACGTTCTGAATACGATGATAAATGTAGAAAAATTTTTAAAGAACTAATGTTCGCTTTGTATATACAATTCCATATTTCCATGATATAATATCTCTTACATTTGAGTGTTAATTCGTCCACGTCAGTTTTACTACTTTTTATAAGTCTACAAAATGTCAAGTGGTGAACAAAATTCGTCGAGAGGCATATTTGGGCAAAATTAGAGAATGGGCTTCGACGAATTTCAGCCTGATAGACGAACTTTTTTGATATAAAAATCAGGAGGTGCTTTTGTGCAGAATTCACAACAAATCTTCAAACTTCATTCCGAATACAAGCCCACAGGAGACCAGCCTCAGGCAATTGAAAAACTGGTCAAAGGCTTCAAAGAAGGCAACCAGTTCGAGACTTTACTTGGTGTCACCGGTTCCGGTAAGACCTTCACTATGGCGAATGTCATCGCCCAGTTAAACAAGCCAACTTTGGTACTTGCGCACAATAAAACACTGGCAGCACAGCTATACGGTGAGTTTAAGGAATTCTTCCCTGAGAACGCAGTGGAATACTTTGTTTCCTACTACGACTACTACCAGCCGGAGGCTTACGTCCCGTCAACAGACACCTACATTGCCAAGGATGCGTCCACTAACGATGAGATCGATAAGCTCCGCCTGTCTGCCACAGCAGCCTTATGCGAGCGAAAGGATGTGATCGTGGTTTCGTCGGTATCCTGTATCTATGGCTTAGGTGCACCGCAGGAGTTTTTTGACATGATGATCTCTCTTCGCCCTGGAATGGAGAAGGACCGTGATGAGGTTATCAAACAGCTGATCGACATTCAGTATACAAGAAATGAGATGGATTTCCACAGAGGAACCTTTCGCGTCCGGGGAGATGTACTGGAGATCTTTCCGGCGAACTCTACGGATCGGGCAGTGCGTGTGGAATTTTTCGGAGATGAGATTGAGCGGATCACAGATATCGATGTGCTTACCGGTGAGATCAAAAGCGTGGAAAGCCATGCGGCTATTTTTCCGGCGTCTCATTATGTAGTACCACAGGAGCAGATTCGCCGTGCGGCAGATGCAATCCTGGAAGAAATGAAGCAGCAGGTGGGATATTTCAAAAGTGAGGACAAGCTGATCGAGGCTCAGCGAATTGCGGAGCGTACCAACTTTGATGTGGAAATGATGAGGGAAACGGGATTCTGCTCCGGGATCGAGAACTATTCCAGACACCTGACAGGGCTTGCACCGGGGCAGCCGCCGTATACACTGATGGATTACTTCGGAGATGATTTTTTACTTATTATAGATGAGTCCCATAAGACAGTTCCCCAGGTTGGCGGTATGTATGCCGGTGATCAGAGCCGTAAACAGACACTGGTGGATTACGGCTTCCGACTTCCGTCTGCCAAGGATAACCGTCCATTGAGCTTTGATGAATTTGAGAACAAGCTTGACCAGGTAATGTTTGTATCTGCGACACCGGGAGAATATGAATATGACCATGAGCTTCTCCGCGCAGAGCAGATCATCCGTCCTACAGGGCTTCTTGATCCGAAGGTGGAGGTGCGTCCGATCGAAGGACAGATCGATGATCTTGTAGCAGAAGTAAATAAGGAAATTGAAAAGAAAAATAAAGTCCTGATCACGACCCTGACCAAACGTATGGCAGAGGACCTTACCGATTATATGAAGGATCTGGGAATCCGTGTCCGATACCTTCATTCAGACATTGACACTCTGGAACGTGCGGAAATCATCCGCGATATGCGCCTGGATGTGTTTGATGTGCTGGTCGGGATCAACCTTCTGCGAGAGGGACTGGATATTCCGGAGATCACGCTGGTAGCGATCCTGGATGCAGATAAGGAAGGCTTCCTTCGTTCGGAAACATCCCTGGTACAGACTATCGGCCGTGCTGCCCGGAACAGCGAAGGCCATGTGATCATGTATGCAGATAATATGACAGAATCCATGGAAAAAGCAATCTCGGAGACAGAAAGAAGGAGAGCGATACAGGAGGCTTACAACAGGGAGCATGGCATCACTCCGACCACGATCAAGAAGGCGGTCCGTGATCTGATTGCTGTTTCGAAGAAGGTGGCAGAGACAGAAGTGAAGCTTAAGAAGGATCCGGAATCCATGAACCGCAAAGAACTGACGAAGTGATCACCCAGGTAGAGAAGCAGATGCGTGCTGCTGCAGCAGACCTGAATTTTGAGCAGGCTGCTGAGCTGAGAGACAAGATGCTCGAATTAAAAAAGAATCTGGAAGAGTTAACGGAATAGGCTGCAAAGCAGTTGACGATACAATGCCCCTGGCTGTCAGCGTCAGGGGCATTTCTATGGAATAATTAAATAGAGAAGTGAGTTAAGAGTATCTGCCTGAGCTTTTGGGAAGAATTTTTATCAGGATTTTTTTCCATTTTTTCATAGCGATCCCTCCTTCGAAAAAATATGATGGTTCTCTTTATTGATTGATTATAAGTAAAATTCCGGAGAAGGGCACTGGCATTTGTGCCAGTAACTTTGTTATAAAGAAGAGAAGGAGTTATGTATGCTGTTCCCGATAGGCGGAAGGGGTGATCCCCATTTTCTTTTTGAAGCTGGTGCTGAAATAATATTGATTGGCATAACCACATTTCAGGCTGATCTCCTTCAGACTCATAGTAGTCGTAGTCAGGTAACGGGCGGCTGCGGAGATTCGCTGAGATGTGATAAAGTCACTGAGACTGATTCCCTGATTTTTTTTGAAAAGAGCACTTAAATAAGCAGGGCTTACATTGGCAGAGGCAGCAATATCATTGAGGCAGAGCGTATTGTCAGTGTAGTGTTCGTTGATATAGGAAATCACCAGTTCGCAGAGCTTCTGATGATAATCATTCATGGAGGAATCAAGCTTCCGACATAAAAGATGGCACAGATCCTTCAGCCATTGACATAGCTCTTCCGTATTATGAAACTCATTTATGTGGTTGTAAACATACAAAATTTTAGCTTCAAGGTCATGCGTATCCAGATTTAATTCATAGAAAAATTTCAGGATCCGGCCAAGAAGAGAATAAATCTGTATGAAAGCGAAATTCTTTGTGCGAAATTTCTGAGTGAGCCAGTCGGAAAAATTCTGAAACCAGAGATCTATGGCAGCGGTATCCTTTTTGCAGAGAAGCCGGATCAGTTCATCCTCCTTTGTATCTGAAAAATCTGCAACAGACAGATCGGAACCCAGAGCCTCTCTTCCGTCAAAGATATTCTGATGCGGGAAAAAGAATCTGTATTCCAGTGCATGTACGGCGCTTTTATAAGAATGGTTCAGGTTCCAAAAATCCTGGACAATTGTTCCAATACCTGCGTTGAGAGAAAGTCCCAGTGGCTGGCAGGCATCTGCGATTGAGGAAATAAGTCCGCTGGTAAGCTGGCGGAAGCTGTTGGACTGACAGCCGCTGTGTCCCAGAATGCACAGATAGCCATCCATATCCGGGAGAAGATACACAAAATCAAGAGAAGCGGTTTCCTCAGTTATCAGATCCTGAAGGTTGAAAAGCTCCATCTGAAACTTTTCAATCCCGTAAACAGCTTTTAGATCCGGAGCATTTTCAAGCTCCAGAATAACAACTGTATAAAAATCATAATTCAGCTCCAGGTTCAGATACTTAAGATAAGGCTTCAGTCGGTAGGCTGCTTCAGAAGACGGAAGGTGTGTGATCTCGCGAAATTACTTCAAGATGAGAAGACGCTGCTTTGTTTCAGAAGCTGGAGATTTTTCTGTTCCTTTTCCATCAGTGCAAAAGCGTTTTTTACCTTCTGGATAAGATAGGCATAATCCAGAGGCTTTTCGATATAATCCAGAGCACCGAGGAGCAGAGCGCGTCTTGCATATTCAAATTTATCATAGGCACTGATCAGGATGATCTTCACCATAGGATTGATCTCAAGAGCTTGACGGCTCATGGAAATGCCGTCAAGATCAGGCATTTCAATGTCAGAAATGATCAGATCTGCCGGTTCTTTTTTCATGGCTTCGATAGCAGAGGTTCCATTGTAGCAGACATGGATGATCTCTGCATTCAGTGTTTCCCAGTCTATGTTTTTTTCGATACCTTCTGCAGATAAGTAATTATCATCTACGATCATTATTTTTTTCATCGATATCTTCCTCCATCTGTTCGAATTCAATGGTGACGTATGTGCGTTTCCGGGGTTGCTGCGGATCCTTACGGAACCGTTTCCGTATAATGGGTTGGAAATACGGGAACTTACGTTGGAAATTCCAAAATGCTTCTCATAATCAATAACATTATGCTCAATAGCATGGCGCAGCTGTGCAAGGGTTTCGGAGTCCATGCCGGCACCGTTGTCCTCAATGGAGATCACAACCGTATCATCGCCATAAAGAACATGGATCGAAATGAAAACAGCTGGTGTGCCCGAAGAAATCCCGTGCAGAATGGAATTTTCGAGAAATGGCTGAAGTGTAAACTTGCAGATCAGGAAATTTTCGATTCCATCTTCTGCTTCGATCTCCCAGTCCAGATTATCTTTATGACAGAGCTTTTCCATTTCCAGATAAAGCCGGGCAATTTCCAATTCATCTTTAATAGGAATAAGTTCCTTTGATTTACGCAGGGTAAGACGGTAAAAGGCAGTCAGATTTGCAATCATCTGATCAGCAATGTCAAGCTTTCCAAGGGACTGGCAGGTACGGATCGATCCCAGGATATTGTAAAGAAAATGCGGATTGATCTGTGACTGGAGCAGCTGGTATTTCAGACGTTCTTCGTTTACGGAAAGATTTACAATGGACTTCAGGTTTCCGGCTATTGTGTGCTGCATATCTTCAAAGGTGATGCCCAGTCTGTCAATCTCATCATACCTGGAAGGATCATCCGGGTGGGGAACAGTAACGATAGATAGATGTTCCGGGTCATATCCCAGCTGAAAGGCTTCCATTGCATAGGAAAGTGCAGTGATCTTCCGGGTAAGATTTTCGGAAAACAGGATAACGATGATAACAGTAAGGAGCAAGAAAATAAGGACAGTGATCAGTAAGGCACGGATCAGGATGTGCGTGTTGCCCTGAATATAGCTTTCCGGGATTTCGGTAACATGAAGCCAGCCATTGCTTAAGGTGCAGCAGTTATAATATTTGTCGCCGCTGTGAAAAGAAGAATCTGCATTTCCTTTGAGTTTCTGAAACTGTGCTTTGGAAATTCCGGATAAATTCAGTGAGGATGTATTTTTTGCTGCAATCTCTCCGTGATCTGTGAGAATGTAGCTGTATATGCGGGAATCCAAAGCAGCAGGCTGCAGATAAGTGGTAAGCTCTGAGGTGTCCAGAGCAATGCCGTAGGCGTATTCCAGAATACCGGTGGCCTGATTTTTCAGTGCCCGGACGCAGAGGATCACATCGGCAGATGATTTTTTTGTGGACAGTATTTTAGGCAGAGGCATATTGGAAACCGGTATCCAGACAGAGGAAAAGCCTGAACCGGAAACAATATTTTTATCCAGACCATATGCAGAAAGCTCATCTGTGGAAAAGAAGTACAGGCTTTCTTTTGAACCGAGCTGATCGGGCTGCAGAAAAACATATATATGGAAGAAATCGAATGTGGATTTATACAGCGAAATATTGTTTTTTACAGTGGTGAATTTTTTCAGTGCATCTACTTATTAGAGGAAGGCTGATTTAGGGAGTACATTTGAAACTGTATGGTATCTGCTACATTTTCAACCTGACCGAGGCGGTCGTTCAGCTGAGAGACCAGCTGCTTGTCAGTCATTACGGCAGAATCGATGATACGATCTCTGGCAATGTTATAGGAAATGTGATAGCTGATGAAGGTCAGGGAAATCAGAGGTACCATAGTTGCGATCAGAAATGCGAGCAGGAGCTTATAGCGAAATGAGGAAAAATGGGTGGGATACATTTGTGGAATTCATAGTACATACTCTCCTTTATGTCGAAAACAAATTAATGAAACCGAATCCAGCTGTGAAAAAAAGCCGTTACAAATATAGATTATATAAAAGGATTATAAAAAATTAACAACAAAAATACAAGAGAACGAAAAATAATATAAAGAAATCATAAAATATTGTATTTAGAATGAGGGGGCTCTCTGGTATCCTTAAACCATCAAAAACAGGTGTGGACAAACACGAAAATGTCCAGAAAGGAAGAAAGATATGAAGAAAAAAGTAATGAGTGCAGTTTTGGCAGCAGCGATGGTTGTGGGTATGGCAGGTAACGTGGTTACTGTTTCCGCAGAGGAGAAATATGATCTTACCTTATACAGCATCGACACCACAGACCCGGATTTTGAGGACTGGCTTGCAAATGTGGAAGATGCCACGGGCCTGAACATTAATGTAATTTGCGGCACCTACAGATACAGATACCCGTCAGCAGAAGATCACCACAATGCTTTCCACAGGAGATGCTTCCGTGGATGTCATTCAGATCAACGATGAGATGAGTGCGGCATTTAAAAATTCCGGATGGCTGGAAGGACTGAATGATACAGTAATGACAGATGATATCGCTGATCAGTTTGCCCAGGGATATGTAAAGAATATGATCACAGATAAGGACGGAAACATTATCGGTGTTCCAGGCTATACAGGATATTTTGCATTCTGGGTAAATCAGGAGATCATGGATGAGGTCGGAATCAAATCCATTGATACAAAAGAGGATTTCATGAAGTATATGAAGGCTGTTTCCAAGGACGGAAGATTCGGCTACGGCGGTTCCTGGGAGAAAACTTATGCATTTAACGAGCTTGCACAGTTTGTAAACATGTTCGGCGGCGATTATTTTGACTGGACCAAAGAGGAAAACAAGGAAGCAGTTCAGTTCCTCCACGATCTGGTTGCTGATAAAGAAACATCCATCGAGCAGATCGCTGATAAATATGAGCAGATGAATCCGAAGATCAATGACGGAAAATACGGATGCTGGTTCATGTGGGGCCTTGGAACAGATTATGCAAAGGCAGATATGCTTGGCGCAGATAAGATCCACATGGAAATGGTACCGGATTTCAGCGGCAAGGGAGAGCGTGCGATCTTTACAGATTCCTGGAGCTATGTTCTCAACAAAGCATCCAAGAATAAAGATGCAGCTGTGAAATTCCTCCAGTATATGGCTGATGAAGGCGGAATGGAAGCTTCCTATAAAGCATTTGACAGATATCCTGCAAGAAAGGATGTTGCAGAGAAGGTAGTTCCGGATTCTGACCCGGCAAAAGAAATGTACAGCAGATATGCAAATGAATGCAATGTACAGGGACGTCCGATGGTGGCACAGACAATGGAATTTATCAGCGATATGGGAACAATCTTCCAGTCCTGTATGAAAGACGAGATTACAGTTGATGAGTTCTGCAAGAAGGCTCAGGATGTGTAGATATGTATAAGTAAAAGATATAAAAAACAGCAATGTAAAGCAGAGGTAAAAGCCTGCTTTACATTGCTTGATGAACAGGGAGGAAAGTTCCATGACAATAAGCAAAAAAAATATGAAGTGGATACCATGGCTTTTGATCCTGCCGGTTGTACTGATTCGAGGTTTTACAACAGTATATCCCATTCTGATGACTGTGAAAAACAGCTTCTTTAATATCAGTATCCTTGCAGGTATCAATGAATTTATAGGCTTCAAGAATTACCTGAAGGTATTTTCTGATCCTAAAGTGCTCACATCGATCAGCTTTACGGCAATATTTGTGGTTGCTTCCATGATCTTTCATGTGATCCTCGGAGTTATCCTGGCACTGATCCTGAATATGAAATTCAAAGGCCGCCGTTTTCTGAGGACCATCGTGCTGATCCCGTGGGCTATGCCTGCAGTAGTAGCCGGTATGGCTGCAAAATGGGCATTTAACAATGATTATGGTCTGATCAATGATTTTATCCGCTGGTTTGTACCGGGTTACCAGAACAGCTGGCTGATCAATACAGGTACTGCAAGAGCAGCGGTAATTGCAATGGACCTGTGGAAGGACCTTCCGTTCTTTGCAATTCTTGTACTTTCCGGACTTCAGTTTATTTCCGGCGATATCTATGAGGCAGCAAAGGTAGACGGTGCAAACGGGATCCAGAGCTTTTTCCGGATCACACTTCCGCTGATCGCAAAAAATGTCCTGACTTTATGTATTCCGTTCACACTCTGGAGACTGACAACCTTCGATCTGGTTTATTCCATGACATCTGGAGGCCCTGGAGAGGATACTGCGCTGATCGCATACAGAATCACAACAGAAGCATTTACAAATCTAAACGTAGGATATGCTTCGGCGCTGGCTATGCTGCTGTTTGTTGTAATGGCGATCTTCAGCTGGCTGAATATACGTGTTATGAATAAGTTTGACAGTTAGGGGGAATTATCGTGAAGAATACAGGAAAATATAATGTTTATCATGGAGTGGTAGCCGTTGGAAGATGGGTTCTGTTTGCAGTTGTGGCTTTTCTGATCCTGTTCCCGGTTTACTGGATCTTTATTTCTTCGATCACACCGTCAGGAGAACTGTTTAAAACACCGATCGATTATCTTCCGGATCATCCCACACTGGAAAGCTATAAATTTCTGATACAGAATGTAGGACTGCTTTCAAAGATCGGAAATACAGTTCTGATCGTAGGCATTACACTTGTGATCAGTACCGTGCTGTGTGCAATGGCTGCCTATGGCTTCTCAAGATTTAACTCAAAGGGAGTTTCTGTTGCATTTGCGTTTGTTCTGGCTACCATGCTGATCCCTGAGGTTGTCACAGCCCGCCCGCTGTATGAGTTTATGCAGAAGGTAAAGCTGTATGATACATATCCGGGACTTATCCTTCTTTATATCAGTACCGTTATACCGTTTACGGTTCTGATCCTCAGAAACTTTGTCGGTGAGATCCCGATCTCACTGGAGGAGGCAGCTGCTATTGACGGCGCATCTTTTTCACAGAGACTGTTTACGATCGTTCTGCCGCTGATGAAGCCGGCAATCGCTACGGTTTGCATTATCAACTTTATTACCTGTCTGAATAACTTTTTCACACCGTTGTTTTATTCAAATGGTATTCAGGTACTTTCTGTTTCCATCGTACAGCTTCCGTTACGTGACAACATGTATGGAGTTCCGTGGGATCTGGTCAGCGCCATGGGATGGATCATCCTTCTTCCGATCATTATCTTTGTAGCTGTTTTTGAGAAACAGATCATGGATGGTATCATGGCAGGTGGAGTAAAAGCGTAAATATAATATTTTTAATTTCCAAAAGAGAGGAGAAAACAGATATGTATCAGGCATTTACAGGCGGACTGGGAGGGATCGCACTTGCAAAGCATGGAAAAAGCCGTGCGATCAACGCAGAAAATCCTCATGGAGAAAAAGGCAGAGGCGGTATGGCTGCAAGTCATCTGGGACCGTCCAGAAAAGGAAGCCCGTGTCTCAGGGATATTGAGCCGGGAACTGTGGTAACTCTGGCAGAAATGGAAGGACCGGGACAGATCAATCATATCTGGATCACCGTTGATAACAAGACTACAGAGGCAGATTGCTTTGTACTGAGAGATCTTGTAATCCGTATGTACTGGGATGACGAGGAAACTCCTTCCGTGGAAAGTCCTCTGGGTGATTTCTTCTGCTGCGGATTCGGAAGGGAATGTTTTGTAAATTCTGTTCCGGTGGCTGTTGTTCCAAACAGGGGCTTTAACTGCTATTTCCCGATGCCGTTTAAGAAGAAAGCAAAGATCACACTGGAAAACCAGCATGCAAATAAAATCCCGGCTTTCTTTTATCAGGTAGATTACTGTCTCTATGATGAGCTTCCGGACGATATTGCTTATTTCCATGCGCAGTGGAGAAGGGAACGGTTGACAGAAAAAACAAAAGATTATACAATTTTGGATGGAGTAAAAGGAAAAGGCCATTATATAGGAACCTACATGGCACTTACCACACTGGAACGTTACTGGTGGGGCGAGGGAGAAATGAAGTTTTATATTGACGGAGATGAGGAGTATCCGACCATCTGTGGAACAGGAACGGAAGATTACTTTGGTGGTTCCTGGAGCTTTGCCAAACAGGTGGATGGAAAAACCGTGGAACAGAATTATAACACGCCGTATCTGGGATATCCGTATTATTCTGCCCATGACGAGCTGATCCACAATTTTTATCATAATGATGACTGCCCGCCAATGAGAGGCTTTTACAGATGGCATTTACAGGATCCAATCTGCTTTGAAGAGGATCTTCGCGTTACGATTCAGCAGATAGGCGTCGGATACCGTGGCCTGTTTGAACGACAGGATGATGTGGCAAGTGTAGCGTACTGGTATCAGACACTTCCTCATGCACCGTTCCAGCCGTTGATGTCAAAAGAGGATAGATGGCCCAGATAAAAAGGGTGGTAGAGATTGAAAAAACAGGTATTTTGCGGGGTATTTGCCCTGGCTCTGGCAGTGACAGGATGTGGAGTCCAGAAGAAGGAGGCTGCATCTGATATTGTGCCGGAGAACAGACAGGAACTGACGATCCTTCATGTGGATGCAGGCACAGAAGGCTTTGATTCTTTTATCAGCCAGGCGGAAAAAGATCTTGGAATAAAGATCCATATTGAAAAATGTCCGGCCAATGCGGACAATCGCCAGGCCAAAATAGCAACTCTTCTGACATCAGGAGATGATTCTGTTGATCTGATCACAGTAAATGATGAGATGATATCCGAATTTAAACATAAGGGATTTCTTCTTCCGTTGGAAGATACGGTTATGACAGAGGAGACAGCGGCGAATTTTCTGCAGGAATACCTGAAAGAAATATGCATGTCAGACGGACATATTTTTCGGTACCGTTCAGGATGGATATCATGGCATTCTGGGTGAACCAGGAATTGCTGGATCAGGCTGGTCTGGACAGACTCTCCTGTCTCAGTGATCTTGAGATCCTTCAGAAAAAGCTTCAGAATACGGGAAAATATGCATATGGGGATGCATGGGAGATTTCTTACATATATAATAGTATCAGCGAGTATGTCGATTTTTCGGAGGAGATTATACAGACTGGACGGATCCGAAAACAAGAGAAGCGGCAGAATATATGAAGCGAATGCTGGATACAGGATGATATCAGAGGAGAATCTGATCGACCAGCATGACCAGCTGAATGAAAAATTTATAAACGGCCAGTATGGATGTATGTTTATGTATACCGGTGTGTTGAGTACTTTTCAGAATGCAGGCGTGTATGGAAAAGATAAGATCCATATGGCACCATTCCGGAATTTGACGAGAAGGTGACCAATATCGCAACCTGGCAGTATGTACTGAATAAAAATTCTGATCATAAAGAAGCAGCTCTGAAGTTCCTTCAGTATGTGTCCGGATATGAGGCCAGTAAAAATTACGGACAGCTGACAAAAATGTGTCCGGCAAGACTGGATGTGATCGAGGATAAGAATTTTGATCTGGATGGCATTGAAATGATCCGGCAATATCTGAAAGATTATAAGCTGAAAGCAAGACCACTGTGTGCCGATTCCATAGAAGCCGTTTCGTCCATGGGAACGGAATTTCAGAAATATATGCTGGGACAGAAACCAGAAGCGGAATTTTTTGCCGGGGCACAGAACTGCATAGACCAGTATTACAAAAAAGCATCGTACTGATGCTTTTTTGTTTTGAAAAAATAAGAACTTTTTTTCAAAACATATTGACAAATATTTTACATGGTGATATCTTAAAGACTGTAGATGTTAGCACTCCACTAAAATGAGTGCTAACAGATGTAAAAAAAGAATCAACATCCGTCAGGAAAGAATAAAAAGGAAAGGAGATGGATTCATGGAAGAGGTGTTGAATGAGCGCAAGCAAAAAATCTTAAAAGCAATCATCAAGACCTATATGGAAACCGGAGAACCGGTTGGTTCCAGGACCATTTCCAAGTATGCGGATCTCAATGTCAGTTCCGCAACGATCCGAAATGAAATGTCAGACCTGACAGATATGGCTATATCGTCCAGCCTCATACCTCAGCAGGAAGGATTCCTTCAGATAAGGGCTACAGACTTTACGTCAATGAGTTGATGAAGGAGAAGGAAGCGGAGGTCGCAGAGCTGCGAGATCTGATCATTGAGAAGACAGATAAGATGGATAAGGTGCTTAAGAAGGTTGCGAAGGTTCTTGCTTCCAATACCAACTATGCTACCATGGTTTCCGTTCCGCAGTACAGCGGCAACAAGGTCAAGTTCATCCAGCTGTCGAGGATGAGCGAGCTTCAGCTTGTGGCAGTGGTTGTCAGTGACAACAACACAGTCCGGAACCAGATCATCAATCTGGATGAGGAAATGGACGACCAGACGATCCTGAAACTGAATCTTCTTCTTAACACCAATCTCAATGGGATCCGATCCAGGATATCAATCTTGGGATGATCGCCAGACTGAAGGAACAGGCAGGCAGCCACAGCGGTGTGGTGGCAACGGTTCTGGATGCAGTGGCAGCCACCATTCATGTGGAAGAGGAAGATATGGAGATCTATACTTCAGGTGCAACTAACATCTTCAAGTATCCGGAGCTTGCCGATAAAGAGAAGGCAACGGAGCTGATCTCCGCATTTGAGGAGAAGCATGAACTTGCCGATCTTGTAAAAGAACAGATGTCAGATGGAGAGAATACAGGAATCCAGGTTTACATCGGTGATGAGATGCCAATCCAGACCATGAAGGACTGCAGCATTGTAACTGCCAGATATGAACTGGGAGACGGAATGTACGGAACCATCGGGATCATCGGTCCCAAACGAATGGATTATGAGAATGTAGTGGACAGTCTGAAGGAACTGAAGAATCATCTGGATGACGTTTTGAAAAAGAAGAAAACTTAGAAAGGCGGTAGAAAAAAAGTGTCGGAGGAAACAAAGAAAACATCCGAAGAGCAGGAAGCGGAGAAGGAAATCCCCGTAACTGACGGAGATCAGGAAGAAGAAAACCTGACACCGGAGGGAGAAGATCTGCCGGAGGAAGAAAACAATACTCCAGGCGAAGAAGCTGCCTCAGAGGATAAAAAAGAAGAAAAATCAAAAACTTCCTTCTTCGGAAAGAAGAAAAAAGATAAATCTGAGCAGAAGGTGGAGGAACTTACCGATCGCCTGAAGCGTACCATGGCTGAATTTGATAATTTCCGTAAAAGAACGGAAAAAGAAAAATCCAGTATGTACATCATCGGAGCAAAAGAGATCGTTGAAAAGATCCTGCCGGTTGTGGATAACTTCGAAAGAGGTCTTGCACAGGCACAGGAAGGCGATGCTTTTGCAGATGGAATGAAAATGATCTACAAGCAGCTTACCACAACACTGGATGAGCTTGGCGTGAAGCCGATCGAAGCAGTGGGAAAGGAATTCAACCCGGATTTCCATAATGCAGTGATGCATGTGGAGGATGAAGAGGTTGGAGAGAACATCGTGGTGGAAGAATTCCAGAAGGGTTACACCTACAAGGATTTCGTAGTACGCCACAGTATGGTGAAGGTTGCGAACTAACTGACAACAAACTTTATTTTAACAGATACAGACTAAAACAGGAGGAAAAAATCATGGGAAAGATTATTGGTATTGACTTAGGTACAACAAACAGCTGTGTAGCCGTAATGGAAGGTGGACAGCCGACAGTTATCGCAAATACAGAAGGCGCAAGAACAACACCATCCGTTGTAGCATTCACAAAAACAGGAGAGCGTCTGGTAGGTGAGCCTGCAAAACGTCAGGCAGTTACAAATGCAGACAGAACGATCTCCTCTATCAAAAGAGAGATGGGTACCGATTACCGTGTAACCATCGATGACAAGAAATATTCTCCACAGGAGATCTCCGCAATGATCCTTCAGAAACTGAAAAAGGATGCAGAGGCATATCTTGGTGAGAAGTAACAGAGGCAGTTATCACAGTTTCCGGCTTACTTCAACGATGCTCAGCGTCAGGCTACCAAAAGATGCAG
>ENA-OQDW01000080-OQDW01000080.1-human-gut-metagenome-genome-assembly--contig:-NODE-80-length-36088-cov-3.072718_pt1 | contig 36088 bp, 37 predicted proteins | sample MGYA00242784_ERZ504613 | MGnify/ENA primary metagenome ERZ504613 (study PRJEB26092, sample SAMD00036330) | human gut metagenome | host: Homo sapiens | study: EMG produced TPA metagenomics assembly of...
AAAAAAAACGCCGGCCAAACAAGCCGGCGGATAGATTCAGAGGCAAAACAAGCCGCTGCGGAGCGTTCCGCAGCGGCTTAAAACTCAATAGCTCTCTTTCAAGCCCTCTTTATCAAAAAGATAAGTGGTCTCCAAAGCCAGATTGAGGCCGGCTTCGATCATTTTGGGATCCAAATTATCCGCTGTATCCAGCCGAGTGTGGTAATAGCGCGCGGGGGTCGGATCCATTGCTGCAAAGGTCGCGCCGGGGATACCGGCCTGGGAAATAGCCGCCGCATCGGAGGAGCCGAAGAAAACGCTCTTAAAGGGCAGGTCAAGCCCCGCATATTCACCGGCCTTCTTCATCAGGTTGCAAACGCGAATATCATTTTTGACCGTGCCTGTCATATCGCGGCTGTAGATCGCCATATCGTCATAGTCGCGCATGGTGTCATAGCCGATGAAAATCGTTTCGGTTTCGAGGCATTCGTCGTGATGCTTCTTCGCATATGCCTTCGCACCGCGCAGGCCCGCTTCCTCAGAACCGGTCAACACTGCACGAACCTCTGTGTTTTCAAAACGGATGTCGTTATCCGAAAGATATTTCATAACGGCCATCGCGTTGACACAGCCGGTGAGGTTGTCGTTCGCGCCGGGCACAACAAGCTTCCAATGGGTAAAGAAGAGAATGGAAATATAGGACGGGATCCAGACGAGCTGGACATAGCCCATAACTTTCCAAAACCCTCCCTCAAACGCTGTCATGGCGTGCCCGGTTGCAAGCGCAGCGATTTCACACACGAGCGTAACAACAAGGCCCACAATCGCAATCGCGATCACAGCCACCAGCAGATGGCCGCCGCCAAGGTAAGTATAGCGCCACTCATAGGCGGAATCGCAATGCCCATTGAAGATGATGCGGCGCTTGACCTCGCCCTCCGGCTTGCGTATCGCAATCACGTTTGCCGACGTCCTCTTGGGAAAAAACGGATCGAGAACTCCTTATACATTAGGAATTCCGCAATCATGCAGACCGCACCAACCAGAGTCAAGATCAGGGAAACCAACGCAAAACCCAAATTATAGAGGATTACGCTGGCAATCATGCAGAGGCCGACGATGATGACCCAGCCCATAAATGCTTTGGGATGCAAATCAAATTCCTCGAGCTCCACGCTGTCCGTATACTTGCGCAGCTCGTCGGCCATATGCTCCTGCGCCTTGCGCTCCGCGGGGCTACCGGACTCACGGCCGCCGATCTCCTTGCAAACATACTTAATTTCCTTCACGCAGTAGTTGACGCATTCCTTAACCTTCGCCTTGTAATTCTGAATGCCTTCTGATGCTTTCATGCTTTGGATTCAACTCCCTCTCTTTACAGAAATATGCTTATAGTTTATCACATATCGTCAAAAAAGTCGAGCGTTTTGCATCCAAAAATCATTTTACTTGCATCCATTCTGAAATTGCAGAATAAAAAGTCTATAAATCCGGTCTAAAATGATATAATCTTGCATTTTGTTATAAAAAAAATTCATTTTAGATCTTGGGCAGAGCCCTATTTAAATCGTATAATCAGCGCTGGCACGTCCCTCTCGGCATTTTGCCACAAAGGAGGAAATTTCCTGATGCGCCGGATGGGCAGTATAGGCCGCAAGATCTGCCAGCGAATCAAATTCGCTGATGAGAACGGCGTCATAATTCTTGGGGCTGGGATTCTCATTCAAGTGCACCTCCATGCGGCGGATGAAAGGGATGGTATCCGGCAGGGCTTCCAGCAGCCTTTCACCTTGTGCAGGTTTTCCGCCTTTGTAGCGCCCTCCGCCGTTTCTTTAAATTTCCACATGACGATGTGACGAATCATGTATGATTCCTCCTATGACTCAAATTTTAGATAGTTGCAAATCAGATTAACTGCATAGCGCGCAGCACTGTAACCCACAAAAAAATAGTGACGCTTGAAAAAAGCGTGGTCGTCAGCACAAGCTGCCCGGCGAGCTCATCATCGCTGCCCATATTCTGCGCCATGACATAGCTTGAAATCGCAGTAGGCGCGCAAAAGACGATCAGGATCGCCCCCAGCTCCTCTCCACGAAAGCCCAGCCACACGCCCATGGCTACAAAAGCAGCGGGCACAAGCACTAGACGCAGCGCCGTTGCCAGGCCCGCCAAGCGAAGGTTGCCCTTCAGGCGCTTCCAATCAAACTGGCCGCCCAGTAGCAGGAGCGCAAACGGCGTTGCGATTTGGCCGAGATCCCCCACTGCACGGCTCAGAAACAACGGCAGCGGGATTTGAAAAACGGAAAACAGCATGCCGATAAAGGAGGCAATGATCAACGGATTTTTGGCTACATCCAACAAAACGCGGCCGACACGAAGCTTCTGCCTCTTACCCCCTTGCTCCGGCTCCTGGAACAAGGTAAGAATCACGACCGCTAAAAAGTTGAACTCCATGATAACAAAGGGCAGCAGCATGGAAATTGACGCCACATGATCCGCGCCGAATAAATTGATGGCCAGAGGCAGGCCCAGCAGCAAAAAATTGCTGCGAAAAACGCCTTGAATAAACGCGCCGCACGTGGGCCGGTTTTTTAAAAAACGCGGCGTAACCAGGCAGAGCAATATCGCCGTTGCTAAAACGCCGAGCAGGGTAAACAAAACGAGCTTCACCCGGAACTCCGCGCCAAAATCCGCGGCATAGATGTTATGGAAAAGCTGTAGCGGAAACGCCACCTGAAAGCAAACCTTGTTCGCCTTGCTGATAAACGCGTCATCCACCATGCGCAGCTTTTTCAGCAGGAAGCCGACAGCCACTACCAAGATCAACGGCGCAACCGTATTGAAACTATAAAGAAAAAGCGCCATGCAGGCCTTCCTTTCTATTGCCAATCCATACGAGCGGCATCCAGGGATAACGCCCTATCTTACCCACAGTGTACAAAGTGCTGCACGGTTTTTTTAGGACACCTTCGGAGGATGACTACGTATCTTTCGTTGCCGGGCGACAGCCCGGCTGCCTCAAAAGCCTTGCCGGCCACCAAATCTGCTCCTGAAAAACTTCTGCGAACCTGTCAGCGAGAGAAAAGCGGCGCCGGCAAGAAAGAGGACGCGGGCGGGCTGACGCCCAACAAGGACGATGACGCCGCCGGCAGGCAGATTGCTCTTTATACACCGTGGGTATTATCATATAACGAAACTGCTCAATTGTAAATGCCCTTTCTGCGGCGGTATGCTATAATAGATGTAGAGATCGCTTCTGGAGGGATTCGTGTGGAGATTAAAACAGCAGCCGCAATCGGCATGGGCGCGGTCGGCACCGTCTATGCAAAGCGGCTATACGATCAATATGGATCGCATTTTTTTGCGATCGCAGACCATGAACGGGCAGAGCGGCTACGCAGCAGCGGCGTCACACTGGATGGGGAGGCCTTTTTCCACAGATTTGCGAGCCGGAGCAGGCTGACGGCGCGGTGGATCTCATCCTCATCTGCGTAAAAAATGATCAATTGGAACCTGCCATTGCGTCCATACGTCCCTTTGTGGAGAGGCATACAATTCTACTCCCTCTTCTCAACGGGGTGACGGCCACGCAGAGGCTACGCGCCGCCTTTCCAGAAAACACAGTGCTCTGCGGGCTTGCGATGGCGCTCGACGCCGTCCGTACAGAAAGCAGCGTTGTACATTCCTCTGATGGGGAAATCCAATTCGGTATGGAGGATACGGTGTGCTATCTCCCGCAGGTAACAGCGGTGGATCAGTTTTTATGCAACGCAGGGATACAGACGCATGTTTTTCCCCATATGCAGAGCGCTATGTGGAAAAAGTGGATGCTCAACGTTGGCCTGAATCAAATTTCCGCCTTAACCGGAGCAACGTATGGTGATTTCACCCGTTTGCCTGAGGTAATGGAGCTTGCAAAATCCGCAATGCGGGAGGTCGTCCATATAGCGCAGGCCGCCAGCGTTGCATTATCCTATGAGGATATTGAAACGATTCCGTCCATCGTCGCCACGCTGCTGCCCGATGGAAAGACCTCCATGCTGCAAGATATTGAGGCAGGGCGGCGCACAGAACTCGAATCCTTTGCGGGCACCGTGCTTGAGCTCGGCCGCCAATATGGGGTGGATACGCCCATCAACCATATGCTCTACCGGTTGATCCGGGCAAAGGAACAGATTACTCAAAGGAAGCCTTTGCAGCAAGAAAAATAAATTTACCTATGAGCAAGCCACAAACAAAATGGATGAAAAGGCCGTGCTAAGGGATTTTCATCGAGTTCACGAAATATTTTTGGAATCGACAAGGCGAGCCGGAGCGCTACTTCCCATTCTCCGGCTCGTCTACGGCTCCCATCTGCTGAACCTCATTGCGCCGTATACGCTTGATTTTCTCGCAAATGGTTTCGGTGATGGTGGTGCTGAAATGTACGCTCACCTTGTAGGTAGATTTGTCGAGTTCCTTGGCAAGCAAGGGCGCATCCTCCCGCGTGACAGGCACGATGGCGGCGCCCTTGCTGTAGTTAAGGCCGTTAAAGCAGGCAGGGACGCAGCGTTCCAAAACGCCGCCATACATTTAAGCGTGTGCTAAAGCCTTGGGGGGCTTGTAAATCGGCAGCAGTAGGTTGGCGATGATGATTAAAAACCGACTGTCTATGACGTTATAAATCTGTTCCGGCGCATATCTGAACGACGCTCTATGTCCAGCAGGACCGGGTGCTGGCCGTCATCTGACAGGGTAGCATTTTTTACTTTGATATGGTAAGGGGAGCCACCCAAATCTCCACGTGTTTAATATCTTGTGAAGCTATATCGTATTTTTCTGCTGAAAACGGTTGGGTTATTAGTTCATGTCTCGGAAGCCATGTGCCAAAAAGATATTTTCCCGCTTGATCTAGAGCCACAGTTACAAGTTCTTCAAAACTTTCCGCCTCTACGGAACAAACAATGTATTCCCCTGCGGGCAACTCATGTTGCACAAAGCCGCCGCTTAAATTCTCCGGAACCGTTTTGGCAAGTCCACCCGCAAAATAAGAAAATGTTCCTTTTTCCATATTGGCAGAATAGGACATGCCTAATTCAACGTTGGGCTGGACATATTTTTCAATCGCCGCTTTTTCTTGGTGGTAACGTTTCCACAACTGCCCCGGTATGTCTACGCCGGTGCTCTCTCCAACGGGTGTTTGCTCTATTATGGAAACGTCCGTCGACAGGCCGAGATAGAGTTCCGGTGCGTGAATGCGTTCTCTACGTATTTCTAAAACGATGTTTCCAACAATGAGGGGAACATTCTCATCCACCATAACATAGGCCATAGAAACTTCTGGTTTTACAAAAGTGTTGAGAAAAGGACGATTCTTTTTGTATGCTTCCGGTGTAATTCCAAAGGCGCCCTTAAACGCTCTGGTAAAATTCGCATGGCTGGCAAAGCATAATCTAACGCCACATCTAAAATCCTTTGATTTTCCGTGTTTAACGCTTCAACAGCCTTTGCCAAACGCCTCAGTTTGACATACTCTTGCAGCGGTTTATTTACCAATCGCTTAAACAGTCTTTGAAAATAAAATGGTGACAGTCCTATTATTTCGGCTAAAGCTCGGCTCGTATATTTTCCTGTAAATGTTCCTCAATATAATCTACAGATTTTTGAACCGCTTCCCACGCGTGCATATGGTTTGCCTCCTTGTTTGGATTGTGCATTTATTATACCGAAGTAATTTGCTTTGAGCTTTCCGCCCAGTGCCCTTTTTTCAAAAAATTGAAGATAAAAATTGCTACTGCCGGCTTTGGCTCATCATTCAAACTGCGGCGGCGCGGGGCGGTTGGCGGCTTTCTGCGGCTTCTGCTGCGGCATGTTGCCTGCAATATCAAACACGCCCTTCGCCAGATCCCCGGCGCAGGAAGCCGCTTTCTTGGCTTCGATTCTGATTATTCATGCATAATATTTCCGCTGTCAATTGCTTGCCTTACGCCGCAAATGCGCTTGGTACAGTCTGCCCTCGCTGCTATGCTCCTGCACCAAGAACTTTCTCGACAAACTTGTTTACTTTTTTGCTTCTCACGTTTTAGCCCTTCTATATGAAAAATGCTCTAAGCAACACATTAATCATAAGCAAAGCCTTGATTAAAAAGTCGCTTAGAGCATATCACTCTATCCGCCTGGCAATCTCTTTTTTGCGCATCCAGCTTGCAGGCCAGCGCCGTTTTACCGCTGAGCCCGCCTCTATTAAATAAGCGCGCCCCCCGAAACAATTCGGAGAGCGCGCCCCTACCGTGGTGAAACATAAAATAAGAAGATGTCTGGTTAAATGCGCGCTACGCCGCTTTTACGCGCCGCCTCGGCAACCGCCTTAGCAACCGCAGGGCCCACGCGCTCATCGAACGCCTTGGGCAGGATATATTCGGGGCAAAGCTCCTCAGGGGAGACTAGGTCGGCGAGCGCATGCGCAGCAGCGATTTTCATTTCCTCATTGATATCGCTCGCACGCACATCCAGCGCACCGCGGAAAATGCCCGGGAAAGCAAGCACGTTGTTGATCTGGTTCGGGAAATCGCTGCGACCTGTGCCTACAACTTTCGCACCGGCCTCCAAAGCGAGATCGGGCATAATCTCCGGCACCGGGTTAGACATTGGTAAGACGATCGGATCTTTCGCCATAGAGCGAACCATATCCTGCGATACAATGCCGGGAGCAGAAACGCCGATGAAGATATCCGCGCCCTTGAGCGCGTCCGCCAACGTGCCATGTTCATGCGCCGCATTGGTAAACGCAGCGATCTCCTGCTTTGCAGGGGTAAGGTTCGGATCGTCCGCGCTAATAATGCCCTTTCGATCACACATGACCACCTTTTTCAAGCCCTGGCTGATTAAGAGCTTCGCAATTGCAACGCCTGCCGCACCTGAACCGCTGAAAACCACCTTACAGTCTTCCAGCTTTTTGCCCACGATCTTCAGCGCGTTGATGATCGCGGCGGAGCAGATGACCGCCGTGCCGTGCTGATCGTCATGGAAAATCGGGATGTCGCAGCGCTCCTTGAGCTTACGCTCAATTTCAAAGCAGCGCGGGGCGGCAATATCTTCCAAATTGACGCCGCCAAAGCTGCCCGCGAGAAGGGCAACGGTGTTGACGATCTCATCAACATCCTGCTCCTAACGCACAGCGGAATGGCGTCCACATCGCCGAACGCTTTAAAGAGGACGCATTTGCCCTCCATCACCGGCATGCCGGCCTCCGGGCCGATATCGCCCAGGCCCAACACCGCCGTGCCGTCTGTGACGACGGCTACCGTATTCCAGCGGCGTGTGAGATCATAGGATTTATTTATATCCTTCTGGATCTCCAGGCAGGGCTGCGCAACACCCGGCGTGTAAGCGAGGGAGAGCTCCTCCTTCGTTTTCACGCTCGCGCGGGGCGTAACTTCCAGCTTGCCCTTCCATTCATAGTGAAGCCTCAGTGATTCCTTCGCGTAATCCATGTGTGACAATTCCTCCATTATTGATGATGTAAAACAAACCGCCTTTTCCACCAACTTGGGGGGAGGGCGGGATACGGGTAAGGATATCCCGCCCTTAAGGGGGTTAAGATGATGTCTAATGCTCTGTTATTTTTCCCAGGGGAAGGTATACTGCGTCAGGCCCAGTTGGTCGCGCACTGTGCAAAGCTCCTTCTGCACCGCGTCGTTAATCGGCACGCCGCTGTCTTTGCGTTCGCACCAAACGTTCCACTCCTTCTCGCCGGCGGTGAAGATATGTCTTCGCCTGGCGCCCTGGTAGAAGCACGCAGCGCACGCAAAATATCGCCCGCTGTTTTTTTGAAGGATTCCGCTCCCACAAAGGCCTCCGTGTCAATTGCAAGAAAGAAATGCCCCAGATGATAAGGCACTTTTTTACCGCCCTCGCCGATACCGGTGAGCATTTTCAGATAGTTGCCCTGCTGTAAGGCAGCGCTCAAAAGCTCAACACTGTGGCATAGCCGTAGCCCTTGTAACCGGCCATCTCTTCACCGATGCCGCCGAGGGGAGCCAGCGCCGCTTCGCCGGTGTTGAGCTCCTTGAGGATCGCATCCGTATCTGTTTTTGCTGTGCCGTCGCGGCCGATGACCATGCCCGCTGGCGTAGACTTCCCAATGCGGGAATAATACTCCAGCTTGCCGCGCTGGGTGATGGAGGTAGCGCAGTCGAGCACAAACGGAAAATCCTCATCCGTAGCATGCCAACGGTAAGAGGGTTGGTGCCAAGCATGTTTTCCACGCCGAAGGTGGGGGCGATGGAGGGCCGGGCATTGGTGCCCGTGATGCCAATCATATTCTCCTTAGTCGCCATCGTCGCATAGTAGCCAGCGATGCCATAGTGGCAAGAATTGCGCACGGCAACCATGCCCAGACCATACTTTTTCGCCTTATCAATTGCCATTTTCATCGATTTATAGCCGATGACCTGGCCCATGCCGTCGTGGCCGTCAATGACCGCTGTGGTAGGCGTTTCCTTCACGATTTCAAAATTGGTAACGGGGTTTTGAATGCCGATATTAATGCGGTCAATATAAATGGGCTTAAAACGGTTGACTCCGTGGGATTCAATGCCCCTGCGGTCGGACTCCAGCAGTACGTCCGTGCAAATCTCCGCATCCTCGCGCGGAACGCCAACGCCTACGAATGCGTCCGTTACAAACGAGCTGATGGTTTTCCAGTCAACGATGGTTTTTGCCATGATGAATCACTCCATTTTCATAATAATTCAGAATGGAAAATATATGGTGAAAGGGAACGCTATCTCCCCGCTTCGCCCCCGCTTAATGCTCCGCCCAATCACGGGAGCGGCCAACCGCACGCTTCCACCCTCATAATACTTGTCACGGGTAGGTTTATCCATCTCAGGGGTAAATATGCGGTCTACCTCGCGGTTCTGCTCAATATCGTCACGGTCTTTCCAAACGCCAACAGCCAGCCCAGCCAGATACGCGGCGCCCAAAGCAGTGGTTTCAATGGTTTTCGGGCGGTTAACGGAAGCCTGGATCATATCAGCCTGAATCTGCATCATAATATTGCTCACGCTGCGCCGCCATCCACGCGAAGATCCTTCATTTCAATGCCGGAATCGCTGATCATTGCCTCGAGCAAATCCGTCATCTGGTAGGTGATGCTCTCCAGCACGGCACGGGCAAAATGGGCCCGGTTGACGCCGCGCGTGAGGCCCACGATGCAGCCGCGGGCATACATATCCCAATACGGTGCGCCAAGGCCCGTGAAGGCGGGCACGAGATACATGCCGTTTGCATCCGGCACGCTTTCCGCCAGCTCATCGCAACGGCGCGCCGTGTCAATCATGTGCAGCTCGTCGCGCAGCCATTTAATCACGGAGCCTGCGTTGAACGCACTGCCTTCCAGCGAATATTCCACCTTACCATCAACCCCCAGCCACGCCGGAAAGCAGGTTATACTGGGAGCGAATTCTGCGGTCGCCCGTATTCATTAAAAGGAAGCAGCCCGTACCATATGTATTTTTCGCTTGACCGGGCTTAAAACAAGCCTGGCCGAACAGGGCGGCCGGCTGGTCACCGATCGCGCCGCTGATGGGCACGCCCTCAATCTGCTCAAGGCCGAGGATGCCCGGTGCCACGGTTCCATACACCTGGCTGGAGGGAACTGGCCGGGGCAGGATTGACATCGGAATATCGAACTTCTTGCAAAGCACCTCATCCCAGCAAAGATTGTCAACATCAAACAGCATCGTACGCGAGGCGTTGGAATAATCCGTCACATGCACCTTTCCGCCCGTCAGGTTCCAGATCAGCCAAGTTTCCACCGTGCCAAACAGGAGCTTCCCTTCATCAGCCAACTCCCGCACTCCTGGAACGTTATCAAAAATCCACTTAATTTTTGTTGCCGAGAAGTAGGCGTCGATAATCAGGCCCGTTTTCTCCCTCACGTAAGGCTCCAAGCCCTCATTTTTGAGCTGTGTGCAATAATCCGAAGTGCGGCGGCACTGCCAAACGATCGCGTTATAAGCTGGCTTTCCGGTGGTTTTATCCCAGAGGATCGTCGTCTCGCGCTGGTTGGTGATGCCAATTGCAGCGATCTCCCTGGCATCCACCTCCCCGGAGGCGAGCACCGTCGCCACCGATTGAAGCTGGCTGTAGAGAATCTCCATTGGATCGTGCTCCACCCACCCGGCATTGGGGTAGAGCTGCTCAAATTCCCGCTGCGCCTTCGCAAGGATGTGCCCGCCCTTGTCGAATACGATCGCCCGCGAGCTTGTGGTGCCCTGATCCAGCGCCATTACATACTTACCCAAACTGATGGCCTCCCTCTGTTTCCAGTATATTATTTTGCATGCTGTGCTCCCCCAAGCACAGAAAAAAAGAACAGAAAACACACCCCGCTAAACGGGAGTAGTTTCTATTCTCATATCTCCTAGAAATACACTCGTATTTTCTTCCTTCAATTGTTGTATTTATTCTACCGCAAAGCGGCCGTAATGTCAACAAGTTTTACAATTCTATCACAAGAAAAAAAGAAAATTTGGGAAGAAAAAATCGGCCGCAAGACACAGAGCCTCTTGCAGCCGATCTTTCTAAAAATCTCTTTTGCTCTCGCGTTCTTCGATGCGGCGGGCCCTGATCCCATCCGCTAACATTTTGTTGCCAACTGGGCCGGTCAGCCGTTTCTCCCACCCAGATATTCCCTCGTCAGCCGCCATCGACGCTTGCGCAGTGCTCCATATCCGCCGGCAGGGCCGCACGCGTTTTTCATCCGCCACAGCCTCGCCCTTTTGCGTATAGTCCACTTTCACCTGCTCAAGCAGGCGGTCCGCCTTCTCCCGAAGCATAGGCGACTGTTCCGCGAGAAACAGCAGCTTATTCAAATCGCGCATCCCCTGCGCGAGCTTTTCGAGCCGGTAGCTCGATTTCGTCTCCGGATGCTTAGCGTCCGGCTCGTCCGGATAGACGAGGAAACAATCCCCGGATTCAAAGCTGATGTGCGTTGTGTCGCGCAGCGGGTCTTTCACCCACGCATCATACGCCCAGCGAAGAAAACCGTTTGCCCCCTGCGCGGCGGAGAAAAACACGCTCCAGTAGCTCTCCCCCGGCATACTGTAGGTAAAGCTGTTCGGGAAATGGCCGACGCAGGTATAAACCGTGGTCTGCAACCCGCTTTTCCCCCTGCGGCGCTGTGCAAGTGTGCGGTAATCCGCAAGCGCCTTTTTCAACGGATCAGAACCGACGCTGACGCTCGCCATGCGGTCGATCAGCGGGAAATATTTTGCGCTGAAATGATCCATTGCCGCCGCTTTTTTCAGCGGCTCGCCATATGCGCCTGTAACGGCGTCAATCAGGTCATAGGCTTTTTCCATGCGCTTGCGCTCATCAATGCCGATATAGATCCGGTCATACCACCCTTTCTCTTTGGCATGTGCACAGAGCGCCTGCAAAAATGGCGTCCATAGCTTTTTATAGCCCCTCGTGCCGGGGCGCGGTGCGGCAGATCGGACTGTTTGCTTTTTTTCATCATAATAGGTCACCTTGTTGCCCCAGGGAATCAGGCTATAGCAGACGATCTTATCCCCGAGGCCAAGCTCTTGGCAAAAGGTCACCCATCTATCAAAATCCGTAAAGTCAAAGGCAAAGCTTTTATCCGCCCGGCGCGTCCATTTGACCATAGAGGGATAGCGCCATAGGTCTGCCCATTCCATGGCTCCTCCACAATGCTTGCCGTGATGGCGTGCCCTCCCAGCGCCCGATACCTCTGCAAATGAGGGCGCAGCGCCTCCAGATGCGCCTGGGAAAACGGCTCAAGCCCATAATACTGCGCCACGCGGTAAGGATATTGCCAGAGTTCAATATCAAATCGGTATTCCTCTGGAGCAGGCTGCACCATATCGAGCACCTCAAGCGTTAGCTGTTTTTCCAGCGGCGTTTCCAGCCCCTGTGCCGTCACGCTGACTGTGCCCCGATATACGCCTGGCGCGGTATCTACAGGGATCGTTATGGATACGAAAATCCCCTGCACGCTGCCCGGCTCCATGCTGACAGGCCCCGAGCCATATAGAACATCCGGAAAGCTTTCCCTCGAGCCGTTATCCTTTTTCCCATTGCCGACAAACGCCTTCGTCTCCGCGAGGAAGGTGCAGGAAACAGCCTCAAGCGGTATCTGATTTTCCCCATTCTCAAAGGGCTGCGCGCAGGCGGCAGCGCCCTCCACGCGCTCATTGCCGCTGAGCAGCACAAGCAGGGCGATTGCGGTATCGCCGCGCCAGGCGGTCAACACGCCGTCCATATCAGGCGCGTTTAATAGTTCTGCATAGCGGCCTTGTACCGGCAGCAGATCAGAATTCGCAATGCGTAATGTAAGCTTTGGTTCCATAAAAAGATTACCCTTCCTGAATCAAATAGAAATTTTTTCTGAGTGATTATCATATCAATTTCAAGAAAAAAGAGCAACCCCGGAAAGAGAAAACGAGGAAAATCCATTTTAGCGTTTTGTAAACTGCGTTCCGCAAGAGCGAACACAGTCCCTCCCTGCGGATAGGCCTAGTTTTGAAACCAAGATTGATTTCCATAGGGAAAGACAGATCGCCTGACCTCCGCAGGATGCGCAAGGGAATGATTAAATTTATGTAAAAATATTTTTATAAAATATTGACAATAAGTTTTATCTGATGTATGGTTTTCATATTATAATTGCCAAACAGATGCTTATCTGTTTTTGAAAAGAGAAGGGGGACAACTGCATTGAAGAAGAAAATTGTTGCGATCATGATGCGCTGAGCCTGCTGGCCGCCATCATGACGCCTATGGCCTCCGCGGCCTCGGTGAGCGCCACGAAAAAGGGCGCCGCATTGCAATTCCATCAGGACGGCAAATTCAAAATTATGATGATCTCCGACACGCAGGATACTGATAAGGCGGATCAGAGGATGCTCAATTTCATCAACGCTTCTCTCGATCAGGAGAGGCCGGATCTCGTCGTATTCACAGGAGACAACATCGCAGGCAAATGGGTTGGATCCACGGTCGAGAAAGTTCGCACTGCAATCGATAAGATCATTCAGCCGCTGGTGGCGCGGAGCATTCCGTTTGCTGTTGTCTTCGGCAATCATGATGGGGAATCCAAGGTAACCACAAAGGAAGACCAGATGGCCATGTTTATGGTCTATGATAACTGCTTGGCAATCGACGAGGGCGAGGCGCTCGACGGCGTGGGCACCTACAACCTGCCGATCCTGTCAAGCGACGGCAGCCGTGTGGCCTTTAACGTCTATATGATGGATTCCAATGACTATGATGAAAACGGCAACTATGACGGCGTGCATCAGAATCAGATAGAATGGTATGAGCAGACCGGCAACGCCTTAAAGGCGGAAAATGGCGGGGAGCCTGTTCCCTCGCTGCTATTCCAGCACATCCCCGTGCCGCAGATCTATCACCTGCTCAAAGAGGTTCCCTTCGGCGTGATTGGTTCGGTGCGCGGCTATGGCACCAGATCTCTAAAATGGTATGTCGTTGATGAGACGAAGGCGGAGGGCAACGTGAAAGAAGGCCCCTGCTGCTGCTATAAAGACCACGGGCAGTATGCAAGCTGGCTCAAGCAGGGCGATATCGCGGGCGCGTTCTTCGGCCATGACCATACCAACAATATGGTCGGCAAAACGGATGATGGTATTACGCTCGGCTACAACGCCGGCTGCGGCTTCAACCTCTATGGAGACGGGCTCAACCGCAGCATGCGCATGTTTGTCATCGATGAGAACGACGCATGGAATTACAACACCTATCTCGTCAAATACGGCGATATCATGCCGGATGACGGCGGCTGCCTGCTGGTAGACCTGATCGCAGTGCGCACGATCGACAACGCGCTGCTTTATGGCTATCAGCTCGTGAAAAAATATTGGGAGAGCTCATCCAGCGCTGCCCCATCTTTTAACGCCGAATTTGGTTCCCGAATCAATGCAATAAAACAGATGGGCCGGATAAAAACCCCGGCCCATTTTTTATTTCAATTTATTGTATTATCCAGGGATTCGGGGCGACTTATGCTTTTCATGGCGCCCTTGGCTTATCGGTCAAATTTTCATAGATTTCCGCCATAGATCAGTCTTAACAAAGCTGCAAATGCTGCTCGCTTGCGGCTTGATGGATCTCAATCGTATTATCTAAAATTAAATTGAAATCTAATTAGTTTTATGGTAATATATACTACAAGTTATCAACACAATATGATGAGGGGAGCGGTATCATTGAAAGATTATGAAATGGAAGACAGGCCAAAACGCAGCCTGAACCCGTTGAAGTTTTTCTTCAGCAAGGATGCGGAGGAGGGGAATGTCCCGAATCGGGAGCTGTTATCCTATTCGGCGGCACTTGCCGGGCAAAACGCGGCTTATGGCATTGTAGGCCAATGGATTTTTATTTTTGCACCAATGTGCTGCACATGAACCCGGATCACGTTGGTAAAGTCACAAGTGTATCCAGAATATGGGACGCACTCAATGATCCGCTCGTCGGAGTGATTATCGACCGGCGCAAATACAAGCCCGGCCAGAAGCTGCACCCGTTCCTCGGCAAGCTGCCCGTTGTGATCGGCCTGCTGACGGCGCTTTTGTTTGTCAATTTCGGTTTTGGAGAAACCGGCTCCATCATTGCATTCCTGCTGATTTATTTATTCTGGGATCTGACCTATTCCTTTCAGGATACGGCCCTGTGGGGCACCATGTCCCTGATCTCCCCGCACTCCGCGGAGCGCGGCCGGGTCTCGCAATGGCTGAACATCGGCGCGGGCGCGGGCATGGGGATTGTGGGCGTGATCCCCATGCTGCTGGGCATTGGGGAAAAGCTGAATATCAGCCTGAGCCAGCAGTTCCTCTGCTATGGCATCGTGTTCGGCTTTGGGGGCGAGCTGTTATCGGCCCTGGCCGCTAAAACGAAGGAACGTGTTGCCTATACAAAAGAAGAAAAGCAGCCTTTTCTGCGCGATCTCGCCGACCTGCGGCACAATAAAATCTTGATCCTCCTATTGCTCGCGCAGGTGGTCAGCTTTTTTGACGGCGCGATCCCCTGGATTTATTTCTTTGAATACTGCACCTCCTACCAGATTGGCTCCATCGAAATCAACGGGCAGACGGCCCAGTTTATTTACGGCATTCTCATCAACATATTCGGCTCCCTGAGCATGTTTTTCGCCACCACCTTCGCCAAGAAGCTGGGCGGCATGCGCAATGTGATCATCATTGCAAAGGTGACCAATATCGTCACCCGCTGCATCGCCTTTTTCATTGGCTACCAAACGCTCGGCCAGATCTCCGCTGTGATGGTGCTCATGAGCATCGGCGCGATTCCAAACAACATGGTCGGCATCGCGCAACGCAGCATTCTGTGCGATTCGGTCGACTACGCGGAGTGGAAGACCGGCAAGCGGACAGAAGGCATCAGCTTCTCCATGCAGAATCTGACGAACAAGCTGCTGGATTCCATCAAGCTCTATTTCTGCGGCAAGGTGCTCAGTTACCTGCATTTCGACGGCAAGCTCTCCGTGGCCCAGCTGAAAGCCGTTTCGCCGCAGTATTTCACTGCCCAGTGGCCGCTGTTTATGCTGTTGCCGGCACTCGGCTCCCTGTTATATCTCATCCCCTTCCTCTGCATCCGTTATTCCAAACGGCAAAAGGAACAGGTAGAGCGGGAGCTCATTGAACGCCATGAGCGCGAGGCGGCCATGGCTCAACCGACCCACTTCATACATAAATGCCTTAACAACGATATGGAGCTCTTTCGTTGCTGCGCACATCCCTAAAAAATGAGCTGTTGCAAAATGCTCGGCATTCTGCAACAGCTCATTTGGCAGTTTAATCAATTTCTGAAGGGAGAGGGGAGATCAGCCTTCAAACTCCACGCCTTCCAACGCTTCAGCAGCTTCAATCTCCGCTTGAAGCTTCTTTTCCTTCTCCTCGCGGAAGGAGGCTATTTCCTTTTCAAATTTTTTCTCATCAAACTTGTAGAAGAACATCGGCAACGCTGCAAAATCAGGCCGATTGCCCCAAGGCCCGTGAGCATAAAGAAGATTGCTGTAAGCACCGTCTCATAATGCGTACCGGTCAGCGGCACAGTGTAGTTTTGGCTCATGGAGGTCATGCCGAGCATCAGCCCACCGCCGGAGGTAATCTTATCGCCTACCATATAGCCAAAGCCGTTGACGATCGCCAGCACGATCACATTAAACAACGCGATGGAAATCTTGTTGATCAGGCTGCGGAAGGAGAAAACCGTGCCCTCCAGCCGCTCGCCGCTCTTCATCTCCAGGTTGTCGACCAGGTCGGAGAACATGGCGATCAAAAGCACCACCGTCATCCCAACCGGGAAATTGGTGAAGAAGCGCAGCACAATATAGGTGACGAGGCCCGCAGGCGTATTATACGGGATGACATACATGCCGATGATAAAGGTCAGGATATCGGCCACCGCGCCGAGCAGAGACATCCAGATCCACAGTGTTTTTTTGCTCATCTTCTTGAGCAGCGGCGGAATGATCGCCATCGACAGCATGTAGGAAATGCCGCTGCCGATCTGAAGCAGCGGAGTAAGCAACCCTTCGTTTGTAAGGTTGATGTTCACCTCCACATGGATCAGCTTGTAGATCAAGTTGTTTAAAAAGCCGGTGATTTGATCCATCGGCAACACGCCGATGCAATTCCATTTTGCGAAGTAAGGCAGGAAAATAGCGCCAAGATTCGCAATTGCGGAAAAAAAGGCTACCACAACCAGGATCACCATCTTCTTATCGCTGAACACGATCTTGAGCCCTTTAATATAATTGGTTTTTTCCGGCTTAACATAGACCTTTTCCTTAATGCCAAAATAGGAGGAGGCAATAAAAATACCCGCCATTACGGAGAAGATCAGCGCCGCCATAAAATAGCCTGTTTTTTCCTGCTCAACGGTTTGGTTGCCCCACAGGCCCGCGATGGTAAAGAAGAGAACGGACGGCAAGATCGTGCCGATCGAGCGACGATATTGCTCACGGAGATCGCCTTAACACGCTTTTTGCTCTCCGGGAACACCAGCGGCGTCAGGCCTGGTAGGGGATATCCAAAGCCGTATAAGCCGTGTAATACAGCAGGTAGGCGATGATCGCATAGGCAAAATTGCCTTTTTGCCCAAAGTTTACAGGGAAGAACAGCATTGAGGTCGTCAGCACGACCGGGATCACTGTCCAGAGAATATAGGGGCGGCATTTGCCGCGCTTGGTACGAGTCCGATCGACAATCAGGCCCATCATTGGATCGTTGACCGCATCCCATACCTTTGTGGCGGAAAGCACCACGCCGGTCATGGCGAGCGTTAAGCCAAGCACGTCGGTCAGGTACATATTCAGCGCCGTGTTAATCAGCGTCTGGATTGTCAATAGGCCAAACGGCAGCAGAGAAAATGCGATGATTTCCCGGGTAGTATGGTCCCGGAGATTTTTCTTCGGCATATTTTCAAAAATCCTTTCTTTCACTATATGATAAACTACACCGCGCTCAATTTATTTCCTGACTCAGCCCGATTCTTACACTGCTGACCTTGGAAAGGTCAAGATTTTTGACCAGCTGGCTATCCGGCGTAAAGGTGAACGTTTGCCGGACAGAGGAATTCTTCTTGAGGATAAATGGGTTCTCCGAGAAGGTAGCAGATGCCACTTTCATCTCCTCACCCTTTTCCTCTTCATCCGTCACATCCTTCTTCATGGTGACGTACACGTCAAAACGGATATTCTCAAAATACTTGACGCCATCGTTTGGGTTGCCGTCTTCATCGACGGTATCAATTCCACTCGCCACGGTTGCATCTACAAGGAGATTGCCGTTTTCATAGCGCAGATCCTTCGGCTGAGCAGCGACCGTAAAGCGATCCCGTGTCCATACCTGCGAGGTAGGCGGAGCAGTTTCTCCCGTATTGCTCTCCTGCTCTGCGCTGTCTCCCCCGGAACAACCGGCAAACACAGCAAGCATGAGAACGAACACGAGCATTAGGCAAACGAGCTTCCAGCTTTTCATTCGTTTCATCTTCCTTCTCTAAAAATAAATTGGCAGGAGAATGGTGAGCAGCCGCTCTCCCACTTCACACACAATAGTTTTCATTTTATCATAAAAATTGGCTAAAATCTGCCACAAATCGAAAGCATCTTAAAAATTCCACACTTAATACAAATCATCATCAAATTATTGGCTAATTCGACCAAAAATAACATCTAAATAAGAAAATTATACTTTTTTGATGAAAGCACGCTTAAATGGCTATACTTCTTCCCCTTTTTAGCTCGCGTTCTGCAAAACTATGGTATAATAGCTTCAAACAGAGTTTGAAGCATTGGAAAAATGCCTGTCGGCGCGAAACGCCTCCTGCCGCAAAGCGCAACGCCATTTTTCACAAAGGTTGGCCTTGCGTGTAGTATAATAGCTTCAAACAGAGTTTGAAGCATTAGAAAATGCCTACTGCACGGCGGCAACGCCTTCTTGCGCAGAGGGAATGTTTTGTTCTTATGCTATAATCATGTAAAACATGGCGGCGCTAGTTTTTTCAAACCTGGAAGCCCACCGCTGGAAAGGATCGTTATGAAAATGGATTGGACGGAAATTGTCATTGAAACGGATGCGGATGATATCGACCGTGCAGGCGATATTGCACAGATGGTCGTCCCATATGGTATTTATATGGAGGATTATCGGAATTTAGAAAGGGAAGCTTGGGAAATTGCACATATTGACCTAATTGATGAGGCCCTGCTCAAAAAAGACCGCTCAAAAGGCCTGATTCACGTTTATCTGCCCCCAGAAGAAAACCCGGCGGAAGCGCTCGCTTTTTTAAGCGAGCGGTATCATGCCGCAGGCATCCGCCACCAGATCGCAACGGAGGTTTGCCGGGCACAGGATTGGGAAAATAATTGGAAGCAATATTTTAAGCCTCTGCCTATCGGTAAAAAGCTGCTGATCCGCCCGCTGTGGGAGCAGGAATACAACGCGGAAGGCCGCAAAGTCCTTCACTTGGAGCCGGGGCTTGCCTTCGGCACAGGCGGACATAACACCACGCGCCTGTGCTTGAAACGCTTGAATCCTATGTAACGCCGGAAACCGAGTTGCTCGATATCGGCTGCGGCAGCGGCATTCTCTCCCTGTGCGCCCTTCTGCTAGGCGCCAAAAGCGCGACTGGTGTGGATATTGATGCGCTCGCTGTCAAAACCGCAGTGGAAAACGGGCGGGAAAATGGCTTTTCCGCCCCCGCTTTACGGTTTTACAGGGAGATTTAACGGAGCAGGTAAAGGGCCGGTTTGATATCGTCGTGGCTAACATCGTTGCGGATGTGATTATCCGCTTCTGTAAGGATGTCCGGCAATTCATGAAGCCGGGCGCCGTTTTTATCACCTCCGGCATCATCGACACCCGCGAGGAGGACATTCTTGCTGCCTTCGCGCAATACGGCTTTACCATTCAGGAGCGCCATGAGGATGGCGGTTGGGTCTGCTTCGTTTGCACGGCATGAGCCGTACAGGCGGCGCTGGCAAATCTCCGCCTATATTTTCCTCACCTTTATTCTCGCCGTGCTCTTGTGTGAACGCCCTGAATATGATACACTGAGCACAATAAAATTTAATGCTGGAAACTGCATTGCTTCCGGCAGGCGGATTTTCCGCACAGAACCATCAATTTACAATCCGGCTTTTACGGAAAGGATGATCTGAACCAATGTTTTGCAGAAACTGCGGCGCCATGCTCCAAGAGGGCGCAAATGTCTGCACCCAATGCGGCGCGCCGGTAGGTGCAGGCAATCAATATTGCTTCAATTGCGGGCAGTGCTCCGATGGAGCGCCCTTCTGCGCAAACTGTGGCGCACCGCAAAATGCTGCTGCGCAGCCGGGTGCCGCCCCATATGGCCCACAAAAATCAAAACTGGCCGCCGTGATTCTAGCTTTCCTACTCGGCACGCTGGGCATCCATAATTTTTATCTCGGCTATACCAACAAGGGCATTGCTCAGCTTTTGCTGACGCTGCTCGGCGGTTGGCTGTGTGGTGCCGGTGCAATTGCAGCCGGTATCTGGGCGCTGGTAGAGGCAATTCAGCTTTTGACCGGATCAATTCATCAGGATGCCAACGGTGTGCCGCTGAAAAATGAATTTTAACCGACATGGAGAATGGCTGCAATCGTGAAAATCCCGGATTTCCTTCGGGATTTTACCCGGGAGCTCTCCTTGGAACGCCTTTTCTTCAAAACCGCTGTGCAGATGAAAACAAAAATCAGCGCTTGAAAGCTTCGGGGCTTTCAAGCGCTGATTTTTATTACGAAGCGCAGCGGAGTAACAAAACAAAACTTGCCGCAATCTTGTAGATCAAAGAGATCCGAGCGCTTACGAGAGCGGACGGCTACCGGCTAATTTTATATTTCATTCTGCATGGTTTCTATTGGCCTCCATCATTCCGGCTTTACTGCCGCAACTGCCTTTTCATAAGCCGCCAGCCGTTCGGGCAATTTTTTCAGCGTTTCGCGGTCATCCTCCGCCCGCATCATCAAATAGCTGTAAGCCGTTTCGCCGTTATTATCCTTCAACGCTCTATCTGCGCCGCTCTTGAGCAGGAGAAGAATGCCTTCCGGATCCGGCAGGTGCCCCGCTGGCGGGCTGCATGCGAACATCAGCGCACTGTGACCGGCACGATCCTGCGCGTTCACATCCGCTCCTGCTTTGACGAGCAACGCCATCACATCTGTCCCTTGGCGAAAAGAGGCGGCCATCAGCGGCGTGTAGCCACTCTCCGTTCCCCCGTCGGGATCCATGCCGCCGTCAAGCAAATTCCGCACTGTATCCACATCAAACGGGTCTTTTTCAATCGCCGTCACCAACGCGCCGCGCGATTGCTCTCGCTCGCCTTTCGCATGGGAGATGGCTACAAAATATCCGCCCGGCAGCCCCGCGCAAAGCAACCCCATGATCAGCAGCAGAATGGGCAATACAAGCCGCCCCTTTCGCTCTTTCGCTTGACGGGACTTGCGCTGCACCACCAGCCAGATGATCCCAGCAGCCGCCATGCCCACGCCCAGCGCGCAGAGTAGAACCATTCCAAAAACAAAGCCTGTCACAGCCATGGAAGTGCCTCCTGTATCATCAAATCCACTATACTCATCATTTCTTCAAGGGAATATTTTCATGCTCAGCAATCCAGTCCACCATATCATGGAACGACTCGCGCGCACTCATCGGATGATAGTCGAGCTCCCGCTCCGCCTTTTCAATGCTAAAATTGCAGTTGGAGTTGAGCTTGCGCAGCGAATAACGCGTAAACAGCGGCGTTTTATGCGCCGCCTTATAGTAAACCTCCATCAGCGGTGCGGCCGCCTGTGCGAGCCACAGTGGCAGCTTAAACTTGGAGGCGGAATTCCCGTTTTTTCCGCTAAGATATGCAGAAGCTGATCGACCGTGACTGCCTCGCTCGTGAGGATATAGCACTCGCCGGGCCGGCCCTTCTCTGCCGCGCTGTGCATCCCCTTTGCCACATCGCGCACATCAACGAAATTATACATGCCGAATGCGAGCGAAACCGGGAACTTGCCGCGCATATACATGCGCACCATTTCACCCACGCTCGACACCTTGAAATCGTACGGCCCGCAGCACGCACCGGGATGCGTGACCACCACGTCCAGCGTGTCGCTCTGGCTGTCAAGCACGTACTGAGTGGCTGTCGCTTGGTTTTCGCGTATGTTCCATCCAGGATATCCGGCTCGAAATGGCTTAGTTCCCGCATCAGTTGCTTACCAGGCAGCGGCGGGATCGCATCCACCGAGGAAGCGTAGACGAGCCGCTTCACCCCGCACTTTTTGCAGGCCTCCACCACATTCTTCGTCCCCTGGACGTTTACATTCCAAATCAGGTTTTCATCCCCTGCGTTAATGTCGATTACGCCCGCAAGGTGATAGACGATATCCGCCCCTTCAAACGCCTTTTCGAGCGACTTAGGATCCGTCACATCCCCAAAGGCCTTCTCACAGTCCAGCCCGTCAAACAGTGGGATATCCTTACGGATCAAGATGCGCACCTGCTCGCCGCTGTCAAGCAGTTCCTTTAAAAGGGCATACCCGATATGGCCGGTCGCACCAGTTATTACGCAAAGTTTGCTCATGATAGATTCTCCTCTCTGTCTCTACAATTAAATTCTCTATTTCTGCGCCGAAACGCCGTCGCACCATACTGGATAATTTAATGGACAGTTGTTTTCACTTTTTCTAGCCAAATGCTTCCAATCCTTCTTTTTGAATCATTTGATATCGTACCAATTGGTTTTTGTAGCTTTTTCATTTGGATAAATTTTGGCCTTGTTCGCAGTTCTTAATTAGGCTCTGCTTTGCCGTTTTCATAACCGCCGATGAGCCGGGCGCCAGTGTCCTGATTCCCCTGCACCGCTCGTTCGGCTCAAACACGATCGGAGCGTCAAATCCCGCCCCGGCAAGCGCCGTGTGAATTCCCTTGAAATCCACAATGCCCTGCCCGGGCAGCCAGTGGCATTCATCGATACCATCATAATCTGAAATATGTACTGTAACGATCTGCTCCGCAAATCTTTGCGCATAGGAAACTCCCCCTTCCGCCTCCGAATTCCATTTGGCCCGCAGGGAGGGAAACAGCCTTTGCAGCGGGCGAAAACGCACATCCGGGTGCGGCGAGGTAAAATGGTTGGTATCCAAACACAGCCGCAGCTCCGGCACGCAACCGGTCAAATATGCAATTTCCCTGGCTGAATTGCCGATGCAGGTGCGCGGCAAATTCTCAAGCGCGAGTGTCAGCCCCTGCGGCTCCATATAGTCCACCAATTCCCGCAGGATTGGGCCGCCGAATCAAGCATCGCCTCTCGGGCCGCATCCTCCACAGGCTCAAAGGAGGCGTGGATGACAAAGATCTCTGCCCCGCAGCCCTTTGTCAGGCTGATAAAGCGTTTCAGTTTTTCCACATTCTTTTGGCGCTGTGCCTGCTTTGTGCAGGCGGGGCTAACGCTCATCCCAAATGGGAGATGCACGGAAAACACCGTGAGCCCGGCTGCTTGGATCGCGGCCAGCGCACCCTCATAAAGCGCTGCCTGCCCGCCGTAATCCTCCCGCAGGCACAACTCCAAGTGGGAAATGCCATCCTTTTTCAGTTCATCAAGACGGCCCAGATAGCAATCCGCCCCGCTCAGTGCCGTAGATAACCCATAGGCCATTGCTTCCTCCAAATCCTCTCCGGCTGATGTTGCCAAATAGGGAAAGCGGGCGCAGGCGCTCAATGCTCTGCCGCGCCTTTCTGCAGCCCGATTTCTTACTCAAAAAGTGTAGCATAAACACCGTGTGAAATCAAACAGTTTTATCGTGGGCATTCTGCTATGGGGGGGCGCCGGCAAGCATCTCCCACCCTTATGTTGGCCTATCAAATAAAGAACCTTTATATTCATAAGAATTGGAAATATTTCAAATTCTCTCAACTTTTTGAAAACCAACCAAAATGTTTCGATTTTCTTTCAAAATTCTAGCAAGGCCTTTTCAAAGAGTATAGAAGCGATTAAAATAAGTTTGTCCATAATCTTTAAGATGGACGCCTCCTATTTTGTGTAATAGGACGGTAATTCTTGTAAGAGGTGAAAGGCTATGAAAAAGGCAAAGAAGCTGCTCTCCGTTTTCTTGGCCGCCCTGATGGTGATGACAACCCTCGGCGGCGTAATGACGGCGAGCGCGGCAACAAACGAAGCTGCTACGGCGGCTGCGGCGGCGTTCAATGAGAAAGCTGCTGCGACGGACCATTCCGCAGTGTACGAAAACATGAGCGCAAAGAGCGCAAAACAAACGAAGGATGCACTCAACGGGCTCCTCGCTCCGATTCTGAAGGCCGTCAAGGTGCAGGAAAAGCTCTACACGGATGCAACGGTAACCGCGATCTTCAAGCTCCTGAACCAGGATGTCATGGCAATCAACGCAGGCACTGCTGCGAGCAACATTTCCGCTGATTATCCGGAAGCCAAAGCTTACATGAGCACCGTCAAATCTGACGGTAAAACCTGGATTGATTTTGACGCCAGCAAAATGGTTTGGGGGGTTACGCCTGGCGACCGCGAGGCGTTTGTAAAGGCAGTCAACGGCAGCAGCGGCAACCTCAACACCACGCTGGGCTTTGTCCTTGCGCTGCTTGCGCCCAACCTTTATGAGCCGCTCGCTTCCCTCCTGGAGGCTTTCCATGTGGGCAACATGCCTGCCAGCGCTTTGGAGCTTTATCAGGGAGGCTCTCTTTTCTATCTTGCCGATATTCTCACCAAGGCAATCGACGCGCTGGTAGCCGATCCGTTCGGCTATCTTGGCGATGTCCTTCCGGATCTTGCCTATACATATGGCGAGGTTGGATCCGGATTGAAGGCGCTGCTCGATATGCTGGCAAGCTCGGGTTTGGATCTGGGCGTTGATTTGCCGGAAGATTTCAGCGGCATTGTCTCCATGGTCGGCGGCCTGATCGGCTTTGATTTCCCGGCGTTTGACGTGGACTATCTCGCCACCATGGGCACAGCGAATGCTGTGGAGAGCGGCCTTCCGGGCGGCTATCGCATGGCGATCAACGGCGATCAGACCATGGTTTTCGCGGCTCTTATGAACTATGTGGGTAAGACCCTGAAAATCCCGGCCAACCAGGTGGCTCTTTCCAAGCTCATCGGCGATCAGATCGGCATGGGCTATGGCGATGAGATCGGCGCGATCGTCGCTGCCGCGCAGGGCGGTGACGCGCTTTCAATTGCGGACGCGTCCGTCGCTCTCTGCGAATCCATCGCGGAGAATCTCGGCATCAAGTCCAACAACGAAGGCATCGGCGGCTTCTTTGCAAAGGTGATGGCGTTCTTCAACCGCATCGCCCGCGCGATCGTTGACCTCTTCAAAACCTTCGGCGGCAAGGTAGCCGCGTAATCTCCGCATCATGTAACCAGCCGGAGTGGATTTCCATACGGAAGCCCACTCCGGTGCCTTTCTTTCACCTACTCATCAAACAAAAACCAAGCGCATCAGGCCAATGCCCGATGCGCTTTTTATCATTTTAACTTACACGCGTGTTATTCCGTCTTTTCGCTATCGTCCGGCGGCTCCGCCTGCCTCTGCTCTGCCAACCTGTCTTCCTCCAAGTTTTTCAGCGCAACGCGAACCGCCGCAATTACAAATTGAGAAAAGTTGCAGTCAGTGCCTTGCAACGCCGCTTCCACCTGATCAACAACAGACTGTGGGAATCGGATGGTTTTATTCACCGTGGAAGGCATCTTTGGAATTTTAAATCGGCTGCTCATGGCGCTTCCATCCCCCTCCCTGCCTATGAATCGCAACACTTCAGGAAACTTCGTAGTGCATTTTGTAATATATAGTGTAATGCAAAACTCTAGCAATTTATGCATTGCATTTTGCCATGCTTGGTGATATAATAAAAACAAGATAAAAAAGGGGACCTTTTTCCCAATGTTTTTTGAGAGGTTGCCCAATTTATAAGGCAGTTTTGGGATAAGTTTCCTGTTAGTGCTTCCAATGCGTGAAGCATCATCACATTACCCATTCCCCAATCGGAAACGGCGCCTCCTGAAAAGTTCTCCGTTTTCAGGAGTATTGCCTGCTAAATGCACAGGCAGCCGATTCCGCAGGGTGAATCTCCGTCCTCCCGCGGCGCCTAAACAGCGCTGCGGGAGAATGTTTTTTCTTGACAATCATCTGTAACCGTGCTAGGATATCAAAAAAGTGAAAAGCTGTGATGGGGAATAGTATCCATCATCCGCACGCGCAGAGAGCCGCCGGTTGCTGTAAGGCGGCGGTGCCGGACTTGGTGAACTCGCCCCGGAGCTGTGAACTGAAAGCGCAAAGCGTGCTAGGGAGACGCGGCCACCGTTACATGGGCAGGGATTCGGCCGGCAGGCCCGATGCCGTAAGCGGCCCGAATGGGCAATTGAAGTGGTACCGCGGAAGCTTTATACGCTTCGTCTTCTGAGAAAGCAGGAGAGGAAGGCGTTTTTTCTTTGTTTAAGGGCCATTTATTTAAAGTAACTCAACGGAGGTGACCGTGCATGAAAAAAACAGGCGCACAGATCATTATGGAAGTCCTGCTGGAGCAGGGAGTGGATACAATTTTCGGGTACCCCGGCGCAACCGTCCTCGCGGTGTATGATGCGCTCTATGCTTATAGTGGTAAAATCCGCCATATCCTCACAGCCCATGAACAGGGCGCTGCGCACGCAGCCGAGGGCTATGCTCGTGCAAGCGGGAAAACGGGCGTCTGCCTTGCCACCTCTGGCCCTGGCTCCACCAATCTCGTCACAGGCATCGCCTCCGCATTTATGGATTCCATCCCCGTCGTCTTTATCACGGGCAACGTGGACGTCTCCCTCCTTGGGCGCGACAGCTTCCAGGAGGTTGACACCACCGGCATCACGATGCCGGTCACCAAGCACAGCTTCATCGTCAAAAAAATAGAGGATCTTGCCCCCTGCCTGCGTGAGGCATTCCGCATTGCGGGCTCCGGGCGAAAAGGGCCCGTTTTGGTCGATATCCCAAAAAACATCACGCTCGCCGACACGGATTATACACCGCGGTCCGCAGTTGCTATGACGCCTGCAAAGCCGCCGCGCGAGGACTGCCTTACGCGCACCGCTCAGGCAATCCGGCAGGCACAAAAGCCGTTGCTCTATATCGGCGGCGGCGTGATCTCCTCGGGCGCATCTGCGGAGCTTTTGCGGCTGGCGGAGCGCATGGATACCCCTGTTGCCTCCTCCATGATGGGGCTGGGCGGCTTCCCGGCTACCCACCGCTCTACCTCGCATGATCGGGATGCACGGCGCTTATGCGGCCAATCGCGCGGCACAAGAATGCGACCTGCTCATTGCCGCAGGCGCGCGCTTTTCCGACCGCGTGGCCGCAACCGCGCGCAATTCGCCCCTAGAGCAAAAATCATCCATATCGATATTGACCCTGCGGAGATGGACAAAAACCTTTTTGCCGAATTCCATCTGCGTGGTGATCTGAAAGAAGTATTCCAGCGGCTGGGCGAAGTGCTCCCACCTATGGAGCATGCCGCATGGCGTGCGCAAGCCGCCGCCTTCCGCCAGCCGCAACCCGCTGCCCCTGCGGACGGCTTCCCCACGCCGCAGCAGGTGATCGAAACGCTGGCTCGCCTCACGCCGGACAACGCGCAGATCGTCACAGATGTGGGCCAGCATCAAATGTGGACGGCGCAATACTATCCTTTGAGCAGCCCCGCACCTTCATCACCTCCGGCGGGCTCGGCGCGATGGGCTTTGGCCTCGGGGCATCAATAGGTGCTTGCCTTGCGCATCCGGAGCGAAAAACCATCCTTGTCAGCGGCGACGGCAGCTTCCATATGAATTTAAATGAGCTTGCAACGCTTGTCTCCTACCGGCTGCCATTGTGGATCTTGTGATGAACAACACAGTGCTCGGCATGGTGCGGCAATGGCAAACGGTTTTTTATGACCGCCGCTATGCGCAGACCGCCCCCTGCCGGCAGACGGATTTCGTCCGCCTCGCTGAAGCATTCGGCGCGCAGGCTTCCGCATTGAGCGCCCAGATCAGATCGAGCCTGTTTTGCAAGAGGCGCTCTCCTGCGGCGGGCCATGCGTGGTAGACTGCCGGATATCGCCCGACGCCATGGTGCTGCCGATGATTCCACCCGGCCGCGCCGTGCAGGACACCATCAACGTTTTTATGGAATAACCCAGGCATGCCCAGCATCTGCGAAAGGATATGATGAAATGGAAAAGCTGTCGCTCTCCGCGCTGGTAGCCAACCACGCGGGCGTTCTGCTGCGTGTGGTCGGCCTGTTCTCCCGCCGGGGCTACAATATCCAGAGCCTCACGGTATCTGAAACGGAGGACCCGCGCTTCTCCCGCATGACGATCGTCTCTGAGGCGGCGCCCGTTACCTTCCGCCAAATGGAAAAACAACTGCTTAAGCTGGAGGACGTCGTCAAGGTGATCCGCCTGGAGGAGGATCACCTGATCGCAAGTGAGCTCGCCCTTGTAAAGGTTCGTTCACTGAATAAAGATCGCCCCGCCGTGTTGCGCACCATTTCCAAACACGGCGCGCGCGTGAAGGATATCGGCCACCGCACCATCACAGCGGAGCTGACCGGCGCGACCGACCGCATCGACAGCTTCATTGAGGATATGGCCCTGCATGGAATCGTGGAGATGTCCCGCTCCGGTATGACAGCATTGGAAAGCGGCGATGAAGGAATCCGCGACCATGAAGTCGCCATATCTTCCCACAGCGGAACTTAAAGATGGACAAAAAGATTTACTCTGTGATACACTGGTGAAAAGAATTCGCTTTCTTTCTGGTTTCTGTTTCACCATCGTTTGGAAGGAGGCAGCGCTTTTGCAACGCCATATCACCATTCTGGACTCTACGCTACGCGATGGCGCGCAGGGGGAGGGCATTTCCTTCTCCGTTGAGGATAAAATTGGAATCGTGCGCGCGCTAGACGAATTAGGGATAGCTTATCTGGAGGCGGGGAATCCCGCCTCAACCCAAAGGAGTTAGAATTTTTTGACCGGGCGGCGGCCCTTCCTCTAAAAAACGCAACGCTGGTTGCCTTTGGGAGCACCTGCCGCAAGGGCTGCACCCCAGAAGAGGATGCAAATTGCCTGGCGCTTCTTCGGGCAAACACGCCGGTGGTTTCAATTTTCGGAAAATGCTGGGAGCTCCATGTGCGGGAAATCCTGAAAACGACACCGGAGGAAAACCTGCGCATGATCGAGGAGACCTGCCGTTTCTTCAAAGAACACGGAAAAACGGTTATTTTTGACGCAGAGCATTTTTTTGATGGTTACCAGGCCAGTCCGGATTTTGCTCTGGAGGTGCTGCGTGCAGCGAAACGTGGCGGCGCACGCATTCTCACGCTATGTGATACCAACGGCGGCATGATCCCCTGCGATATTTTTGCTATTTCCACACAAATATGCGCTTCTTTCCCGGATACGGAAATCGGCATGCATGCGCATGACGATTGCGGCATGGCGGTTGCCAATTCCGTTTGCGCCACACAGGGCGGCGTTTCCCATGTGCAGCACATTCCTCGGGTTTGGGGAGCGCACCGGCAACGCAAACCTTTCCGCTGTCATCCCAACGCTGCAGCTCAAACGTGGGCTTTCCTGCATCCCGGAAGAACGGATGCATACGCTGACCGCGACGGCTATGCGGATTGCCGAAATCGCAAACATCACCCTGCATAAAAACATGCCCTTCGTGGGCCGTAGTGCCTTTGCCCACAAAGCAGGCATGCATGCGGATGGCGTTTTGAAAAATGAGCGTTCCTTTGAACATATCGACCCAACGCTTGTGGGCAATCACAGGCGCTTCCTGATGTCCGAGATGACGGGCAAATCCGCCGTTCTGCGGCGTGTGCAGAAAATCTATCCGGAGATCACAAGGGATTCGCCCGTGCTGGCTGATATTGTGAGCGAGCTCAAGGAGAAGGAGTATGAGGGCTATCAGTACGAGGGTGCGGATTCGAGCTTTGAGCTGATTATCCGCAAACGCGTGGAGGGTGTGGAACCTTTCTTCGATCTGATTAGTTACAAGGTGCTCGACGAACTACCTTATGACAATAACCACAGCGCCACCGCCACCATCAAAATCCGCGTGGGCAGCAAGGTGAAAATTGCCGCTTCCGACGGCGACGGCCCGGTTAATGCGCTGGATAAGGCGCTGCGCGAGGCACTGGCTGAATTTTACCCCTGCCTCAATGAAGTGCGCTTAATTGACTACAAAGTGCGCGTAATGGAGCCAAAGGATGCTACCGCCGCGCGTGTGCGCGTATTGATCTCCTCTGCGACGGGAGCGATATCTGGACGACGGTCGGCGTTTCTCAGGATATCATTGAAGCCAGCTGGACTGCACTGGTGGATTCCATTGAGCACAAGCTCTGCAAACAGCCGCAACAGAACAACCCGCCTTTTTGAGTGTTCAAATTGAGTGTTTAAAAATAAATTCGATTCATATGGAGGTCTTTTTATGGGAATGACAATGACGCAGAAAATTTTGGCCGCTCACGCAGGCCTCAGCGAGGTGAAAGCCGGCCAGCTCATCGAGGCAAATCTCGATATGGTGCTCGGCAATGATATCACTTCCCCCGTGGCCATCAACGAATTTGAGCGCTGCGGCGCGGATTCCGTGTTTGACAAAAGCAAAATCTCCCTAGTGATGGATCACTTCGTCCCCAACAAGGATATCAAATCGGCAGAGCATACCAAGCAGGTGCGTACCTTCGCCGCGAAATACGGCATCGAGCATTTCTACGACGTCGGCGAAATGGGCGTGGAGCACGCTCTGTTGCCGGAAAAAGGGATCGTTGTGCCCGGCGACGCAGTGATTGGCGCGGATTCCCATACCTGCACCTATGGCGCGCTTGGGGCCTTCTCAACCGGCGTGGGCTCCACGGATATGGCCGCAGGCATGATTACAGGCAAGACCTGGTTTAAGGTGCCCTCAGCCATCCGTGTCACTCTGACGGGCGCACTCCCGCAGTTTGTCAGCGGCAAGGATGTGATTCTGCATTTGATCGGCAGGATCGGAGTGGACGGCGCGCTGTACCGCTCCCTGGAATTCACAGGCGAGGGCGTCAAAGCGCTATCGATGGACGACCGCCTCTGCATCGCCAATATGGCCATTGAATGCGGGGCGAAAAACGGCATTTTCCCGGTAGATGAGACTACGCTCCGTTATGTGGAGGGCCGCGCGCAGCGCCCGTGGAAGGTCTATGAGGCGGATGCAGATGCGCACTATGAAGAAGAGGTCTTGATCGACCTCTCTGCCCTTCGCCCTACCATTGCATTCCCTCACCTGCCGGAAAACACTAAAACGGTGGATGAAGCGGGCGATGTGCCGATCGATCAGGTGGTGATCGGTTCCTGCACGAATGGCCGCATGGAGGATATGCGTGCTGCCGCAGAAATCCTCAAAGGCCGCAAAGTCCACCACGGCGTGCGCACCATTGTGATCCCTGCCACGCAGGAGGTCTATCTGCAATGCATCCGGGAGGGGCTGGCGGAAATCTTTATTCAGGCCGGCGCCATCGTCAGCACGCCTACCTGCGGGCCGTGCTTGGGCGGCTATATGGGCATTCTAGCCGCAGGAGAACGCGCCGTTTCCACAACCAACCGCAACTTTGTCGGCCGCATGGGCCATGTGGATAGCGAGGTGTACCTCGCCTCCCCCGCCGTGGCGGCGGCAAGCGCGATCGCGGGCCGAATTGCGGACCCAGCCAAAATATAACAGCAAAGAAAGGAGCCTGACCAATGAAAGCACAGGGTTTGGTACATAAATATGGCAGCAACGTCGATACGGACGTGATTATCCCGGCGCGTTATCTCAACACTGCTAATCATAAGGAGTTGGCAGCGCACTGCATGGAGGATATCGACAAGGAATTCATCCATAGGGTGAAACAGGCGACCTAATCGTAGCGGATCATAATTTCGGCTGCGGTTCCTCCCGGGAGCATGCGCCGATCGCTATCAAGGCAGCTGGGGTTTCCTGCGTCATTGCAAAAAGCTTTGCTCGCATTTTCTACCGCAACGCAATCAACATCGGCCTACCGATTCTCGAATGCCTGAGGCGAGCGACGGCATCCGCAGCGGCGACGAGGTGTGTGTGGATTTTGATACGGGCGTTATCACCAACGTGACAACCGGCGAAACCTACCAGGCAGAATCCTTCCCTCCCTTTATCCAGAACATCATCGCCAAGGGCGGCCTGCTCAACTCCATTGCCCAAAAATAAAGGCTTGCCTTGGCCTGAAAACAGCTTTTAGCGAAGCAAAAATGGAATAGAGCGGGGCTGTTGTAAAACGAGATGTTTTGCAACAGCCCCGCTAAAAAAGCGTTTGCGTATATTCATGCATGATGCAACGCGCCCCCTTTCGATCCATCCGGCGGTGAACCAAACCGGGAATCTTTTCCCCCGCCTTGACTTTGCCCTCCGACCGATTAAAATGAATCATGTATCGATGGGAGTTATATCGCGAACAGGCGCCAGACGCCCGCAAAGGAGTGTTCCAATGAAAACAAAACGAGTGCTCGGCCTTCTGCTTGCCGCGGTTCTGATTACCGGCTGCCTTGCCGCAGCTTGATAGCCTACGCCGCAAAAGTAGAGCAGCAGTTTGAATCGACGCCGGAGAGCAGCGCTTGGCTACAGAGCCTGATGGTCACTTATGATAAGGGGAACTATGCATTCGAAACTGCCACGATGGTGCCGCAGACAAATTACCGGCACGATAAGAGCCTGAGCGAGTTTGAAACCGATGTTTCCTACTGGGTCAAAGCCTATACGATGGATGAAGACATGCGCTATGAGCAATATATTCTGGCCATGCGTTTTACCACCGATATTATGAAATTTATGGGGATCACAGAGGACACCTCGCAGGAAGAGATGCGCGCATGGCTGGTGGAAAACGGTGTCGTGATGCTCCGGAGGATGATGAAAACACCGAAACATACGTCATCCTTCTCTACGCCATGATGAAGCAAAACGCTTATAAGCTGTTTTACCCCAACATGACGCCGCCCACCATCGCACCTGGCACTCCTCTGGAAGCCGCGCTCGTGCAATACCTTGCCAAGCTTATTGAGGAAGAGGAGAGCATTGAGCTGACCGGACCGCTGCCCGAAACCGTCCGCGGGCTGGTTCTCGACGTTGCAAAAGCCACTCTGAAGCAGGAAAAATACGGTAGCATCCAGGTGCCTGCCGATATGCCGGATGAAAAGGTGCTCAAGCTGATGACGATCCGCACGCTGATCGTCGATTTGAAATACCCGCTATACAAGGATGGTGTGGTAACGGATATTAAAAATCCGGATGATATTTCGGATGAGGAGCTGGGGCTTGCTTATCTCTCCGCCATGCTCGGCCAGCGTTACGAGCTGAAAAGTGCTCTGATCCCCTATATCCCCGCGATGGACGCCGCCTGGAACATGCAGGAGGCGCTCGCCAATAACGACGTGCCGCGCCTAATTCTGCGCCAGATGGCAAAGGAAAAGGGCAGCGATAAAATCACGAAGGATTTTACCAAACAGCAGGCCTGGGAAGAGGTGCTCCGCCTGGGCTACTTCCCGCTGGAGGATCAGTTTTATTGCGACATCTCAAATTATGTTGTCAATCTGCCCTATAAAATCAGCGATGTGCGCGTGCGCCCCACTGCGCTGAAAAACGGCGCGAAGATCACCGTCAACGGCAAGGAGATTAAAAGCGGCAGCGCGACGGAGATTCATTTTCCATGATCGGCCAATCCACCACGCTGAACTATCACGTGACCAACACAGTGGACGGCAAAACAGAGACCATGGATTATTCTGTCAAGATCATCAACGGCAGCAAGGATATGCCAGACGAAACCTATAAGACGCTTCCAACCCTTAAGCGCCCCTCCTATGAGATCCCCACCGGTAAAATCGAATCGATGGTAATGCCGGATGGGAGCCTTGTTTATACAGATGAACACGGCGGGCAGTACACGCTCCCGGCAGGCGCCGAATATGTGACCGACGAAAGCGGCAACGTGATCGGCCTCAACGATGGCTGGTGGTGCTCGACGACGACAGCACTGAGGGCACGACCGCCGAGGAGGCGCCGGCAATGGCCGGCGTGAGAGACAGCAAGGTGTGGAAGAAGATTGTGAGCATCGTCCTTCCCATCTGCGCGGTGCTGATCGCTCTGGCATTTGTTATCATCTATAAGAAAAAGCCGGAGCTTCTCCATCCGGGCAAGCATTCCAAGGTCAAAAAGCCCAAAAAGCCGAAAAACCGTTTTTAATCGGTGACCGTATCAACAATTCATCGCGTTCCAAAACGCAGGCCGGTTGATGACCGGCCTGTTTTTTGTTTCTAAGAACTGTTTTTAGAGGTCGATGCCGTTCAGATCTGTTAAAAATTTAAAAAATATTCATCAAAGCCTTTCTTTTCGCGCTATAATTATGTTAAAGTTCTAAATAGGAGTTTGATCCATCCGCACCCTGTAGGGCGGCGGAGAAGGAGGATTTGCAATGAGCTTAGAAAAAATTATGGTCGTGGATGACGATCCCAATATCTGCGAACTGCTGCGGCTTTATTTAGAAAAAGAGGGTTACACGGTGGAAATCGTCAACGACGGTATGGCCGCGGTGGAAGCTTTCCAATCGGCACAGCCAGATCTCGTGCTGCTCGATATCATGCTGCCAAGGTTGGATGGCTGGCAGGTCTGCCGGGAAATCCGCCGTTTTTCGGACAAGCCGATTATTATGCTGACTGCAAAGGGCGAAACCTTTGACAAGGTGCTAGGCTTGGAGTTGGGAGCGGACGACTATGTTGTAAAACCCTTTGAGGCCAAAGAGGTGATTGCGCGCGTCAAGGCGGTGCTCCGCCGCACGGCCAACAGCAACACCGAGCAGGTTAAGGAAGTTCGCTATGATAAGCTGATTATCAACCTGACGAACTACGAGCTACGCGTAGATGGCAAGCAGGTCGACACACCGCCCAAGGAGCTTGAGCTGATCTATCATCTCGCCAGCAATCCAAACCGCGTTTTCACCCGCGACCAGCTGCTCGACGAAGTGTGGGGCTTTGATTATTACGGCGACTCGCGCACCGTTGATGTGCACGTCAAGCGCCTGCGGGAAAAACTGGAAGGTATCAGCGATAAGTGGGCGCTCAAAACAGTGTGGGGCGTTGGCTATAAATTTGAAACCAAGGAATAATACACGCCTCTTTCCCGTTTGCGTATGGAGCACTATTTTTGCAACAATTCGTTTGAAAGGCAACCCTTTCAAACGTTTCCTTTTGCCTTGCCGCATACGACGGGGCGTGGAAAGCGAGGCTGACTCAATTTGAAAGAACGATTCAAAAAGCGGTTCAAAAAAAAGCATCTGAATCTGTTTGCGAAATATTTCCTGGTCATCACAATGGTGATTTTTATCTGCTTTGCCGTGCTTGGCTGCTCCCTGCTGCTTTTTGTTTCCAACTACTGGCGCAGCGAAAAACCAGCCTGCTCAAGGAGAATGCACTACAGGTGGCCTCCACAACGGCCGACCTCCTCGGCGCGGGGCAGCTCGACAGGGACGGGAAGGGAACGGTCGCCATCCTATGCAATACGCTCACGCTCGTCTCCTCCGCCATTGAGGCGGATGTGTTCATCTGCAACCTCGACGGCTCGGTGATTCTGTGCAAGGATCTCTTTACGCCCGAGATGCAGGAAGTGAACGCAAGCTCCTGCCAAATCCACGATGGGATGCATTTCCCCAAAGAGGTCGTGCAAAAAACGATTCAAAAGGAATATATTCGTGCGGGCACCCTAGAGGGCGTATATAGTGACTCCCATTTCATCATTGGAGAGCCGGTCATCGTAAATGGAGAGCCGGTTGCCCTGGTATTCGCCACCAAGCCCACTTCCTCAGGCTTGGGCCATATCTTTGGAATATCTTTAAAATGTTCCTCTTTTCGGCGCTAATGGCGCTTCTGCTCGCATTTGTGGCAGTTTATGTGCTCACCTATAACCTCATCCGCCTCTGCGTGAGATGAGCGCGGCCACCAAGCGCTATGCGCGCGGAGATTTCTCCTACCGGGTCGATTCGCAGGGGAGCGGCGAGGAGCTCGCGGAGCTTGCCGGCGCCTTGAACTCTATGGCAAAAGCGCTCGCGGTGCTCGAATCCTCGCGCCGGAGCTTCGTTGCAAACGTATCGCATGAATTGAAAACACCGATGACCACGATCGGCGGCTTTATCGACGGCATGCTCGACGGCACCATCCCGCCCGAGCAGCAAAAGCACTATTTAGAGATTGTTTCCGCCGAGGTAAAAAGGCTTTCGCGCTTGGTGATGACAATGCTCAACATGTCTAAGATTGAGGCGGGCGAGCTAAAGCTCCAACCAAGCAAATTTGACATTTCCGCACAGTTGTTTCAGGTATTCCTGCTCTTTGAGCAGAGCATTGAGCGCAAAAAGATCGAAATTGCCGGCCTGGAGGATATGCAAAGCGTTGCCGTTGAGGCTGATCCTGATATGATCCATCAGGTATTGTATAATTTGATCGACAATCGCGGTAAAATTTACACAAGAAGGCGG
>ENA-OQDW01000081-OQDW01000081.1-human-gut-metagenome-genome-assembly--contig:-NODE-81-length-36050-cov-3.675751_pt1 | contig 36050 bp, 39 predicted proteins | sample MGYA00242784_ERZ504613 | MGnify/ENA primary metagenome ERZ504613 (study PRJEB26092, sample SAMD00036330) | human gut metagenome | host: Homo sapiens | study: EMG produced TPA metagenomics assembly of...
TGGATCGAACTGACAGAAGAGATTATCCAGAGGATGCAATCAGAGAATCTTTACTGAACAGCATTGTTCACCGTGATTACTCTTTCAGCGGAAGCAATCTGGTCAATGTCTATGAGGATAGAATCGAATTTGTCTCTCTTGGAGGTCTTGTATCCGGTCTGGAACTGGAATCCATTTCCTGGGTGTTTCATAATCGAGAAATCCGAACCTTGCGGCTGTCTTCTCCAGGATGAGATTGATTGAAAGTTATGGCACAGAAATCGAAAAAATTGAATGTGCATATAAGAATTGACCATCCCCGCCAGAGTTTGAAACGGCAAAAGGTGTTTTCCGCGTAACACTTCCCAACAGGAATGAGCAGCCGGAAACGAATGTCCGGATATCTAATAAAGCGGACAAAGATATTTCACTGAATGAACAGAAATTACTCATTCTTCAATATACACTGGAAAACGGCAGTGTTACAAGAAAAGAAGTTGAAGATTTGATTGGTGCAGAAACAACAAAGGCTTTCCGGTTGCTTAAGGAACTTTGCAAAGCTGGCAAACTTGAGCAAAAAGGAAGCGGCAGGTTGAGCACCTACATTTCCAAATAAAATCATTGTACAAAGGAATATCTCGGCAATGAAATCAACTTTATGAGCTAGGTAAAAAATAAACTGTCTGAATCCCATGCTATGCACAGAACTCAGGCCGTTTAGCTTTTGTTCATCTTCCCATCTCATTTCCAACTCGTCCAAAAGCGAATGCCTTTTAGATTTTCTTCGCAATCGTAGACAGCTCCGAAAAAGAGCCTCATGACGGTGAAGAAAAATCCAGAGCTGTGTTTCTTTCCACTTAGCCTTCGTTAGTTTCTTTCTGTCCCGAACACACCTTTTACCTGAATTCTGAAATCCAGCTTGTTGTTGGTCAATCCCTGCATGAGCTACACATTCTTATATCTGGGCAGGAAGATTGGACTGATAGACTGAATATCTTGCTCATTAATACAATGAGCCGTCATGAACTTTTTCGTCATATGGGGCTTTATATCTGACAGTACCTGTGACATAGAATCCTTTTTTTCTTCTATCACTCATCTATATTTTCCTATCATTGGTCAGTCAGTGACTTGCTCCCACTGGGCCCAAAAGCATTTTGCTGGAGCTGTCATATTCTTTTCCAGTGAGTTCAGACCGAACAATATCATCATTCAACATTTTAATAAATGCCGCTGCCTCTTTTTGTGAAGAAATCACAATATGATCTTCTTCAAACTTGAACATAGTTTTGTAGCGAGAATGCTTTTTCAGATTCTCTAACAAATCGTTCTTTTTCATCTGCAAAACAGGCGAATTTTTTGCCTTTAATAACTTCTTTGCATTTGTCAACTTACTTTTATTTTCAAACGCAACAAACTTTTCAAGGCTATCTACAATATCCAGATCGCGAATAATCTCAATCGTCTTCTGTGCCCCCGCTCGTATGTATTGCTCAAATCCAAAAAATCTCTGCATAAGATCCATTTTTGCCGTAACAACACTTGAAGAAAAGATAATTACATCTGCTCGTGAATCTATCTGCACAATATCGCTATCAATTTCATCGTATGTATCACCAACAAATAGGGCTATAACATTTTTACTTCGATCAATTCTTGATACAGAGTATATATGTTGATAAACCCAAAAGTACTTGTCATTCAAATTGATTCTAAAAAGAAATCCAGACAGTTTATTTCTATCGCTTTCCGAGTAGTACTCCGTACGCTTTTCAGCATCATCAAGAAAAATAAAGGGTCTATAGTTCTCTATCAGACTAATCTCATAAAATTCTTTCTTATTGTCTGCAATATTTTCTGATGTATCAAATTCGGCATCATCTGCAAGATAGGTACAATTGATAAAACCTGCCACCTTATCTTTTGTGCTAGAAAGCAACTTATCTGTTGCTCTGATTTTTTTGGTTTGGTATCCACTTTCATCGCGTAGGCAGGCATATATTTCAATACCGCAAACTGAACCAGAAAACATTATCGACTTAATCGATGCCTGAATTTCTTCCTTGGTCATTTGTTCATCTCCTTCATGTAGAGGACTGTATCATTAATCACTTTATATTCTACTGTACTAGGATTTTTTAAAAACCTGCCTTTAACTACAGCCAAACAAATTTCATTATTAAAGTCAGGATTGCTCTTAAAAGTAATCTCATAGACTCGGTATCCTAAAATTGCCAATACAGGATTCGCATAGTACAAATGTGTTTTGCTTAGCAGCGCACACATCATAACCACAATGATAAGGAATGTTACCGCTCCTTGAATCGTTCCTACATCATCAATCAAAAGCGGGATAATCATTGTCATAAAGAAATTCAAACTTGCGTCCTCTTTTTCTACGAAGGAAGAAAGCTGATACCCTTGTTTCTTATCAGTCCATCTAAAGGCTGTAAAAGAAATAAAAGATATGATTGCTGCTAAAATCCATGTAGCACATAACAAAAACACAACAATCAGCACATTATTAAGGCGAACAAATTCTCCCCAATATGACTGATTTTCAGCAAGTTCGCTGACGGGGGTAAATTTGAAATTGCGTACAATAGTCAAAAAAGCCAATGGACTCAATGATTGCAGCATTAACTTATGTTTCAAGCTTAAATTCATTGGCACACCTCCATAAAGCTTACAGTTCAACAAATATCCTTTTGAATACCAGTGAAGTAAATATATCCTCTACTTGTTTAGCCAATTCTTTCGAATGAATCCGTGCCCCCAGCTCGATATTTCCTTCCTGTCCATGATATGAAAGGTTTGCAGATGTAATCAGCGTATCCGTTTGATCAACAGAAATTACCTTTGCATGAAGAGCAGACATTTTATCTTCCTGTTTTGGATAGTTATAAATTCGCAGAAATTTTCCCTTATAGCAGCATAAACGGTCAAAGGCCTTCTGACTCTCAATGTCATTCACAAAAAATTTCACGAGAACGCCTTCTTGGCTCTTTTGAATTACACAATCGACTAACTCGGCAAAATAATCCGAGAGGGAGTACCCAGTAATTAGAATGCTCTTCCTAGCTCCCATAAGCATTTCTCTTACGGTAACCTTTGTCGGTTTTGTTTTCAACGCAAAAGAAGGTGGCGCTGTAACAACTAATTCAGCGCTATCATCGTTACTTTGGGCAGTCGCTGAAACCATAGCAAGAATTTCATGAGCTTCTTTTTCAGAAAGAGATGGATATCTCTTTTGAATGGCTCTAATAGACTCATTTCCACCAGATATAGCATCTGTGAGAATTTTGTTTAACAAAATATCTAAGCTTATACTTCCAGTTGACATAGTTCTTCCACCAAAGTTTTAAAATAAGACTGATTTTCTCTTCCGTCAATAGGCACAATTAGTCCGCGATCCAACATGCGATTTCCATTCTCGCAAGCTGTTTCTGAGATCATACAGCAGGAATGGCACGCCGCGCCATTTGAATTATTACCAGCAGGCACATTGTTAAGGCATTCCGGATCATTTGTGCAAACCAGTGCTTCCTGGAAAGCGTCTTTCATCAAAACAATAAGCTGATCAATATTTCCTAATTCTACAAGTCCACCAAGTGAGCCTTCTTTATCGGCACTTCCGGTATAGAGCAACACGCCAGACATATCATCCCCAAAATAAATACGCTCACGAATAGCGGATGAAGAGTACCCCGAGGACATTGACATCTGCTTAATCAACAAATGTGCGAATGTATGCATCAGGACATACCTTGCATCTCGTAATGTGGTAACAGTCCATTCTTTAGATTCACAGAATTCCTTATAACACTGCGCATATTTCTGAGAAAGTGCTCCCAGTTCTGGATCTCTCAACCACGCATCAATACTATCCCTATTAAACTCAATAAAGACACCTTCACCGTGCACTTCTGCAGCAGGAAGCCATTTTTCAGTCTTACCCTTATTTAGATAAACGATATTTGTCTGCTCATCGGCATCCGGATCCGGAGCATCTACACGGGTGAAGCCAAGCAGCACTCTTACCTCTCTTAATCGTGTAATGCGAATGACTCTCTTAAAATACGGGAGAAGATAATCCGGAAGCGGATCCTCCTCAGCCTTAAAATGCTTTTTGTTGGAAGCGTACACAGGATCTGCGTGATGCGTAATGGCGCTGTATTCCATCTGCTTAATCTCTGTGAACTCTTTGATGTTCTGTCTTCTGCGCAATAAAGCTGCACCAAACTCTTCTCTTGTAAATGCAGAGAAATATTTTTGATACACTTTGTCTAATCCCATCTCCCCAAAATCTTCTTCATAGCTGTCAATTAAGCGCAAATGCTCATCAATCAAGTTATAAAGCGGATTGATCCAAGGTGGAATGGATATGGCACTTCTCATTACTGGAAAATATACATTCGACGCGCCACGCTGAGAAGGAATCATTTCCTTATCGCATTTTTCATTTTTATGATTTGGCCGGAACGGGTGATGTCCGGAACATTTCATACCTCCAAAATTCTCATGCTGTGTTGCACCGCTCATACTCCGTCGTGCCCCGCAGGAACATTCAACCCACATATCTGCAAGCGTTGATGTATTGCCAGTTGAATACATCCTCATCATACCTTTGCAGGTTGTATTGCCACCGTGAACCCACCAGCTCCAAGGGAAATCATCCATATGGCCGTTCTCACAAATAGTAATAAAACGAGAAGGATAAGCCTGTCTATGACATTCCGGACAAGTTACACCAAACTTCAGATATCGATCTAGGTCAAAATTCTCTCTTAAATCAAATATTCTCCCACATTTCACATTGGAACAAACATGCATATAAGGGAATGAGACCACAGGAATATCTCCGCTATAAGAAGTCCGTGGCATATAAAAGCAGTCAACGCCCAGATATGAGCCAATCTGCCATCTATAATTTTCTTTCCTTTTTCCTTCCAATAGTTCAAGTCCAGAACCGTGACGGAATCTTTCACGGCATCCACAATAGAACCTGGACCAAATGTAGTTATCAACTGATTAGGACGAATCTCACCTAATTTATTATTGTCAAACATAGGCTTTTAGTCCTCCGTGTAATAGAACATATTTGCTGCTCTCTCAACATCACGCATAGAACGAAGAGTCGGCTTTTCAAGATCAGTACAAACTTCGCCATAAGTGTTCATTAGGCGATTATACGTTTTAGTTGTATAGACATAGTATCTAAGTTCTTTGGATTGAGTTGCTAACAATTTCCAATTGCTTATAAAATCATCAATCTCATGTTCGGCATCGGCCTTAGCAGAAGGCTTGATGATGTTCAATCGATTCATGATAAGAGCCTTCACTTCATTAAGCTGCTCATCGGTTAGCTTATCAATAGCTGCTGCTCCATCATTACTTGCAAATTCCGGATAATGCAAACGAATTGCAGAAATAACCAGCGCATGCAGCACGCGATCTCTTGCACGCGCAGAAAACGGTGTCGCTGTTGTACCTTCAACAAAACGATATAGCTGAGCATGATAACCGGTAAAATTCTCATAATGAGACAAGTCGCGGGGACGATAAGGGTTATATAGAGTAACTACTAGGCCTGGATAAGAACGCCCGATACGGCTAGTTGCCTGAATGTATTCGGAGTTCTGTTTTGGCTGACCAGTTACCACCATAAGCCCAAGCCGATCCACATCCATACCAACAGCAATCATATTAGTTGCAATTGCCGTATCTAAGCAATTTCTATCTGTATATGGAGTTTCCAACTGACTTAGTTTCTTCGGAATGTCATAAGAAGACATGCGGGAAGTAATTTCAACCTTATGATTAAGGAAACGCTGCTACTCATTCCATATTTCTTCTTAATGCGCTGAATTCTGTCAGGAATATCATCCTGTAGTAATCGAACGGCACCGCCGAGTTCTCGAATACTGTTATAATACCCAACGAGGTATAGTAAGGGTCAATAACATCCTTGTACTCATCATCCAGCGAAAGATTATAAGCACTTTGAAGGATAATCGAATATACACGCAGCAAAGCTGTCTTTACAGACTGTCCAGGCGCGCAGACACCAACGTATCTTCTAAACGGATCTTGTTCAACCGGCACCTCACGAATATAGAAACTGTCACCGATTTCAAACCCATTTGGTGGAAATTGCGCAGTTACTTTTCTGCCATATAAGCATTTTGTCTGCTCAGCAGCATTTTTGATAGTTGCCGTAGAAACAACATACTTTGGCTTTATTTTCTTTTCTCCTATCGTATAGGAACACAGATCTTCAATAACTGTTTCATATGCACCGTATACGGTTCCCAGAGGTCCTGTGATAAGATGCAGCTCATCTTGGATAATCAGCTCCGGCGGAAGGAATGGTTTAATCGATCTAAGTGTAGATGTGGGTAACTCTTCTGTACGATTATGCCGAGCATGGTCTGCTCCAATAGCAACATAGCCATCGCGACTGCAAATTCTATCAACGCGACCAAACAGAGCATTTGTATTCACATCCCACGGAAGGCGGGCAAACTTATCAACTGTTGACAGAATAATGGTCGGGCATTTAGCATAAATTTCTTCATCTACCAGATAAACCGGGATTTTTATCTTATTGCTGGGCTTGTACCTATAGAACATGCATTTATCATCCGAACAATAGATGCTAACCGATTTTGTAGGAATATCTATATAGAAATTTTCCTCTGTAAGCGGTTTCCCACAGAATGGACATGTAAGCAGCTGTTTGTAGATAGAGTTTTTCTTGCTTCTTGCTATTCTTGTTTTAGCTGGATCCTCCGGAGCTTCTTCCAATTCTTTAAAGGTGTTCGGAGTCACAGTACCACCAACCCAGAAACCAATACTGATAGGTTCTTTTCCGTATTTCGGATATTCTTTTTGTCGGATGAGTTCCGCAGCTAGAATCATCTTGGTGATACGATCTCTCTGTTGCGTAGTAAGTAGGCGCAAAGTATAACGCAAGATTGCAGTTACACCGCCGTCACGATTGTATTCATCGTTCTCTTCAGCACGCAACCTTCTATTCGCAATAACAAATGCCATAAGCCCCAGATATGCCTCGGTTTTACCTCCACCAGTCGGAAAGTATAGAAGATCCACGACTTCACGGTTATCATGCTCTGGATCTACAATACCTTTCAGATTCATGAGAATAAAAGCAATCTGGAAAGGTCTCCAGCCAAAATTATTGGAAGGATCACGAGGATCCACAAAATCCCTAAAGGCACATTCGATACCGGCGCCATGCTTCTTAGAGAAATTCATAATGTTTCTCTGAAGAATCATAGAACGATTCATAAAGCAAAAGGCATCAAACGCAGTGTCATCCTCTACAAGTAGCTGAATGCCAGCGCGGATTCTTCCAAGAGCTTCTATACATTTATTTATTACTGTGTCGCCAATTTCTTTCTTGAACTTAGCATCATCCATTTTTGAATCATGAATCAGTTTTTTCTGAATCCAATCCTCATAGGAGTTTGCCAAGACATTCAGCCGGTTAATGATGTCGTCTTTTTTCTTTGCAACAGAAAGGGTTCTCATAGAGAAGAAGAACGGGTCAAATCCTTCCAAAGCAGCGCTAACACCTGGAAATTCGTACTCTGGAATAAATGTCGATACAATTTCAGAAGCACGTCCATTTTATTGGCTTTCCAAGTTGCTGCGCAACCACGTCCCCTTCCTAAAATAGGTCGCTGGGCAAAGTAAAATTCATCGACGGCAAGAATTTTTCTGCATATGTGCTCTGCCACGAAGATATCCATTTTGTCCTGGGAATAGGCACGCAAGTTGACTTGGAACATCATTCCAGCAATATCACTCTCAGGATTTTTGCGCTTGTTGTTAACATATGCTGTTATCAAGGTATACCCCTGCTTGAGGCCGATTTTAGAAACATATAAAATAACATTTGAATCACAAACCAAAGGATATTCTTTGTTCTTACTAAATTCTTGCAGATCAATAACAACTGTCTCTTTCTGTGGATGACGTTTATACGTGCTTACATCAACTTCTTTTCCCTCTTTGTTAGTGGTTTTATCAGAAGCTTTGGTGTAATCACCCCAAGTCACATCCACATTGAAAGATTTTGTACTACTTTCTAGGTAAAAGCTGATGCCAATGGAAGACGGTGTTTTAAATCGATTTGTAAAGACCGGCTCATTATCATCGTCTTCGCCCGCAGTATAATCTGCATCCCCTTCGAAAGAAGCATCTCCATCGATTTCCTGCTCATTCGAATCATTTTCACTGGTTTGTGGCGCAAGCATACCCACGATATATTCAAAACGCGGGTTTTGATTCAGTATTTCATTTTCACTACTCGGTCCCAACAAGTCTTTCTTTAACATTTCTATGACTTCTTGGCGAACCTCAGCAAACTTAAATCTATCTGCCATGTGGTGCCTCCTGTTAAAATTTAAGGACAATGTTAATCAGAAGCAATGGATTGATTTCCTGCAACTGATTAAATCGATCAATTTCAGCCTGCGCCTCGTCTTGAATCTCTTTTCTGCGCTTAGGCAGGTCGTGTTGCAGCTTATCCATTTTTTTCTTCGCTTCAGCCGCTTTTTTTCGGATATCCTTTTTTTCCAGCGTATCAGTAGCCTGCATTTCAGCAAGTATGTACTCCTCAACTTCTTTTTGAGCATCCGTAAGCTGAACATGAAGCTGCTCTTGTTGGACATCGACCCAGTTTTCAATCTTCTTTTTGTTATATGCGATAGTAGGAGCTACCGTTTTATCATGTTGATCCTGAACCTCTGAAATTAAACGGGCATAAATCCGGTGAAAATAAGATTGTTCTTCATCTGTCGGTTTAAAATAGCGAACATCCGAATCATTAGCCTCCTCCAATGCGGAGACAATCTCATCTTCAGTAAAATTGATATACTCACCATTTTCATCACAAAGTAGTAAAACTGGGAAGAGGAGTTTTGTATTGTCCATGAATGCTCCAAGGAACAAAACGCCATGTGAACCAAATATCTTTTCACCCCAGTTGTCGATTTTCCAGTAATGTAATTTGTGATTCACTTCTGGTTCTTCAAACTGGTTCCAATATTCAACATCACGTAGATATTTATCGATATCAGCCTTGGTCTTTTCCAACGCTTGCCCCTTCGCCTCTCTACTTTCTGTAAGCAGAATTGAGCGAAGTTCTGCTACATGAGCATTCTTCCTTGCATCTAGCTGCCTGTTCAAAGCTGCAAATGCTTTCCTTACCGCAGTGATATTCTTACAATTCTGGTAAATATCCAGAATACGCTTTTCAAAACTCACACCAGATTCAAGTGCGCCTAGCGCAACATCCGATGCACCAAACACGCCCTCAAACAGTTCAAATTTCTTAGAAAGTATATCATATACTCTGCGATCTGCTTCATTATCCGTATTCAACAGATTGATTGCTACGACATCGTGAGTTTGTCCATAGCGATGACAACGGCCAATTCTCTGCTCAATTTTCTGCGGATTCCAAGGCAGATCATAGTTGATGATTGTGTTGCAAAACTGTAGATTTAGACCTTCTGAACCAGCATCTGTAACAATCAAAATCTTGCATGACTCTTGAAATAATCGACAATTGCGTGCTTATATTCCACACTTCTGCCATAGTTTGTTTTACCAAAATTCTTGACCTGCCATGTTCGAAAGATTTCCTTCGTCATGGCATCATCAAAGTCACCATTAAAGAGAAGGATATCTTCCTCGCTATAACCAGATTTTCTTAGTTCCGCTGCTATATATTTTTGTGTTCGCTTAGACTCTGTAAAGACGACAGCCTTCTGATTCAATCCCTCAGAAATCTGGTGGGCAAATGCGGATTTCAATGCTTCCCTCAACGCAATAATCTTTGCATTCGTCTTTATAGCCCTTGCCATTTCAAGAATATGCCTTACAATCTTAAGTTCAGCTTGAATAGCCTGTTTCTTCTCTGCTGTTTCTTCATCATCGTATTCGTTGAAACCATCCTCGTCGATTTCATCTTCTACAAACCCCCAGAATAAATCGAAGCCCTCCTGGGCATAAGCAGATTTAGTGCCTTCATAGAGTTTTTCAAGACGTTTTTCTAATACTTCAAAGGTCTCTATCAAAGCAAAGCTGGAAGATGCCAGCAACTTTCGAATAACAAGAATAATCAGCCCACGATTCGCATTCGGAATAGAATACAGCGGATCACGACGCAGAAAATCATTGGTCACATCATAGAGTTCTTTTTCTTCTGTGCTTAGATGGAAATCGACCGTAATACAGGTTCTCTTGCTGAAGGCCATGTATTTTCCGACATCGCGTCGAAGGGTGCGATATAACACTGGAAGAAGTTCCTGTTTCAATTCCTCATAATCACAGCCATCCACAAATCGACGGTTGAAAACCTTTTCTGACCCGAAAATACGTGGATCGATAAAGGAAACCAGTCCATGAAGATCTGTAAGGGAATTCTGTAACGGCGTAGCAGTCAAAAGAATTTTAGGAATCCCATGTGTCAAATCATATAGATTTTTTGCCCGCTTTGTGCCATGAAAAACATTCCGCAGATTATGAGCCTCATCAATAATCAGGAAGTCCCATTTGACATGGGGAAAACGCTTAATTAGTTTCGATGAATAATCATAAGAAGCAATGACAATACTAACCTCATCTGCGTTTCCAAGGTGAGTTTGCACATTGGCAAGATCATGCTCAACCGTGTACCGATCCAGAATGACAGCTTGACGTCCAAACTTTTCTAAAAGTTCTACTTCCCATTGCTTTCTCAAAGTAGCTGGAAGAGATATCAGTACCTTTTTTGCTCCGTTATCCAGAACATAGTTAAGCACTAATCCAGCTTCGATTGTTTTGCCCAGACCAACTTCATCTGCCAGAATGATACCGCCTGTCTTTAATGCTTGAATGGCCGCACAAAAGGCATTGACCTGATGGGGATTTGGCTCAATATCCGCATTCAGTAGACATTCAAATGGAGCCTTGGCCAATTGTTGCTTCTTATACCAGCTATATTGTTCAAGTAGGAGATTGCTTTCCATCGATACCCTCCTTACTTAATTCATTGGCGATTCCTTCTGCGATGCCTTTAGCCATTAACGTAGGAACGGCATTGCCTATCTGTACAAATTGAGCCGTTCTCGGGCCTTCAAAGAAATAATCATCCGGAAACGATTGGATGCGAGCGGCCTCCCGGACAGTAATCGAACGGTGTTGCTCAATATCCGGATGAATAAAGTAATGTCCATCTTTTGAGATATGAGCCAACATGGTGTGGCAGTACGCCTCGTCTCCCTCTACAACTTTAAATCGATCCAGAAACGATTTTCGGTTTTTGTGTGTCTTCAGTTCATCCGGCAAATCATTATAGTTCAGACGTTTGTGCCATCATTCCAGAGTTCAATTGTACGCCGATAAATCTCAATGTCCCTGTCTTTATTGGGTCTTGCGCAATGATGCGTCAGAATGTCAGAATCCTTGCGGATTCCAGTGCTTCTTAAATAATCGCTGAAATCATCTGATCTGTATTCACCCGATTTCCCTCCTGGCTGCAACGCTGGCAGATCACTGAGAATATCGTTAACCGTAGCATCCGCTATTGTCTGCTCAAACTGCGGATAAGAAAGCCCGGTATTCTTCAGCCACCCGACAATGATCATTCTTCTTCGGTTTTGCAGCACACCAAAATTCTTTGAATTTTCTCATGGCATTCAATCTCATAGCCAACGGAACGCAGCGCTTCCTGGACTTTCAGCCAGGTTGCACCACTGTTTGCTGACTTGATTCCCATAACATTCTCAAAAACGAACATCTTTGGATGATATTTCTGAAGGAATTCTCGCATACAACTTATAGAGATCATTTCTAGGATCCGCTGACATCGGTGTTTCCATATGCTTGCTTTGCGCCCTTCCCACCAAAGAATATGCCTGGCAAGGCGGTCCACCAATAATGACATCTACTTGCTTGATGCCTCTTTGCGTAAGGATCCTATCTATATTTTCAAATAACCTTGGAAGAGTTTCATTTGACATCGTTTCACAAAATACGGATTGTAGCTGCTCCTCGGGAATATGTTGCAGAAATTCGTCGCGGGTGATTTTTCCGCTAATATAATCCTTGTAGATATCAAGTTTCCCTTGTGCTTTGAGATAATAGTATCCCGTTCGTGTTTCCAATGTTTGAGCAGCATATGGGTTCATCTCCACATGCGCTACAGGTGAAAAGCCCGCTTGGATGAAGCCTTCGGACAATCCACCAGCTCCTGCAAATAAATCTATAAAATTGTAAGAGCCTGTTGTGGCGTTGATACGTTCCATGATGAACCCCTATCTGTGTAATTAATTTAGTCTTCAAACACACCGTCTGTGTCAAAAATATGGTCTAACTCATCCGTACTGATTGCGGCAAGCACCTTATTGCGGATACTGCCTTTTGCAAGATCTAACCGCTTAAAGCGATTTTCTCCTGCTGCGTCTTTTCCAATACGTATCAGCTGCACTCTGCCAATTCTTGGTTCATTTGCAGCATAGTTTGCAAGTCCCTTAGCTTTGCCCAAGTTATCCTTGAAATCCGGATTGTGAGGTTCCAAAATATCAACGATGTACTTGAGAATTGGATCTTGGCGAACAATGATGAAATCCGGATAAAGCTCCTTGCATTTCCCGTCCATTTCATAAGGCATCCGCAGTGACCAAGACTGTCGGGACGGATTACGCAGCCAGCAAACATAATCCTCTCGTTTTTGCTCTTCTGCCAAAACAGCCTGTTCCCAGCCATTCAACTTAATTTTTGCTATTCCATCTGCATTGGCAAAAAGATGATCCGTGTACTTTATTCCATCTGCTTCAACCTTGGCACTGATTGTCTCCGGAAGAGTAAAGTTGTGCTTACTGATTTCATCGCCGTTAGCAACAATATCGCTATACTGCTTTTGACACTTCTCCGGTTTAGCTACAATATATTTACGATACTGGTCGTTCAATTCATGGAACTTCTTCTCAGCGTATTTATTTAATTCCGCAATACACTCGCTGTCGAATGCGAACAGAATACAATCCACCTTAAAGGCGTTCGGATTGTCGAAGTCGATATATTTACGCCCATATGCCAAGTGGAAACCACATCCACCCATTTTTGCGTCTGCTACTCTTAGCTGACGATCAAGGTCCGACTCGGATGCAGTAAACATATCTATCTGGTTATCGCTTTGTATTTTCTCACCGAAAACATCGAATATCTGAACAGACAGTTTCATCTTCATGACTTGCTTTGTAAGCTCGTCATATTTTCCAGCATCATGCAAACCGTTCACATAGTTGCGGATAAGTTCAGCAACATCGTTTTTCACATCCTCAGCCGCCGTAATACAGATATTGAACTGCGATAACAGCCCTGCCAAGCTCATCAAAGACTTCAAATAACTATTGATTTTTACCGCACGGACGATATAAGTCAGATATCCCTGTTCATTGATGAACTTTGTAATTCCTTCACGATCTATTGTTGGAAGCATCGACATCTGCGATACAGCCGGTGTTAGCACTGGCTGCTCTTTTTTCTCAGATTGGTCACCTTCACTGGTTCTCTCAATTTCTTGACCTGCATGCACATCGTTTCTAGGCACTGTTTCCAGTGGAATCGTCTGGTGTTGTCCTTCTGCGGGAAGTTCTGAATCTACTCTACCTTGGTTCACTGCCACAACTCCAGAATTTGGCATATCGCCAACTGCTGTGGAAGGTGCCACAGCAGGCTCTTCTTGGAAGCCATTCGGATAATCAAATATGCTCAACTGCCCCACCGTCAGTTTTTGCGTTTTCTTTCGCTGGTTGTGAACCGACCATGTATCATAGTTCTGCTCCTCAAGAGATTCACCATCGACAACTGTCGGAATCTCTCCACCTTCGGTTGCCTGCAATTCATCAATAACCTTTTGGACGGTATCCTGGTTGAAATACGGAAGGAATAGCCGCACATCATTAAGGAGTCATCCACGAGAACATGACACTGAAGCGGTGTACGAACCATACGTCCGAGCAGCTGCGCAATATAGGTTGCGTCTTCCGCACGCCGGAAGGACATCATAGTTTCTGCACGAGGGCAGTCCCAGCCAGTGGACAGATTTTCCTTAAATAAGACAACACGAATGCGGCGATCTTCTGCGATCTCGGATGGCTCGATATGCGGCACGGTCAATCCGTGAATCGACAATGTGCCCGTTGAACCGAAGGTATGCACGACTTCATTTTCCTTGAAGCTATCGCCCATACGTTCTTCGATTTTCGCAATTACATCGTCCAGATCGGTGTCGGATACTTTCGTACCGGAACCAGCGCAGACTTGGATAACAAACACCGGATTTACATTGGTGTAGTGCTGCTCATAAGTATACTGATACCAGTGCTTGCACTTATCCTGCCATTCGTCTGTTGCAGCCTGGAGAACAGCCATGTCGCCGTGTTTGATTGGATCCTCCGGATAAGTGATTACAATACGATCTTTCAGCAATCCAGATTGGCGAACCTGGGCCGGGGAAATAACAACCTTATGCAATGTAGAGTTTGTTGCCTGCCCAACAAGGGAATTAAAACGTTCGGCGGTCGCGCTCATTCCGATGACGACCGGAATGGGCGACAGATTCTGCTCGCTGCTTCCCTTGATAAATCGCTGCATGATGGTAGTAGCCGTTCCCGCCTGGCGTCCCTGCATACGCGGTGTGCCTCATCAATAATGAAATACAGACGGTCAGCTTTTTCTCTTGCTGTATTTTCAATGGTCTCCCAAATCGTATACTGTCGCGTATCCGAATGGCGGCTCAGATTACCGGCCTTGCCAAGTTTTTGCGTATTCAGGAAATAGATATGACCGTCCTCCAGAATCTCTCGGTCGAAAGATTCATCCGAAATCACTACGCACTGATCCATGCGGACCTTATCTGCCTTCAGCTCGATCTTCTGCTTGGACTGCTCATTCAGCTGCGGAGAATCCGAAAGCCATACAAAAATGGCCTCCGGCTGTTCAGTAAACTGCTCTGAACCGTAAAAAATATCTTCAATCAGGCAGACATGATAATCGTTTTGCCAGAACCGTTGGTGCCTGGAGTGACACCACCTGAGGGATTTTCAGCATGCGATAGTTATTCAGAGCCATCGCCACGCGGAGGCGCATTTCATTGACCGCCTGTTTTTGGAATGGGAATAATTCACAAATCATTCTTAGTTTCTCCCTCTGTTCACACGAAAGTGATCTAAGTAATCCCGGTAAAGCTGATACGCATTTTCAACATTCAGATTTTTTACCATCGATTGATAGTTCACTTCATAATCGGTTGCTAAGAATACGGTTTGGATTTCAGGATGTTCTGCAAGCTTTTCTGCGAAATCGGCAAATGTATTCTCGTTGATCAAGACTGCAAATTGATTCTCCGGCAAGATCAGCATGTCCGGCATTTGCTCTCCGGTCAATTCCGGACATTTTCCTTTTGCACCAGTTTTCAACCACAACGTAGGCAACATTTCCGAAAAACGCATACCGAGAGAAACCGCTGTCGGATCCAAGAACCCAAGTTTGAAGAATGCTGCATTTGCTTTGAAACCATCTGCCATATGCATCAGCGGTTCACTGCCAAGATAATCACCCTTGAGCGGATTGCCGTTTACATCATGCCCCTCAATAGTGCAGACCGTGCGCGGCCAAGTGACATAGTGGGCAATGCCAAGCTTTTCCCATTCCGCATCACCGGCTGATATCCTTGAGCTAATAGCGTACCTGCTTCTTCCGCAGAAACTTCATTGTTTGTCACCATGATACAGCGTCTGTGCCCGCCATCTTCAGCATTGAGCAAGTTCACTGCATGCATAGTCGTGCCTGATCCAGAGAAAAAGTCAAGTATAAGCGCATTTGTTTTCTGCGCAACAAAAAAGCGAATAGCATCATGTACTGCATATAACGATTTAGGAAAAGGAAATTGTCTGCCAAGAAGTATTTTTGTCAACAGATCCGTTCCTTGTCTCGTTGCATCATGTGACTTGATGCGCCATTGTGTTCCCGGCATAATATCACGCACTTCATTTGAAGAGATAATAGATCCATCATCAGCGTATCCATCAATTTTGTATGTTCCATCTTCTACTTTCCGTATCTCACCGCTTGTCAGAAAAGTAATGGGCACACCGTTTTTTGTCGGCCTACCAAATTTGATATATCCTTTGGATTTATATTCCAAGAACTTATCACGATTTATATTCCAATAATGTTCCCTCCCTTGTGTATCAACAGGGAAAACTGCGAAAGTTCCTTCCGGAGGAATAACAGTAGTTCTGTCTGTCCCTAGCGGCAATGGTTCACCAACGCTATGTATTTGCCTTCAGTGGTAAAAAACACAGGATAGAAATTCCCAGGACTTCTTTCACGAAAACCAGCGCTTCCGCTTCTAATCAAATACTTCCATGTTAAATGCGTTGCCCTTTCGTCATCTGGATTCATACGCCATTCATCAGATAGTGGCAGTCTTTGTATTGTTGCTTCTCCAAATACAAGAATAAAAATATATTCATCTAACCTTGTAAACTGTTGCTTGCGCGCGGAACCCTTAAAACTAATTACACTGCTGATCATCTGCATTATCGCTTCTGGAAACATTTCTTCCAACAAGCAACCAAGATGCAGATATTCCTTTTCATCAATGGTTACAATTAGTACAGAATCTTTGGGATTGAGCAGCTTTTTGGCAAGCCTCAGGCGACGCTGCATGAAGGAAAGCCACTTGCTGTGGCGATATGCATCAGCTCCGTCCACATAGTCATTGTTATATTTCCAGTCCTTAGCGCCGGTATTGTAGGGCGGGTCAATATAAATGCAATCCACCTTACCCGCATACAAATATTCCAAAAGTTGCAAGGCGTGATAGTTATCCGCTTCAATCAGCGTGTGCCAAAGATCGCTATCCGGTGCATTGCAAACCGAATCCAACGGTTTCAGATAGGGATAGATGGATTCTCCAAATTCTGCAACACGAACAATATCCTTCAGCTCAAAGGTGACTGCTTCATCTTTCTGTTCTGACTTAACGCAAACAACAGTATCTCCTTCGATTTTCAGAACCACATAGATGGATTTGTCATCCTTGCTGTCCCGGCGCATAACATTACAGCTCTTTTGATAGGCATATCATAGAGAGGCGTGCTTTCTGGCATATGTTCTTCAAAGACCAAGCCGAATTTCTTTTGCTTGGCCATTTTACTCACTTCTTCTTGGATTCTATTTCGAAGAGTCTCATCTTGGATCTGGCTAATTAAATCATTGATTGCAGCCATTGGTACGACCCCTTTCTTAGTTTTCTTTTGTCTTCACGTAGCGACACTCTTGATTCTTGCGTCAGCTGGCTTTTCCGCATCCTCTGGAATCGCCCAGTATGAACCGATTTTCGTTGCTCCGGGAATTCGTCCGGCTTTACAAAGATCACTGATCCACCTTGCCGAAAGGTTCCATTTTTCCGCTGTCTGTCTGATTGATAAATAGCCCATACACCTCTCCGATCTAATCCGAGCAAATTCTACATGTAATCACAATAATTGTACTCCAAACCTCGCGGAAAATCAAGATGTTCTGTCCTCATTGCGCTTGGGATTTCGTGCACCCCACTAATTCGCAAGCAGGGCTTTCGTGACACGAAAGCGATTTTCTGCTTGTTGGGGAAACTTCCCAATCCCCTTAGAACGCTGCCTGCGGCATCGGGCTGCTGCGTCTCCGTTCCACTCCGGTCCGCGCAAAGCAGACGTCCACCGGACGTCTTGCGCCGTTCCGGATGCTTTAACAGCAGTTCCGCCAAAGAAAAAACCGGAATGAATCATCATCCCGGCTTCAAAAACATTTACTTGTGCTTGCAACCTCCACGCTTTTTGTAGTCCTCGTCTATACGCTTTTTCCAATCTGCGCTCAGCGGAGCACTGCACCGGACAGAGCTGATTGCTTCGCTGACCACTTCATAATTCAACGCGGTTCCTTCACTGTCGCACTGATAGTTGACTGCACGATCTGCACCGATTCCGAATTGGCTTGCAGTCTCTACTGCGTCAATATTGGCACCAAGGAACAAAAACTCCCAACCGTATTTCGCTTTCTGCCGCTCGATCATCTGCTTCACTTTTTCGCTGTTGTACCGGCGGCTGGCATTTTCCATTCCGTCCGTAGTGATTACGAACATGGTATGTTCCGGCACGTCCTCCGGCCTTGCGTACTTATGAACATTTCCAATGTGATGAATCGCACCGCCGATGGCATCTAAGAGTGCTGTGCATCCGCGAACCGTGTAGTCACGGTCAGTCATCGGTCGGATATCCTTTACATTTACACGGTCGTGCAGGACTTCGCTCACATTGTCAAACAGCACCGTTGAGATCAGTGCTTCGCCCTCTGCTTTTTTCTGCTGCTCAATCATGGAATTGAATCCGCCGATGGTATCCCGTTCCAATCCGCTCATGGAACCGCTGCGGTCTAAGATAAAAACGATCTCTGTTAAATTTTTTCTCATATGCTTGTCCTCCCAAAAGATTATGGCTGCTCGGTTTCGTACCTTACAGCCATAATATAGCGATTTTCTTTTGTGAAGTGGTCGCATAGAAAACGACATTTCTTTGTCCTTATGCCCCGATCAGGCTCTGGTCAAAAGCAAACAATGCCTCGTTGATTTCATACACATTGTAGTTTCCCCGTTCGACAAAATATTCTACAATGATATCGAATTTGCTCGAATGGGAAAGGGTAAATCCTGCCTTGCCGAGCATCTCCTGCATCTGGGCAAGCGGCAACTCCAAAGCGAGAGCAAATGCCAGCACTGTTGGTTTGGATGGCTTATAGAATTTATCAGAGCGAATTTTGGAAAAGAGCTTCCGGTCAATGTTTGCCTTCTTGTAGCACTGAACATCCGTCATGCCGCTTTCGTCAATCTTCCGCAGCAGCATTTCCGAAAAGCTCTCATCAATCTGCCCCAGTGCCTCCTCCAGAGATTGACTGCTGCAAGATTTACAGATTGCTTCGGACGGCAGCGGGGCAGATGCAGCTTCAAAGCAGGATTCCTCTGACAGCGCTTCAAGCCGCCGTCTCTGTTCTACTCGACTGTCGGTATGTTCATCCACATACCAGTCATCTATGTACGCCGCGATATCAGCAAACAGTTTTCCGCTAATCTGATATGCCTTCTTATCAAAGATAACGATGTAGACCATCATCTCATTTTCCAGCAAGAATGCACTGATGGTATCGACTGCAACCTTCAGAGCCTGGTCTTTTGGATAGCCGTAGATGCCGGAGGAAATCAGCGGAAAAGCCACCGCCTGACAGCCATTTTCTTTTGCCAGGTTCAAAGATGTCCGATAACAGGATTCCAGAAGCTGTTGTTCCTGATGCTTGCCATCTCGCCAGCGCGGGCCGACTGCATGAATCACATATTTGCAGGGCAGGCGATATCCCTTTGTGATTTTTGCGCTGCCAGTCTCGCAGCCATGCAGCGTACTGCATTCTGCAAGCAGTTCCGGTCCGGCGGCACGATGAATGCAGCCGTCCACACCACCGCCGCCCAAAAGAGAAGTGTTGGCAGCATTGACGATTGCGTCAACGCGCATTTTTGTAATATCGTTTCTGATAATCTGTAACGACATGAAGCATACCTCCCATTCGTCCGATCAGAGTCCTTGTCTGATCAAATATCTATTAAAGTGTCTCATACATTGCTTTCAATTTTTTCGGCGCTACACCGTTCCTGCAAGTACACTGCCATAAAGGGCAAATATATTTGCTTCCCGTCCGTATTGTTCTATGCTATAATACTATTGTTGTCCAACCGAAACCCGGCAACGGGAGGAGGTGAACCTCATGGAATTTATTATTTCTTTCTTTGTCTCCTGCATGGCTGGTGTAGCCTGCCACTACATCATCAAATGGTTAGACGGCGACAAGTAAGGACAGCACTGACCTAGTGGTTTCTTGTCCACTATAAAAAATAAGAAGAAGCCTCAGTATTCGCGGTACTGGGGGCTTCATTCTTTTTGTCCTCATGGACTTATTATTTCTTTTGCCTACTGGCATTATATCATACACAATTTTTCTTTGCAATATACTCAATATATTTTTTAAGGTGTTTTGTGCGCTACGTGTGTTCTACACTTCAAAATCGACCCCTTTTTAGAAAATTTTAGAAATTTCAAATATAAAAAACCCCGGAAAATCAAGGCTTTCCGAGGTTTTAATAAATTTCCGTATTCGATTGGAATTATCGCTTGCTGAACTGCGGAGCGCGACGAGCTGCTTTGAGACCGTATTTCTTACGCTCTTTCATACGTGGATCACGTGTAAGGAATCCAGCAGCTTTAAGAGCTGGTCTGTAGTCTTTGTCTGCCTCAAGGAGTGCTCTGGAAAGACCATGACGGATTGCTCCAGCCTGTCCTGTGTATCCACCGCCGTGAACATTAACGATCACGTCGAATTTACCCTCTGTCTCTGTTAAAGCCAGTGGCTGACGAACGATAACCTTCAGAGTCTCAAGTCCGAAGTACTCATCGATGTCTCTTTTATTGATAGTGATTTTACCTGTTCCAGGTACCAGGTAAACTCTTGCGATTGATTTCTTTCTTCTTCCTGTTCCGTAGAATTTTGCGCTAGCCAATGTTTTCTACCTCCTATTAAAATGTTAAAACTTCAGGCTTCTGAGCCTCATGTTTGTGCTCTGGTCCTGCATATACGAAAAGTTTCTTGTTCATAGCTCTTCCAAGAGGTCCTTTCGGAAGCATTCCCTTAACTGCGAGCTCGATAACCTTCTCAGGTTTCTTTGCTAACATTTCTTTTAATGTGGTTTCTTTCATTCCACCAACATACTCGGAGTGGTTATAATAAATCTTCTGCTCAAGCTTCTTGCCTGTAACTTTGATCTTATCAGCGTTTACAACGATTACATAATCTCCTGTGTCAACGTGCGGTGTAAACTGAGGTTTGTTCTTTCCTCTTAAAACACTTGCAACACCGGATGCCAGACGTCCCAGAGTGCAACCCTCTGCGTCAACTACATACCATTTTCTTTCGATTTTATCCGGATTAGCCATATAAGTCTGCATGGTCCTACCTCCTGTTATTTATCAACGATAATGTTTCTCAAACCGCGGTACTTCCGCGAAAAAAGTAAATGGAAACGCGGGTGCAAAATAAATCGCGGAAATGTCCGAAACCGCTGATAAAATGCCGTCGCCGGGGCTATTGGCTCAAGCATCTTCGCACTACGTCACATTGAGTTATTATATTATAAGGCACCTTGCCTGTCAACTGTTTTTTCTTGTAATTTTCAACAAAATTCCTGTTTTCAGAAAAACTCGATTCCCATCAGCGTCAACCCCTGAGCCGGAGCTGTGGGGCCTGCTGCCCCGCGGTCACAGGCTTTCAGGATCTTATCCATGCGTTCCGGCGGATACTGACCGTTTCCGATCTCGATCAGGGTTCCGGAAATGATACGCACCATATTGTAAAGGAAACCTGTTCCTGAAATGCGGATGGTCACCATGTCACCATCTCTCCACACGTCCATGGAGGTCACGGTACGGATGGTGGTCTTCACCTGTGCGCCGGATCCGCAGAAGCTGGCAAAATCATGGCGTCCGATCAGATAAGATGTTGCTTCCTTCATCTTATCCACATCCAGTTTATAATGGTAAAAATAAGAGTATAAACGCTCCGTTGGCACCGGAAACCGCCGGTTCAGGATACGATATTCATATGTTTTTTCACTGTCACAGTAACGGGGATGAAAATCCGGCTCCACCTCCTCAGAAAGCTGGATACGGATATCCTCCGGAAGTCTCTGGTTCAGTGCATAGGAAAATTTTTCCCCGGGGATCCTGGATTCGGTATCAAACACCGCCACATTTCCAAGAGCGTGCACTCCTGCATCTGTACGGCTGGCACCGATGGTCTCGATCTTTTCCCCAAGCAGCTCACTTAAGGTATCGTTTAAAACGCCCTGAATGGTGATTCCATTTGGCTGTGTCTGCCAGCCTGAGTACTTGGTTCCATCATAAGCTACAACAAGTCCTACTCGTTTCATAAAATATATTCCCTCCTGATACAGACATCCCTGCAGTACTTTCTATCCCAAAACAGACATACCGTCCTGCAAAATGCCTGCCTGATCCGGTTACAGTTCCGCTGTGCAAAATACAGCGCTTCGGACCGTTCCATGTCTGAGTACCGGCAGGATTTGGCTACAGTCCCGCCACACGGAATGCCACGCCCACCGCAAGATATGCCACAAGGATCCCATAGGCCGCATAATCTCTTTTTTCATAATGCAGCGGCTTCATCTGGGTTCTGTGCTCTCCACCATGGTAACACCTTGCTTCCATGGCCATTGCCAGATCATTGGCACGGCGGAACGCCGAAATAAACAGCGGCACAAGAAGGGGTACCATATTTTTCGCCTTCTGGATCAGGTTTCCGTTTTCGAAATCTGCACCTCTGGCGATCTGTGCCTTCATGATCTTATCCGTCTCCTCCAGAAGGATCGGGATAAAGCGAAGGGCAATGGACATCATCATGGCGATCTCATGTACCGGCACCCGGATCTTGTTCAGCGGACGAAGCAGTCTCTCCAGACCATCTGTCAGCTGATTCGGCGTGGTAGTCAATGTCATGATGGAAGATCCGATCACAAGGTAAACAAGACGGATCGCCATTCTTCCTGCAAGAACAAGGCCTTCCCTTGTGACCTTGATGATCCCGAAACGCCACAGCACTTCGCCAGGCGTCAGGATGATATTGAACGCAACCGTGATCAGAAGGATCATAACGATGGCCTTCAGACCCTTGAACATGAATTTCACCGGAACCTTGGATATTGCGATCATGGCTACCAGAAATGCTGTTGCCACCGCATATCCGAGAAATGTATGGAACAGGAACACAGAGATCAGAAATCCCAGAGTTCCCAGAAATTTGGTCCGTGGGTCCAGTCTGTGAAGAACGGATTTGGCCGGATAATACTGGCCAATGGTAATATCTCTGATCATTTTTCCGCCCCTCCTTTGTTCAGTAATGGAGAGTTCGCCTGCACAAGTGCGGCAAGGATACTGTCTCTGGCTTCCTCCACCGTTGTGGCATCTGCATCCACATGCAGCCCATGTTCCTTCAGCGCATGCATGATATAAGTGATCTGCGGTGCGGCAAGTCCCATGGTTTCCAGTTCCTTATAATGGGAAAAAACCTTCTTCGGCTCATCATCAAATACAGCTTCTCCGTGATTCATAACAATGAGGCGCTCCACGTATTTCGCAATATCCTCCATGCTGTGGGAAACCAGAACAATGGTTATCCCTCGCACCTTATGAAGCTCTGCGATCTGATCCAGGATATCATCCCTGCCCTTCGGGTCAAGCCCTGCTGTGGGCTCGTCCAGGATCAGGATCTTCGGGTTCATGGCAAGAACCCCTGCAATAGCTACCCTTTTTTTCTGGCCTCCGGAAAGCTCAAAGGGTGATTTCTTGAAATTGGACTCTTTTACTCCAACCTGAGTCAGCGCCTGCTTCGCTTCTTTCTCTGCTTCTTCCCTGGAAAGTCCCTGATTCATAGGTCCGAAGCATACATCCGAAATCACATCATTTTCAAACAGCTGATGCTCCGGGTACTGGAACACCAGACCAACCTCGCTGCGGAGCTGTTTCCGGTCATATTTCTCAGCCCACACATCTTCTCCGTTATACAGAACCTGGCCAGATGTTGGCTGTACCAGCGCATTCAGATGCTGGATCAGCGTGGATTTTCCGCTTCCTGTGTGTCCGATGATCCCGATAAACTGGCCGTCCGGGATCACAAGGCTGACATCCTTCAGCGCATGGCTCTCATAGGCTGTCCCGGGGCTGTAGGTATAGGTTACATTTTTTAATTCGATTGACATAATGCGCTCACCAGCTCCTCTGTAGTCAGTATTCCATCCGGAACATCCACGCCGGATTTCTTCAGTTCATATGCAAGAAGTGTTACCTGTGGTACATCCAGTCCATACGCCTTAAGAGTATCCACCTGTGAAAAGATCTCTTTGGGATTTCCCTGCATCACAACATTTCCGCTGTCCATGACATAAACACGGTCAGCATGGATCACTTCCTCCATGTAATGGGTGATCAGAATGACTGTTACCTTTTCCTTACGGTTCAGCTCCCGCACTGCCTCCAGGACTTCCTTTCTTCCGTTAGGATCCAGCATGGCGGTAGGCTCATCCAGAATGATGCACCGCGGGCGCATAGCCATCACGCCTGCAATAGCCACTCTCTGCTTCTGCCCTCCGGAAAGCTTGTTTGGGGACTGATAACGATAGGCTGTCATACCGACTTTTTCCAGGCTGTCATTCACCCGTTTCCAGATATCATCTGTAGGAACTCCCATATTTTCCGGACCAAAGCCTACATCCTCTTCCACAACGGTTCCTATGATCTGGTTATCCGGATTCTGAAATACCATTCCTGCCTTCTGGCGTACCTTCCAGAGTTTGGTCTCTCTGGCGGTATCGATCCCGTCCACCAGCATCGTTCCCTCTGTTGGGATCAGAAGCGCATTCATATGCTTCGCCAGTGTGGATTTTCCGGATCCGTTATGTCCCAGAACTGCCACAAATTCTCCTGCTTTAATGTCCAGGTCCACATCATTGACTGCACGCTGCATGTCTACCACATTGCCGTCATCATCGTATCTCTGATAGTCAAATCCCAGCTTAAGCGCCTTGATAATTCCCATCTTTTCTGCTCTCCTTAATCCTCTGTAGCTGCCGGTTCACCAAGACCGGTCAACTCATCGATCAGTGCCCATATCTCGTCTCTTCCCTGCTTCGTCTCCGCAGAAAACGGAAGGATCTTTCCCTCTTTCGGAAGGCCCAGTCCGATGCGGATCTCCTTCAGGCTTTTTGCCACCTGGCTGCGTTTCAGCTTGTCAAGCTTGGTCGCGATGATCACCGGCTCATATCCGTTGTGACAGATCCAGTCATACATCTGCTTGTCATTGGCGGAAGGCTTGTGGCGGATATCCACCAGGAGAAAAACCGCACAGAGCTCTTTGGAATTATGAAGATAGCCCTCGATCATTTTTCCCCATTTTTCCTTCTCTGCTGCAGAAACCTTGGCGTAGCGTAGCCCGGCAGGTCTACGAGATACATTGCTCATTAATGTTATAAAAATTGATCGTCTGTGTTTTTCCCGGCTGTGCGCTGGTTCTTGCCAGGGCCTTGCGTTCATCAGACCATTGATCAGGGAGGATTTCCCTACATTTGATTTTCCCGCAAAAGCTACCTCCGGCCTTCCTGTGTCCGGGATCTTGCTTGTGATGCCGCAGACGATATCCAGCGATACGTTTTTGATTACCATTCGTTATTCCTCCCTTTTCTTTTAAAAGCCCTGTCCTGAAGGTCAGGGCAGGGTTTTTCTGTTTTTTGTTTATGCAAGAGCTTCACCGAGAACTTCTTTCATACTATCCACAAACCGGATATTCAGTCCCTGGATGATCTCTCTGTCCATCTCCTCGATATCCGGACGATTTTTCTCCGGAACAAGGACTTCTTTGATCCTGGCATATTTAGCTGCAAGCAGCTTCTCTTTCAGTCCGCCGATCGGAAGCACACGGCCTCTTAAGGTGATCTCACCGGTCATGGCAAGATCCGCACGTACCGGTTTTTCGATAATTGCAGACAGCATGGCAGTTGCCATTGTAATACCGGCAGACGGGCCATCCTTCGGAACGGCACCCTCCGGGATATGTACATGCATATCATGCTTCTGGAAAATTCCGGATCGATCTCATATTGGTCAGAAACCGAACGGATATAACTGATACCTGCCTGTGCAGATTCCTTCATCACATCTCCAAGCTGTCCAGTAAGAAGCAGCTCGCCTTTTCCGGGCATGATATTGACTTCGATCTGCAGGGTATCCCCGCCTACCTGTGTCCATGCAAGACCGCGGGCGATCCCGATCTCATCCTTCTCATTGGCCATCAGATAGTTATATCGTTCTTTGCCAAGGAATCTAGAAATATTTCTGGATGTGACAACTACCTTATCCTTACCCTCTTCCATGATAGCACGTGCAGTTTTTCTGCAGATACGTCCGATGCTTCTCTCCAGAGAACGGACTCCTGCTTCCTTGGTATAGTTGTTGATCAGCTTGCCAAGAGCTGCCGGCTGGATCACCAGCTTGCCTTCCGGAATACCGTTGATCTCCATCTGCTTCGGGATCAGATGTTCCCTTGCGATATGTTCCTTCTCATTTTCCGTATATCCCGGGATTTCCATCAGCTCCATACGGTCAAGAAGAGGTCTCGGGATTCCCTGAACATCATTTGCAGTGGCAATAAACAGTACCTCGGAAAGATCCTGGGGAATCTCCACATAGTGATCATTGAACTTACTGTTCTGCTCCGGATCCAGAACCTCCAGAAGTGCTGCGGAGGTATCTCCTTTATAATCGCTGCTGGTCTTGTCGATCTCATCAAGAAGCATCAGCGGGTTGCTGACTCCGGCTTCCTTCAGTGCGACTGTGATCCTTCCTGGCATGGCACCGACGTAAGTCTTTCTGTGGCCACGGATCTCTGCCTCATCACGGACACCTCCAAGACAGATGCGGACGTATTTCTTGTTCATGGCCTCTGCCACAGAACGTGCAATGGAAGTTTTTCCGGTTCCCGGAGGTCCCACCAGACAGAGGATCGGACTCTTTCCCTTGTGGGTCAGCTTACGTACAGCAAGGAATTCCATGATACGCTCTTTGACCTCTTTCAGTCCGTAATGACCCTCTTCCAAAACCTTCCATGCGTTCTCAAGATCCTCGGAATCCTCGGATTTCTTATTCCACGGAAGTGCAAGAACGGTTTCCAGATAGCCTCTCTGCACCGTTGCCTCTGCAGCACTGGCTGCCATTCCTTTAAAACGGCTGATCTCCTTGGAAATCTTCTCTTTTACTTCATCAGATGCATCCAGCTCCTTCAGCTGTTTTTTAAATTCATCGATATCATCAGCAGTATTCTCCTCGCCCAGCTCCTCACGGATGGTTTTCAGCTGTTCCCGGAGGATATACTCTCTCTGATTCTTGTCGATATGGGATTTCACCTTGCGCTGAAGATCTTTAGTGATATGGATCACCTCGATCTCGCTGCCAAGAAGCGCTCCAAGGATCTCATAACGGTCATTCAAAGACACTGCTTCCAGAAGCTTCTGCTTGTTCTGATACGCCATCGGAAGATTTACTGCGATCTGGTCGATAGTTTCCTGCACATCTTCGATGTTCATGATCTGGGTTACCAGATCCTTGCTTACTTTTCCGCTTTCTCTGCAGTATCTCTGAAAAAGCTCCCGGATGCTGCGAAGCATGGCGTCCTTTACCGGTTCCGGGTAATCCTCTTCCTGTGCCGTAACGATCTCACATTCCGCCTTCAGATATGGTTCCTCCTGCTCCAGGCCCAGAACCTCTGCCCTGTCCAGTCCCTCTACCAGAACCCGGTAAAGATCCTGCGGAAGCTTCACCACCTGCTTGATATAAGCGACGGTTCCTACCTGATACAGATCCGTAAGTTCCGGTATTTCCACCTCAGGATCCTTCTGTGTCAGCAGAAAGATCTTCTGGTCATGGAGCATGGCTGCTTCCACGGCACGGATAGATTTCTCCCTGCTCACATCAAAGTGTACGATCATATCCGGAAGGACTGTAGTCCCACGGAGAGCGATCATTGGCAATATATTGACTGATTTGTCATTTATGTCATTCCCTTCATCAAGCTGTTTCCGGCTTGCCTTTCTTTCTCGAACGGGATGTTTTGCGTCCTGCTTTTTTTGCAGGAGCTTGGCCTCCCCGTGGATGATCTCCGGCTCTCCGGTTCCCTCCACTGCCTCTTTTGTGACGATACACTTACGGATGGTGTCGTCCGATGGTGTCTTGTACATCAGATCCATCAGGGTATGCTCCATGATGGCACGAAGTCCTCTGGCACCTGTTTTTCTCTCAAGAGATTTCCGGGCAACTGTCTCAAGTGCTTCATCCTGGAACTCAAGCTGCACGCCATCCAGCTCAAAAAGCTTGTCGTACTGTTTTGTGAGGGAATTCTTAGGCTCCTTCAGAATACGGATCAATGCTTCTTCATCCAGAGAATCCAAGGTTACCACGACCGGAACTCGTCCGATAAACTCCGGGATCAGACCAAATTTAATAAAGTCCTCCGGCATAACCTCTTTCAGAACTTCGCCCACATTGCGGTCTTCCTTCTCGGAAACCTCCGCTCCGAAACCAATGGATTTGGTATCCTGTCTTGCCTCAATGATCTTCTCCAGTCCGTCAAAGGCACCACCGCAAATGAACAGGATATTTGTAGTATCGATCTGGATAAATTCCTGATGAGGATGCTTTCTTCCTCCCTGAGGAGGTACGCTTGCAACGGTTCCTTCCAGAATTTTCAGAAGTGCCTGCTGTACGCCCTCACCGGACACATCTCTGGTGATGGAGGTATTCTCGGATTTTCTTGTGATCTTATCGATCTCATCGATATAGATGATTCCGTACTGGGCACGCTCAATATCGTAATCGGCTGCCTGAATGATCTTCAGAAGAATGTTCTCAACATCCTCGCCAACATAGCCTGCCTCTGTGAGAGTAGTGGCATCTGCGATGGCAAAAGGAACATTCAGCAGTCTTGCCAGTGTCTGTGCAAGAAGTGTCTTACCGGAACCGGTCGGACCAAGCATCAGGATATTACTCTTCTGCAGCTCCACGTCCAGGTTTTTTGAAGCAAGAATCCTCTTGTAATGATTGTAAACAGCTACGGAAAGTGCCTTCTTGGCATCATCCTGTCCGATCACATACTCATCCAGGATACTGTGGATCTCTTCCGGTTTCAGAAGGTTGATCCCTGTTTCATAATCTGCCTCATGATCATACATACTGAATTCTTCTTCCATGATCTCGGAGCAGATCCCGATACATTCATCACAAATATATGCTCCATCCGGACCTGCGATCAGCTTGCGTACCTGATCTTCAGTCTTATGGCAAAAGGAGCATCTTACCTTTCCTTCTTTTACTTTATCTGCCATATCTTTTTGTTTCCTTTCTAAGCGTAAATGTCCGTCTCTCGCAGACATTTAAAATTCCTTTTTAAAGCAAGATAAGACTCCTGTGTCTTTACAGGAGTCTTTTCTTACGCATTATTTGTGGATCACAACACCGTCGATCAGGCCGTATGCCTTAGCTTCTTCCGCTGTCATATAGTTGTCACGGTCAGTATCTTTTTCCACAATCTCAAGAGGCTGTCCGGTATTCGCAGAAAGAATCTCGTTCAGCTTCTTTTTGGTTTTTGCGATCTGGTCAGCTACGATCTGGATCTCTGTAGCCTGCCCCTGTGCACCGCCTGATGGCTGATGGATCATGATCGTCGAATTCGGCAGTGCATATCTTTTGCCTTTGGCACCGGAGGACAGGAGGAAAGCTCCCATGCTGGCTGCCATTCCAAGGCAGATCGTAGATACATCGCACTTGATATACTGCATTGTATCATAAATTGCCATTCCGGCAGTTACAGAACCACCCGGGCTGTTGATATAAAGCTGGATATCCTTGGAAGGATCTTCTGCTTCCAGGAAGAGAAGCTGCGCAACGATCAGGTTTGCACTGACATCGTTTACCTCTTCTCCAAGGAAAATGATTCGGTCCTTAAGAAGTCTTGAATAGATATCATAACTTCTTTCTCCTCTGCTGGTCTGCTCAATGACGTAAGGTACTAAACTCATTTTGCCCTCCATTTCCGAGGTTTATTACGCCTCTACAGCTGCATCGGCAACTAATGTAACAGCTTTCTGAACAGCCATATCTTTCTTCATCTGCTCCATCTCGTTCTCACCGATGAGATCTTTTAATTTGTCTGCTTCCATCTTGTACATCTCTGCCATCTTGGAGATCTCTTCGTTAACCTCTTCCTCTGTTGGCTGGATGTTCTCTACCTCAGCGATCTTCTCAAGAACAAGTCTTGTCTGGATTCTCTTAAGAGCTGTGGCTTCATGTCTTCCATCATCTTGTCAACGCTCTGGCCTGTGAACTGGAAGTACTGCTCCATGGAAAGACCCTGGGACTGCATTCTTCTTGCGAAATCGTCAAGCATCTGACGTGTCTGTGTCTCGATCATTGCCTCCGGAATATCCATCTGTGCATTCTCGATCACTTTATCTACTGCTGCATCTTCTTTTGCACGACGTGCATCTTCTGCTTTCTTCTCTGTCAGGTTCTTCTTAACGTCTTCCTTGTACTCAGCAAGTGTATCAAACTCAGATACATCCTTAGCGAAGTCATCGTCAAGCTCCGGAAGCTCTTTTGCTTCGATCTTCTTAACGTCGCACTGGAATACAGCTTCTTTGCCAGCCAGCTCTTTTGCCTGATACTCCTCCGGGAATGTAACCTTAACTTCTACGTGATCACCTGTGTTAGCACCAACAAGCTGCTCCTCGAATCCCGGGATGAAGGTGTTGGAACCAAGTGTCAGCGGATAGTCTGTTCCTTTACCGCCCTCGAATGCCTCACCGTCTACGAAGCCCTCGAAATCGATAGTTGCTGTATCGCCGTTCTGTGCTGCACGATCCTCAACTGTGATGGTTCTGGAGTTTTTCTCCTGCTCTTTCTTAAGCTCAGCCTCAACTTCCTCGTCTGTTACCTCTGTCTCAGACTTCGGAACCTCAAGTTCTTTATAGTCACCAAGAGTTACCTCTGGTTTAGTAGCTACTTCTGCTGTAAAGATAAATGGTTTGCCAGGCTCAACCTGTGTTACATCGATCTTAGGCTGGGAAACGATCTCAAGATCACACTCAGCAAGTGCTTTGCTGTAATGCTCAGGGATCAGAGCGTTTGCAGCGTCCTCAAGGAATACTCCCTTTCCGTACATCTGCTCGATCATTTTTCTTGGAGCTTTTCCTTTACGGAATCCCGGAATAGAAATTCTGCCTTTTGCTTTCTGATATGCATTCTGCATTGCTTTGTCAAGATCCTCGCGGAAACCTCGATTGTAAGTTTCGCCATGTTTTTCTCCATTTTCTCCACCTGTAAACTCATGTTTCTTGTTCCTCCTTAATCATATCGAGTAAATACCTTATATAAAATAGTTAACACTCGCATTATATATTTACAGTCATTTCTGTAGTATAGCATAACCACTGTAAAAACGCCAGTATTTTTTTCAGTTTTCCATATGCCCCCACAGGGCATTTCTCAGCTGCCCACGTCCTCAATGTTAAAGTAATTTTCTGTCTTTCTTATGTTGTTAAGACAAAATGTAAAAATCCTTTTATAAGTTTTAGGCGTATAATGAACACCATCGTCTGTACCGTCTCCCGTATTGGATACAGTACCATATCCGGTCCGCATCAGATAACTGTAAACATCAATATAGTGTGCTGACTTCCAAGCTCACCGGCAAGACCGCTGTTAAAAGTCCGGACATCCTCACATTTACGATTCTTGGTACTTCCCTTTTCCCCTCCATTGATCGGATTCACAGACATATAATACAGACTGCAGTTTTTCATGGAAAGCTTTGTTCCCAGCTTTTTCATATAAGACACGTACTGTGAGAGTCTATCATTCAGATCCTGTTTTCCGTTAATATCTCTGAGATCATTGATACCATGATTAAACACCACTGCGATCTTTGCGTATTTTTCATTTTTACGATATTTTTCTATTTCTTTCAAAAGAGCCTGTGCGCCCGTTGACTTCAGCCAGCCCAGTTCCGTATTAGAACAGCATACAAAGCTGACATGGATGTCCACATACTCCTTTCCAAACTGTTCGTACAATACCTTCTGAAGACCATATGTCCTGGAATCTCCCACAAAGATGATCCTTTCGTAATTCTCAGGATAATGAAAGCTGTTCCTGACCAGATTCGGTTCCTGATACCGCCAGAATCTCACCGCATAGAGATGCATGGTCCCACTGACTGTGATCACCTGTCCGGCTTCATACCTTGGTGCGGTCTTCTGACCTGCCCTGGTAGACCATCCAAGGAATGTATAATTCTCTTCATTGGCCATCACCGGCAATTTCAGTTTTCCGCTTGGAGCCTGGATGATCTTGTAGATATCTCCGTCATTCCTGTGCAGGATCAGTTTGGGATTGTTCTTCTTTTTTATCACTGCATAAAACGTTACATTTCTTTTTACAAAATATTTTTTTCCCGGCTTATATCCTGCCTCCGCTCCTCCTTTTTTCAGAGACCATCCTTCTGCCTGATATCCTGCTGGGACCTGCGGCACTTTGGGAATCGTGATCATGGAACCATATTTCTGTTTCTTTTCCAATTTTTTATATATAGCAGAGGAGCTCCTCCGCCTGACCTGAAAGATACGGAATACACTTTTTTGCAAGCATTCCCGAATGTATCATCCGACCAGTCAAAGCCGGCAGCTGACACCAAATTTCCTGTGGCTGTCATCAGTATAACAAAAAGCGCCACTACCCACAGGACCTGTTTCATCTCTTTTTTCATGCTCTTACATACACCACCGATTCAGCGATCTCTTCTGCCTTTGCGCTTCCCTCCAGCTGTCCGATCAGGGAAAGACTGAAATCGATGGCTGTTCCAAGGCCTCTGCTGGTAGTTACATTTCCATCTACCACTACAGGCTCCAGAGATGTTCTGGCACTTTTAAGCTGTTCCATAACAGATGGGTACGATGTAGCATTTCTGCCTTTCAGGAATCCAAGTCTCTCGAATATACCTGGTGCCGCACAAATAGCTGCTACCTTGCCACCATTCTGATAGAAATCTGTCAGAAGCTCAGTCAGCGGTTTATATTCCTCCAGATATTTTGTTCCCGGCATTCCTCCCGGAATTACAAGCATATCCGCATCGGAAAAATCACATTCTCCAAAGGTACGGTCTGTAAGAAGATCGATCCCATGAGAGGTTCTGATCTCTTTTGTCTCTTTGATAGATACTGTCTGGATGTCGATCCCGGCTCTTCTCATCAGATCTACCACGGTCAGTCCTTCAATATCTTCAAAACCATCTGCGAAAAAAATATATACTTTACTCATGATCCTGTTCATCCTTTCTTTTATAAAATCCATAAATATTTTCTGTATTCCCCATTCCCTTCCATAATGCTTTTTCCATCTGAAAATGTCAAGAAATTTCAACAGATATGCCATTGCAAATCCTGTTTTTTTCCTGTAGACTGAACATAATATCTTTTCATTTCACAAATCCGGAGGTTTTTTATATGGAGATCGAACGTAAATTTCTGATCCGGAAGGATGACCTTCCGCAGGATCTGGCTTCTTATCCCTGCCACAGGATCGAGCAGGGGTATCTTTGCACTTCCCCTGTCGTCCGCATCCGCCGGCAGGATGATGACTATTTTCTTACTTACAAATCCAAGGGTCTCATGAGCCGTGAAGAATATAATCTTCCGCTCACCGCTGAAGCCTATGAGCATCTGAAGCCTAAAGCAGACGGTATCCTCATTACCAAGGACCGCTATGTGATCCCGGAAAAAGACGGACTTTTTATTGAACTGGATGTGTTCCACGGAGAATACGAGGGAGTTCTTCTGGCTGAGGTGGAATTTCCTACAGAGGAAGCCGCCAATGCCTACACTGCGCCGGACTGGTTCGGAGAAGATGTAACTTATTCCACCAGATATCATAACAGTACCATGAGCCAGGCTGGCAGATTAATAGCTGACCGAATCTGAAATCGCACTTGTATTTCTTATTTCAGGTGGTATAATTAGTAATGCAGGCAGATATAGTTCATCGGTAGAACATTAGCTTCCCAAGCTGAGGAGGCGGGTTCGATTCCCGTTATCTGCTTTCATTGCCAAAGAGGGCACGCAGTCAGGCGTGTCCTTTTTTATAAATTTCAAGGAGGATTTTTGTTTATGAAGATTGGATTTATCGGATGTGGAAATATGGCCTCTGCCATGATCGGCGGTATTCTCCGTCAGGGGATCTTTTCAAAGGACGAGATCATTGTTTCCAACCTTACAGACGAAGGCAGAGCGCGCAGTGAAAAAACTCTTGGTGTTGTCACCACTCTGGATAACAATGAAATCGTCCGATCTGCAAAAACTGTCGTTCTTGCAGTAAAGCCGCAGTTTTATGAGGAAGTTCTCACAGAGGTCCACGACAGTCTCACGACAGAGCACACCATCATCGGAATCGCTCCCGGCAAGACTCTTGCATGGCTAGAAGAAAAAGCCGGTCTTCCTCTGAAAGTTGTCCGTTTTATGCCTAATACTCCTGCACAAGTTGGGGCCGGAATGACTGCTGTATGTACCAATGACCGGGTTTCGGAAGACGAACTGGCAGAAATCCTTAAGATCACAGACAGCTTTGGCTCTACCGAAGTGATACCGGAGCGTCTGATGGACGCCGCAGGCGCTGTAGGCGGCTGTTCACCGGCTTATGTGTTTATGTTTATCGAAGCCATGGCAGATGCCGCTGTCAGCCAGGGAATGCCTCGTAAACAGGCTTATAAATTTGCTTCCCAGACTGTTCTCGGCAGCGCAAAAATGGTTCTGGAAACCGGCAGACACCCGGGAGACCTAAAAGACATGGTCTGCTCACCGGCAGGAACTACCATTGAAGGTGTCCGCACCCTGGAAAAGAGCGGCTTTCGCAGTGCCGTATTCGAAGCGCTTACCGCAGCTGCTGAGAAGGGTAAGAAGTTATAATTTTCGAAAACAAAAACTCCGTGAGGTCTGCATTCACCCGGACCTCACGGAGTTTTTCCATCTCATCTCTTTTATCGTCTGCCGACAGCCCTACAGCAACTCGATCAGTGCGTCAATATCTTCCATTTTTGTTCCCCAGCTTGTGGCAAAACGGATCACTGTATGATCTTCATCATATTTTTCCCAGAAATCAAACTGAACTTCTTTGCCCAGTTCTTCTTTCTTTTTATTTTCCAAAACTACAAACTGCTGGTTCGTGGGAGAATCCAGGAAAAGCTGATATCCTTTTTCCTGAAGGGCTCTTTTCAGCTTCATAGCTGTTTCAATAGCATTTTTGCTGATTCTTGTATACAGATCATCGGTAAACAGTGTGTCAAACTGGATTCCCAGAAGACGGCCTTTTGCCAGAAGGGCTCCCTGCTGCTTCACCATAGTCATAAAGTGCTTCGGAGCTTTTTTCGTAAAGACCACTGCCTCACCGCAGAGTGCTCCTACCTTGGTTCCGCCGATGTAGAACACATCTGTACATCTGGCGATATCCTCAAGTGTCACATCTGCTTCCGGACTTACCAAACCGTAGCCAAGTCTTGCTCCGTCCAAAAACAGCGGAAGCTCGTATTTATGGCATACCTCGGAAATTTCCTCCAGCTCTTTCTTCGTATAAAGTGTTCCGTACTCTGTCGGATGGGAAATATAAACCATTCCCGGAAATACCATATGGTCGTGACTTTCATCCCCATAAAAAGTTTCCACATAATCTGTGATACTTTCTGCTTTGATCTTTCCGTTTTCTGCCGGAAGTGTCAGTACCTTATGTCCTGTATACTCGATCGCTCCGGCTCATGACAGCTTACGTGTCCAGTCTGCGCCGCAAGAACACCTTCATAACGGTTCAGGACAGAACCTATGATCGTGGCATTGGTCTGAGTTCCTCCCACTAGGAAAAACACATCTGCATCCGGGCAGCCACAGGCTTTACGGATCTTCTCCTTTGCAGAATCACAGTATTTGTCTGTGCCATAGCCGGAAAGCTTCTCCATATTGGTTTCCAGAAGTTTCTGGAGGATCGCCGGATGCGCTCCCTCGCAGTAATCGTTTACAAAAAATAACATTTTATTTTCTCCTCATCTGTATTTTCATTTTATTTGACCGTCTTCCCCGGAATGATCTTACATGTAGAAAACGATTTGAATTTACAGGAAATCGCCCCCTTCAATAGGAAGCCCGTTTCTGAAAGAAATTCACAAATCCCCGGTCGAGATCCCGCAAAGACTGCTGTAATGCAATGGAATCTGCTGCTTTCAGAAAGGCAAACTCCTCTTGCTTTTTCAGTTCAGTCAGC
>ENA-OQDW01000082-OQDW01000082.1-human-gut-metagenome-genome-assembly--contig:-NODE-82-length-35972-cov-2.357456_pt1 | contig 35972 bp, 43 predicted proteins | sample MGYA00242784_ERZ504613 | MGnify/ENA primary metagenome ERZ504613 (study PRJEB26092, sample SAMD00036330) | human gut metagenome | host: Homo sapiens | study: EMG produced TPA metagenomics assembly of...
CGATGATATTTTTTACTTGCAAAGCCAAACAGCCAGTAGCCGGCAGCAAAGGTAGGAATATGAGCCTGGTAAACACGGCTGATCTGGAAAGTACTGGCAATTCTTTTGTGACTGCGCTGCATGGCATGCGCATCCTCGGAATAAAAAGGACTTCCCTGCTGATTAACCATGATTCCATCCGCCTTCAGCGCATTATAGCAGTTTCCGTAAAATTCACGGGTAAATAATCCCTCCGATGGGCCAAAGGGATCCGAGGAATCTACAATAATAAGATCATATTTATTTTCGCAGCGGCGTATATATTTCAACGCATTTTCATAATGAAGGTGCACTCTCCTGTCATCCAGCCTGCAGGCATTTCCCGGAAGATATGCGCGACAGGCTTCTACTACCATAGGATCCATCTCTACCAGATCAATATGGCTGACACGGTCATACCTGGTCAGTTCACGTACAACTCCGCCGTCTCCTGCTCCGATCACAAGAATATCTTTGGCTTCTTTGTGAATAGCCATAGGTACATGCGTGATCATTTCGTCATAAATAAATTCGTCACGCTCTGTGAGCATTACATTACCGTCCAGTGTGAGCACCCTGCCAAATTCCGGTGTCTCAAAAATATCAATTCTCTGATAGTCACTCTGCTTTGAATAAAGCTGACGGTTTACCCGGATACTATGCTTCACATCCGGTGTATGAAATTCCGAAAACCACATTTCCATTTTCTTTACCTCCCTGCCAGTACGTTTAAACGCAATATATCCGGATCTTCAGGGCCTGTCATATTGCATCCTTTTGCCTTGGCATATTCAATATAATCCAGGATTTCCGGAGTGATTCGTTCCCCCGGAGCCAAAATCGGGATTCCCGGAGGATAACACATTACAAATTCACTGCATACCTTTCCTTCCGTTTCCCTGAGAGGAAGGCTGCATTTTTCTGCATAAAAAGCTTCCTGAGGGCTTGTTACTACCTGGGGATCAATATATTCCTGATCCAGCAATCCTGATTTATCCTTCTGGAATCGCCTGCGGATCTCCGCAAGAGCACTTACCAGCCGCTCTATTTCCTGGGCACGATCTCCGATCGACAGATAAGCCAGAATATTTCCAATATCACCAAATTCGATCTGAATATCATATTCATCTCTCAGTATATCGTAAACCTCGATCCCTGCAAGTCCGATATCCAGGTATGTACACTTAATTTCGTAATGTCAAAATCAAAAACCGAATCTCCATTCACCAGCTCTTTTCCAAATGCATAATAGCCGCCAATAGCATTGATCTCTTCCCTTGCATACTCTGCCATATCTGCTACCTGATGAAAAATCTGGCGTCCTCGCTGTGCAAGATTCCGGCGCGAAATGTCAAGACTTGACATCAGAAGATAGCTGCCTGAAGTAGTCTGAGTCAGATTGATGATCTGACGGACATAACCGCATGAACACCTGGTCCTGTAAGAAGAAGCTGGACTGGGTCAGGCTTCCGCCGCTTTTATGCATGGATACAGACGCCATATCTGCACCAGCTGCCATTGCCGAAACCGGCAGACCTCCGCCAAAATAAAAATGAGTTCCATGTGCCTCATCTGCCAGACACAGCATTCCTGCTTCATGAGCCATGCGTACAATTGCGCGAAGATCACTGCAGATTCCATAATAGGTGGGATTGTTCACCAGCACAGCCACCGCATTTGGGTGCTCCTTAATTGCCTTTGCCACCTGTTCACGTCGCATTCCAAGAGAAATTCCAAGTCTCTGATCCACCTCCGGATTCACATAGACCGGGATGCTCCGCACAGAACCAGCGCATTCAGCACACTTCTGTGGACATTTCGGGGAAGAATGATCTCATCTCCCTCTTACAAGCAGTTAGCACCATAGTCTGTACTGAGCTTGTAGTTCCTCCAACCATAAGAAATGCATGCGCTGCTCCAAAGGCATCTGCTGCCAGCTCTTCCGCTTCCCGGATCACAGATACAGGATGACAGAGATTATCAAGCGGCTTCATGCTGTTTACATCCACACCTACACATTTTTGTCCCAGAAATTCAGTAAGCTCCGGATTTCCTCTTCCTCTTTTATGTCCCGGCACATCGAAAGGTACTACTCTCATACGCAGGAATTTTTCCAGAGCTTCATGAATTGGAGCATGATTCTGGTCCAGTTTAAAACGACTTCTGTTCATTGCTTCTCCATTTCCAGTTCCTTTATCCGCACAAAAAAGCAGGCCGATACAAAACCGTAAACCTGCTTAGATCATTCTTCCTGATTTTATTTTCATCGCATATAAATATGAGAATCCCCATATTTACATGAGATCAGAATCCGGATGATATATGTCAGAGTCTATATAGCAATCATACTTTTACTACTCTTATTGACCGTTTCACAAGTCTGCGCAACATGCGCATGACGGTTATCAAAGGAACCAACTTATAAAATTTGAGCTTCTAACTCAATCAATAAGGCAACCAAAGTTACCATCAGCGGCAGTGGACCCGGCTGTCCGTATGGCCTTGACCCCAAAATGGAGTGGTCCAAAATAATTGCTTTGAAAAGACTCTTTCTTGTCCTTCAAAATCTACATAAGCATAGCATATCTGAAAATTCATGTCAACTATCAAAATCGTTTAAATACTTATAGTATGGACCATTTATAATAATGTCAGAAGGATATTCTTTTCTTGAATCCCTTATATTTTCATGCTAATATATATAATTAGGTCAAAAACTACAAAATACAAAATGGAGGAAATATGAATCAAAAAAGTACATCTGCTCCCATAGCAGAAAACAAAATGGGGACCATGCCCGTAGGAAGGCTTGTACTAAACATGTCTCTGCCAATGATGATCTCCATGCTGGTGCAGGCATTGTACAATATTGTAGACAGTGTTTTCGTTGCCATGCTTTCCGAAAATGCTCTGACGGCAGTTTCCATGGCTTTTCCACTGCAGACACTTCTGATCGCAGTAGGTGCAGGTACCGGTGTGGGTATGAACGCACTGCTTTCCAAATCCCTTGGAGAAAAGAATTTTGAAAAAGCTGATCGGACAGCCAGCAATGCTGCTTTCCTGTATGGCTTAAGCTATCTGGTTTTCCTGATCCTTGGATTTACAGTAGTAAAACCATTTTATGCCAGCCAGGTACATAACGCAGACCCTGAAATCCTTAAATTTGGGATTGAATATCTGAGCACAGTTATGATATTCTCCTTTGGTCTGCTTGGACAGTTTTTCTTTGAACGTCTGCTCACATCCACAGGAAAAACCATATTCAGCATGACTTCTCAGCTGTGCGGTGCCATCACCAACATCATCCTTGACCCGATCCTGATCTTTGGTCTGTTCGGTGCTCCGAAAATGGGTGTTACCGGAGCTGCTGTAGCTACTGTGATCGGACAGTGTGTAGCCTGCATCGTTGCAGGAATCTGCAACCATAAATTTAATCATGAAGTCCGGCTCAGCTTCAGGGGCTTCCGTCCTGACCTTAAGATCATCGGCCATATTTATGCAGTAGGTATTCCATCGATCATCATGCAGTCCATCAGTCTATCATGACCTACTGCATGAATCTGATCCTGGTACAGTTCACAGTCACTGCAACTGCAATATTTGGTGTTTACTTCAAATTGCAGAGTTTTTTCTTCATGCCTGTATTTGGACTTAACAACGGCATTACACCGATCATTGCCTATAATTATGGTGCACGCCACAGAAAGCGTATGCTTAAAACTGTCAAAGTCAGCATGTTCATCGCATTCTGTTTTACATTCGTTGGTTTTCTTGCCTTTGAATTTATTCCGAAAACACTGCTGGGGCTGTTCAGTGCTTCCGAAGATATGCTTACCATCGGAATCCCTGCACTTCGTATCATAGGAATCCACTATCTGATCGCATGGTTCTGTATCATTGCGGGAACTGTATTCCAGGCACTCGGAAAAGCTGTATTCAGTATGATCGTATCTATCATGCGTCAGCTGTTTGTCCTGGTACCTGCTGCTTATATCCTTGCTTCCATCGGCGGACTTCACGCAGTATGGTGGTCTTTCCCCATTGCGGAGATCATTTCTCTGATCGTGTCCGTAACTTTCCTGGTTGTCATAAACAGAACGATCATTCAAAAAATTCCGGAAGCCTAAGGACATCAAAGCTTCCCATTCCAATTTATACAAAAAGAAGACAGAAGATTTCCTTTTTCTCTTCAGGATATCTTCTGTCTTTTTTATTGTTATTTATAGATCCGGTAGCCATCCCTTCCGGAGCGTTTTACCTGATAAAGGGCAAAATCTGCTTTTTGATACAGTTCCATAAAGGTATCTCCATCCTGTGGTGCAAAAGCAATTCCTGCACTAAAAGTAAATGTATGCTCTCCCATGCCTTCCATACGGATCTCCCTGAGCTTTTCATGAAGTTTTTTTATTCTGCTCTCCATATTTTTCCGGGAACCGATATTACAGAGCAGGATCACAAACTCATCCCCGCCGATACGCCCGATCACATCCTGTTCCCGGAACTGCTCTTTAAGAAAACCTCCCAGCATTTTTAATACATTATCTCCCATGACATGTCCGTAAACATCATTCACTTCTTTAAAATGATCCATATCCAGGATCAGAAAGCCATGAAAGCCTTCCGGAGCTTTTTCTCTCAGAATAGCATCGATCACCTTCTGCGTATTCTCTCTGTTATAAACGCCTGTAAGCGCATCCTTCTGGGCAGAACGTACCAATTCCGCTTTCTCTTGGTTATTTCTTACAACAATATACAGGAGCAGGAGAAGCACCAGAATACAGAAGCTTCCCATAAATAGGATTTCATAACCGGAAATGAATTCATAAGCCTGCTGTGCACTTTTTACAGGAATTGCATAACAGATCATCCAGTCGTTGTATCCAAGAGGCATATATGCCAGATACCGGTCTGCTTCTTTTCTCTCTTTGAGACTAAGCTTCACCAGACCACTTTCGCCAACTTTAAAATCTTCCTGAAGAGTATGCTTTCCTTTAAGATTTTTTTCTCCGTAATATTTAAAAAGATTGATTCCATATGTGATCTCCGTACCAGACGCCGAACCACTGTCAAAGGCAATGATCTCTCCATCACTTGTAGCCAGAAGACTGTTTCCCGCTCCATCAAAAAGATCATTAAAAAGCATATGGCTCAGCGCTGTAACATTACAGGATCCGCCCAACACACCGATCACTTTATGGTCTTTGTATACCGGCACACCTAAAACCACCCGCACCTTATGGTCCACACTGCTTTCCAGGGGATCGCTGATGGTCTGCTCTCCACTGATAGCCTCCTGAAAATATCTGCGATGAGAAACATTCTTGGTTACTCCATTGTCGTAGTATGCATCTCCATTCTTATCAATAAGAGCAGCCCTCTCTAGGTCTGTCTTTTCATAAATGGATATCAGTCGTTCTTTATTTTCTTCTGAAAAAAGTTCTTCTGATCTTCCCATTGCAGAGGCAATCTCATTCAGATATTGATAATTAATATCCAGTATCGTCCGCAAATGTTCACTTTGTCTCTGCACATTTATCTTCAATGTATTCTGAGAATTCACCTGTACAGCCCTCTGCACACACTCGAAAAAAATAAGAATCCCTGCTATAACCGCCAAGATAAAAACGCCGGTTGCCATAACATAATTTTTTAATTCAAAGTGATTCTTTTTCATACGTTTTCTCCTGATCTAACCTTTTTTGTCCTGCATTTTTATTTTACCATGATTTTTGTTTTTTCTCTATAACAAAAATCTGCAGATTCCAATCATAAGATTGAAAAATGCAGATTTTTTACAACGATATCTGATTATTATGCCTTATTATGCCGCCTTCCGCGACTCACGTCCGGCTTATATTGCTGCAATAAGAACAACGTTATTTATTTTTCTTTGTGTTTACGATCAGCGGAACAATTTCTCCTTTTTTTACATCCACCAGTCCCTTATCAGTCAGCTTCAGTGCCGGGCTTACCGGTAATCCAAGTGTTGCCACTGACATGATCGGATTATTATGCACATATCCCAGATCTGTAAGGCTTTTTCTTACCGCCTTCAATGCAAGGCCATTCTCCCTGATTGATTTTTCGGATAAAAGCCCACATACCGGAAGTGCAAGTTCAGAAAGGATCCTTCCATCTTTTACTGTCAGAAATCCCCCCTGCAGTTCCCGGATCCTGTTTACAGCAAATAACATATCATCCGGAGAGCTTCCTGCCACAAAGAGATTATGATGATCATGAAAATATGTTGTTGCCACAGTTCCCTTTTTCAAGCAGGAGCCTGTAAGAAATCCATAGCCGATATTTCCGTTCTTCCCATGACGTTCCACCACCATAGCCAGAAGACATCCGCTGTTTTCCCAGCAGATCTTTCCGGCTTTCACCGGCATTTCCACCAGTTTTTCAGTAGTATGGGTACGATCCGGATTGATCTCTATCACACGAACCGTTGCATATCCTTCCTGAAAAGGAGCATTCACCTGAAAATCCTTCAGAAAAATCTCCGGAAGCTGTACACTCCGGTAAAAATCTGCCGGAAATTCATATGTGGAAGCAGACAGCGGCAACTGCGGTTCATCCTTTGCATAAATCGGAACACCATTTTTGAATACAGCTTCCGGTTTAAGAACGGACGGATCTTTAAGCAACATAAAGTCCGCAAGTTTTCCCGGTGCGATAGCTCCTCTGTCATAAAAATGCATCCGCTGACATGGTGTATATGTGGCACAGTAGATTGCCTGTTCCATCGGAAATCCCATATCGATCGCTTTCTGTACCACTGCATTCAGCGGTCCCTGCTCATACAAAACATCTGCCATAGTATCATCTGTTACAAAGGAACAATACTCGTAGACTGGTTCTGACAGATATATTCCAGGATTTCCGGTTTCAGCATTTTATCCTGGATCTCAAAAAACATTCCGTTTTCGATCCGCTGCTTTACTTCCTCAAGAGTATGTTCTGTATGATCACCATTAATACCCAGATAAAGAAACTTTGCAAGATCCAGATCCAGTAATGACGGACAGTGTCCCTCGATCACATATCCCGGATGGTCTTTTTTCAGATATTCCAGAAACCGACTGATCTCCAGATCATTTTCCCGGATGATCTGCCGGTAATTCATGATTTCGCCTACACATACCACATCTTTTTCTTCCAGCAGATGCTTCATTGCACTGCAGTCAATGATCCCGCCTGTTGTTTCCAGCTTTTCACTGGTTGACGGAACGCTGCTTGGAATCCCGTAAAAAATATCGATAGGTGCATTCTTTGCCGCAGAGATCATCTCCAGAATCCCTCGGATCCCTTTGACATTGGCCATTTCGTGAGGCTCTGAAACCACCGTCGTCACACCATTTTCTCCTGCACATTTTCCAAAAAAGCCGGTGTGGCCATAGAACTCTCAATATGCATGTGTATATCTGTCAGTCCTGGAATCATGTATGTATCCTTTGCATCGATCACATTGTCAGTCTGAAGATCCGTATCCTGTTTTCTGTCTATGTAATAAAATTTTCCATCTTTCACCGCAACATTGGCAGATATGAATTTCTTAAGATAGGAATTAAATACCTTTGCGTTTTTGATCAGCAGATGAACCTGCTCCATACCATTCACCATCCTTAGATAATTGAATAAAAATACAACAGACAGACTGCTACCAGTACATACATGACCGGTTCAACCTTTTTGATCTTTCCTGCTGCGATCTTCATAACGAGATAAGCCGGAAGCGCCACGCAGATACCATTTGCGATATTATTTGCAAAAATCGTAAAGGTTACACATAAAAATGCCGGAATATACTCTGTAATATCCGAATAATCAATATTTCTCATAGCACCAAGCATATTGATGCCGATATAGATCAGCACCGGACCGGTTGCCGCAGATGGGATCACAAGAGCCAGTGGTGCCAGAAACAGCGAAAGTCCGAAGAAAATGCTTGTAAAAATAACCGTAAGTCCCGTTTTTCCTCCTGCTTCTACGCCTGCAGATGACTCCAGATAAGTAGTAAGACTCGGCATTCCAAACAATGCTCCAAAGCTTGTTGCAATCGCATCTACCTTAAAGCATTTATCAATACCCGGAAGATTTCCATCCTTATCCAGATAGCCTGCCTTTGCTCCCACTCCCAGAACTGTTCCGAATGTAGAAAAGAAATCCGGTACAAACAGAGCGATCAGAAATGGAATATAAGCAAAATTCAGCGCTCCCATAAAATCAACTTTCAGGAACTGATGGCCGATACCTGCCGGAAATGCAAAAATGGATTCCGGAGCATGTGTAACACCGAAAGGAATTCCTGCCAGAGTGGTCAGCAGGATCGCAAGAATCATACCACCCGGTATATTTCGTACCTTGATCACCAGAAGGATCAGAAATCCGATCACTGCTACGATCACAGATGGAGATGCAAGATCTCCAAAGGAAAGACAGTTTTTTGCATCATTTGCCACGATCAGTCCACAGTTTTTTGCACCAAGAAGTGCGATAAACAGACCAATACCGGCACTAACCGCTTGTTTCAGGCTTACCGGGATCACACGTACCACGGCTTCTCGCAGACCAAAGAATGAAATTATGATAAAAAGAACACCACTCCAGAATATCACACCTGCTGCGATCGGCATACTTACGCCTTCATTGGTAATCATAGACGCAATAATTCCAACGCTTCCAAGTCCCGGAGCCAGAGCAAACGGTCGATTGGTAACCAATGCCATTGCACAGCTGGTCACAATGATCAGAATGATCATAGCTGTCAGAGTCGTGTGTTTATCATAACCGGCGCCTGCCAGAATATTTGGGATCGTAGCAAGCACATACGCCATAGTTACAAAAGTTGTCAGTCCTGCCAGAAGTTCTGTTTTTATATTTGTATTGAACTCAGACAGTCTGAACTGTTTTTCCAGCCAGTTTTTCATTTATTTTTTCCCCCTTGATATGATGATAGGATGTATTGTAAAATATGCATATCAGGAAGTCAAATTCATATTATACATAAAAATTATGCCAAAATGGAATAGTTGGAGGAAAACATGAACTATCATGAACTGAAGTACATTCTCTGCATTGCCAAATATCAGAATCTTACAAAAGCCGCACAGGAGCTTTATATTTCCCAGCCAACCCTGACCAAGCATCTCCAGAAACTGGAACGAGAAATGGGGACCAAGCTGTTCAGCCGCAGCGGAAACAGCTATACACCTACCTTTGCGGGCCGCAAATATATGGAGTATACCCGAAAGATCCTGCAGATACAACAGGACTGGGAAAAAGAGCTGAAAGATCTTACAGAAAATAATGAAGGAGAACTGAACGTTGCTTTCCCACTGATGAGGAGTACCTGTATGGTTCCTCAGATCATGACCTCTTTTTTTCAAAAATATCCTAAAGTAAAGGTCAATATCCTGGAAGAGGCATATTCTATCCAGGAAAAACTTCTGCTCAATGATCAGCTTGATTTTGGCATTTTCAATGAAGTACATAAACACCCCAAGCTGGAATACGAACTGCTGAAAAAAGAAGAAATCCTTCTGATCATGCCTCCGGAGCACCCATTGGCTGCTGCCGGCAGTGTATCCACTCACGGCATATACCCGAAGCTTGATCTCTCACTTCTGGCAGAAGAGCCTTTTATCCTGCATTTTCCAGAACAGACTACCGGACAGCTTTCGCTGGAAGCATTGAAAGCTGCCCATATCAAGCCTTATGTGCCAATTCAGAGCCGCAACACAGAAACCTGTGTCAAACTCTGCATGCAAGGACTTGGTATGTGTTTCACCCCGGAAACCTATGTCCAAAATATGGACCTCCCTGTAAAACCAGCCTGTTTTTCCATTGGTGAAGATGGCGTCTTCAGCACACTGACAATTGCATACCGAAGAGGTACCTATCTCCCACAGTACGCCCGGGATTTTATATGTACTGCGAAGAAGGTCCTGTAGTGTTTTGATCAACATATATTGAAGCAAAAAATCTTCTGTTCAGAGGGAATATTTTTATTGCATTATTCTGAATATTCCTGTATAATTGACACAATAATCAAAACTTAAGAGCGTAACGTACAAGGGCGTACAGCACATATTTCCTGTGTCTGTACGCCTTTGTGTTATTTCTGCAGTCCTGCGGATATTTCGCTTTGAGAAAGGGAGGAGATTTCTATGATGAATGCAATCGGAAGTGTGATAAACCAGATCGACAGTCTGGTGTGGGGCTGGTGGATGATCATTTTACTTCTGGGCACCCATATTTTCATGACCATCCGTACCGGTGTGATCCAGCGTAAGATTGGTACCGCCATTCGCCTGTCTGTCACCAAAGATACCAATGAGGAAGGTGAAGTCAGCCAGTTTGGCGCCCTGACAACAGCCCTTGCTTCCACTATTGGAACCGGAAATATCATCGGTGTCGGTACTGCCATTGCTCTTGGTGTCCCGGTGCAGTCCTCTGGTGCTGGCTTACCGGTGTCTTCGGAATCGCCACCAAATACAGTGAGTCTCTCATCGCTGTAAAATACCGCGTCAAGACCAAAGACGGCCGTATGCAGGGTGGTGCTATGTATGCCCTGGAGCGCGGATTAAATATGCGCTGGCTTGGTCTGATCTTTGCCTTTTTCGGTGGCTTTGCTTCCTTTGGAATCGGATGTGCTACCCAGGTCAATGCCATTGCAACGGTATGTAATGAGAACCTTCATATTTCGCCGGCAGCGATCGGCATTGCTGTGGCAGTTCTTACTGCCCTTGTTATTTTCGGCGGGATCAAATCCATCGCCAATGTATGTGAACGTCTTGTTCCGTTTATGGCATTTTTCTATGTGATCGGATGTATCATCATCCTGGGGATCAATTTCGATTTTATCATTCCCGCAGTAAAAACCATCTGCAAATTTGCATTTACCCCTGGTGCTGCTGCAGGAGGTCTTGTAGGACGTGGTATCATGATGGCCATGCAGTATGGAATCGCAAGAGGACTTTTTTCCAATGAATCCGGTATGGGTTCTGCCCCCATCGCCGCTGCTGCCGCACAGACAAGAAATCCGGTTCGTCAGGCTCTCGTTTCCAGCACCGGTACATTCTGGGATACCGTTGTGGTATGTCTGATGACCGGTCTTGTTCTGGTAACCAGTATTATGAAAAATCCTTCGATCGACATGGGAAATATCACTGATGGCGGTGTTCTTACTACACTGGCTTTTCAGCAGATCCCGGTTCTTGGTCCTGTGATCCTTGTAGTGGGTATCATTTCCTTCGCATATTCTACAGTCCTTGGATGGGCATATTATGGCGAGCGGTGCGTGGAGTATTTCTCCGGCAAAAAGGGACTCATCCCCTATCGTGTGCTGTATATTGCGGTAGCTGCCATCTCCCCTGTTATTTCTCTGAACCTGGTATGGACCGTAGCGGATATCCTGAATGCACTGATGGCTATTCCAAACCTGATCGCAGTACTACTGCTTTCCAATGTGATCGTAAAAGAGACCAAAAAATATATCAACGATCTGGATGCACGGGATGACACACCGGTGGAAGTGATCGATAAATAAAAAAACGATAAATATAAGCATTTTATATAACAAAGTTACAGCTCCGACTGCTTCTCATATTACAAAGCAGTCGGAGCTGTCCGTTTACAAATGTCTTCTTCACTTTTTTATAATACATCCTGTGCTTTCATCTCTTCGGACACAGCAAGATATTCTTTGCTGTTTTCCACGATACCAAGCTTCTCTTCCCAGGTAAGATTTCGTTTGATCCTGGCCGGACTTCCCATTACCAGAGAACCATCCGGGATCACCGCATTTTTAGTCACAAGACTGCCGGCTCCTATGATACAGTCGTTTCCGATCTTTGCACCATCCAGGATCACGGCTCCCATTCCGATCAATGTCCGGTCTCCGATGGTACATCCATGGATCACCGCATTATGTCCCACAGTAACGTTGTTTCCGATATGGACCGGCATGTTGTGGCTCACATGAATGGTACAGTTTTCCTGGATATTTGTTTCTTCTCCGATCACTACCGGCGCATCATCCCCGCGGATCACCGCATAATATAATACACAGCTGTCACGGCCGATCGTTACATTTCCAAGGATCACAGACTGCTTTGCGATCCTGGCACCTTCTGCGATCTTTACATTTTTATAATTCATTTTTCCTCCTGAATCTGCTTTCCCTGTACAGGATTCTGCCATATGATATTTCTGATCATGGGTTCTATACGCAACAGCAATTCCTTTTTAACCCATATTATATTTCGTCCGGATCACAATATCTGTATACTGGTATTCCTTTTCCGGTGCCTTGCTGTCAAAGAGAAGCTGGAACAAAATAATCACCGGAGAATGTCCCTGTACAGCCGCATCCTGACCGATAAGGAAATTGATCGTCCCCTCTTTCAGCCATTTCAGATTTTCTTCCAGGAAATCATTGGCGATCACATGCATAGTTTTATCCTTTCCAAGCTTCTGCAAGGTCTGGCAGACACCCTTTACACCATGACCCGCAATATAGATCCCGGTCAGCTCCGGATAAAGCTCCAGAAATTCTTCCACAATCTTGGATGCCACCCATTCGTCATCATAAGAATACCTTATATCCACGATCTCGATTCCCGGAAAGCTTTCTTTGATCTCTGTCGTAAATCCTTTCTGCCTGCTGATCAGACCAGGATTGGCAACCTGTCCGGAAATTATGGCAACCTGCCCGTTTCCGCCTGTCATCTCCCCCATCAGACCTGCTGCCGTACGACCGGCCTGAAAGGTATCCTGTCCCACAAAGCATAACCTTTTTGTATCTTCCAGATCCGCATTAAAGGTAACTACCGGAATTCCATACTCTTCCTGATACTGATTGATCCTCGCTCTCAAAAGCTGATCTTCTGATGGAGTCAGCGCGATTCCATTAAAGCCCTCTTCCCGGAGTTCTTCCATTGCAGCCATTACTTTTTCCGGTTCCACGCCCTCGATCTCATAGATCTTTACTGTTCCGCCAAAGCTCTCCACTTCTTCTTTTGCTTCCAGGACCCCATTTAAAACCTGCTGCATAAAAGGAGTCTCCATATACTGAAGGATCACACCGATACGGATCTTTCTCTTTGCCATGGCAAGGGCACGACCGGCACGGCTGGCTGGTATCCCATCTCCCGGGCGATCCTTTTGATCCTTTCTTCTACTTCCGGGCGGATACGGCCTCTGTTGTTCAGTGCCCTGTCCACAGTGCCTCTTGAAACTCCTGCTGCTTCCGCAATCTGTTGTAATGTTACTGCCATATTTTACCCTCCAAAACCTCTCCTGTGTGCTTTGTGTTCACGCGCACGCTCTTTTATCTCATTATACACATTTACACTTTCTCAGGCAATCCCTGATTTCATTATTTTTATAATTTTCCTTTACGATCAGACAGGCCCGGCATAAACAGGTGCATTCCCTCAGCCAAAAATGCTTCCGAAAAAATCTCCGGAAGCATTTTTATCATTGCAAAACAGATCCCTTTGTCAGTCCAGAAGCTCCTGTACCATCTCGGGGGTAAAGGTTACAGCCTTCACATGATCCACCTCGATCTGATACAGAGCATTGGCCGCAATATGCTCCGCAGCCTGCTCCAGATCACGGATTCCTGTGGTATCTTCAAATTTCTTAATTACTGCGTCCAGCGCCTCATCCGTTACGATACATTCTTCCTGTTTCAGGCTCATACGTTTCAGAACCTTGGGAAGCGCAAATCTGGAAAAGATGATCTTCTTTTCCTCCGGTGTGTAATCCGGAATATCGATCACTGCAAAACGTGACATCAGAGGTGCGCTGATCTGTGCCTTATCATTGGCTGTGGCAATAGGATAGACACCAACTGTCGGAACCATACATTCCATATAGTTATCTGTAAACCAAGGTTATCCAGCAGTGTCAGAAGCACGTCTGCCGGATTTCCGTTTCCTTTACCTGATGCAGCCTTGTCAAGCTCATTGATGATAAATACCAGATTGGATTCTCCTGCCATGGAAAAAGCCTCCATGATGATTCCAGGCTTGGCATTTGCATAAACACGAGAGCTTCCTGTAAGCTGTTCCGGATCATTGATCGAACTCATATCCAGGGTTGTCCACGGCATTTTCAGGATTCTTGCAACTGCATAAGCGATCTGAGATTTACCGGTACCTGCCGGTCCTACAAGAAGCAGTCCGTAAGCAGGAAGTGTATGAGTACGGTTGATCTGAATGATCGTCTCAATGATCCTCTGTTTTACACGCTCCATTCCATAAAGCTCCTCATCCAGGATACGACGTGCTTCCTTCGGATCAATAGACTCAAAATAATTATGCTTCCACTGAATATTCATCATGATGGAAAGTGCTCTCTGGGCATGGCGTCTTTCCTCCTGAGAAACCTCATGAGAACGGGCAACTGCCAGATTTCTTCTTGCCCAGAGACGGATATTATCCGGCATAGTCTTTCCGGCACAGTTCATAAAGTCGGTGATACTCTGAATACTGGTAAGCTTCATATCGTCACCGTCTTCTTCCTCCTCATCGTTCTCATTTTCTTCTGCCGGCGCACTGCTTGCAAACAGACGCTCGATCATAAACTGAAGAAATCCGTCCTCAGCAGAAAGCTTGGTGCCTCCGCCAAAAGCGATCTCGCGGATTTTGTAAACAGCATATCCTTCTTCTGTATTCTGTCCTGAAAGACGGATGTTGATATGATTTTCTCCGAGCCATTTGATCAGGCTTGTAAAACGGGAATCGATCTTCAGGATGTCTGCCGGAAAAACACCGTCCTCTTCCTTAAACTCAAATGCAGTCTGCTTCGCAGGATTGGAAAAATATCCGCAAGAATGATGTTTCCACTCTCTTTTGCTGTTATCCAGGATCAGCATCGGTTTCTCCGGTGTGGCTTTTGTTTCATTAGAACGAAATGTTGTATATGTGCACTGGCTTTTTGTCTCTTTTTTATCTGCCGGCGCTGCGCTGAAATCAAAAACTGGCATATTTTTTACTCCTCTTTCTCTGAAAAATATCTTCATTCAGTTTATCATGGATTGGAAATCTCAACAACTGCTGATATAATTTTTTATGCATTTTTTGTATTCGTCATTTTTCCGTAAGTTGTTTAAACAATTTTGCAGTTTGCCGATTGACACTGCCTGTAAACTATGTTATCGTGCAATCATGTCTGCTTTCACTTTTACGAAAGCTGACACAGTTACCATGTATGTGATTTACTGTTTTTCACGTCATTGTAATTGTATTTTTTTTGGAGGAGGAAATGAGAAATCAACTTTCACAGCAGGATGATTTTTATCCACAGATCGTTAAGCTTGTCATCCCCATCATCATTCAAAATCTGCTAAGTGCAGCGGTCAATTCCGCCGATGTTATCATGCTGAACTTTGTAGGTCAGTCATCCATCTCCGCAGTATCCCTGGCAGCGAATTATTCCAATGTCCTGTTTATGGTTTATTACGGTCTTGGTACGGGAGCCACCCTGCTTTGTGCCCAGTATTATGGAAAGGGAGATTACAAAGCCATTCAGATCATCGAGGGAATCGCTCTTCGTTTTTCCATGATCATCTCTGTTCTCGTGGCACTCGTTGCATTTACCATGCCACAGATGATGATGAAACTGTTCACCAACGATCCGGAGCTTCTGGCCATTGGTTCTTCCTATATTCGCATTATGGGTATCACCTATATCTGCTGGGGTATGACGGAGGTTTATCTGGCTGTTCTTCGAAGCATTGGACGGGTGACTACCAGCATGGCGATGAATATGCTGGCCTTTGGACTGAATATTCTTTTGAATGCGACTTTTATCTTCGGATTGTTCGGAGCACCCAAGCTTGGTGCTACCGGTGTGGCTATTGCTACTGCACTTTCCAGAATGATCGAGCTGATCGCCTGTTTTATTGTTTCTGCTTTCAGCAAAAATGTCCGACTGGATCTCCGATGTATGTTCACAAAAAGCAAACTGCTGTTCAGTGATTTCGTGCGGCTTTCCCTGCCGGCTCTTGGCAATGATATTTCCTGGAGTATTGGTTTTTCCATGTACTCTGTGATCCTGGGGCATCTTGGTACGGATGCGGTTGCTGCCAATTCTCTGGTTGTAGTAGTCCGTAATATCGGCTCTGTTTTCTGTTTCGGTATTGCCAGTGCAGGAGGTATCCTTCTAGGCAATGTTATGGGGCAGGGCGATCTGGAACGTTCCAGGCGTTATGCTTCCAAAACACTGAAGCTTACTGTTATTGCAGGTTTTTTGGGCGGACTTATCGTTCTTGCCATCACACCGTTCGTAATGAGATTTGCGTCCCTGACACCCACTGCCATGCATTATCTGAAATATATGCTTCTGATCAACAGCTACTATATTATGGGGTCTGCCGTAAATACAACCCTGATTGCTGGTGTGTTCCGGGCAGGTGGTGATACAAAGTTTGGTCTGATCTGTGATACCATTGATATGTGGGTATATGCAGTACCCCTTGGATTCTTCGCTGCTTTTGTACTGAAGCTGCCGGTTATGTGGGTGTATTTTCTGCTCTGTACGGATGAATTTGTGAAGTGGCCATGGGTGATCAAAAGGTATCTCAGTGGGAAGTGGGCTAAGAATATTACCCGCGAGAATATATTTGAAAATAAATAGAATACAGAAACATTTTAGACGGCTGGAATCTGCGTTATTTTTCAAAAATTCGCTGTTTGAGCGAAGAAGTTTCGGACTTTTGGAAAATAACTTTAGCAGGTTCCGGCCGTTCGTTACTCAACTACCGCTGCAGTCCTTCTATCACCATCTCTGTCAGACGCACAACACTTCCCTGCACCTCCCGGATCTCTTTCTCCGAAATACCATCCTTATGAAATCCCCCGGTGCAAACCACTCTCTTTCCCAGCTCTTTCGAAACCTGCTCCGCCATCCACCGGCAGATCACCTCGTCCTTATGTCCCGGAAAATTCAAAACTGAAGAAGTCGCACTCACAGAACCATCCCTGTCAGAGACACTCTCGGTTCCGTCTGCACCACACATCCCAGATGAGGTCTCTCTCCGCCTTTCAGACAGATAAGCACATCCTCTCCAACAAATGCAGCACTGACCTCCAGCTTACAGCCTGCAGTCTCCACACACTCTTTTACAATCCATTCCATCTGCGATACTCCTTTGCTTCGATCCCAAACGGTTCCAAAAGCTTTGCCGCAATATGATACACCATATCATCAATGCTCTCCGGTTTATGATAAAACGTCAGCATCGGCGGAATGATCCGCACTCCCGGAAGCATGGAAAGCTCATAAAGATTTCGGAGATGAATCCCGCTTAACGGTGTTTCTCTGGCTGCCAGCACCAGTGTTCTCTGTTCCTTGACCGTCACATCTGCCGCACGCAGAATAAGATTATCCGCATAGCCACTGTGGATCCCCGCGATCGTCTTCATGCTGCAGGGCACGATCAGCATCCCCTCTGTTTTGAAAGAACCACTGGCCGGTTTTGCCCCAATTTCTCCCGGTGCACATACATGATCTGCCAATCGTTTCACATCCTCCGGTTCCAGCTCCGTCTCCTGGCGAAGAGTCAGCTCTGCACTGGAACTCATGATCAGATAAGACTCAAAATCCAGATTCTCCCGGATGATCTCCAGACATTTTACAAGGAGCGGCAGGCCGCTTGCACCTGTCGCACCAACTATAATTCTCTTTTTCATTTTTTCAGCCATTTCTCCGGATCCAGTTCCATAAAACGGGCTCTGTGAAAATCTTCCTTCAGATCATAAGGCACCGTACAGTCAAAAATAGTCTTGCATGCAATTCCATGATCACGGATACTTGGAGAAAATGCAGGATCATTAGACGGATCAAGAGGATGACAACGGACACCCGGATGGTGATCACATCCACATCCCCCTGGAATCTCGTATTCATCGCCCAAAGTACGTCATTCATATCAAAGCAGTCCACATCTTCATCTACCAGAAATACATTTTCAGCTCACTGAAGGCGGAAAATGCAAGAAGTGCAGCCTGACGCTGTCTTCCCTCATCACTTTGAGAAAGCTTTTTAAACTGAAGGACAGCCATATACTTTCCACCTCCGGCACTGCTGCAGTATACGTTCTGAAGTCTTCCAGGCATTGCTTTTTCCACCATGCCATAGATGCTGGCCTCTGTAGGGATTCCCGCCATGGATACGTGCTCCTCACTTGGCCCGATACAGGTCTGCATGATCGGATTTTCACGATGTGTCACTGCTGTAACCTTGATCAGCCAGCACTGATCACTTGCAGGCCCTGTATATCCCGGAAACTCCGGCATGGCGTATCCGGTATTGCTGTTCTGATCTTCCTTTACACGCACACCCGGAATCACTTCTCCCTCGATCACGTATTCCGCATTGGCGATGGCACGCTCGTTAACGGTTAAACATTTACAGAGTTTCACCGGCTCTTTGCGCAGTGCACCGGCTACAGACAGCTCATCATACCCCAGTGGTGTTGTAGGCGGCTCAAAACAGGAACCGATCTCAATAGCAGGATCAACTCCGATACTGATAGAAATCGGCAGCCTTTGTCCCAGCTCCTCAGCACGCTCTGCCATTGCTCCGATATGTCTGGCACCAGGTGTAAAGAAAATGGAAAGCTCATCTTTTCCCTGAATGCAAAGACGATGAATGGTCACATCGTGAACTCCAGTATCCGGGTGTGTGGCGTAGCACATGCCAAGTGTGATATACGGGCCCGCATCATCCGGTGTGTTCGTTGGCGCAGGAACCAGCTTATAGAGGTCAAAATCCGGATCTGCTGCCTTATGCACCACCTGCTGACACGGTGCATCACTTTCAAGATCGACCGGTGGAATTGGATTCTCCACGCTTTTGCAGAGCATCTTTCCAAGATTTTCCGGCTGAGTGTCAAGTAAAGCAGCAACCCTTTTTCTGCTTGCCAGAAGACCGATAGCTACTCTTGCATCCGGGTGTCCTTTTATACGATTAAAGATCATGGCAGGTCCTTCCTTTGTGGGACGCTTCACCGTTCCACCGGCTCCTACATAACGATATACCCCTGCAAGCTCTGCCATCGGATCAACTTCCACCTCTGTTTCGATCAGCTGATCTGGCATCTGCTCCAGAAGTGCCAGAGCACTTCTCAGATCTCTTACTTTTTCTGCCATAAAAAACCTCCTGCGTTATCTTTATATTACTGTTCACTCCGTTCTCAGTAACATCTTTATTTTCTTATGTTATTTTATCTCTTTTTTACATGGTGAATCAATTCTTTCTATGATATAATTGTTTCCAATATGGAATGATTTGTCACTATTTTCTAAAAGGCAGGTGTTACCATGACTCTTGAACAGATCGACTATTTTATCTGTGCAGCTCAATCCCGGACTTTTTTTTGATGCTGCAGAAGCTATGCATATCTCCCAGTCCTCCCTTTCCAAGCAGATCATGAAACTGGAAAAAGAACTGGAGCTTACCTTATGGGACCGCAGCAAGCGTACTGCTGTGCTTACTCCTGAAGGAGAGTTTTTTTACAAAGAAGCACTTAAGATTTCCAGACAGTATCATCGTTCTCTGGAAGCAGTGTACCATTTTAAGGACAGTAAGCTCCAGGCACTTCATATTGGAACACTTCCTTTTCTTTCTCAGTACCATCTTACTTCTGTGATACACAGTTTTTGTGATACACACCCGGAGCTTTCTTTTTCTCTGAAGGAGGTAGAAGACGAAGAACTTCTTTCCGGTCTTGAAAAAGACTTTTTTAATCTGATCTTTGTACGAAAACACATGATAGACCCGGAGCTCTATACTTTTCATGCTCTCACAGCAGACCGTCTGGTTGCTGTTTTTCCTGAAGCTCATCCCTCTGCGTCCAAAAAATCGGTCTCTCTTTCCGAACTGAAAAAAGAATCTTTTATCCTGATGCCTCCGCACACCTCCATTTACCGTTTCTGTATGCAAAGTTTTCATAATGCAGGGATCCACCCTCAGCTTCTGCGTACTGCCCGCGCAGAATCTATTGTCAGCGCAGTGGAAATTGGCGAAGGGATCAGCCTTCTTACAGAAAGCAGCTTTCAGTTCTTTCGTCAGCCTTCGCTTGTTGCTGTCCCGGTTAATGGACTGAAAAAGCTATCTGTTGGAATTGCCCATAAAAAAAATATGGCTCTCACAACCTCTGCAGAATGTTTCTGCAGTTTGTGAAAAGCCATATGTAAGGTATTTTTCTATAATCCAAGCATCATTCCCACACCATGTACCGCAAACGCAACGATCCATGCAGTGGCACACTGTACTGCTACAATACCGGCGGCAGCTCTTACAGTTCCCATCTCCCGACGCACAGTTGCAATAGCTGCAACACAGGGTGTATAGAGCAAGGTAAAGATCAAAAATACGTAAGCAGTAAACGGTGTAAACAACGTCTGAAGCAACGCCGTATTTCCGCCCAGAAGGACTGTCAGCGTAGACACAACACTCTCTTTTGCCATAAAGCCCGTGATCAATGCGGTGGATACTCTCCAGTCACCAAAGCCCAGCGGAGCAAAAAGTGGTGCCACGATGCTTCCGATCTTTGCCAGAAGGCTCTGATCTGTGCTGGTAACAAGGTTAAGACCTGCATCAAAGTTCTGCAGGAACCACACGATCAGCGTTGCCGCAAAAATAATTGTAAACGCTTTCTGGATAAAGTCCTTCGCCTTTTCCCAGATCAGCTGTCCTACACTTTTTGCAGAAGGAAGCCGGTAATTGGGAAGCTCCATGACAAACGGAACCGGCTCTCCCTTATATTTCGTCTTTTTCAGGATCAGCGCATACAGGATCCCGCAGAGAATTCCTGCAAAATAAAGGCTGATCATCACAACTCCTCTCCACTGCTTCGGGAAAAATGCACTGGTGAGAAGTCCGTAGATCGGAAGCTTGGCACTGCAGCTCATAAACGGAGTAATCAGGATCGTCATTTTCCGGTCACGTTCACTGGATAATGTTCTGGTTGCCATAATGGCCGGCACCGAACAGCCGAATCCGATCAGCATCGGCACAAAGCTTCTTCCGGAAAGTCCGATCTTTCGAAGGAGCTTGTCCATAACAAAGGCTACACGAGCCATATATCCGGTATCTTCCAGGATTGACAGGAAGAAAAACAAAGTAACGATCGTAGGAAGAAATCCGATCACGCTTCCGATACCGCTTAAAATTCCATCCACAACCAGTGACTGCAGTACTGAGCTGACACCTGCCACCTCCAGTCCCCTGCCAATAAGTGCAATTACCCAGTTCACGACCATAGTCATTCCGTCTGAAAGCCAGGCTCCCAGATAATTAAACGTCATCACAAATACAATTGCCATAATTCCCACAAAACAGGGAATTGCTGTATATTTTCCGGTAAGGATACGATCTATGGCGACACTTCGTTTATGTTCACGGCTTTCTGCCGGTTTTACCACAGTTTTCTCACAAAGCTTTTCAATAAAATTGAAGCGCATGTTCGCAAGAGCTGCCTCACGGTCCAGACCGCCATCCTTCTCCATAACATGTACCAGCCCATCAAGAACCTTTTTTTCACCTTCAGGCAAATCCAGACGTTTTTCGATCAGAGAATCTTTCTCTACGATCTTCGTAGCTGCAAAACGTACAGGAAGTCCTGTTTTTTTTGCATAGGGTTCGATCAGATGAACGGCTGCATGGATACATCTGTGAAGTGCGCCTACCGGATCCTTCGGTGACTGATTGTCAGTACAGAAATCAATTCTTCCTGGTGCTTCTCTGTATCTTGCAACATGGACTGCATGATCGATCAGCTCATCAATTCCTTCATTCTTCGCTGCTGAAATAGGTACAACCGGAATTCCTAAAATCTCCTCCAGTTCATTGATCCGAACAGAGCCTCCATTTGCCCTTACCTCATCCATCATATTTAAGGCCAGCACCATTGGGATTCCAAGCTCCATCAGCTGCATGGTAAGATAAAGATTTCTCTCAATATTGGAAGCATCTACAATATTAATGATTCCTGTCGGCTTCTCATTCAGCAGAAAATCTCTTGTTACGATCTCCTCGCTGGAATACGGGGAAAGTGAATAGATTCCAGGAAGATCCGTTACCGTTGCCTCCGGATGCCTCCGGATGCTTCCTTCTTTCTTGTCAACAGTTACACCCGGAAAGTTACCAACATGCTGATTGGAGCCTGTCAGCTGATTAAAAAGAGTTGTCTTTCCACAGTTCTGATTACCTGCCAGTGCAAACGTGATCGGTTCCCCTTTGGGAATCGTATCACCGATCCGGTTCTTGCGATAATCTCGAGCCTTTCCAAGTTCTCCCACACCAGGATGAGCAATCGGCTGATGCCGTTCATTTTCTTTCTTCGTTTCCGTCATGGATTCGATCGATACGATCTCAATCTTTGCAGCTTCCGCCAGCCGCAATGTCAGCTCATATCCGCGCAGCACAAGCTGTACCGGATCTCCCATAGGAGCTGTTTTACGAAGAGACACTTCTGTCCCCGGTGTAAGCCCCATATCCAGAAGATGATGTCTCAGCTCCCCCTCGCCACGAACACTGATGATTCTGCCACATTCTCCAGTCTTTAATTTGTCCAGTGTCATATTGTCACCTCATCATAAGTACAATTTACATGGTCAATACATATATCTGTATTATCCACTGGTACATCGTTTCGTAAATAACTATATCAATCGGATTCACAGACAAGTGAATGGTATAGTTATTTCAAAAACGATGTATTAATATAAATGTAACACAATTTAAGTTATTTGACAATAACTGATTAATCTGATAAGTTTCATATAAATAATACCAATTCAAAAGTTATTTATCATTAACATTTATATTTTTTCTCACTTTAGCACAATTCCTGTTTGATAAACAAACATCTTCATATTTTTTTCAGACATACAATAACATCCATGTATATTCCCGCAATAAAAAAGCGCAAACGACATATTATCTGTCGTCTGCGCCTTTTTATTGCGAGAACCGCTTCGGTGAATCCTTACTCACCAATTAACCAATTGTACATTTCCTCATACTGGCGTGCGGAATTGTTCCAGGAAAAATCTGCAGCATCGCGCGATCTACCATTTTATTCCATTCACGTTTCTTGTCATAATATACACTCTCTGCATAACGGATCGTAGCAAGCATTTCATGTGCATTGTAATTTACGAAGGAGAATCCTGTTCCGGTTCCCTCGAATTCATTGTACGGGACAACTGTATCCTTCAGACCACCGGTCTCTCTGACGATCGGAAGAGTTCCATAACGAAGGCTCATCAGCTGGCTTAAGCCACATGGCTCAAACAGTGACGGCATCAGAAATGCGTCAGATGCTGCATAAATTCTGTGAGACATTGCCTCATCATAGTAGATCTGTGCAGATACCTTGCCATGATACTTCCAGTCAAAATGACGGAACATATTCTCATAACGTTCCTCACCGGTACCAAGAGCAACGATCTGAACCGCATCCTGACACAGTTCGTCCATAATATAAGCGATCAGATCAAATCCCTTCTGATCTGTCAGGCGGGATACAATACCGATCATCATAGCTTTCGGATCCTGCTCAAGTCCAAGATCTTTCTGAAGCTGGATCTTGTTCTTGATCTTCTCCTTGCGGAAGTTCTTTGCATTGTAGTTCTTGGTGATATTCGGATCTGTCTCCGGATTGAATTCATTGTAATCAATACCATTTACAATACCACGCAGGCTGTTGGCTCTCGCATTGAGAAGTCCGTCCAGCTTCTCACCATAAAACGGTGTCTTGATCTCTTCTGCATAGGTATTACTTACTGTGGTAATGGCATCTGCAAATACCATACCGCCCTTTAGGAAGTTTGCGTCCTTGTATGCTTCCAGTTTATCCGGCGCAAAGTAGTAATCGGAAAGGCCTGTGATATCCTTAACAGTCTTAACATCCCATACACCCTGAAATTTCAGGTTATGTATTGTCATAACAGTCTTGATTCCACGGAAGAATTCATTCTCCTGGAAAGAATCGTGAAGGTAAACCGGAACAAGTCCTGTCTGCCAGTCATGACAGTGGATGATATCCGGTCTGAATCCGATCACCGGAAGAACCGATAACACAGCTTTGGAAAAGAAAGCAAATTTCTCAAGATCCCATGGTGCGCTGTCATATGGTTTCGGACCGCTGAAATAATATTCATTGTCAATGAAGTAAAACTGGATCCCGTCATACTGCATCTGCATAATGCCTACATAGCAGTTCTTAAATCCCAGATCCATATAAAAATGGGTCACATACTCCATTTTGTCTTTCCATTCCTGTTTCATACAGGCATATTTCGGTAAGATCACGCGGATATCAAAATATTTTTTGTCAAAGCACTTAGGCAGTGAGCCGGCAACATCAGCGAGTCCTCCTGTTTTGATAAAAGGTACTGCTTCTGATGTAGCAAACAGAATTTTTTTCATCTGTATTCCCCTCCCTGGGTACACCCGTTTTTATTTATGATTATACTCCAAAATTCATCTAATTTAAAGACCGATTTTTATATTCTAGTCTGATTTTATCTGCGATCAGTGCTATAAATTCAGAATTCGTGGGTTTCCCTTTTCCGGTGCTTACAGTATATCCAAACAATTCATCAATGGTATCCATCTTTCCCCGGCTCCATGCCACCTCGATCGCATGTCGGATCGCCCGCTCCACTCTGCTCGGTGTTGTCTGATGGCGTTTCGCAATGGTTGGATATAATACCTTGGTAATGGAATTGAGCATTTCCATGTCATTGACAGACAAAATGATCGCATCCCTTAAATACTGATACCCCTTGATGTGTGCCGGAACTCCGATCTCATGAATGATATTCGTCACATCGGTTTCCAGATTCCTCTCCGGCTGAGGCTTTTTGGTTTCTGTGATACCTGGCCTTGCAATCTCCCGCACTCTTCTGTCCCCAATCTTCCGAATATGTTTGATCCGGTTTAAAAGTGTGGTGTTGTCAAAAGGCTTCAAAACATAATAGTCTGCTCCAAGACTGAATGCATCCTCTGTAATCCTCTCCTGTCCAATTGCAGATAATACGATAAACACTGGAACTTTTTTGACATTTGCGTTATGGGAAAATTTCTCCATAACGGAAAGGCCGTCCATCTTCGGCATAATGATGTCGAGAATCACCACATCCGGCTCCTTATCTTTGATTATGTTACAGATTTCTTCTCCGTTGTGTGCTTTTCCGACCAGTTCAAGGTCTTTATCTTCTTCGATCATCTGACCGAGCATGTCTGTCATTTTCGCGTTATCATCAGCAATTGCAACATTTAATTTGTCCATGAGGACCCTCCTAACTTCTATCTCCTTGGGTTTCCAGACATACCCCCTGTCACCACGCAGTAACCGACACTGTTAGCTGCCTGCGCTTTCCCCTTGCTGGCGACAAAATTATTATAGTGGAAATCCTGTAGTAAAATCAAGATAAAAGTAGTTATTTTATCACACTTTCGTACGATATTTTTCGACATTTTTTCTCTTATATATCACAAAATTCACCAAAATGTAGGTATTTCAATCTGTATCCGGCATTTTTCCCCATATAAAAAAGAGGCACTTTTCCCGGACTTTTTCCATGTTTTTGTGCCTCTTTCCTCAACTGCAGATTATGCATTGCCTGTCATATTTTCAATAAAAATCCCATATCCGCCGGTAGAATCCTGCACAAATACATGAGTCACGGCACCAAAGAGTTTTCCGTTCTGAAGCACAGGACTTCCAGACATTCCCTGAACGATCCCACCTGTTTTTTCCAGGAGTTCTTTATCTGTAATCTGGATCACGAAGCTCTTATTAGAATCCTCATGGTTCATATCGATCCTGGTGATCTCCGCGGCATATTCTTTTACTTCGCCGTCTGTGCAGCAGAGAACAGATGCGGGTCCAATTTTCAGATCCTGTTTGTAACCCACAGGAATCTTCTTCAGATCCAGATTTTTCACCTGATCAGCATCCACAGTTCCAAAAATGCCGTTTTTACTGTTTTCGGAAATCTCACCCAGGATATTGTCAGCTTCGTATCGGATCAGACCAGATAGTTCTCCAGGATTTCCTTTTTCTCCTTTCCGGATCCCCAGAATCTGGGCGTTGTAAAGATTTCCATCTGCGATACTTAAAAGTTCGCCGGTATCCACATCGCTGATCCCGTGACCAAGAGCACCGAACCCTCCATTTTCGTCCACATAAGTCAGGGTTCCGATTCCCTGTGTATCGTCCCTCACCCAGATGCCAAGCTTATAGTTTCCTTTCTCATCTTTCACAGGCGTCAGGGACAGGGGAATCGTCTCCTTTCCCCGGCGGACCTTCAGTGTTACAGATTCTCCGCAAAGATCTGCAAGATCCTCCAGAAGATCCTGCTTGCACTGGATCCGGTTCTGATCAAAAGCCACAATATAATCTCCCGGCTTTACAATGTCCCGGGCCGGTTCTTCCATCTCACCACTTTCCGAAAGAATCTCGCCTGTATCAATGATCAGAACTCCTTTCGTCTGCATATAAATACCTACTGCATCTCCGCTTGCATATACTTCTTTTGCAGTTATATTTTTTACCTTCACATCTTTAAAAGGGATCACTCCCAAGAGTCTGCAGTGCAACTTATAGCTGTCTTTTCCTGAAACGGTGATCGCATCATCAAAGCTGATAAAAGGGCGTTTAAGAAGATTGGCTACGTCCCGGCTGTCCTCATGATCCACCAGGATCTGATCCGGGATCTTTCTGTCCAGAAGCCGGTAGCCCAGCCATCCCATCAGAATCAGATCCAGCGCAAGAAATACAAGGAGCCAACATCGGTATTTTCTTTTTCTGTTCATCTTACGTCACATCCTTTGTAATTTTCTGATACAAGCAAATCCCCACCCACTGCCTATTGCTTTTCGCAACTGAAGCAGGGGACTGACTTGATTCGGTTAAAAAAGAGGACCGACCTTTCGGCCGTCCTCTCTTAGTATGTAACGTATAAATTATTTCAGTCTTGTATTTTTTTGTTGCTGTGCCAATTCCTTCATCTCTCTTGCATTTCCAAGAACAGCCGGCGTGATCTGGCACCGCCCAGAAGTCTGGCAAGCTCACGAACAGATTCCTCTCCTTCCAGAGGATGGATCTGGGTGATAGTTTCTGTTCCTTCTACATGTTTCTCAATCTCAAAATGGGTATCTGCCATTGCTGCGATCTGTGGAAGATGTGTGATACAAAGCACCTGCCTGTGCTGTCCGATCACTGCCATTTTTTCAGAGACCTTCTGTGCAGTACGCCCACTGATCCCTGTATCGATCTCATCAAAGATCAGTGTATCGATCTGATCTTTATCTGCAAGGATCGCTTTGATGGCAAGCATGATCCTGGAAAGCTCACCACCGGATACGATCTGTCCCAGCGGTTTTCTGCTCTCACCTGGATTTGTGGAAATCTCATATTCCACCGCATCATAACCATTATCTGTATAATTTTTTCTGCGGTCAAAACGAATAGAAAAATCCACATCCTCAAAATTCAGTTCCTTCAATCCTTCGATAATCTTTTCATCTAGCTGCTTACTGTATTCTTTCCGGATCTCTGAAAGTTCATGCGAAGCTTCCTCAAGAATCTTTTCTGCCTGCATAAGTTTTTCTTTCAGTAACCGGAAATTTTCTTCGAATCTTTGAAGTTTTTCTAATTTTTCCTGCTGTTCCTTCTGATAAGACAAAATTTCATGGATCGTCTGTCCATACTTTGCCTTCAGACTATTGATCAGATCCAGTCTTTTTTCTGTTTCAAAAAAAGTTTCTTCGTCAAAAGTCAAACTAATCCATATAAGAGGACAGATCACGGCAGAAGTCACTGAGAAGTGAATCGATTTCCACAAGAGCTTCCTGTAAAGGTGCAAGCTCCTTATCGTAATCTGCAATTCTTGAAAACTCTTTCAGGCATTTCCGGTCATATCTGCGGCGCCTGTTCATATCCGGTCATCCCACGAACCATTTGTGCTGTTTCCATGATTCTTCTGGCATTGCTCAGCTTCCGGTAGCGGTCCTCCAGTGTTTCGTCCTCTCCCGGAATAAGAGCTGCTCCTCGATCTCATTGATCTCAAATTCCAGAAAGGCTTTTTCACGGTTGCGCTGTTCCTCATCCATATCCAGTGCTTTCAGCTGATCCACACAGTCCCGATACTCCTGATAAGCTTTCCGGACCTTCTCCCTGGCAGGAGGATCTGTTCTTTTCCGTATACATCCAAAATAGCCAGCTGGCGGTCTCCATACAGAAGTGACTGATGCTCATGCTGTCCGTGAATGTCCAGAAGACAGGCTGCTGCTGCTTTCATCTGGCTGACAGTACTTGTCTCTCCGTTAATCTTGTTGATACTTCTGCCGTCCATGATCTTGCGGGACATCAGCACCTGTCCGTCTTCCGGATAGATGTCAAGCGCCGCAAGGGACTCTCTGGCTTTCGTGTTTTCAACCTGAAACAGCAACTCTACCAGGGCATAGGAAGCATTTTCACGAATCATGCTTCTGGAAGTTTTTCCACCCAAGATAAGCTGTATGGATCCTAACAGAATGGATTTTCCGGCTCCGGTCTCACCAGTTAAGATATTTAAGCCTGGTCCGAATTCCACCTCTGATTCCTCTATCAGTGCAAGATTTTTTACATGCAGATGTACTAACATTGATTTCCTTTCTGGTATAAAGCATTTACATATTCTGTCATTTTATTTTCCTCTGGATAAGATCCCGCCAAGCTTCTGAACTACACCCGGTGCCTGTTCAGAGGTTTTCACCACACACATAATGGTATCATCTCCGGCAATACATCCCAGGATTTCCGGCCATTTCATAGCATCAAGAGCTGCTGCTGCCGCCATGGCCATTCCCGGAATTGTTTTTACCACTACGATATTCTGTCCGATGTTCATAGCGATCACTGCATCTTTCAAAACTCTGGAATATTTATCACTTAACACATCCGGTGTATGTTCTTCCAGGATCGCATATCTGACTTCCGTTGCTGCCTGCAACCTTTGTCATTTTCAGAGCACGGATATCTCTGGATACGGTAGCTGCGTAACCTTAAAACCGGCCTCATTCAGTCTTGCTGCAAGTTCTTCCTGTGTATCGATCTCGTACTGACGGATCAGTTCGATAATTTTTTCATGTCTTGCTACTTTCAAAATTGAACCTCCTGCATCAGCTGTTACTCATTTTCTGTCTCAGAACCTCCACAAAGCTCAGATGGTTCAGCTTGAGGATTTTTGTCCTGACTGTGGCTTTCCGGATCACGATCCGGTCACCGGTGACCATGGATATCTGGGTATCCCCGTCGAAAGAGGCCACCGCTTTCTCAATGGTATTATGTCTTCCCTCACCGATCTCTACTGTAACTGCCTCTTCCCCGGAAAGAATGATACTTCGGGTGTTCATAGTATGGGGAGCGATGGGGGTCATGATCATCATACTGGCACTGGGAGAAACCACGGGACCTCCCGCTGACAGACTATATCCGGTAGAACCGGTCGGAGTGGAAATGATGATACCATCTGCATTGTATGAATTCATATATGCATCATTAACATAATTCTTGAAACGGATCACACGGAGATGTCCTTCTCTTCCGATCACAATGTCATTTAATGCGATATCTTTTCCAATAAGTTCTTCTCCACGATAGATCTTTCCTTCCAGCATCATACGATCTTCTAGCTCATAGTCATCTGACAGAAGCCGATCCAGAGCCGGATACACGGAATTTTTATCCACCTCGGCAAGAAATCCCAGAGTTCCCAGATTGATTCCAAGAAGAGGGATATCCAGATGCACCACATCCCTTGCAGCCTGCAGAAGTGTTCCATCTCCACCCAGTACAATAATGCACTGTGTATCCTGCGGAATCCCATCCGGTCCGTATAATGATACGGTCCTTCCATTTTTTCGGTGATCTTCTGCACATGACACCTGGCACCATGCTTCTCCAGATAGGCAATGATCCTATTAGAAAATGTCAGTTCCGGATCCTTGGCACTGTTTGGAATTATATAAAATCTGTCCATATTGCTTCAGTCCTTTCCAAACATCAGTCCAGCTGTCCGTGGGCTTCCTTTACCACATCCTCTACGGATACGTCAAGACTCACAGGTACTTCTGTTCCTTCCGGATGTTTTTTCAGATGAAGGAGATATTCAATATTTCCTTCAGGTCCCTTGATGGGAGAAAAGGAAAGATGACAGGGCTCCATAAAAATACTCATGGCATAATCTCTGACTTTCTCAATGACTTCTTCATGGACCTTCGGATCACGGACAACGCCTTTTTTTCCGACTTTTTCTCTGCCGGCCTCAAACTGAGGTTTGATGAGACATACGATCTCTCCGTCCTCTGTGAGAAGGTTTCTTACAGGAAGAAGCACTTTTGTAAGGGAGATAAAAGAAACATCGATCGAAGAAAATGCTGCCGGACCTTCCAGATCTTCCGGTACCACATAGCGGATATTTGTTTTTTCCATGCATACAACTCTTGGATCATTCCTGAGTTTCCAGTCCAGCTGTCCATATCCCACATCAATGGAATAGACTTTGACCGCTCCGTTCTGAAGCATACAGTCTGTAAAGCCGCCGGTGGATGCGCCTACATCCATACACACCTTATCCTTAAGTGTCACACCGAAATTTTTCATGGCTTTTTCCAGCTTCAGTCCGCCTCTGCTGACATAAGGAAGAGTCTTTCCTCTTACCTCCAGCTTGACAGTCTCAGCAAACATGGAGCCAGCCTTGTCTTCCTTCTGACCGTTGACATATACTTCCCCGGCCATGATATACGCTTTTGCTTTTTCGCGTGACGGTGCAAGTCCCTGTTCCACCATCATGATATCCAGTCTTTTTTTCATATTATCCTCCAACAGCCCGGCTCTTTATGTGCCGGGCTGTAAAATGCCTCACAGCTTCGTATTCTTCTGCAAAGGCTATGTCCTTTATTTTCTGTTATTCACAAGATTTTCCCAGCTCTGTTCTACCGCATCCAGGATTCCCTGTACATTTAAACCTATTTTCATTCGCTGACGGTCCACCGTTCCATGCTCAATAAAATGATCCGGTATTGCCAGTGGAAGAACTCTTACTTCCGGATGACAGGCTTCCATATAAGCAGATACATGTTCTCCGAACCCACCGCTTTTTACATTCTCCTCCACAGTGACCAAAAGACTGTGGTTCTGCGAAAGCCGATCAAGAAGCTCTGTATCCAGAGGCTTTACAAAACGGACATTGACAAACGTAGCTCCTGCCATTTTGTGATCTCTTATCTCTTCACAGACCTTCTGACAGACAGAAACCATGCTGCCAACCCCGAGAACTGCAATCTCACTGCCTGGAGTGATCACTTCACTTCTGCCCTTCTTAAGTGCTCATGACATTCTTCCATATCGGTACATGCCAATCCTTTCGGATATCGGATCGCACAGGGACCATCCAGCTCTTCTACTGCAAATTTCAACATCTCCTCAAGCTCTTTTCCATTCTTGGGAGCCATAACTGTCATATTGGGGATCATGGATAAATAAGAAAGGTCAAAGCATCCATGATGTGTTTCACCATCTGCTCCGACAAATCCTGCCCTGTCAATGGCAAAGATCACATGAAGATCCTGCATACATACATCGTGAAGGATCTGATCGATCCCTCTCTGCAGGAACGAAGAATATACCGCAAAAACCGGGATCATTCCCCCAAGTGCCATGCCTGCCGCAAAGGTTACTGCATGTTCTTCCGCAATACCAACATCAAAAAAACGCTCCGGGAATTTCTTCCGGAATCGGTTCAGTCCGGTTCCATCTGGCATAGCAGCTGTAATAGCAACTACTTTTTTGTTCTTCTCTGCCAGAGAACATATTGCACCGGAAAAATGATCCGTATATGTCGGCGCTGTTTTTGCTGCAAGGGGTCTGCCACTCTGGATGTCAAAAGGACCTGTTCCGTGAAAACGCTCCGGATGGGAAGATGCCGGTCCATAGCCTCTGCCTTTTTCTGTAAGGACATGGACAACAACCGGTCCTTCCACTCTCTTTGCCTCATTAAAAAGCTTCATCATCTGACGCATATTATGGCCATCTACCGGTCCCAGATAAGTCAGCCCCATATTTTCAAAAAGCATTCCGGGAATGATCAGCTGCTTGATGCTGCTCTTGGTCTTTCGGACCGTATCTACCACGGCGGTTCCAACATGGGGAATCTTTTTGAGTGTTTTTGTCACGCCGATCTTCATTCCTGTATAAGTCTCAGCTGTACGCAGAGCGCTTAAATAGGTGGACATTCCTCCTACGTTCTTGGAAATAGACATGTTATTATCATTGATGATAATAATAAAATTAGTCTTCAGCTCAGCCGCATTGTTCAATGCTTCATAAGCCATCCCACCGGTAAGCGCACCATCTCCGATCACGGAAACCACATGGTATTTCTCTCCCATCAGGTCTCTGGCACGGACATAGCCAAGTCCTGCGGAAATGGAATTGGAACTGTGTCCGGTATCAAACGAATCACAGTTACTTTCATTCCTTTTTGGAAAACCGCTTAAACCTCCTTCTTTACGAAGATCCTTAAAGCCGTCTTTTCTTCCTGTAAGGATTTTATGTGTATAAGCCTGATGTCCCACATCCCAGATCAGCTTATCCTGTGGAAGATCAAGCACATTATGCAGAGCAAGAGTCAGCTCCACCACACCCAGATTGGATGCCAGATGGCCACCTGTCTCACTTACACTCTGGATCAAAAAGCTCCTGATTTCCTCAGCAAGGCGCGGAAAATCCTCCAATGAAACTTTATGAATATCATTTGGCTTTTTAATTTTTTCCAGAATCATTTGTACCCTTCCTTTGTTCTTTCTATTTCCTGCGGCTGACAAGACTTTCCACAAGAAGATCCAGAAATCCGTTCTTCCTGTCAAGGTCGTCTAAAAGTTCTACCGCATGGTCAGAAAGTTCTTTAACCCTGCTGGCTGCTGCCGGGGCTCCAACAAGGCTTACATAGGTAACCTTGTTGTTTTTTTCATCACTGTGGATCGGTTTTCCCAGTTCCTCCTGGGTACTGGTCACATCAAGGATATCATCCTGGATCTGAAAAGCCAGCCCGATGTTTTCTGCAGCCTGCTCCACAACCTTAAGTTCTTTCTCAGATGCCCCTGCCAGCACAGCACCGGTCATCATGGAAGCCTCGATCAATGCGGAGGTCTTGTTTTTGTAAATATAATCCAGCATCTTGTGTTCCAGAGGTTTCCCATCATTCTCCACATCAACACTCTGTCCACCAAGCATACCGTTGATGCCGGTCTTATCTGCAATAATCCGCATAGCGGCTATCACACGGTCTTTATCCTCGGTCAGATCAAAGGCGGAAAGCATCACTTCATAAGCTCTGTTAAGGAGTGCCACACCGCTTAAAACGCCCATGGCCTCTCCGTATACTTTATGTGTGGTCAGCCTTCCCCTTCGGTAATCATCGTTATCCAGTGCAGGGAGATCATCATGGATCAACGAATGTGTATGGATCATCTCCATAGCCGCCATAAAAGGCTCACAAAGCTTATCCTTTCCTCCAAACAGCTCGTAGGTTTCCCTGATCAGGATCGGGCGGAGTCTCTTTCCACCTGCCGTCATACTGTAATTCATGGCCTCTGCATGGTTTTTGCAAAACCGGATTCTTCCGGAAGATATTCCCGGATCACATGTTCTGCTTCTTCTGTTCTTCTTTTCAGTTCTTCTTTAAAATTCACGAAATGTCCCATCCTCATTCATCTGAAGCATCTTTTTTTCTACAGTATCCAGTCTTCCGTTCAGATCCTTTAGGAGCTCCATTCCCTGTCTGTAGAGGCGGAAAGACTCCTCAAGAGGTGTTTCTTTATCCTCCAGCTTCCGGGCAAGCAGATCAAGCTCCCCAAAAGTATCTTCTATGGATTTCTCTTCTTTCTTTGCTTCTGCCATTATCGCTCTTCCTTCCTGATGCGATCCGCAACTGCTTCTATGACTCCATCGGTTACTGCAATGGAGATCCTGTCACCTTTTTTTATCTGACTGATCTCTGTCACCACATGTCCGTCTGAGTCGGACACAAATGCATATCCTCCATTTAGCTTTCTTAATGGAGAAAGTCCCTCAAACCGCTGGATCCATATTGCCAGTTCATGTCTTTTCTCTGTAAGCTTTTGTTCCATGGAAGAACGCAGGCATTCCTCCAGCTCCGATGCATACTGACGTTTTTCACGTAACATGGACTCCGGGCTCAGATACTGGAATCTGTTCTCATAGGCCTTAAGTTTTGCAGCAAAAAGTTCTGTCTTACTGTTCATGGCACGCTGCAGACGGTCTCCGTACATATGAAAGCTCTCCAGAACACTGCGAAAATCATCCACTGCCAGCTCTGCTGCAGCAGATGGTGTAGGTGCCCGCAGGTCTGCTACAAAATCCGCAATGGTAAAATCCGTCTCATGTCCCACTGCCGAGATCACCGGTGTCCTGCACTCAAAAATAGCACGGGCAACGCTCTCCTCGTTAAAGGCCCAGAGATCTTCAATAGAGCCACCTCCACGGCCGACGATGATCACGTCCACCCCTGCTTTATCCAGCATCCGGATTCCCTTTACGATACTCTGCGCCGCTCCCTCTCCCTGCACAAGTGCCGGATAAAGGATCACCTGCAGATATGGATTCCTTCTGCCTGCAATATTGCGGATATCCTGTACTGCTGCACCAGTAGGTGCTGTCACCACGCCAAGGGTATGAATAAAATGAGGAATGGGCTGCTTATATTCCTGTGCAAACATCCCCATATCCTCAAGTTCCTGTTTCAGTGCCAGATACCGTTCATAGAGGGCACCAGCACCTTCCAGTGTGATCTCTTTTGCATAAAGCTGATAACGCCCGTCTCTCTCATATACGTCTACAATTCCGCCTGCAACTACCTTATCCCCGTCCTTCATGCGAAAAGCAAGACCCCTACGGTGTCCCGCAAACATCACACAGCTTAATGTGCCTGTTTCATCCTTCAGGGAAAAATAAATATGTCCGCTGGTATGGTATTTACAGTTGGATACCTCTCCCTTTACATAAATATTCTGTAAAAAATAGTCCTGGGTAAACATGTTCTTCACATAGCGGTTTACCTGACCAACAGAATAGACATTATTCATTTTTATTTTCCGGTGCCCTGGAGCTTACATTGCGGTTGACAACTACCACCTTTTTGGAAGGATCCTTTACCTTGAAACCGGATTTCGGTCTTGCAGAGGTCTGTTCTTCTTTCTTAGAAGATGCCTTTCTTGCAGCAACCTTCTTATCCGGGTTGGCAATCTTTCCAAGGATTCCGTTTACGAATGCACCGGACTCTTCAGAACCGAAGCATTTCGCCAGTTCTACAGCCTCATTGATGGCAACTCCTACCGGCACTTCCTCTTTCTCATATTCAAGCTCATACACAGCCAGACGAAGAACTGTCAGATCAACACGGTTCATAACGGCTTGTCTTCCATCCCATACTGATGCTGTTCAGCTTCTCATCAAGCTCATCTGTGTGGTTCATAATGTTCATATATTTGCGGCTGATATAGTCCCGGTCGCTCTCTTCCAGATTCTCAATATCAGCTAAATATAAAGCCAGCTGCTCTTCCATTTCTTTCTGTGTATTAAACTCGCTGATAAAAAGCAGCTTAAAAATATGTTCTCTCTGTTCCCTTCTTCTCATGTTTCCTCCTTACTATCTGTAACTTCCCGAAATCCCTGCAAAGAAATGCCAGCTCACGCAGACATTCATAGAAAAAAAAGGAAAGGTTTACTTTCCTTTTTCGTTTACTTGCTTTTTTCATTCTCCATATCTACGCTTGCAATATGAATATTGACATCTGCAACCTCAAGTCCTGTCATGTTCTCAATGGCTGCTTTTACTTTCTCCTGAACCTTCTTGCTGGTC
>ENA-OQDW01000083-OQDW01000083.1-human-gut-metagenome-genome-assembly--contig:-NODE-83-length-35834-cov-9.940964_pt1 | contig 35834 bp, 27 predicted proteins | sample MGYA00242784_ERZ504613 | MGnify/ENA primary metagenome ERZ504613 (study PRJEB26092, sample SAMD00036330) | human gut metagenome | host: Homo sapiens | study: EMG produced TPA metagenomics assembly of...
TATTTATCCTTTCTGAATATCTTATCCACGACTATAGCAATGGCGCCATCGCCGGTTACATTGCAGGCGGTACCGAAACTGTCCATCGCAATATAGAGGGCTATCATAAGTGCTTGCATATCAGCATTGAAACCTAAAACTGAGGCTAGCGGACCTAGCGCTGCCATGACGGCTCCTCCCGGAACTCCCGGAGCTGCTACCATGCAGATGGCGAGCACGAAGATGAAGTTGAGAAAGAGGGGGAGATTGCACGGCATACCATTGATGAGACAGATGGTGAGCGCACAGCAGGTAATCTTCATCATTGATCCCGAGAGATGGATGGTGGCACAGAGCGGAATGGTGAATCCGGCAATGCCATCGGTGACGCCGTTTTTCAAGGTCTGCTTCAGTGTTACAGGAATGGTGGCTGCTGATGATGATGTGCCAAGTGCCGTGAAGTAGGCTGGCAACATATTGAGCAACAGCTTAAAAGGATTCTTGTGGGACAAGCCGCCAGCCAACAGATATTCGTAAAGTAAGATGACGATATGGAGCACGAGAATCACGAGGATAATCTGTGCGAAGACCAGCAGAATGTGGTAGGCTTCGCCGGAGAAAGTCATGCCCAGGAAGATGCCGAAGATATAAAGGGCAGGAGAGGATGATGACTTTGGCGATGACACCGGAAACGATTTCCTTGAATTCCTGAAAAATCTTCTGCATGGTGCGGCTGCCTTTGTGGGCAATGCCCAATCCAGCTATGAACGAGAACACAAGTGCACTCATCACATCAACCATGGCTGGTATCTTGATTTCGAAGAAGGGTTTGAGTTCTTCTGCCTTATCTACTGCCACATGGCAGAATTGGCAATCATGTGTGGGAAGAGTGCCGAACCGGTGCCATAGGCTAGCAGACCAGCAGGATGGTGTCGGCAAAGGCGATGCCCACAGTGGCAAGGAGGAGTTTTCCGGCTCCGTGACCGATGTCGGCAATGGCTGGTGTTACGAGACCGATGATGATGAGCGGTATCATAAAGCCCAGAAACTGGCTGAAGATGCCGTTGAAGGTGAGAAACGCTCTGACGGCAGCTTCATTGAAGAAATTGCCGAAGATTACACCCAGCAGGATGGCAATGATGATTCTTGCCAATAGTGGCATTTTGATTCTTTTCATATTCGTAAAATTGCTTTTTGCCTGCAAAGGTACGATATTTCTGACTTTTTTCCAAGTATTTTGCTGTTTTTTTAGAATCTGTCATGCTTAGTGTACAACTTTCATGATGTTCGAAGGTGGGCGCTGCGCATGAGTTCCTGCTTCATGTAATCCATGTAGGGCGCTACATGCTGATAATAATGGTAATAACCCGGACAGAGATAGTTGAGATCGGAATCGCCATACTTATCTTTCCTGAAGCGGTTCTTTGGGCATTCTCCATGACAGGCAAACTCCATGTCACACTCCTTGCACTGGCGGGGAAGAGAACTGTGTTTCAGACGGCTGAACTCATGTTGCTGCTCACCATAAAGCATGTCGATGAGCGAATGGTCACGGATATTGCCCAACTTATACTCCGGAAAAACAAAGTGGTCGCAGGAATAAACATCGCCATTGTGCTCCATCACTCCCGCATGACCGCATTCCTTGGAATAAGCACAGATGCCGGGAGAAATACCCATCCAGTTTGCCAGTGTGCAGTCGAAAATCTCAACGAAGATTTTGCCCACATCCTTCCGAACCCATTCATCGAAAATTGCACAGAGAAAGTAGCCCCACTGCTCCGGCGTAACCGATACCTCACTCAGCGGAATCTCATTCTTGTCGGCAAGACTTGCAGGGTACGGCCATCCTCATGTCGGGTCTGTCGCTCAACGATAGGTGTGAACTGCAGAAACTGACAGCCGTTTTCCTTGAAGAAACGGTAGAACTCCAGCGGATGATTGGCATTATAGGCATTTACCACCGCCATCGCATTCCATTCTACCCGTGTTTCTTCAGCAGTTTGATGCCTTGCATTACCTTCTTCCACGATGGTTTTCCCGCAGCCGTCAGCCGGTAATGGTCATGATCAGGCTGCGGACCATCGATAGAGATGCCTACCAGCCAATGGTTCTGGGCGAAAAACTCGCACCATTCATCGGTCAGCAACGTGCCGTTAGTCTGAATTACGTTGTCGATGCGCCTGCCTCCAGCATACTTTTGCTGTAGGGATAAAGCCTTGCGGTAGAAGTCGATGGAGCGCAGCAGAGGCTCGCCACCATGCCAGGTGAAGAGCACCTGGTTCATGGTTTGCGCCTCAATATATTCTCGGGTAAACTGTTCCAGCATCTCATCGCTCATCAGATGTCGCTGAGCAGTGGGATAGAGCTTGGTCTTCTCCAGATAATAACAGTATTTGCATGCCAGGTTGCAATGGGCACCCGCAGGCTTCAGCATTACATAGAGTGGCTTGGCAAAGGGATTTGCTATGTTGTCGTTCATCATTTTTTCTTGAATCTAGTTGTAATCTCTATCTCTCTGTAACCGGGAGAGAAAATCAGAACTTAGGCAGCGTAATTTCGAAATCCTTGCTGTCTCGATGCTCCTTTCTGATGGCAGTCAGGAGTTCGGTAAGAATCTTAGGATGTTCTGCCGCCACATTATGGTCTTCGTGGATATCGGAAGCCAGATTATAGAGCCGCGGCTCGCCTTTTACTACCACCAGTTTCCAGTCGCCCTTTCTCACGCCAATCTGGTCGGTTTCGTGAAATTCCCAGTACAGGTAATCGTGATGTTTCTGCTCTGCATCCTTGCCCAGAAGGTAGGAGCGATAGAGATTCCGTCGAAACCATCACCAGCCAACTTTCTGTTGGTATAACGCTTGGCAAAGTTTCTGATGCCAGCCAAATCGCAGAAAGTAGGCAGCAGGTCGTAAAAGGCAAACTGGGTATCGTTCACCGCTCCTGCCTTGATATGCTCAGGCCACCAGGCGATAAATGGTATGCGGATGCCGCCTTCGTAGCACTGGCGCTTCAGACCTTTCAACTTACCGTCACGACCGAAGAACTCTGGATCAGCACCACCTTCTTCATGCGGCCCGTTATCTGAAGTAAAGATGACAACGGTATTCCTGTCGAGTCCCTTCTCCTTCAGCTTGGCGAAGATTTCGCCCACATACTGGTCTAGTCGGGTAATCATTCCGGCAAACTGTGCATGGGTATGAACCGCAGCGTTGTATCTCGAATCTTCCATCCGCCCCAGGTTTTATCGGTAAAGAACTGTTTCTGGTAATTCTCTAGAATAGAGTCTTCCGGCTGGGCTAGTTCGGCATGCGGCAGGGTATAGGTAAGGAATCCTACGAAGGGATGTTCCTTATCCTGTCTGTCAATCCATTCCAGTGCCTTGTCGTGGATGATGCGGGCAGAATACTGTTTGCGCTTGAAATAATCCTTGCCGAACATCGGATGCTGGATGTTCTGTTCCATTACCTCTCTTACCACCGCTGTATCTCCCATTGCACGACTGTAGCGGTTCAGGAAGTTAGGATAATAGAGATGAGCCTGAAACTGGCAGATATAGCCATAGAATTCGTCCACGCCACGCTTGTCGGGAGTAGAAGCCGAACCCTCATATCCGCCAGCCCATTTCCCGAATACACCGGTTCTGTATCCTTTGTCCTTCATGATTTCGGGCAGAATCTTATGCTGCGGGTCGTAAGGTTCCTGTCCTACGACAGAATACTCCTCGTTGTTGCCATATTTTACCATTGGTACACCTCTCCAGTATTCCTTGTTTCCACGCACATGTGTATGTCCCGTATGCTGACCAGTCATGAGGGTAGCTCTCGACGGAGCCGAGACGGGAGAACCGGCATAAGCCTGGGTGAATCTCATTCCCTCCTGTGCCATCCGGTCTATATTAGGCGTGTGGATATAAGGTTGGCCGTAGCAAGCCAGATCGCCATATCCCATGTCGTCACACAGTATGAAGAGAATGTTGGGTGGGGTGTTTTGTTTTGCACAGAGCAGGGTAGGAAGACACGCCAAACCTACCCCTGTAAGCCATATTGTCTTGTTCATATCAATGTTGTTTTGTTCGGTTTCTTTACTCGTCTACCTTCAGATTTCTGCGATAGGTAGCGAGGAGTTTCTTCATTTCCTTTTCTACCTTCTGCATGCCAGGCTTGCCGTAGAGGTTGTGCAGCTCGTTCGGATCAACCTGGATATCATACAACTCGTAGTAGTCAATATCGGCATCATCGGTGATGTAGTTGATGGATTTGAGATATTCGAAACACCAGTTTTCTGAAGTTCCCGGTTGGCACTGATACTTGTTTTCTGGAACGGCTCTTTCACCACCCTTGCCGTAGAAATGAATCAGTTTGTAGCGCTCGGTTCTCACACCATCGTGCTTGCGTACCAGATGATAATTAGGGTAGTCATAATAATGGTAATACAGACTCTTACGCCATTTTCTTACAGTCTGTCCGGCAAACAATGGTTGGAGCGAAGTGCCCGGCATATAGGCAGGCTTCTTCAAGCCCGCCAGGTCGAGGAAGGTAGGAGCAAAGTCGATGTTCTGTACCATCTGGTTACACTCGCTCTTAGGCTGGATATGCTTAGGATAGCTGATGATGAGCGGTGTATGGAATGATTCCTCATACATGAAACGCTTGTCAAACCAGCCGTGTTCGCCCATGTAGAATCCCTGGTCGGAGGTGTATACGATGATTGTATTATCCGTGAGATGATGCTCATCGAGATAAGTCAGGAGTCGGCCTACACTCTCATCCACCGAAGCAATCACTGCCATATAGTCGCGGATATAGTTCTGGTATTTCCATTCTACCAGTTCCTTACCCGTGAGATTCTTGCTCAGGAATTCTCTGTTTCTCGGCATGTAATAGGCATCAATAGCCTCGCGCTGCTGCGGTGTCATGCGGTTCATCTCTCCCATGAGTCCGGCATACGAGTCTCTGCCTTCCGGTGTAGAAGGGTCGTACATTTCGGGCACTTTCAGGTCGCGTACCATTTCCATATATTCACCGATAGTCATCTTCTGGGTGGATGCAGCCGAGCCTCGGGTCGCATAGTCGTCCCAGAAAGTTTCAGGTAGCGGGAAGTTTACTTTGCCGTATTTCCCAACATACTTGGTGCTAGGCATCCACAGACGGTGGGGTGCCTTATGATGAACCAGCAGACAGAATGGCTTGTTTCTGTCTCTTTGGTCGAGGTATTCGATGGCATGGTCTGTGATGAGGTCGGTGGCATATCCCATTTCCTGCTTGTATTCTCCGTAATGGTCTGTTGATGCGAAGGTCGGGTTGTAATATTGTCCCTGGTCGTTGAGGATGTGATAGAAATCGAAACCTTTAGGGCGGCATGACATGTGCCATTTTCCCACTACTGCCGTCTCATAGCCTGCCTTCTGCAGCATTTCAGAGAAGAAGGTTTTGGTGGAATCGATGCCCTCTGCCAGCATGCGCTGTCCGTTCTGATGACTGTAGAGGCCGGTCATCAGACAGGCACGGCTTGGTGTAGAAAGCGAGTTTTCAACGAAAGCCTCGTTGAATTTCATTCCCCTTTCTGCAAGTCGGTCGATATTTGGGGTAGGCGCCAGTTGGGAGATGGCACTGCCGTAGGCGCTGATAGCCTGTATGGCGTGGTCATCGCACATGATATACAGGATGTTTGGTTTTTCGCCTGTATCTGGGCGAAGAGAGATAGCGGCAAGGCTTGAAGGGTAGCCATCGCCAGCAAAGATCGGTTGAAAGGTTGATAATTATTAGCCATAATGTTTTGTATTAAGTTATATCTTGCAAAGGTACGCTGAATATTCGTAATTACCAAAAATCTCGGGATATTTCTTAAGAGTATTTCTCTTATTCTTCATAAAGAAACAGTGCCCTTCCTGTTTCACGACAGAAAGGGCACACAACCTAGTCTATTCTCGTACATGATGTGTTGATATAACATAGAATAGTTGATTTCTTATGAATTGATTACTTAAAAAGTTTACCTCTTCAAGTTTGGGTTCTTCTCACCGTCGGTTGTTGGATATGGACAGTAAATTCTATCCTCAGACCAAGTACCCTTAACGGTAACGCTCTCCTTGGCAGTATATTCCTTGCCACCCTCTTTCGCAACAACGATAGGAGCATTGGCAACGCGATACTCGAAGTTCTTCTTGAGCTCGTCCATACGGAGCTCATCTGAACGGCGGGTAACCATAGATACCCAGTTACCTGCAACTTCCCATCCGTGTTCGATGTAGCAAGCCTCAGCAAGCTGGGCAGCGCTCATGTTGTCGATCTTTACGGTAGTTCCGTCGCCAAGTGTCACATTTTCAACATCTGTTACGGCACGGCTGCGAACCAGCTTCAAGCATTTCTTAGCTTCTGTCAAGTCAGAGAGGCCTGCACGGGCTGCACTCTCAGCATACCAGAGGAGAACCTCTGAATAGCGGATGAGGTTATGACGGCGGTCATTAACCATACCCTTATAGTTGATTCCCATGTAATCGTATGGCTGTTTGAGCATATTACCCTTTTCGTCAGCATTGACAGTGAAGATAGTGAACATAGGGTGATAAGCATCTACGACAGGTTTGCCATTGTTGTCAAGTTCCCACCAGTAAACGGCCTTGCTGATCTTATCCTTTTTAACTTCCTTATCGCCGATTTTCTCAGTGATAGTCTCCTGGAATGTAACTTTAGGAGCATAAATAGCATTCTTGCGAGGTCCCTCTGGATATCTCTTCCAGAAAGCAATTTCGCCCCAGGCGTCACCCCAGCCACCATCGCCGAGACCTTCGAAGCGACAGCAGGAAGAAAGCTGTGAGTCATGATCCCACCAACCCTTGGCATCGTTGTTGATACCGAGCACGGTCTCCATGTTGTAATTGTTACCCATAGAGTAAACGTTCTTCCAGTCTTGGTTCAAGATGAAGCCATAAGTACCATTGTTGGTGATGACATCCTTAGCCAACTCAGCAGCGAGCTTATAGTATTCTGTTCCCTTATTGAGCGGATAACCTGCCATTGACATATAAACTGCTGCCAAGGTAGACTGTGCAGCCTGTTTGGTAGCCCAAACGTCAACTCCGAACAAGCGGGCAGGCTCCTTGTCATAACCTGTAGGAAGTTCGTTGATGGCATTCTTCAAGTCTTGAACGATCAATTCGTATACTTTCTCAATCTCAGATGGCTGAGCATCAAACTGTTCTATGTTGGTCTTAGTGATAATAGCAATTTGCCGAATACACGTACCAGATAGTAGTACGAGTAAGCACGCCAGAAGTGAGCGTTTCCCAATGCGGTAGCAATCTTAGCCTTATCACCAGGGAATTTCTCAGAGCCCTCGATAATCAGATTGGCAGTCTTGATAACTGCATAATGCTGAGTCCAGGCTTCTGTAACACCCTTGTTGGCACCATCAGAATCAAATGCATCGAGCGCAGCACAAGCCTGCTTGTTGGAACCAGGGTTAGCAGTGATATCGTCTCCCTGCCACTGTGGATACATAGGGTTAGTCCAACTTTGTGTCTGATTCACTTTATCGTACAGCGTATTAACACCTGCGGTGTAGTCGTCTTCGATGGTATAGAATGTGTCTGGATTCAACTGACCCTTTGGATCCTCATCCAGGAAATCGCCACATGATGTGAGTGACAACATGGAAGCTGCCATGAAGCAACCTGTATATAATAATTTCTTAGTTTTCATAATTCTTACAGTTTTTAGATTGTTGAATTTAGAAGGTTACACGAACACCCATTGTGATGGTACGAGGATTAGGATAAGCACCCATATCCAAACCATTATCACGGTCTACGTTGGCATCACTGAAAGAAGCACCTGCTGGGTCAATACCCTTATAACCTGTGATGGTGAAGAGGTTCTGAGCTGAGAGTGAAAGACGGATGTCTGCCAACTTGGTTACGCTGCGTGGGAATGTATAGGCTACGCTGATATTCTCACAACGGAAGTAGTCGGCATTCTCGAGCCACTTGTCTGAATTACCATAGTTCTTGTTCTCTGCACCGATGGTAGGCATTGTTACACCTATATTACTGAAGTGATCCTTGTCTGTAACGAATCTTGAAGCACCAACCTCTGCATTCATTGCGAAACGTACGATATTCAAACGTTTTGCACCGAAGGCTGCATTGCAGAACATGTTGAAGTCCCAGTTCTTATAGGTAATGGTGTTGTTCCAGCCTAATGTGACATCAGGATTTGAGCGACCCAATACGAAACGGTCTGTACCTGCATTTGGAGAAGCAGTCTTGGTTCCGTCTGCTGCATAGTACATGTCTACATACTGTCCCTTGTCGTTCTTTTCTACTCCAGCCCACTTGAATCCGTAGAATGTACCGATAGCTTCACCTTCCTTGATGATAGTACATGGGTCAACAGTACCAGGAGCTGGCTTCTCACCATAAATGATAGGTTCATCGGCTGTCATCTTGGTTACCTTGTTTTTGATGTAGCTGGCATTGAGTGTAGATGACCATGACCAATCCTTGGTCTGGATAATCTGACCATTGATGGTTACGTCAACACCCTTGTTGTTTACCTCGCCGGCATTTACCCAATATTTGGTTGCACCCAAGTAGCCAGGAGCTGCCGTCTGCAAAAGAGCATCCTTGGTGGTCTTGTTGAAGTAGTCGAAACTGATGCTCAAACGGTTACCGAAGAAACCGAGGTCAACACCGAGGTCAAACTGGTGAACCTTCTCCCAGGTCAGGTCTGGTGTAGCAAAACTGTTTGCCCAGTAACCTGTATAAGACTGGTTTGTTCCGTATGAGAAACCTGTTGATTCCAAAGTTCCAAGAGTAGAATAAGGAGCGATGTCCTGATTACCGATGATACCATAGCTGGCACGGATCTTCATGTATTCTACTGCATTTCTGATAGGCTCCCAGAACTTTTCGTTAGAAACAGTCCAAGCACCTGCGATAGATGGGAAGTAACCCCACTTCTTGTTGGTGAAACGGCTGGAACCATCGGCACGGAATGTACCGGTCAGCATGTAGCGGTCGGCATAGTTGTACATGACGCGGGCAACGCCAGAGAGCATGGTCCACTTGCTGTAACCATTAGTCGGATTCTTGGAAGCTGCATCCTGGATATTCCAGTAACCTAACTGCTCGTGGGCAATACCGGTACCGGTCATTTGCATTTTGCGAACCTCGTTAGAAGAAACTTCCCATACACCGGTAGCTGTCAATGCGTGCTCGCCCCACTTGCCCATGTAAGTCAAATTGTTGGTAGACTGCAAAGCGGTTACTGTAGCATCGCCATTTGTCATGGAGTTACCTGAAACATTTACTCTGGTTGAAGTGAAGTTGTACCACTTATAATCATTATAGTCGATACCATTTGTGGTGGTGAATGTCAAGCCTTTGAGAAGGTTGAACTTCAAGTCAATGTGGCCGGTTACCATGGTACGCTTGCGGTCGTTGTCGCCATCATGGAGAATACCGTAAGGGTTGTTCTGGATACAGTTGTAAGGATCCACATTGTAGTTGCCGTTAGGTGCCATCATTTCCATCGTTGGAGAGTAGTTCAATCCTACCCAGATAGGGTTAGACTGGTTCTGCGCAAAACCTGCACCAGAGTTGTCGGTCTGAGCAAGGTTGATATCGGTGGTCATCTCTAACCAGTCGAAAATCTTATTGTGCATGTTAGCTTGATAGCGTAACGTCTTGATTTTGTATCTGTGATAACACCCTTCTGGTCCATATAGTTGGCAGAGAAGTAGGTCTGAGTCTTCTCATTGCCCTGAGAAACTGCTACCTTATAGTTCTGGGTGATTCCAGTCTGGAGCAACTCGTCCATCCAGTCGATACCTGGTTTGGTTCCGTCAAGATAACCTTGCATGGCACTCTTGGCTACACCCTTGTAGTCAATCAAAGCCTGTGCATATTCTTTGGTTCCCATTACCTCAGGAATGTGGTAAGCGTTAGAGATACCGAAACTTGCATCGAATGTTACCTGGGTAGCACCGGCAGAACCGCTCTTGGTCTGTACCATAACAACACCATTGGCACCGCGGGCACCATAGATGGCAGTAGAAGATGCGTCCTTCAATACCTGGATGCTCTGGATATCTTCAGGCTGATACCCTCAAGACCTGTCTCGCGAACGATACCGTCTACTACGTAGAGAGGGTCGTTGCTCTTGTTTACGGAACTGGTACCACGTACACGAATCTTCATGCTCCACCAGGAACACCGCTTGACATTACCTGCACACCAGACATACGTCCGTTGAGGGCATCCTCAACACGTGCAACAGGCTGGTCCTTGAAACTCTTGCTGTCCAAAACTGCCACAGAACCAGCCAAGTCAGCCTTCTTTACTGTACCGTAACCGATGACTACGGTCTCTTCAAGCATGTTGGCATCGTCCTGCAAAGTGATGTTGAGTGGACTACCGCTCCATGTGAGGGTCTGTGATTTGTAACCCACATAAGTATGGTAAGTTTGGTACCCTTTTCGATGTTGCTGAGGGTGAAGTTACCATCCAGGTCAGTTACGGTTCCACCGGTCTTACCTTCGATTCTGATGGTTGCGCCGATGATAGGTTCTCCGGTAGCGTCTTTAACAGTACCTGTACATGAGTTTTGCTGCTGGGTAGCTGTAGCAATGGTAGAATTGCTTTGAGCAGCCAATGCAGAAACAGTGCAAAGAGGTGACATCGCACCTAAAAGCGCTGCAAAATACAAATTTGCTCTTTTGTTCATAGGGCTATTATTTATTGTTAGTTAAAAATTTTTTCGTACTTCTTTCTAGTTATTAGAATGCTGAAACAGAGTTTATACAAGGGCATCCCTTTGCATCGTCGATTACGATGCGGATGCCACTTGTAGTAATCTTGTCGAAGCGAAGTATTCGCTTGTAGCCGATAGTGGTAGTCTCTTCCTTAGGGTCGAGCCTTACCCAGTTTTTGCCTTGTCGGTAATAGATTGAGAAGGCTTTTACGCGCTGCCCCAGAGGTATGTATTCCTGGAGCATGAGGCGTGTGATAGATTTTGGTTTTCCGAGTTGAAACTCGATATAGGCATCTTTTTTCTTTTTAGAAGCCCAGAAGGTGTCATACTGGCCGTCTGTGATATTCTTGCCAATGTGCTTGCCTTGCTGGCTGTCTACTTTAGGTGTGATGCCTTTCAGTAGATTGACAGATAATTCTTGTCGGATTTTCCTGTGGAAGTTTACTGCATTTGCAGAGTCGATAGGGTGGATGAGTCCATCCTTGTCTACCGGGAAGTTGAGTAACATGGTAGCGTTGTGTCCTACACTCTTGTAGTAGAGATCGCACAGGTCTTCAACGGTTTTTACCTTACTGTCTTCTTTCTCATGGTAGAACCATCCCGGGCGGATAGAAACATCGCACTCAGCTGGTGTCCACTGGTCGCCGTCTTCCCATCCAAACTGCAACTGTTTGTAGTCTTTGAAGCCTGGATAGACGGTGTTGGATGGTATTGTAGACCAGCAGGTCTCGCCTGCAAATCCATTTTCATTTCCTACCCATCGGCATCCCGGTCCGCCATCACCGAAAAGAATGGCATTGGGTTGTAAACTGTCAACAATTTCGAAAATTCTAGGGAAATTGTAGTAGTTCCTTCTGTCGATGGTTCTGCTTTCTTCGGCACCGCCGTACCAGCCGTCTCCTCCGTTGGCTCCGTCAAACCATACTTCGAAAAGTTCGCCGTAGTTGCTCAGAAGTTCCTTGAGCTGGCGCTGGTAGAGCTTCAGGTAGTAGGGAGAACCGTAGCTTGCCTGGTGTCTGTCCCAAGGCGAGAGATAAACTCCGAATTTCAAACCGTATTTCTTGCATGCTTGGGAGAGTTCTCCTACCACATCACCTTCACCATTCTTATAAGTTGTGTTGCGGATGCAGTAATCTGTGGTGCGTGTAGGCCAGAGGCAGAAGCCGTCGTGATGTTTGGCTGTAATGATGACTCCTTTCATGCCCGCTGCAACCAGGGTTCTTGCCCATTGTTCGCAATCCAGTTTCTTTGGCTTGAAGGTCTTTACATCCGAATTTCCGTATCCCCATTCCTTATCATTGAAGGTGTTGAGGCCGAAATGGATAAAAGCATAGGTTTCCAGTTTCTGCCATGCCACCTGCTTGGCGGTTGGCACAGGTTGGATGGGGTCTACCTGGCTGTTGTTGCGCTGGGCGGCAGCTGTTATGGTTGCCAGCCCCAGGCATAGTGCAAAAAGAAGAGACTTCTTCATACTTAAAATAGGTTTTGTATTGGTTGTTTAAATTCCTTATTTGTCGATGTTCTCATTTAGAAGCCGGTATCTTGCCATCAGACAGGCTCCCGTGATTCCTGCAAGACCTTTCAGACTTGAGGTAACGATCATAGAATCCTCATTCATGATGTTGAGAGAGAATTTCTTGATACCCATTTTTACCGGTAGCGTGAGGTAGTCGCCTGTAACCGACATTTCACCTCCGATGACCAGCATTTCTGGGTTGAAGATGTTGATGACTCCTGCCAGCTGTTTGCCAAGTTCATCTGCTATGCGCTGCAGTGTGGCAAGGCTCAGTACATCTTCCTTTGCTATGGCGTCCAGAATATCCTGGAGTGATAGGTCTTCATTCTTTTTCAGAACTCTTTCAGAGAGGATGGAAGTCTTTCCTTCCTTTATCTTCTCGATGAGTTTCCTTTTGAGTGCTCTGCCCGAAACTTCTGTTTCTATGCAACCAATCTTGCCGCAGTGCAGATGATGTTGTTGTTGTAGGCAGTCATGTGACCGAATTCGCCAGAATATCCCGACTTGCCGTAATAGAGATTGCCGTCGATGATGATTCCGATTCCGATGCCCCAGCATACGTTCACGAAGATGGCGTCTTTCAGGCCTTTGCACTGTCCCTTAATCAACTCAGCGAAAGCCATGCTCCGGGTATCGTTCTCGATACATACAGGTAGCTGTATGAGTTGAGCCAGCTTGTCGGTCAATGATTCTTTCAGGAAGGTGAACATGTTGTAGGCATTTCCCTGTACAGGATTCACGCGCTCAGCCACGTTCACGCAAACTTGAAGTATTTCTTCTCTTGAAACAGGAAGGTTTTCGATGAACTCATTGATGATTCTGCTTATCTCTTCCAGGTTTTCAGGAGAGTTCTCATATACGTAAGGCACTCTTGTTTTTTCGGTAATCAGATTGCCTGCGAAGTCGCTTGCTGCAAGTGCCAGGCAGTTCATCTCAGGATTGACGCCGATGAAGTAGCCTGCTGTTGGAACGAGGTCGTAAACCATCGGGATGCGTCCCGAAGAATTGTCTTTCTTTCCAATCTCTCTGGCGAGTCCTTCTTTTATCAACTCGTTGAGGGCACTTGTTGTTGTCGGTAAGCTAACTCCGATAGCCTTCGACATCTCTGGGATGGTGGAGGCTCCGTGAGAGATAAACTGCTCCAGGAGCTTGCCCTGAACTGAGGGCTTTTTGTTTATCTTTCTAAGATATTTTATTAAGTCAGCTTTCATAACTAATATTTTTTAGTTGCAAAGATAAAGTTTTTCTGTATAGGTGCAACATTTTTTGCTGTTAATAAAACTTAAATGGTGAAAAATAGTATACTTTTCGTCGTTTTCGGACATCCTGTTTTCTTCTATACCTTATTATATATAGAGAGAGGTTGGATACGTAAGTGCACAAAAGGGGCAATTAAAACTACACTTAATAGCTCTTTTGATATTGGGTAAAGTTACACTGAATCGGTGTCAGATGCGAACAAAGTACAGGTATTTCAGCCATAAGGAGACTTAAAGTATAAAAAATGTTTCTGTTTTAGAAATATTAACGCTATTTTCATTGCTGTATTTGATAAAACTAGTAACTTTGCAAAATAAAATATTTTAGTAACAAACAGAGCGTTAATAAAGAATTTAATAAATGAAAGTTTATATCGCTCCTCGTTATTTTTCGATTTTAACCTATTAATTAAAAGAAGTATGGAATACGATGTAAAGTCTTTAGTGATTGGCTTGGATTTGGGTGGAACCAATTCCGTTTTCGGCATCGTTGATGGGGACGGAGAAATAATAGCTACAACCTCAATCAAGACCCAGACATTCCAACGCGTGGAACAATACGTAGAGGAATCGGTAAAAGCTGTGATGCAGATAGTAGAACAGGTAGGTGGTATGGAGAAAATTCGTGCCTTGGGCATCGGTGCGCCTTGTGGTAACTATTACAAGGGGACCATTGAAAATGCAGCAAATCTGGTATGGGCTAAGGGTATTGTACCGCTGGCTGACATGTTTGCAGAGAAACTGGGCATTCCGGTTGCTATTACCAATGATGCAAATGCGGCTGCTATGGGAGAAATGAAATATGGTGCTGCAGTTGGTATGAAAAATTTCGTAGAACTCACTCTCGGAACAGGCGTAGGATCGGGTATCGTGGCTAACGGGCAGCTGATTTATGGTTGCGACGGTTTCGCCGGTGAGTTGGGACACATGGTAGTGGAGCCTGACGGTAGACCATGCGGCTGTGGCAGAAAGGGCTGCCTGGAGACCTACTGCTCGGCTACAGGCGTGGTCCGTACTACCTTGGCCATGCTCGAAGCATCAACCGTGGCAACTGAGCTGAGAAATATTCCAAGGGAAGAAATTACATCTTATGTGGTTTATAAGGCAGCCATGGCAGGAGATACACTGGCACGGGAAGTGTTCAGACAAACCGGTACAAGAATCGGCAAGGCCTGTGCAGAGATAGCTACCTTTCTGAGCCCGGAGGCTTTTATCTTCTTCGGAGGATTGGCACAGGCTGGCGATCTGCTCTTCCGGCCTATTGAAGAAGCATATAACGAGCATGTGCTCTCATTATATAAAGGTAAGGCTAAGTTCCTGATGAGCGGACTTGATGGTGCCAAGGCGGCCATCCTGGGTGCTGCAGCAATGGCGTCTGAACTCTAATCCGTCATTTTAAAAAAAGAAAACATAACATAACCTATTTATTTAAATACAGATAAAGATATGAGACTCAATCTTAGTTCACAAATCGTACTCAATAAAGTACCTGTAGAGTTCTACAAGCCAAAGACGACTGTAGAATATTCTGAAATCTCCAGAATGGAGAAGATTCATACAGACATCTTTGCCTCTATGGCAGAAGGTGCCAGTCATGTAGCTGACAAAATAGAAGCTGGTATCAAGGCGGCACAGCAGGAAGGCAAATTCTATGTGATGGCGCTGGGTTCCGGTTCTTCTCTCTATTCTGTATACGATGAACTCGTTCGCCGTTACAACGAGAAGACCCTGAGCTTCCGCAATGTTGTTGTATTCAATGCATACGAATATTATCCGCTCCAGAAGGACAGTTCTCTCCGTACCATCAACCAGTTGAAGGATCGTTTCCTCAATCATGTGGATGTGGCTGAGCAGAACATTTTTACACTGGATGGTTTTGTGGCACAGGATGCCGTACAGGACAGTTGCCGTCTTTATGAGCAGCGTATCAAGACCTTTGGCGGTCTCGATGTAGCCCTCCTAGGTGTAGGCCGTTCGGGTAATATTGCTGCCAACGAGCCAGGTTCGGGCATCCAGTCGATGACCCGTATCATCCTCATCGGCAATACCTCTCGCGAAGAGATGGAGAACAGCGAGCAGACCAAGGAAACCATTCCTCCATGTTCGCTCACCATGGGGATCGCTACCTTACTCTCAGCCAAGAGCATCTATCTGACAGCCTGGGGCGAAGAGAAGGCAGAGATTATGCAGAAGGTGGTGGAGAACTCTATAACAGATACCCTGCCGGCATCATTCCTTCAGACTCATCCGAATGCTCATGTTGTCATCGACCTGGGTGCAGCTCACCATCTGACGCGTATCGAGCATCCATGGCTCGTAACTTCATGCCAGTGGAGTGATAAACTGGTGCGTTCGGCACTGGTATGGCTCTGCCAGAAACTCGGTAAGCCTATCCTGAAGTTGACCAATAAGGATTATAATGAGAACGGACTGAGCGAACTTCTGGCTCTCTATGGCTCTGCCTATAATGCCAATATCAAGATTTTCAATGATTTGCAGCATACCATTACCGGATGGCCAGGTGGTAAGCCAAATGCCGATGATACCTATCGTCCGGAGCGTGCAACACCATTCCCTAAGAAGGTTATCGTGTTCTCTCCACACCCAGACGATGATGTTATCTCAATGGGAGGAACCATCCGTCGACTGGTACAACAGAACCACGATGTGCATGTAGCTTACGAAACATCAGGAAACATTGCTGTGGGTGATGAGGAAGTAACAAGATTCATGCACTTTATCAATGGTTTCAACCAACTCTTTGCTGACTCAAAGGATAGTATCATCTCTAATAAATATAAGGAAATAAAGACCTTCTTTGCCAAGAAGAAGGAGAGTGACTTCGATACGAGAGATATCCTGACCATCAAGGGACTGATTCGCCGTGGTGAGGCTCGTATCGCTTGTACCTATAATGATATTCCGCTTGACCATGTACACTTCCTCGACCTGCCATTCTATGAGAGCGGCAAGATAGAGAAGTTGCCTATGACCGAGAAGGATGTGGAGGTAGTGAGAGCTCTGTTGCAGAAGGTGCAGCCACATCAGATTTATGTTGCCGGCGACCTTGCTGATCCTCACGGAACCCACAAGAAGTGTACTGATGCCGTTCTGGCAGCTATCGACGAAGAGAAGAAAGCGGGTGCAGAATGGTTGAAGGACTGTCGCATCTGGATGTATCGTGGTGCCTGGGCAGAATGGGAGATTGAGAATATCGAAATGTGTGTTCCATTGAGTCCTGAGGAGTTGCGAGCAAAGCGTAACTCTATCCTCAAGCATCAGTCGCAGATGGAGAGTGCTCCTTTCTTGGGTAATGATGAGCGCCTGTTCTGGCAGAGAGCCGAGGACCGTAACCGTGCTACTGCATCGCTCTACGACCAGTTGGGTCTGGCATGCTATGAGGCCATGGAGGCTTTCGTGGAGTACAAACCATTGTAATACCTTATTAATATATTTAATGTTATGGCAAAGTTCAATCGTTTATTAGGCTCGTTTGTAGCCTGTGCAGCGATGCTGGGTGGTATCTCCACTCCGGCATCTGCTGCCGATATTAATATTATCCCGATACCGGTGAAGACTCAGGTACAGAAAGGGGAGTTCGTATTGCCACAGAAGGTGGTAATCGCTTACCAGACGGCTGAAGGCAGAAATATCGCCCAGTACATGGCAGACAAACTGAAGGCTTCTACAGGTTATGAGGTAACGGTAGGTGGAAAGAAGGGGAATATCTCTATACAGATTTCTCCTTCGCTGAAAATTGCCGAGGAAGGTTATCGCCTTACCGTAACCGCCAAGGGGGTTGTTATCAAGCGAAGACCGCCAAGGGCGCCTTCTACGGTATGCAGAGTTTCATGCAGTTACTCCCTGCCCAGATAGAGAGCGCAACCCGGGTGGATGGAGTGAAATGGGTAGCACAATGCTGTGATATCCAAGATGCTCCACGCTTCGGCTACCGTGGATTCCATCTCGATCCATGCCGCCATTTCATTTCTGTCGAGAATGTGAAGAAGCAACTGGACCTGATGTCTATGTTCAAGGTGAACACCATGCACTTCCATCTGACGGAAGACCAGGGCTGGCGTATCGAAATCAAGAAATATCCTAAACTTACTTCTGTGGGCAGTATCCGTACCGAGGGCGATGGCTCTTTTTATGGCGGTTTCTATACCCAGGAGCAGATTAAGGAAATAGTGGATTATGCTGCCAAGCGCTATATTACCGTGATTCCGGAAATCGACCTTCCTGGTCACATGATGGCAGCTATCTCTGCTTATCCTTATCTTTCATGCAAAGGTGAGCAGTGGTCGTTGAGAACAGTTTGGGGTGTAGAGGATATCGTGATGTGCCCGGGCAAGGAAGATATGTTCCGCTTCCTGGATGACATCTTTAGTGAGATTGTTCCTCTCTTCCCAGGTAAGTACTTCCATATCGGTGGCGACGAGTGTCCGAAGACCAGTTGGAAAAACTGCCCTGCCTGTCAGAAGCGTATTCAGACAGAGGGCTTGCAGGCTGAAGGAAAGCATTCGGCTGAGGAAAGACTGCAGAGCTACGTTATCAAGCGCATAGAGAAAATGCTGGAGAAGCGTGGCAGAAAGATTATCGGATGGGACGAGATTCTGGAAGGCGGATTGAGTGAGAATGCTACCGTGATGTCATGGCGTGGAACGGAAGGAGGTATCGAGGCTGCCATGCAGAAGCATGATGTCATCATGACGCCGGGCAGCGACGGTATGTATCTCGACTGGTATCAGGGTGACAGCAAGGTGGAGCCTGTAACCATTCCTAGTCCTCCTAGATATCTGGCTTCAACCTATAATTATAATCCGGTACCTGATACCATCAAGGCGTTGGGACTGGCTCATCATATCCTGGGCGTTCAGTGTAACAACTGGTCGGAATATATGTATTCCAATGCCAAGATGGAGTATATGATGTATCCTCGTGCCATTGCTCTCTCTGAGATTGCATGGTCGCCAGTGAGCAGGAAAAACTTCAAGGATTTCTGCCGCCGACTGGATGCAAACTGTGTCCGTCTGGACGAGCGCCATATCCATTATCATATCCCATTGCCTGAGCAGCCTTTAGGTTCTTGCGATAAGGTGGTCATTACTGGGGATACTGCGGTAACCTTTACCACCTCGCGTTCTATGAAGATGGTTTATACATTGGATGGAAGTACACCAACTCCTTCTTCTTCGGCTTATGCAGAGCCTATCAGGGTGAGTGGAAACACCATCATCAAGATAGCAACCATATTGCCTTCAGGCAAGATGAGCCGTATCAGAACCGTTGATGTTGAGAAGCAGACTTATGCTCCAGCTGTTAAGGTGGAGGGCGCAAAACCTGGGTTGCAGATGAAGCGCATTAAGGGCAACTATCTGAAGGTTGACCAGCTGGAATGGGCTGATGCTGCCTGGGAGTGTGCAAACATCGAGGGCTTGGAGCAGATGAAGATTCAGCAGAAGGATGATGCTGCTACCTTGCGCGGTGCCAATAATTATGCTGTCATCGCTGAGGGCTACATCAATATTCCGGAGGATGGTGTCTATTATCTCTCTTCCCGTCTGGAGCAGGTTTGGATTGATAACAAACTCATGATTAGCAATGAGGGGGATGTGAAGGCTGGTACCAATCATGATACTTCTGTAGCATTGGCTAAGGGATTGCATCCTTTCAAGGTGGTTTTCCTCAGCAATATCGTTGGCGGCTGGCCTTCATGGTGGAGCAGTCTCGGCATTGAAATGCGCAAGGACAGCGAACAGAAGTTTACACCAGTAGATAACTCTATGTTTTTCAGAAAATAATAAAACAGATATGAGCATCAGAAATATAGCAAATGTATCGCTTTGCCTCGCCTTGCTGTCTGTCGGCAATGGCGTAGCGGCTCAGAACGAGTCGCGTTGGCATAATGTGGATATCAACCAGCAGAACCGCGAACCTCGCCGTGCTGCTTTCTTTGCATACGAGACCCTTGACAAAGCACAGAGTTTTGACAAGAGGAAGTCGGCCAACTATCTTTCGATGGAAGGCATGTGGAAGTTTAACTTCGTGAAGGATCATAACAAGCGTCCTGCCAACTTCTTTGCAGCCAACTATGACGATTCGGAGTGGAAGGATTTCCCTGTACCGGGGCTATTCGAACTGAACGGTTATGGAGATGCTACTTATAAGAATGTCGGTTATGCCTGGGCTACCCAGTTTGACCCAAATCCTCCTTATATCAGCGAACTCAACAACTATACGGGTTCTTATCGTCGTACCTTCGAACTTCCTAAGGACTGGAAGGGCAAGGATGTCTATTTCCATGTAGGTTCGGCTACCAGCAACCTGACCCTTTGGGTGAACGGCAAGTATGTGGGATATAGTGAAGACAGCAAGGTGGCTGCCGAGTTTAATATCTCCAAGTATCTGAAGCCGGGCAAAAACCTGATAGCTATGCAGGTGATGCGCTGGTGCGATGGTTCTTATTTCGAGGATCAGGACTTCTGGCGCTTTACTGGTATAGCCCGTGAGGTTTATCTCTATGCACGTCCGAAACTTCATGCTGCCGATATCCGTCTTGATGCCGGTTTGATGAATAATTATCGGGATGGTATCCTGAACTATCAGATAGCGCTGAAGGGCGGCAAGACTGATGTGACTGTTGCCTTGTGTGATAAGGATGGCAAGCAAATAGCATCGGCTACCGGAGCTCAGGGTGTAATCAAAGTACCGAAGGTGAAGGCTTGGACTGCTGAGACACCTTATTTATATAAGGTATACATCTCTCTGAAGAATAAGCAGGGGGTAGCGGAGGTGATTCCGCAGAAGGTGGGCTTCCGCAATGTGGAAATCAAGAACGCCCAGTTGCTGGTGAACGGCAAGCCTGTACTGATTAAGGGTGCCAACCGGCATGAGATAGATCCGGATGGTGGATATGTGGTAAGTGTAGAGCGCATGATTCAGGATATCAGAATCATGAAACAGTTGAACATCAATGCGGTTCGTACCTGCCATTATCCTGACGATCCCCGCTGGTATGAACTCTGTGATGAATACGGACTGTATCTTACTGCTGAGGCTAACCTCGAATCTCATGGTATGGGATATGAGGAAAAATCACTCGCTAAGTTCCCTGAGTATCTCCAGACTCACATCGAGCGCAATGAAGGTAATGTGAAAAGTTTTATCAATCACCCTTCTATCATCGTATGGAGTTTGGGTAATGAGTGTGGTTACGGCATCAACTTCGAAAAGACCTATGACTGGGTGAAAGCGCTCGACAAGACCCGTCCTGTTCAGTATGAGCGTGGCGGTTATGACAGCAAGACTGATATTTACTGTCCGATGTATATCGACTACGAGGAGAGTGAGAAATATTGCAAGAGTGATGGTGTTAAACCATACATCCAGTGCGAATATGCTCATGCTATGGGTAATTCGGAAGGTGGTTTCAAGGAATATTGGGACCTCATCCGTAAGTATCCTAAGTATCAGGGTGGCTATATCTGGGACTTCGTAGATCAGGGCATTCGTGACAAGAGTCCTGTCACCGGTAAGGAAATCTTTACTTATGGTGGAGATTACGGCCGCTATCCGGCAAGTGACTATAACTTCAACTGTAATGGTATCATTGCTCCAGACCGCCGTCTGAATCCTCATGCTTACGAGATTCAGTACTATCATCAGAATGTATGGATCAAGGACCTGGATGCTGTGAATGGTGCTTTCAAGGTTTACAACGAGAACTTCTTCAAGAATATCGATGACTTGAACCTGACAGCTACGGTTTATGCCAATGGTGTGAAACTGGCTACAGTTGAGATTCCTGAAACAAAGGGTATTGCTCCTCAGGCTACCAAACTGATCAAGAGTGATGAACTGAAGTATGCGGTGGCTGAGGCTGAATCGAAGCATGCAAAGGAGGAGATTGTTCTTAACTTTGCTTTTGTAAGCGATGGCACACAGCCGCTGGTAGACAAGGGCCAGGTGATGGCTCGCCAGCAGTTTATCATCAGCGATTATCAGTTTGCCAAACCGGCGGTTCCTGCTGTTGCTGCTGCGCCAACCAAGAAGGATAAGGTGCAGGAGACAAGCAGTATGGAGGTGGAGGAAACCAACTCTTATGTGAAGGTCAGCGCACAGAGAATGTCTGTAACCATAGGCAAGAAGACGGGTATGATAGATTATCTCGATGTAGATGGTGAACCGATGTTGAAGTTCCGTGAGAGTATGACTCCGGAATTCTGGCGTGCTCCTACCGATAATGACTATGGAGCATCTCTGCAGAAGGAGATGAGAGTATGGAAGAACCCGCAGATGACTCTGAAGTCTTTCGACAAAAATGTGAGTAAGGACAATGTGGTGCTGACAGCTCTCTTCGATATGCCTGAAGTGAAAGCTCAGCTGATGCTCCGCTATGACATCAGTGCTGCGGGCGAGGTGAATGTTACCCAGAAGATGACTACCGACAAGGAGGTGCAGGTTGCCGATCTGTTCAGATTCGGTCTGCAGTTGCAGATGCCTGCTACTTTCTCTAAGCTCGAGTATTATGGTAGAGGTCCTGAAGAGAACTACGTAGATCGTCATTCTTCTGCTTTTATCGGCAAGTACGAGTCTGACGTGAAGGATGAATATTATCCATATATCCGTCCGCAGGAGAGTGGTAACCATACCGATATCCGCTATTTCTCTATCTTTAATCCAACCACCGGCAAGGGGATTACCTTTGAGGGGTATGAACCTATGGAGTGCAGTGCCATCCCTTATCTGGTAGAGGATTTGGATTCTGGTATCGAGAAGACGCATGCATGGGGACAACACAGTGGTGATCTGGTGGATAAGGGACTCGTGCAGTTGCATATCCAGAAATGCCAGTATCCTTTGGGCTGCATCGACAGTTGGATGACCAAGCCTATGGAGAAGTATCGTCTCCATTATGCTGATCGTGAATTTACATTCAAAATAAAGGCAAAATAAAATTTCCGTTATAAAACTCAGATATATGCGGAAATACGGGTATAAGATTAAGTTTAAATAATAAAGTGACCCTAGTTTTAGGGTTGAGAGTTTGTTTTTAGGTTTGCCGCTTGAGGGGGCTTTGGGGCCTTTCAAGCGGTTTTTTATTGTTTGTTTCAAAATGAAACGAATAATGTGTAATTCGCTTTCATTTTGTTCTGTATTTTAAAAAGAATTATACAAAATAATAACTAAACGAAAAATATTGATATCAAAAAGTAAATGGTATCGTGAAATGTTAAGCAAAATGTCGTACCTTTGCACCAGAAAATAAACAAAATGTAAATTAATTAATAGGAGAGATTAACATGAAAAAGATTGAAGCAATCATCCGTAAGACTAAGTTTGAGGATGTAAAGGAAGCTTTGCTTGCCGCCGACATTGAGTGGTTCTCTTACTACGATGTAAGAGGAGAGGGCAAGATGAGACAGGCTCGAATCTACGTGGTGTCATGTATGATACCAGCAGTATCGAGCGAGTGTTGCTGAATGTTGTCGTGCGCGACAAGAATGTAGAGAAAACGATTAATGCCATCCAGGAAGCTGCCCGTACAGGCGAGATTGGTGATGGTCGAATCTTTGTAATTCCTGTCGAGGATACCGTAAGAATCCGTACAGGTGAAAGAGGCGACATCGCTCTCTATAATGCTGAGCAGGAGAAATAGTGATTAGTGTTTTATGTTTAGTGCTTAATGTTTACTTAGAGGGGTAGCATAAGCACGGCTTTGATGGCTAACATTAAACGTTTTCTTAAAATTTTATGAATCTTGTGTAGTGAGGGCGCATGTCAATTAAACATTAAACACTACACACTAAACAGTAAAAAGATTATGAGTGTACAGGATTTAGGAATTTCAGTAGATACCGTATGGATGCTCTTGGCAGCCATGTTGGTCTTTTTCATGCAGCCGGGATTTGCCCTCTGCGAGGCGGGCTTTACCCGTAGTAAAAATACAGCGAACATCTTGTTTAAGAACTTTGTCGATTTTATGATCGGTTCCGTTCTCTTCTGGTTCGTAGGTTTCGGATTTATGTTTGGTAGCGATGGCGCCGGTTTCATCGGTATGCCTAACTTCGGGGATTTGTCTTTCTATACAAATGCAGCCGGTCTTCCTACTGAAGGCTTCCTAATGTTTGAAACCGTATTCTGCGCTACTAGTGCTACCATCGTTTCAGGTGCTATGGCAGAACGTACCAAGTTCTCCATGTACTGCGTTTACTCATTCTTCATTTCATTGATTATCTATCCTGTAGAGGGTCACTGGACATGGGGTGGCGGTTGGCTTTGCAACAGCGAGGCAGGTTCGTTCATGATGAACACCTTCGGTGCAGCCTTCCATGATTTCGCAGGTTCTGCCATCGTACATAGTGTTGGTGGTGTACTTGCCTTGGTTGGTGCTATCTGCTTAGGTCCTCGTCTGGGTAAGTATCGCAACGGCAAGAGTACGGCTATCCCTGGTCACAACCTCATGGCTGCTGCCCTGGCGTATTCATCCTCTGGTTCGGCTGGTTCGGTTTCAACCCTGGTTCTCAGCTTGCTGCTTCTGGTGAGGTTAACCGTGTTGCTATCAGTCACGTATTCCTGACAACCAACTTGGCTGCCGTTTGTGGTGGTCTCGGTACTATGTTCACCTCTTGGATTAAGTATGGCAAACCTTCGTTCTCATTGACATTGAACGGTATTCTGGCTGGTTTGGTAGCTATCACGCTGGTTGCGACTTGGTTAGTCCATTGGGTTCTGCCATCATCGGTCTCTTGGCAGGTATCATCTTGGTATTCTCTATCGAGTTCATTGATACCAAGCTTCATATTGATGATCCTGTTGGTGCAAGTTCAGTTCATGGTGTATGCGGTATCTTCGGTACTTTGATGACTGGTCTCTTCGCCCTTGATGGTGGCGCCTTCTATGGTGGTGGCTTCGGATTCTTCGGTGCTCAGTGCTTCGGTATCCTCTGCATCGACCTTTGGGCAGCCGTAACAGGTATCATCCTCTTCTGGGGTATCAAGAAGATTGCTGGTCTCCGTGTTGATAAGCGAATCGAGGAAGAAGGTCTCGATATCTACGAGCATGGTGAGAGTTGCTACAACTAAAGATGCTTTCATATAACGAACGAGAGAGATTTTTCAGCAGAAGTTTTGGAGAGCAGAGTTTTATTAATGCCATTGAATAATGTACGCTGCATCTCAACAATATAAATAAATCGCAATTTATTTTGTGTTGTCTTCGATTTGCAGTACCTTTGCTGCCGAAACTTTAAAAAACAAAGAAGTATCACATTAAAAAGAGAGAATATGAAGAAGATTTTTGATATAAAGAAGATGGGTGCCCTTGCACTCGGTTTGGTTGCTTTTGCTCCTGCAGCTTCTGCTCAGGATAAGGTTGAAACTACCATCGCTGCAGATGTTGTAAACCAGTATTACTGGCGTGGTCAGTCACTGGGAGAAGTCTCTTTGCAGCCAACACTCTGTATTGGTTACAAGGGCTTGTCTCTGACAGCTTGGGGAAGTGTAGGTGTCTCTAAACCAGACGATACTAAGGAATTTGACCTTACCTTGGCTTATGAAACCGGTGGCTTCCATATCGGTGTAACCGATTACTGGTTCAACTCTCCTAACGAGAAGTATTTCGCCTATAAGGCACATGAAACTTCTCATGTGTTTGAGGCAAACGTAGGTTATGACTTTGGTCCAGTTGCCTTGAACTGGTACACCAACTTTGCAGGCAATGATGGATTAAATAAGGATGGTGACCGTGCTTATTCTTCATATGTTGAGGCTACAGCCCCATTCAAGTTGGGCGGTTGTGATTGGGCAGCAAGTATAGGCGCAGTTCCATTTGCAACATCTTTCTATGGTGATGCCAATGGTTTTGCAGTTACCAATGTTTCACTGAAAGCTACCAAGGATTTGAAGATTACAGATTCTTTCTCTGTTCCAGTCTTCGCTCAGGTAGCTGCTAACCCTAGCACCGAAAAAGCTTACCTGGTAGTAGGTTTTACCTTGCAGCCATAATAGGCTCTTAGGTTTTTCGATATAATCTTACGTTGGTAGGTTTAAGTTTTTATTTTAAATGCCGATAGTTCCGTCAAAAAGCTATCGGCATTTCTTTGTATGATATGGGGGTAAGAAACTGTGTATAATGCCCTGGATGCTTTGTTGCATATCTATGAGCGTATAATATGCCCTGGATACGCTTTGTTTATCTTAAAAATGATTGTATTTTACAGATTGTAATTAAATAGTATCTTTTTCTTTTCAGTTTATCATATATTTTAATCTAATATGCGTTAATATGTTATTGTTATGATAAAGTAAAGACAAAATGCTACTATTCTTTTCTCTATTCTAATAAAAAGTTGTAATTTTGCACCCGAAACATAGCAAAAAGTAATTTTAAACTTTGCTTTTGCTTGGTTTGCTCCTAAAAGAATGGATTGGACATGCCAAGGTGAATAAGAGAGAACAAGAGTTAAAAATAACCGTAAAAGAAAGGAAAAGATTTATGTGTGGAATCGTATCTATCTTCAATATTCAGGAGCAGACTCCTGAATTGCGACAGCAAGCGCTTCGTATGAGCCAGAAGATTCGCCATCGCGGACCAGACTGGAGTGGAATCTACTGTGGTGGTTCAGCTATCCTGGCACATGAGCGTCTGAGTATTGTAGACCCTGAAAGTGGTCGCCAACCTTTGTTTGCACCAGACAAAAAACAGGTGCTTGCCGTAAACGGTGAGATTTATAATCATCAGGACATCCGTGCTCGTTTTGCCGGCAAATACCAGTATCAGACCGGTTCCGACTGTGAGGTGATTCTTTCTCTCTATTGTGAGATGCGAGCAGATTCCGACTTTGATTCCTTAATATATAAAGGTGAGGATGCGCTCCACGCCCGTATCTCCAAGATGTTTGAAGAGCTGAACGGCATCTTTGCCTTCGCCCTTTACGATGCCGAACGTGATGAGTTTCTCATCGCCCGCGACCCTATCGGTGTTATTCCTCTTTATATTGGTTATGATAAGGATGGAAAAGTGCTGGTGGCAAGCGAGTTGAAGGCTCTGGAAGGTCAGTGCGACCACTACGAGCCATTCCTCCCGGGCCATTATTATTATAGCAAGAACCCTGGCATGAAGCGTTACTATACACGCGATTGGTTTGAGTATGCTGCCATGCAGAAAAAATATCAGATTGATGATGCCAAGAAGGCTGAAGAACAGCTGAAGGATGCTGAACCTCAGGAGAAAGCTGCGGTAAAGGAAATCCATGATGCTCTCGAAGCTTCTGTCAAACGCCAGTTGATGAGCGATGTACCTTACGGTGTCCTTCTCAGTGGTGGTCTTGATTCTTCTGTCATCTCTGCTGTAGCTGAGAAGTATTCTTCTACCCGTGTAGAGAATGGGGGAGAGACCAAGGCATATTGGCCACGTCTGCACTCCTTTGCTGTTGGTTTGAAGGGTGCGCCTGATCTGGCAAAGGCACGTTTGGTTGCCGAACACATCGGAACTGTGCATCACGAAATCAACTATACCATTCAGGAAGGTCTGGATGCTATCCGTGATGTCATCTATTTCATCGAGACCTATGATGTTACCACTGTGCGTGCATCTACCCCGATGTATCTTTTAGCGAGAGTCATCCGAAGCATGGGTATCAAGATGGTGCTTTCGGGCGAGGGTGCCGACGAGGTATTTGGAGGTTATCTCTACTTCCATAAAGCACCGGATGCTAAGGCATTCCATGAGGAAACCGTACGAAAGTTGGGTAAACTCTATCTCTACGATTGTCTGAGAGCCAACAAGAGTTTGGCTGCATGGGGCATCGAGGGCCGTGTGCCTTTCCTCGACAAGGAGTTCCTGGATGTAGCGATGGGTATGAACCCGGTTTTGAAGATGTGTCCGGATAAGACCATCGAGAAAAAGGTGGTTCGTGAGGCATTTGCCGATTTGCTTCCAGAAGAAGTGGCATGGCGACAGAAGGAACAGTTCTCCGATGGTGTGGGCTATTCATGGATTGATACCCTGAAGCAGATTACCGCATCTGCCGTCAGCGATGAGCAGATGGCGCATGCTGCTGAGCGATTCCCTATCAACCCTCCACAGAATAAGGAGGAGTATTATTATCGTTCTATCTTCGCCGAGCATTTCCCAAGCGACAGCGCTGCCAAGAGCGTACCTAGTGTGCCTAGCGTAGCATGTTCTACAGCCGAAGCCCTTGCCTGGGATGCCTCATTCAAGAACCAGAACGACCCTAGCGGCAGAGCGTGGCGGGAGTTCACGAACAGGCGTATAAATAAGTGAAGAGTGGAGAGTGAAGAATCACTTTGTACTTCATATTTAAGTAAGAAAAATAGTTAGAAATAACCGATATAAAACGAACAAGAAATGGAAAAAGGATTGTACAGTTCAGCCTATGAGCACGATGCGTGTGGCGTAGGTATGGTGGTGAATATCCACGGTAACAAGAGTCATGAGCTGGTTGATAACGCCTTGAAGGTACTCGAGAACATGCGTCATCGTGGTGCAGAGGGTGCCGATAACAAGACGGGTGATGGTGCCGGTATCATGCTCCAGATTCCACATGAGTTTATTCTTCTTCAGGGTATCCCAGTGCCAGAAAAAGGTAAATATGGTACGGGTCTCGTCTTCTTGCCTAAGGATGAGAAGAAACAGCAGGATATTCTCTCTATCATGATTGAGGAAATTGAACGCGAGGGATTGCAGCTGATGCATCTCCGCAATGTGCCTACTAACCCTGATTGTTTGGGTGAGGCTGCTTTGAGTAACGAACCAGCTATCAAACAGGTGTTTATCACAGGTGTTACAGATGATAAGGTGCCTGTCTTTGAGCGCACCCTCTATCTTATCCGTAAACGTATTGAGAACCGTGTCAGTGATCCTGATTTCTTTATTTGTTCGTTGTCTAATTCGAACATCGTATATAAGGGTATGTTGAGCAGCCTCCAGTTGCGCCAATATTATCCTGACTTGACCAATAATTATTTCACAAGCGGTCTGGCTCTGGTTCACTCCCGCTTCTCTACCAACACCTTCCCAACATGGAGTCTGGCTCAGCCATTCCGTCTCCTTGCCCACAATGGTGAGATTAACACCATCCGTGGTAACCGTGCCTGGATGAAGGCTCGTGAGAGTGTGTTGAGCAGCGAGGCTTTGGGCGATATCCGTGAGATTTCTCCTATCGTCCAGCCTGATATGAGTGACTCTGCCAGCCTCGACAATGTATTTGAGTTCTTCGTGATGAGCGGCCTGTCATTGCCTCATGCCATGGCTGTGATGGTGCCTGAGAGCTTCAACGACAAGAACCCTATCTCTGAGGATCTGAAGGCATTCTATGAGTACCACTCTATTCTGATGGAGCCATGGGATGGTCCTGCCGCCCTGCTCTTCAGCGATGGCCGTTATGCCGGTGGTATGCTCGATAGAAATGGTCTGCGCCCTGCACGCTATACCATCACCAAGAACGATATGATGGTAGTCGCATCTGAGGTAGGTGTGATGGATTTCGATCCTACTGAGATTGCCGAGAAGGGTCGTCTGCAGCCTGGTAAAATTCTCCTCATCGATACACAGGAGGGTAAGATCTACTACGATGGTGAAATCAAGGAGCGCCTGGCTGCCCAGCATCCATATCGCCAGTGGTTGAACACCAACCGTATTGAACTGGAGAAACTTCGCAGTGGTCGTAAGGTGGAAAATGGTGTGGATAACCTCACTCGCAAGGAATTGGAATTCGGTTTTGGCGAGGAAGATATCGACGGTACTATCATCCCAATGGCTACCAAGGTCAGGAACCTACTGCTTCTATGGGTAATGATACTCCGCTTGCTGTGCTTTCCGACCAGCCACAGATCTTCTTCAACTACTTCCGTCAGCAGTTTGCTCAGGTTACCAACCCTGCCATCGACTCCATCCGTGAGAACCTCGTGATGAGTCTTACCGAGTATATCGGTAGAGTAGGTTCCGGCATTCTGAACCCAGACGAGAGCAACTGCAAGATGGTTCGCTTGCCACATCCTATCCTGACCAATACCCAGTTGGATATCCTTCAGAATATCCGCTACAAGGGATTCAATACCGTCAAGCTCCACATGCTCTTCGAAACCGCCAAGGGTGAAGAAGGGTTGCATGAGGCTCTGGATGAACTCTGCAAGCAGGCAGCACAGAGCGTGGATGACGGCTACAACTACATCATCTTGAGCGACCGTGGCGTGGATGAAACTCATGCCGCCATTCCATCTCTGCTCGCCGTGAGTGCCGTACATCATTATCTGATTGATGCCGGCAAGCGTGTGCAGACTGCCTCATCGTAGAGAGCGGTGAGATTCGTGAGGTAATGCATGCAGCCCTCCTGTTGGGTTACGGTGCATCAGCTCTCTGTCCATACTTGACATACGCCATCCTCGACGACCTTGTAAAGAAGGGAAAGATTCAGGAGGATTACCATACAGCCGAGCAGAACTACATTAAGGCTGTGAAGAAGGGCTTGTTCAAGATTATGGCTAAGATGGGTATCTCTACCATCGAAGCTATCGTGGTGCCAAGATCTTCGAGAGCATCGGTTTGAGCGAGAGCCTTCTGAAGAGCTACTTCGGAACAGAGGTGAGCACCATCGGCGGTATCGGACTCGAGACCATCGCCCGTGATGCCATCCGCCTGCACGACAAGGCATTCGAGACCATGAAGCTCGAGTTCCTGCCAAGTATGGGACAGTTCCACTACCGCAAGGACGGTATCAAGCACGCTTGGAACCCAGAGACCATCGCCACCCTGCAGCTCGCAACCCGCAAGGGCGATTACGATCTCTTCAAGAAATATACACATCTCGTTGACGATAAGCAGGAGCCTATCTTCATCCGCGACTTCTTCAGCTTCCGCAAGAATCCTATCTCTATAGATAAGGTGGAGCCGGTAGAGGAAATCGTGAAGCACTTCGTTACCGGTGCGATGAGTTTCGGTGCCCTCTCCAAAGAGGCTCACGAGGCAATGGCACTCGCCATGAACGCCCTCGGTGCCCGAAGCAATACCGGTGAAGGTGGTGAGGATAACGAACGATTCCATTCTACACAGGATGGCATCAGCCTCTCAAGCAAGACCAAGCAGGTGGCTTCCGGTCGATTCGGTGTGACTACAGAATATTTGGTAAATGCAGAGGAAATCCAGATCAAGGTGGCACAGGGTGCTAAACCGGGTGAGGGTGGTCAGTTGCCTGGCTTCAAGGTTAACGAGGTCATCGCCAAGACCCGTCACTCTATCCCTGGCATCAGCTTGATTTCTCCTCCACCTCATCACGATATCTACAGTATCGAGGATTTGGCTCAGCTCATCTTCGACCTCAAGAATGTAAACCCTAAGGCGGCTATCTCTGTGAAGTTGGTTGCTGAGAGTGGTGTGGGTACCATCGCTGCCGGTGTGGCTAAGGCAAAGGCCGACCTCATCGTTATCTCTGGTGCTGAGGGTGGTACAGGTGCCAGCCCTGCATCAAGTATGCGTTTCGCTGGTATCTCTCCTGAAATCGGACTTTCTGAAACCCAGCAGACTCTTGTGAAGAATGGTCTTCGTGGTCAGGTTCGTCTGCAGGTAGATGGTCAGTTGAAGAGCGGTCGTGACATCATCCTGATGGCTTTGCTCGGTGCAGAGGAATTCAGTTTCGGTACTGCCGCCCTCATCGTATTGGGTTGTGTCATGATGCGTAAGTGTAATCTGAATACCTGTCCTATGGGTGTTGCTACACAGGATCCTAAGCTCCGTGCGCACTTCCGTGGCAGCTACAAGTATCTTATCAACTACTTCCGCTTCCTCGCCGAGGAGGTTCGTGAGTATCTGGCTGAGATGGGGTACACCTCATTGAACGATATCATCGGTCATACCGAGCTCATCGTCCGCAAGAAGGATGAGGAGGTTGTTCCTACCGAGGGTGCTGATGCCGTAGAGCCAGAGGTGGCCAAGAGCATCAAGGAGAAGGCCGACTTGCTCGATTTCTCCCGTCTCTTGCATCGTGAGACAGGTCATTGCTCGCTCTATCATACTACCGAGCAGATTCATGACCTCGACAATGTACTCGACCAGCAGTTGATTCGTGGTGCACAGCGTGCCATCGAGAATCAGGAAGAAGTGAACCTCGATTTTGCCATCAAGAATACCGACCGTGCTGCCGGTGTGATGCTGAGCGGTATGATTGCCGAGAAATATGGTGAGGCTGGTCTTCCAGACAAGACCGTGAACGTGAAGTTCAAGGGTTCTGCAGGTCAGAGCTTCGGTGCCTTCCTGGTGAAGGGAGTAGATTTCAAGCTCGAGGGTGAGACCAATGACTATTTCGCCAAGGGACTTTCAGGAGGTCGTGTTTCCATCCTTCCTCCTATCCGCAGCAACTTCTCTGCCGAGGATAACATCATCGCCGGTAACACCGGATTGTATGGTGCCACAAGCGGTGAGTTGTATATCAATGGTAAGGTAGGCGAGCGCTTCGGTGTTCGTAACTCCGGTGCCATCGCCGTGATTGAGGGTGCTGGCGACCACTGCTGCGAGTATATGACGGGTGGTAGAGTAGTAGTGCTCGGTGAAACCGGCCGTAACTTCGCCGCTGGTATGAGTGGTGGTGTTGCCTATGTATGGGATAAGAACCACAACTTCGATTACTTCTGTAACATGGATATGGTGGAGATCAACCTCGTGGAGGACAGCACCTATCGCAAGGAGTTGCACGAGCTGATCCGTCAGCATTATCTCTACACCGGCAGTAAGCTTGCCCGTACCATGCTCGACGACTGGAACCACTACGTAGAGGATTTCATCCAGGTAGTGCCAATCGAGTACAAGCGAGTTCTCCAGGAGGAACAGGTAAAGAAGTTGCAGCAGAAGATTGCGGATATGCAGCGAGATTACTAATTTTAAAATTAGAAAAAAGATGGGAAATCCAAAAGCATTTTTGACTATACCTCGCAAGGAAGCAGGTTATAGACCAATTCACGATAGAATCCTCGACTTCAGCGAGGTAGAACAGACTTTGAATAGCAACGACCGCCGACAGCAGGCTTCACGTTGCATGGATTGTGGCGTGCCTTTCTGCCACTGGGCTTGTCCGCTGGGCAACAAGGCACCGGAGTGGAATGATGCCCTCTACAAGGGCGATTGGGAGCAGGCTTACCGTCTCCTCAATTCCACCAACGACTTCCCGGAGTTCACAGGACGCATCTGTCCTGCACTCTGTGAGAAGGCGTGTGTATTGAATCTCATGGATCATGAGCCAACCACCAACCGTGAGGATGAGTGTGCCATCGTGGAGCACGCCTTCTCTGAGGATTATGTACATGTTGAGATTCCTGAGCGTAATGGCAAGACGGTGGCTGTCATCGGTGCCGGTCCTGCGGGATTGGTAGCTGCCAACCAGTTGAACCATAAGGGATATAAGGTAACAGTATTCGAGGCACGTGAGAATGCCGGTGGTCTGTTGCGTTATGGTATTCCTAACTTCAAACTTAACAAGAGCATCATCGACCGCCGTCTTCGTCTTCTCGAAGAGGAGGGCATCGAGTTCAGATACAATCAGCAGATTGATGTAACTAAATTGCCAGAAGGCTTCGATGCCTATGTGGTATCTACCGGTACGCCAACGGCACGCGACCTGAAGATTCCTGGAAGAGAGCTGAAGGGTGTTTATTTCGCCCTCGAACTGCTTTCTCAACAGAATCGTATCCTTGCCGGTATGGAGTTCTCTAAGGACGAACTGGTTAACTGCAAGGGCAAGGATGTATTGGTAATCGGTGGTGGTGATACGGGTTCCGACTGTATCGGAACTGCTCATCGTCAGGGTTGCAAGAGCGTAACCCAGATAGAAATCATGCCGAAGCCTGTAGAAGGTCCTGAGGATCCTAAGAATCCTTGGCCAAACTGGCCTCGCACCCTGAAGACCACTTCAAGTCATGAGGAAGGCTGTACTCGCCGCTGGAACATCAACTCTCTGGAGTTCCTCGGAAAGAATGGCAAGTTGACAGGCGTGAAGGTTCAGCCTATTGATTGGAAACCAAACCCTGAGGGTGGCCGTCCGTTGATGGTAGAGGCTGGTGAGCCAGAAATCATCAAGGCAGAGGCTGTATTCCTGGCAATGGGCTTCCTGAAGCCACAGCAGCTGAATTTGCAGAGTATGTATTCGTGGCAGGCGATGCAGCAAGCGGTGCCTCTCTGGTAGTACGCGCCATGGCAAGCGGCAGAAAGATTGCTGCCCAGGTAGATAAGTTCCTGAACAAATAAATCGGTTATTTTTAACTATAAGTGTAGGGAGGTTGACCTCAGTGATGAGGCTTTCCTCCCTTTTTCTTTCCTCCCTCTCCTTTGTCTTCTGAGCACAATGAAAAAGAAATTATCAGCTGTTCTCTTGGCGTTGGCGGCCTCTATGCCAATGACTGCACAGAATCTTGTAAAGGGAAATTATGGTTATCTCTATTGTCATATGAGCGATAAGGGGGAGTGGACAGCCTACGCTATTTCCCGTGATGGTTACAACTATCAGGACATCAATGGCGGCAACCCTATCTTCAATCCAGAAGAGCATGCCCGCATTAAAGGCGGAACCCGTGATGCCTACATCACCCGTATGCATAATGGTAAAGGATACATCATGGTTACCACCGATATGTGCGTGCGCAAGAGTCACAAATGGGACAACTATGGTATCGATTTCCTGAAGAGCGATAAAAAATATAGAAAAATAAGTGGATTTATTGTTAAGTGCATAGCTGGATAGAATGTTTAGGGGGATGCTTGTGTAGGTTTAGATAAGATAAAAAATATGTTATTGCGCGCGTACATTATAATAATAAAGAAGGAAAATTCGTATGCATGTCTCTCTATTCTACATGCTCCTAGTTAAATCTATCACAGGTGTATTTCCTAATTTGAAATGTAGTTTTTATTTAGTCCTTTAAAATAGGCAGAAATAGCTTCTAAAACGGGCTTATTTGTTTATAGATGTTAAAATATGACTAAAATTTCAACTTTTTTGCGAAAAGATTTGGTGGAATGAAAAATAGTTAGTACTTTTGCACTCGCTTTTGAGAAATACACTTTCTCTTAGCAACAGAAGAAAGAGTTCTTTGAAAGATTTTATATAAACAGACAAGTAGTACAAGAAGCGGTTAACTTCTTAGAAATAAGAACGTTGACTGGGTAAAAGAAACGAACCGTCAAGCAATTGATAAGTCAGGTTTACTAAGCTTCAATAAACGAAAAGGATATTCGTCCTAAGTACAGACAACAAACAAACCAAGCCGCAAGGCTAGGTAAAAATGATATTTTACAATGGAGAGTTTGATCCTGGCTCAGGATGAACGCTAGCTACAGGCTTAACACATGCAAGTCGAGGGGAAACGACATCGAAAGCTTGCTTTTGATGGGCGTCGACCGGCGCACGGGTGAGTAACGCGTATCCAACCTGCCCATCACTTGGGGATAACCTTGCGAAAGTAAGACTAATACCCAATGACGTCTCTAGAAGACATCTGAAAGAGATTAAAGATTTATCGGTGATGGATGGGGATGCGTCTGATTAGCTTGTTGGCGGGGTAACGGCCCACCAAGGCGACGATCAGTAGGGGTTCTGAGAGGAAGGTCCCCCACATTGGAACTGAGACACGGTCCAAACTCCTACGGGAGGCAGCAGTGAGGAATATTGGTCAATGGACGAGAGTCTGAACCAGCCAAGTAGCGTGCAGGATGACGGCCCTATGGGTTGTAAACTGCTTTTATAAGGGAATAAAGTGAGTCTCGTGAGACTTTTTGCATGTACCTTATGAATAAGGACCGGCTAATTCCGTGCCAGCAGCCGCGGTAATACGGAAGGTCCGGGCGTTATCCGGATTTATTGGGTTTAAAGGGAGCGTAGGCCGGAGATTAAGCGTGTTGTGAAATGTAGACGCTCAACGTCTGCACTGCAGCGCGAACTGGTTTCCTTGAGTACGCACAAAGTGGGCGGAATTCGTGGTGTAGCGGTGAAATGCTTAGATATCACGAAGAACTCCGATTGCGAAGGCAGCTCACTGGAGCGCAACTGACGCTGAAGCTCGAAAGTGCGGGTATCGAACAGGATTAGATACCCTGGTAGTCCGCACGGTAAACGATGGATGCCCGCTGTTGGTCTGAATAGGTCAGCGGCCAAGCGAAAGCATTAAGCATCCCACCTGGGGAGTACGCCGGCAACGGTGAAACTCAAAGGAATTGACGGGGGCCCGCACAAGCGGAGGAACATGTGGTTTAATTCGATGATACGCGAGGAACCTTACCCGGGCTTGAATTGCAGAGGAAGGATTTGGAGACAATGACGCC
>ENA-OQDW01000084-OQDW01000084.1-human-gut-metagenome-genome-assembly--contig:-NODE-84-length-35506-cov-2.901213_pt1 | contig 35506 bp, 37 predicted proteins | sample MGYA00242784_ERZ504613 | MGnify/ENA primary metagenome ERZ504613 (study PRJEB26092, sample SAMD00036330) | human gut metagenome | host: Homo sapiens | study: EMG produced TPA metagenomics assembly of...
CTAGTTTACTAGTGGTTTTGATTTTACATTTTTTCTCATAAACAATAAAGTTTTTCTTTTGCTTGCATTATGTTACCTTATCCCTCTTTTCAAACTCATTAATTAGCTCTTTTGAAAGTGAATCGTCGGGATTCTCCTGTAACACGGATAATGCATATTCATAAAGTAATCCTTCGCTTATAGGAGAGTCGGGACAGTGAAAAAATATATAGACTGCAAACGACTTTATTGGTGTAAATGCGGGAAAAAGAGAAAGAGTGCGATTGATATGCCAATTAATCAATGTATAAATATCATCTAATAATGGTTCACCAAATGCAAGCAAATTACAAACAGCTAGATGTTTTTCCGGTGTTTCTTCTTTAGAAATGGAATACATTAAAAAACAATAGTATTGCATGGAATCAGCTTTTGGAAAGGCTTTTTGCAAATTTTCATATGAGTAGACAAAGTTATCCGTTGCTAAAACCTCGTATACTTCAGCATACAATCTTTCTTTTATCATCTTATCTAATGATTTCATTTTCTCACCCACGCATTTCCTACATTAAATACTTTGTCCTTTAGATATCCTGTTACCTCAATGATTTTCCCTCTATATCTCCATATTATATGAACAACCCCTTTGTTATCCATTCGCCATTCTCCTTTTCTAATTGCCTGATTAATAAGATTTGTTATATTTGCAGTCGTAACTTTTGGAAGAACCTTATTCCATAAGTGCTTCGAAACATTCATATGTTTATTCATTTTAAATGTGCTGATTTTTGCAACACTTTTGTAGCTTAAGCGTAATATGCCAGCTATTTTTACACTAAATGTAGACCACGCTCTTGCAACATATGGGCCGACAAAATAGCCGATTGTCGCAGCGGAAGCCGTAATTATAGCAGACAAGCCCCAAATGAAAGTGTTTCTTTTCCATCCTCTTAACCCAATACGATCCGCAAGCCATCTCGTCAGGAAGTAACCGCCAACCGCTCCAATGACACCACCAATAACAGCGCCTATTACATTAGCGGCAATTGTCCCAGACTGATCCACCATATTGACGGGATTGTTTTTACAGTAAGCAAATAGATTCGCACTCACTGGATTCTCTTGAGAAACATTGAGCACTTCCGCAACATCCGCATTGATAAACCTGCCCCACTCCGGGTTATAATACCGCGACTGGAGATAATACAGCCCCGTCTCCGCATCGTAATAATACCCGCGGTACGTGCAGGGGTTCAGCTTCTGGAGCGTTGCGTCGCCCGTCATGGACACGATCTGGCCGTATGCGTCGTACACATAGGATACCTTCTCCGCTCCCGTTTTGTCAACGATGGCGAGCACGTCGCCCTGCGTATTTCACCTAAAGTCTAATGCATAAAAACTGGCGCTTCCCATTGCTAAATTACCATGAGAAGCGCCTTGTTTTAATATGTGTTTATATATTAGCAAATTAAGAGGGTACTTTTTATTCAGGATTTAAAATGTTCACCTTCATTCGCAATCACTCCAGTAATAAATTCATCTATAAATTCTTGTGGGTCAATAAAACGCCAAGCATCTTCCCGTTCAATCTCTTTTATGCTTTTCACCTCCTTTATATTTTCCTCTGCCTTTTGATATAAAATCAACTTATAATCTTGATCGTCTACATATTCAGCATATAGTTTTATATTGTTCACATACTTGTCGCAGAGCTGTATAGATTTTTTTAAGTATTCTTTAGGATCATTCTCTCCCTTATAATATAGATCAAGAGCTTTTAAAAAATAAATAAGCGATTGAATTTGATTATTGGTTTTATCTACATCTTGTAACAAATATGAAACAAATTCATTTTTGTTGTCAATCCACAAAGATGTTAAATATGCACCAATTATCTCTAAACGATAGCTTTTATCCTGACCTAAATACTTGTGTAATATTTCTACTGCACTAAAATAGTCTCCAATTGGTGCCAATGTCTGTAATAATGCCAATCTAATAATATCTTGTATGTTAAATGAGTGCTTAATTCTGTCTAATAGAACTTTTTGCATATTGTAAAGATCTATTGATTCATTTTTTTCTATTAGTTTCAATTCTGCATCCCCCAAAATATATTATTTTAATAGTTTTCCAAGCACGCGACTTCCCCATCCGATGAAGGCATCTACACTGCGGATCGTACCATCTTTAAAATAAAACCTTATAGTTACCTTATATCCTTTAATCACTGCACGTATTTCATTACTCCCATTTCGAGCTTGTGCTATCTTTGAACTCATAACTCTGAAAATTTTGTTAAAAATATCTCTCCGCGAACTACCTAATTTTAGAATTCCTTTGCTAATATGATCTTTAGAAAAAATATGTGCGGCATATTTAGCATATAGTTGATTTGCGATTGAGCCTGAACTACTACCCATACCTAAAAACCATAAAAGATACCGGGGCATACGAGCCGCTACTTTTGGATTTGAAAGTAGAAACCTCGTAGCAACTTTTAGAAGCGCTGTACCTGCAAACCAAAAAATCACAGCTCCGCCTACAGCAACCCCACTACGTATTGTCCAATATTTCCAACCCGAACGATATCCAAACCACTTTGCAACATAATCTCCAAAAAACCAACCAGCTATTCCCCCAATAACCGCCATCGCCCATTGAAGAGGAGTGCCAAAATCACCCGAGCTATCAATATAATTAATTGGATTATTTTCCGCATATATATATAAATTCGCTTGTTTTACATTGTTTGTAATATTAAGAACTTCTGTTTTATCCGCATTGATAAACCTGCCCCACTCCGGGTTGTAATACCGCGACTGGAGATAATACAGCCCCGTTTCCGCGTCGTAGTAATACCCGCGGTACGTGCAGGGGTTCAGCTTCTGGAGCGTCGCGTCGCCCGTCATGGACACGATCTGGCCGTATGCGTCGTACACATAGGATACCTTCTCCGCTCCCGTTTTGTCAACGATAGCGAGCACGTCGCCCTGTAAGTTCTTCACATAGTAATAGCTTGCCGTATCGTTGACCGTGAAGCCTACCGGTTCGTCGTTCGCATCGTAGAGAATCCTGACCGCGTCGTTCCCGACCTTCTGCCGACCAGCCTCGATTCATTCCAGAGGTATTCATACACGGTTGACGCGCCGCTTTGCGTGACCGTCTTTTTCGTGCGCAGGCCGTCCGCGTTGTATTGATATGCGATATCCATCCCGCTTTTGCTCATCGAGGCAAGCTGCCGCCCGGCTCCCAGGTGAAGCTCCAGCCATTGTAGCTCGTCGGGTTGCCAACAGTATCATACTGAATTCGCTTTGCGTCGTAATACGCAAGCTGATCCTTCCATGTGCTGTCATAGGTATACAGCCACGTCCGCTTGAGCAGCAGCGGCGTTCCCGTCGTGTATTTGTAATTTGTCCGGCTGACGAGGTTGCCGCCTTCGTTATATACATACACCACCGTCAGGTCCTGCACCTTATCATCCACGCGCGTGAGCTGGTTTGCAGCATCGTAATGGTAGGTATACAGGAGCGTTGAGCCGCCGTCGTTATTGACTTGATGCACGGTTTTGATATTGCCGTTGCCGTCATAGGTGTAGGAAAAATCCTTGGTTGCAGACGTGTTTGCGCCGGTTTTGATCGCGTTGCGCAGGATATTCACGCGGTCGCTCGTCTGCGCGGCGCAGGCGGACTTGTATTCATAGCTCGTGCTGACGCCGCCTGTCACCGCTGTGCCGTTTTTCGCAAGCACGCTCTTTTCCAGCGTGCGGCCGAAATAATCCGTCTTTTCCGAGAGGGCAGTGGCGGTTTCGGGGCTTGTGACCGTGCCGGATTTGACGGTCTGGCCTGTGGACTGCGTATAGCTGTCGTCGTTTGTTTTTCTGGTATAGGTCTTGCCAAAGGCGGTTTCCGTTACGCTCCCGTCATCCGCTGTAACGCTGGAGTAGACAAGGCTGTTATCGGAGAGCTTGCGCACCTCCATGCGGTCGCCGTCCAGCGTCGCCTTTGTCCCGGCAATATTGTCGGTGGCCGTTTTTACGTTGCCCTGCCGGTCATAGGTGTAGGTGAAGCGCCAGGCGCTATCCCCGCTATACTTGATGCCGGTGATATTCTGCTTGGCGTCGTATTGATAGGTGATAGCCTGGCCGTTGCCATAGGTGATGCTGTTGAGCTTGTTATGGTTTGTGCCTGTGCCGTAGGAATAGGTGACGAGGCTTTGGCTGCCAACCTTTACGCCGGTCTGATTGCCCCAGCTATCGTAGGTAAAATTGTAAGAAAATCCATTGTGCGTCACGCTCGAAAGCCTGTCGTTCTCATATCCATAGGCGGTGGACATCGTTTTGGAACCGACCTGCTGCGACACCTTGGTCAGCGCCTGCATAGCGTTGTAGGAATATTGCACGGTATTGCCGTTGCCGTCCGTCTGGCTGTCGAGCTGGCCGTTCTTCTCGTTATAGCCATAGGATACCGTATCGCCTGCGGAATTCGTCGTGCTGGCCAAATAGTTGCCGGAGGCGGTGTAGGTATTGCGGGTTTCCATGCTTTTCGTGCCATCCGTCTGTGTGGAAACAGTCACATTGCCCTTCGCATCTTTTGTCTCTTTTGTGCCGCGTTGCACTGTACGCAGGTGCAAGCATCCTTGCTCGCGCAGCGGCAGGAGCAATCCGCCTCCTCGCAGCCCTCGCAGGTGCAGTGCGCCTCCTCTGTGCCGGAGCCGCTGTCGGAGGATTCGGCCTGCGCTTCCTCTTTATAAAGTTGGACGCCATCATACATCACGGAGCCCATCTGACGGTCATAGGAGAGATAGAGATCCACAAAGGCGGTATCCTGATCCAGCGTAAATGACTTCTGCATATACTGCCAATTTTGCGTATTCGTATTGTAATCGATCCGGCCAAGTGTTTCAATATCGTTCCCTTCGCCGTCATCCGTCTGTACGCGGAACGCACAGCTTCTGCCCGAAGCCAGCGGCAGGCCGTCCGTTACCTTTGCCCATGCGCCAAATCGGAACGTATCGCCAGCCTTGCCGTTAATGAAAACGCGCTGGATCAGGCAGGGCTGCGTGGTAATGGAACCGGTATGGCGATAAACGCTGTTATCGAGTGTGCTTGCACGCTGGTTGTTATTTGTGTCAGCAGCCACCGCGCCTGTGGGGATGACCTGCCAGGATTCTGCCCCAAAGGTAAAGTCCGGATTTTCCACATAGTTATAAGCAGCGGCTTTAGCCGTTTTTTCGAGCTGATATGCGTCGGCATAGATCGCGCCGGCGGAATTATCCATGCGGACGTGGCAGCGCAGCTTTGTTGCGTTTACGGGAACCGTCAGTGTCGTCTCCAGCCGCACCCATTTCCCTTTTGTATCTTTCACCTTGGCACTGGAGGTTTCCTTGAGCCAGGTGCTGCCGTTCCATGCCTGCAACGAAACCCGCGCGCCGTCTCCCGTTAGCCTGTGGGAGGTTAATCCAAGCTGAAAGCGTATAGGTTTCTCCCGCTTTGATATTGGTATAATCTTGGTGCAGTGTAACCGTTCCCAACGTATCCCGTGCAACACGGTAACAATAAGCGCCAGCTTGGGCGTAAAGCCCGCTGCGGAAACGGACATGCGTATTATCGCCTGAATAAACCGACCAGTTATAGGCATTCTCTTCAAAGCTATGGTTTTTGATATAATTCATGCTGGTTGGCTGCGTTTCGGAAACATTGGAAAGGATATTGTGTTTTTTTCCCTCTATTTCTTCCGTCTTATAGGTTGCATATACATAATCGCCTGTTTCGCCGTCCATGGAGCAGACCGTCCGGCCATATTCGTCAAACTGTTTGATTTCCACGTTGCCGAGACTGTCCGTAAACCTGCGCTGGAACATACCGTCATAGGTCATATCCAACCATGCGCCATCCGCATAGCTTCCATTAGATTGATATGCCCGCTCAATAATGCGCAGCTTGCCCTGGTTATCAAACCTCGCTTCCATCTGGTTGTTATCGACGTCGGTGAGCGTCATACCGAGCCCATAATCATACTTGACGGTTTTGCCGTCTGGGTAGGTCACGCTCTTGAGCACGGAGCCAAAAATATTGCTGTTATTTTCATAGGTGACCTGATAGGGGACGTTGTTGCCTGCGTCATCCTTTACAGTGATCGCATTTCCATCTGCGTCAAAGCTGAATGGATTGTAGCTGTTTTTTCGTTAAGATACTTGTTGCATCTTTATAAGTAAAGCGGTATTCTCGGCCTACGCCGTCGATCAATTTTTCTATATAACTCCCATTGTATAGAATAGAAATCGCATTAGATGGCTGGCTCGCGTCGGCCATTCTCACCATATAGCCGCTTGAGTTGAATTGTAAGATATGATTTTCGTTATCCGTAATCTCTATTTCCGCTAAATGTGCGCCATAATTAGAAGTCACGGTTTTGGGCATCCAAAGGGCTGTGCCCGTGTCTCCAACATAATTCGTCGTCTCCTCGATCCATTTCACCTTCGTGTGGGCTTCATTTTCTTCCGCGGAAGCAATATAGCTTATTTGTTTACCTTGGCCGTTTTTATAGGAAATCCGGGGCTTTGCGTCCGCACTGTCGCTCACATAATGAATGTTCTGGTTATAGTTCATATTCCAGGAGGAACCGATTATGAGCTGGATCGGGAGCACACTGATAAAATTACAGTAATCTTTGATCTGTACCGGCATCACATTTCCACCCAGACCGATATCTTCACGTTCAATGCAGATATTGCTAGAAAAATCGTTGACATACATTGTGCCCGCCCTGCCGACAGACTGCGTGTGGTAGTCGTACCGGTCGTCAATTCCCTGATTGCCAGCGTAATCAATTTCAAGCGTTGGCTGGTAATCGCTATTATTCTGATCGTTTGAAGATATGACGCTTAAATCTGTGTTGACAGACTCATCCAACGCTTTAAGAAGCAGACCATAATAGGAGATATCCGAGCCGCTCGGCGCACAAAACTTTGTCACATCCAACACGATGTGCTGCATAGCGCTGGACGCATTGATTGTTACATAATCCATCGGGGAGGAATGGAATGACGGCTGCGCATGATGAGTAACCGCCGCAGGATCCCAAGTCTGCGTGATTCCATATACCGCAAGCTTCGCAGCGGTGCTTCCCAAATTCTTACCATATAGATTCAGCCGGGCAGAGGTAACTCCGCTGCTGACAATATACTGGCTTTGTGGAAATAAGAATGCCCGCGCAATTGTTCCGCCGCCTTTAATTTTTAATTCCGTGGCACTCTGATAGTTCGCTGTTGGCAGGGATGAGATCGTATAGGTATCGTCATCCGGCGTTTCGCTTTCTTCTTCCGCAGCAGCTAGAAGTGACATTTCCGCCTCGACGACCGGATCTAATACAACCGGATAGGCGCGTTCATTTGCGTGCAGCCATTCTGTAGACGGTGTATAACGCAAAAGATAGGTATCCTTTTGCTGAGAAAGGGAAACCTGTATCTCCTCGGAGTGTGCGCCGTTCGCATCATACATATATGGAGCGGGGAGTGTGAAAACCGGAATACCGTCCGCATCGGCAAAGGTGATCTCGCCCGTATTTGATAATTTGGCTTTTAGTTTTGGGGCATAAACCTGATATTCATAGACAGCGTCCTCCTTCGGCTTCTTCTTGAATATTATATTCTCTTTCACCGATTGAGGAAGCACTGTGTATTCTAAATCCACATCGGTCTGAATGTTTTGATAGGTGATAGTCGCTTGTCTTTCTGATAAATTTAGAGCGTTTTTGGGCTTTCGCTGAGTTTTTTGTCTAAGCTTCTTTTTTCTTCTTTGGTTTTTGCTTTTATTTTTGCTTTTAAAAGCCTTCTTCGAGGAATGGATCATGTTAAACGAAAGGGTATATCCCCGATTGGTAATCGCAATCGCTTCATCATCGGAAAGCTCGCTTGGAAATGACGCTTGAAAATAGTTTTCCCTATTTGTGAAAACCATTTTTTCTTCCCCGGGTTGCTCTTCTAGGGTATTATCAATTTCTTCCCATACTCCATCTTTTAAGTAATGAAGCGGTTCATCTGCTATGAGTGCTGTATAAGTACCATCGGTTCTTCGAAAGATTTTGGCATTTGCACTGCGTTCCTGCTCAACCTCATAAAGAATGCCCGATTCGTTTCCGACATTGGATTCTTGTGCTTGTGTGGTTTGCGCCTGTGCTTGCCGTTGGACGCCATCTGCAATTGCCTGAGCGGGCAAGATTTCAGCAATTAGTAGGATTGCCAACGCCATAGAAATGATCCGCAATACTTTTTTCATTTCAACATCTCCTCAATTGTTACGTTTGAGAGAACCCCTCTCATTCTATATAACGTAAAAAGAGACCAAAACGTTGCACTAAAAGTTATAAAAAATTATACTGAACACACATTTTGTAGAAATGCACTAACATAATTCTGAATTCATGTTCAATTTGCAAGACAGTATTATCTACTATTGGGATATATTAAAAAAATCAAAACTATTAGTAAACTAGTGGTTTGCACAGACCCCAGAGGGGCACTGAAAAATATCATCGCATCGCTCGCCCTGCAACTGGTAAATCAGTTATACTTGTCTGGTTTAAAGCTTACAACGATTCTCAGGTTTTTGTATATTTCCTCTTGTGAAATTTTTCTGGAGGAAAAATCCGTTTCTTTTGATTTACTACTCGCTTCCATTAATTTATTTGCCAAGGCTTTTTTACCTACTCCCGGTAGAACCGGGGGGCTCATGCTGAAAGCGACAAAAAACAAAATGGGCGCCGAAAAATCGGCGCCCATTTTGCAAAATGAGGGAAAAAGGAGAGAAAAAATGAAAAAGTAGAAATATTAGAACCCTCTTTCGAGGGGATCGTAAGCGAAAAGCGCTTGTATTTAACTTGGTTTTAGTATACCTGCAAAATGTTACGATTTTGTGTGCAAAAATAAAAGATTATGAGAAAAGCGGATGACAAAAGTATGACAAAGCCGAAAAACAGGAAAATAGAATGTATTGCATTCGGCGCGCCAAGGGATTATAATAAGACAAGCACGTAAGTAAAGGAGGAATACCAAATGGCGCAGATTGATAAAAATATGACCGTTGGCGATATTTTGGATATGGATCGTGAAACGGCTGTTTATTTTTTGAATATGGGCATGCATTGCCTCGGATGCCCTGCCTCCCGCGGCGAAACCGTGGAGCAGGCCTGTATGGTGCATGGCGTAGACGCCGACGCGCTGGTGAAGGAGATCAACGCGTATCTTGCCGGTAAGGAATAAGTTCCAAACTGCCCGGTGCAAAAAAGATGGCCATAGGCAGCAAGGCTTTGAAACCGCCCGACGTTTGCCGGGCGGTTTTTCCTTGTATCATGAGGCTCCTAGTTTTTGGATTTATACGGAAGACAATAAAAGGAGGCGGCGAAATGCATGTGTTTCCTCTGAACCGACCCCTTTGCCCTCGGCTCCAAATGGTAGCGGATTTTGTGCGGGATGGCGCCGCCGTTGCCGATATCGGCACGGATCACGCCTATCTGCCCGTGGCATTGGTTCTTTCCGGCAAATGCCTCGCGCGGTTGTGTCCGATCTGCGTGAAATGCCGCTGGAAAATGCGCGTCAGGCAATCCGGCGCTATCATTTAGAGGATCGGATCGTCGCCTGCCTGTCGGATGGGCTTGACGAAATTGCTCCGGATTGGGCGCAGGATATTATCATTGCCGGGATGGGCGGCGAATTGATTGCAGCCATCCTTGCGCGTGCGCCCTGGCTGCGAAATGAGGGGAAGCGGCTGATCCTCCAGCCGATGACGCACGCGGAGGATGTGCGCCGGTTTCTCTATAAAATGGATTTTCAATTTTAAAGGAAAACGCCGTGCAGGATGGCTCCCATTTCTATATTGCCCTGTGCGCGCAATATACGGGGGCGCCCACAGCTTGTTCACCCGGCCTTCCGTATTTGGGCAGGCTGCCGGAGTGCCATAGCGAAGCAGCGCTTATCTATTTGAACAGGCAGCATCAGCGCCTGCTCACCCGCGTAGAGGCTTTGCGCAGGTCGCGCCGGTCGCAGCAAGAATGCGCCCGGCTGGAAGCGGCGGCCGCCGAGATAGGCGGGGCAATGCGTAAAATGGCAGAACCAGTGATTGGATCAATGGAATAAACGCTCTGTAAGGGGCTTTGTCAATGACCAGCGAAAGGAACGGGTTTGGCAGAATGCTTTGTGTAAAGGATTTTTATGATTATTTCAATACAATCGCGCCCTTTGACCGGCAGGAAAGCTGGGATAATAGCGGCCTACTGGTGGGAGATCCGAAGCAGCGGGTGGATACGCTCGCCGTTGCTCTCGATATGACGCCAGAGGCGGTTCAAATGGCGCGGGAGGCCGGCGCGCAGCTGTTTATTAGCCATCATCCAGTGATCTTTCATGCGCAAAAGCAATTTTTGGCGCAAGAGCCCGCTTATTTGCTTGCACAGGCAGGGATGAGCGCAGTTTGTGCGCATACCAGCCTGGATGTGGCGCAAGGCGGCGTAAATGATGTGTTAGCGGAGAAGCTGGGGTTATCCGCCGTGGAGGCGGTTCCCGCCCAAGAAGGAGCGCCCCTGCTGCGGATTGGCAGCGTAGAGCCCATGGATGCGCAGGCGCTTGCAGGCTCTGTCAGCCGCCGTTTGCACGCGGCGGTCCGGATGGCTGCGGCCAACAAAGGGAGGGAAATCACCCGTGTAGCAGTTTGCGGCGGCGCGGGCGCCGATTTGATGGCAGATGCACAGGCGGCAGGCGCGGATGCTTATGTGACCGGCGACGCAAGCCATCACGAATTTTTGGCGGCGCAGCAGAGAGGGCTTACGCTGCTTGCGGCGGGGCATTATGAAACAGAGAATCCTATAGTTGACGTGCTGGCGCGTAAGCTATCCGCCCGGTTTCCTGGCATCCGTGTGGTGCGCATCCGGCAGGAGAATCCGGTGACATGGATTCAATTTGATGGCAAGGAGTCATTGTAATGGCGCTTGATGGAATTTTTTTGCATTTTTTAAAACAGGAAATCGAGCGCGAGGCGCTCGGCGCCCGGGTGGAAAAGGTCAGCCAGCCTTCCCGGGAGGAGCTGGTGCTCTCGCTGCGCAGCCGGGCGGCGCAGGCTCCCATACCGGGGCCTTGAAGCTGCTGCTCAGCGTGCGCTCCAATAGCCCGCGGCTGCATTTTACGAACTATGCGCCGGATAACCCGCAGAAGCCGCCGATGCTCTGCATGCTCCTGCGAAAAACGCTCGTTGCGCAGTGCTCACCGGCTTGCGTCAGGTGGGGCTGGACCGCGTGTTATTTCTCGATTTCGACGCGAGCAACGAGATTGGCGACCGGGTGCATCCGAGCCTGTGCATCGAGATCATGGCGCGCCACAGCAACATTATCCTGTTGAATGAAAACGGTGTTGTGGTCGATGCGGTCAAACGGATTGACGCCACGAAATCTTCCGTCCGCGAGATTTTGCCTGGCACGCCTTATGAGTTGCCGCCCGCTCAAGAAAAGGGGAATTTCCTGGAGGAGCGAGCGGAGGATGCTTACAGGCGAATCCTGCTGGAGGGGGATGCGCGCCTTTCCACGGCGCTGTTGCATTCCCTACAGGGTGTTTCGCCCATCGTTTGCCGGGAGCTTGCGTTCCGCACGGCAGGGGAGGATCTTCCCGTTTCTTCTTTGGATTTGCAGCAGAAGCAGGCGCTGACGCAGGAGCTGGAGGCGCTATGCACACGGGTGCGGGAAGGCCGGGCGGAGCCGGAGATGGTGCTCGATCAGGAGAAAAAGCCTGTTGATTTTGCGTTTTTTTCCATTCGTCAATATGGTGCGCTAATGCGGACTCGTGCGTATACGGCGCTCTCCCCGCTGCTCGATGATTTTTACACGGAGCGCGACCGTGCGGAACGCACTAAACAGCGGGCGCAGGATTTATTTCGCCTGGTTACGAGCACCATGGAGCGCATTACGCGCCGCCTCAACGCGCAGCGCGCTGAGCTTGCAGCCAGCGAGGACCGGGAAGCGCTGCGCATTCGCGCGGAGCTGATCAATGCCTACCAATATGCGCTGGAAAAGGGCGCTCCGTTTTATGAAGTGGAAAATTATTATGATGGCAACCGCCTTTTGCGCATCCCGGCGGACCCTGCCCTGTCGCCCGCGCACAATGCGCAAAAGTATTATAAAGAATACCGCAAGGCGCAGACGGCTCAGAAGGTGCTTACCGGGCAGATTGCCGCCGGCGAACAGGAGCTGCAATATATGGAGAGCGTGTTTGACGCGCTGAGCCGCTCCCAATCGGAGCGGGAGCTGTTGGAGATTCGGGAGGAGCTTGCGTCAAGCGGTTATCTGAAAATCAGGCGGGGCGCAAACGGCGCAAAACAAAAAGCCCCCAAAGCGCTGCCGCCGATGGAATTTTGCACGGATGACGGCTTTACTGTGCTAGTCGGCCGCAATAATGTGCAGAACGATAAGCTCTCGTTAAAAACGGCAGCAAAAGAGAATTTATGGCTGCATACCAAAAACATCCCTGGCTCGCATGTGATTCTGGTTACCGGCGGGCGGGAGCCGAGCGAGCAGGCGCTCCTTCAGGCCGCCCAGCTTGCCGCATGGTTCAGCCGGGCGCGGGAATCCTCCTCCGTGCCGGTGGATTATACGCCGGTGCGCATGCTGCGAAAGCCGCAGGGCGCGCGGCCCGGCAAAGTGATTTATGATACTTACCGGACGGTCAGCGTTCGTCTCCGGGGAGCTGGCGCAGCGTCTGCAAAAGGGAAAAGAACATTTGTAACGGATTGTAATTTTTTAGGCCCGTTTTATGCGAATAAGGCATGAAACGGGTCTTTTTTGTAAAAAAAGAGCCCTTTAATTTGTCTATTACTACAAATTTGTAACAAAAGGGTTACAATTTTGTAATCGCGTGCTATAATAACAACAAAAGGTTCCAATGAGCATGTCACCGGATCTGCTCAACAAGTTGGATTGTGCCTATCTTATCACATGGATCAAACAGATTTTTTAGGAGGCATTCCGCATGGATATTGTTACGAGGGAATATTCCTTTCCATCGGTTACCGGCCTTTCCGATATTTATGCGAAGAGCTGGGCTCCCTCGGAGGAGAGGGAGGTAACCGCTGTGATTCAGATTTTGCACGGCATGGCGGAACATATCGCACGATATGATGCGTTTGCATCCTATCTATGCGGGCAGGGTTTTGCTGTGTTTGCAAATGACCATGTAGGGCATGGTAAAAGCGCGAAAAGCGACGAGGAGCTGGGCTATTTTGGCGAGGAAAACGGCTGGAAGGCCTTTGCCCGGGATGCAAAGCAGGTAACAGATCTGGCGCGCAAGGCATACCCCGGGCGGCCCATCCTTATTTTTGGGCACAGCATGGGCTCCTTTGCCGCCCGCTATTATACAGAGCTCTATGGCAATGAGATCAGCGGCGCCATTTATTGCGGCACAAGCGGCGAAAACCCAGCGGCCGGGATTGCGGTGGGCCTCGCTTCCTTTGTGGCGAAGCGCCGTGGCAGCCGTTACCGCAGCGAATTCATCAATCGCCTCGCCTTTGGCAGCTATAATAAAAAATGCGATTCGCCGCGCACGGCTTTCGACTGGCTGACAAAAGAGGAGGAGATCGTTGATCGCTATCTTCAAGATCCCTGGTGTGGTTTCTTATTTACCGCGGCGGGTTACCGCGATTTGTTCAGCCTGCTCAAGCATGTGTCTGCGCCGAAATGGTATCAAAAAGTGCCCTATCCGCTCCCGATCCTGCTCATCTCCGGTGAGATGGATCCGGTGGGCGATTATGGAAAGGGTGTGCGGCAGGTTTACCGGGATCTCAAAAAGACGGGGCATGGCGATGTGACGCTTAAGCTCTATCCTGGTGATCGGCATGAAATCCTCAACGAGACTGATCGGAAGGCTGTGTTTGCCTTCATCGGTGAGTGGCGCGCCGCGTTGTGGAAGGGGAGCCCGCAAACGCGTCGAAGGCCGATTAATATGGGAAGAATGGGATCGGCCATCCGTTAGGCCGTCCTGTAAAAAACGTTTCTCATTAGGGGAGTGTATCTTTTGAAAACATTATTGGTTTACTATTCCAATCAAAAAAATATTCGCTCGCTCTGTGAAGCTTCTGCACGGGAGGGGGAAGTGGACGTTTTGGAACTGCGCGAGCGCTATGATCGAGGCGTGCTTTCCGCCGCTACGGTTGGCTCCTATCTGGCCTCCAGGGGCATGGGGTCGCAAATCGATCCGTTTGAAATCGATTTTGATGCGTATGATACGGTTATTTTGGCCACTCCTGTTTGGCATGGCAGCCCGGTGCCCGCAGTAAACGCCTTTTTGCATAAGGTGGACTTGCGCGGCAGGGCGATTTCAGGCCTGCTTTTATATGATGGGCGGCACGCTGCAAAAGCAATGGATACGCTGCGTGAACGCGTCCGCCTCGCCGGCGGCGCCTGCCGCGATGTTGTGTGTATTTCAGCCAAAGAACTGCGCGAGAAGAACTGTGACGTGTTTTCGTTTGCAAAAGCGGAAACACGTCTTGCCCCGGTTCTCTCTTAGCCCCCCAGCGCGCAGTGGAAGTGAACCGCCGTTTTTCTTCGGAAAATACGGTGGTTTATTTTTGCCGCAAACCGGCTTGGGCGTGATTGAGGGCTGGGGGAGTGTGGCATAATAACTTTACAAAACGCTGGCAAAATCAAAGATTTTGAGGGTTGTGAAGAACATTGAGCCATTGATTCGGGCTGATGGCCTGTGGCTACGCCGCTCATTTCGCAGAGGTTAGAGCTTCAAACAGAGTTTGAAGCATTGGAAAAATGCCTGTCGGCGCGAAACGCCAGCTGTTGTATATTTTTTCTTTGCGGGAGGTTGTGTTTTTACGCATTACAGTTTGACTTTTTCCTGAAATTGGCGTAAAATGAGCCTTGTTAGGATAAGCTAACATAATGCACAGAGATCATGCTGAATTTGGAGGCTGAATCGTATGGATTACACAAGGGAAATTTCACCTGGAATTCACTGGGTGGGTGGCAACGACAGACGTCTAGCGTTGTTTGAAAATATGTTTCCACTGCCGCAGGGCGTAGCCTATAATTCCTACCTGATTTTAGATGATAAAGTAGCTTTAATGGATACGGTAGATGCGGCAATCACCCGGCAGTTTTTTGAGAATATGGATCGTCTGCTGGCAGGGCGCGCGATTGATTATCTAGTGGTAAACCATATGGAGCCGGATCACTGCGCTAACATTGAGGAGCTTGCGCGCCGCTATCCGGAAATGAAAATTGTAGGCAATCAAAAAACATTTCAAATGATCCGCCAGTTTTATGATTTTTCACTGGACGATCGCTGCATAGAGGTGCGCGAGGGCGACTCGCTACCGCTGGGCGCGCACACATTGCAGTTTTATTTTGCCCCTATGGTGCATTGGCCGGAAGTGATGTTGGCATTTGAGGAGAGCCAGGGCATCCTCTTTGCGGCGGATGCCTTTGGCTCATTCGGTGCGCATGATGGGGATATTTTCAGCGACGAAAAGGATTTTGAGCGGATCTACCTTTCGGAAGCGCGCCGGTATTATGCCAATATTGTGGGCAAATATGGCCCGCAGGTGCAGGCCGCCCTGAAAAAGCTTGGCGGTGTTGATGTAAAAATGATTTGTCCGCTGCATGGCCCAGTTTGGCGCGAGGATCTCGGTTATATTCTGGATAAGTATGATCGGTGGAGCAAATATATCCCGGAGGAGCCCGGTGTGGTGCTGGCCTATGCCTCTATGTATGGCAATACGGAAAATGCGGTGGATCTGCTTGCAGGCAAGCTGGCGCAGCGCGGGATTGCAAACCTGAGCGTTTTCGATGTTTCCAAAACGCATCCCTCCGAGATCATTGCAGAGATGTTCCGTTTGAGCCATATGGTGCTCGCTTCGCCCACCTATAACATGGGAATTTATTACGGAATGCACGGCCTTCTCCATGAGATGGCGGCGCTCAACCTGCAAAACCGTAAGGTGGCGATCATCGGCAACGGCTCTTGGGCGCCTGCGGCGGCGAACCTGATGAAAAAGCAGGTGGAGGGCATGAAGAATATGGCGCTCGTCTGCGAGCCGCTGGAAATCCGCTCTGCGTTGAAAAAGGAGCAAATGCCCGATGTGGATGCAATGGTGGATGCGATTTGTGCCTCCATGGAAGCGGTATAAAAGCCTTTTTATTGTTCCCTCCCGGCAGAAATCTTCTGCGGGAGTTTTGTGTTTTTCTTGAAAAGCACAGGCTTAGAAATGGATGGACTTTTTTGTATGTATCCCGTATAATAAATAAGAAAAAGCGGTGAACAGCCCTGCTTTTATTGGTCGGGGCTCCGCTGCTGGAAGGATGGATATGAAATGAAAAAAGTATGGAAACTGCTTGCGTTGCTCCTAGCTGCAATCCTGATGTTGACGGCGCTGACCGCCTGTGCTGGCCCGGAGAAGAAGCTGCTGGGCAAATGGATGGATTCCTCCAATATGAGCGGCTATGAATTTCAGGAAGAGGGGATTGTGGAGCTGACCTATGCGAATTTCACCGTGCCGGTCGTCAACATCCCGTTTACAGGCTCGGTAAAGGGAACATATTCCATCGGGGAGGATAATACCCTTACGATCAATTATTCCATTTACAGCAAGAGCATCACGAAAAGCTATACCTATTCGATTGAGGATAGCACCTTAACGATGGTGGAAAAAGAGTCCGGCAACCGCTCCATGTATATTCGCCAGGCAGACACGACTGCCTGACCGATTCTGTGCTGCCGGGTGAAAGGATGGTCATATGTCTGTGCCGTATGAGCGGCTGGATGCCGTTTCGATGCTCTATCCGGCGCTGAGCTTCGGTAGGCGCGGGTATCTATTTCGCTTGTGCGCCGTTTTAACTGAGGCGGTGGATGCGCAGGTGCTTGGTGTGTCCGTCCGGGCGCTCAGGCCGCGGTTTCCCGTCCTGTATACGCATCTGAAAAAAACGTTTTTGGGCTATGTGCATGTTCCGGCAAAAGATTTGGATATTATCGGGCGAGAGGAGCCGTATCTCACGCTGCCAGAGCTGTATGATACCGCTAAGCCCGCCTTTCGAATTTACTGCGAGGGCAACAGAATTACCATGGACGTATTCCACGCCAATGCGGATGCAGGCGCGGCAATTGCGTATTTACAGCAGTTGTTAGAGGATTATTGTGTACGCATGGAGGGCCGAGAGCCATGCGCGGCGGCCCCGGCCTCAGAGGCCGAGCTGGCCGACGATTACCTACGCAACTTTGACAGGACGAAAAACGCCTCCTTTGTGGAAAAGCAGGCGTACCGTTTCCGTCTTCTACCGGATGGCGACTATGTGCGGCTGACCTGCTTCTCCATTGATCTGGGCGGCATCAAGGGCAGGATAAAGCCGGAGGGCTTCACAGTGAATGACTATTTGGCCGCGGCGTTGTTCCTGGCGATTGCGCTCGGTGTGCAAATCCCAAAAGGCGCGCCGGATGTTTCCCTCTCCATTCCGATCAATCTGCGCCCGTTTTTCGGCTCCGTTACACAGCGCAATTTTTCATACTATGTCAATGTGCGCATCCCTGTGGTAGCTGATATGGAGCAGGCGTTGCGCTGCATACATCGGCAGGTGCGGGAGGCGACGCAACGCGACCGGCTGCTCTCCGGCATCGCCGCCACGGTGAAAACGGCCAATCATATTTTTATCCGCTATACGCCGCGTGTGGTGAAGGAATTCATGATCCGCCGGGTTTACCGTGTGATTGCGGGCACAGGGATGACGACAACGCTATCGAATCTTGGATTTCAGAAGCCGGCGCCGGTGGTGGAAAAGAAGCTCAACCGTTTTGAGATGTATCTTGGTGCGGGCGGAGGCGGGATGACAGCTTCCGCAGTCGGTTGCGGGCAAGCGGTATCCCTGTGCATCAGCGCATCCTCGCAGAACCGGTGTGTGGAGCATGCGTTGGAGGCAATTTTGCGGAAAGACGGCATTCCATTCACCGCCAACGAGCAAGAATTCCGCAATTTCCAAAAAATAAAAGAAAACGGCATAGCCAGTCTGTGAGCCTGTGAAAGGGTCGGATGTGCGCAAGTGGGCGTGCATCCGGCCTTTTTGCCCCCCCCCGATGGGGTTCGGTCAAGTTCAATTTCCTACACCTTAGCCTCTGATTCCATCTGATGTGAAAAACATGGGGCGGCAAACACGGCCTTTTCCGTACAGGTCTACTAAAATCGGCCATGGTTCTGGTAATTGATGCCGAAATGCTTGAAAGCGCCCCTAAAACTATGTATAATAAAACACGAGGCTAGAGACGAACAATCCATGCGCACCCTGCGGTATTGCCCACCGGATGCGGATTGTTCGCTTTTTTTGAAATGCAAACGGCGAAATAAGCCGTTTTTTGAAGGAGGCAATTTGTTTTGAGTTGTTGCTGTGAACAGAAACAGGAAAGCGATCTGACGCTTTTGGACGGCGTGCTGGACGAATATGCCAGTGTGCCGGGCAGCCTGATTACCATTTTGCAAAAAGCGCAGGAAATCTATGGGTATCTTCCGCAGGATGTGCTGCGTCATATTGCGCAGCAGACGGGCGTAAAGCCTGCGAAGGTGTTTGGCGTGGCAACTTTCTACGCGCAGTTCCGTTTCCAGCCGGTGGGGAAATATCTGATCATGCTCTGCCAGGGAACGGCGTGTCACGTCAATGGCTCTCAGATGATCGAGCAGGCGATCGTGGAGGAGTTGGGAATTCACGACGGCGAAACTACCTCGGACGGCCTATTTACACTCAAAGATGTGGCATGCCTTGGCTGCTGTAGCCTTTCGCCCGTGATGATGATAAACGATGAGACCTACGGCACCCTTACACCGGAGAAAACAAAAAAAATCCTGCGGGAGCTGAAGGCGCGTGCATCGGAGCAAAAGGGAGGTCCGCAATCATGAAAATTGTAGTCGGGCAGGGCAGCTGCGGCATCGCGGCGGGCGCTGGGCGCGTTTATGACGCGCTGGCACAGGCGCTTTCAGGCACAGCGCACGAGCTGACGATCGCAGGCTGCATCGGCATGTGTTATCTCGAGCCGATTGTAGATATTTATGAAGAGAGCGGCGCGCTCACAAGGCTTGTGCGCGTGCAGGAAAAGGATGTTCCTACCATTGCAAAGGCGGTGGAAACAGGCGATCAAAGCGCCTTGGCCGCGCTTATGATCACGGATGACGACAAGGCGTTTCTCGACCAGCAGACGCGCATCGCGCTGCGGCATTGTGGCGTGATCAACCCGGAGAAAATCGAGGATTATCTCGCGGACGGCGGCTACAGCTCCATTCGCAAAGCGCTCGCCTCCATGGCGCCGGAGGATGTGATTGAAACCATCAAGGTTTCCGGCCTGAAGGGGCGCGGCGGCGCGGGCTTTCCCACCTGGTTTAAATGGAATGCGGCGCGCAAAGAGCAGGCCCAGCCGAAATACCTCATTTGCAATGCGGATGAGGGCGACCCCGGTGCGTTTATGGATCGCGCGGTGATCGAAGGCGACCCGCACAACCTGATTGAAGGCATGCTGATCGCCGCCTATGCGATTGGGGCTTCCGAGATGGTTGTCTATGTGCGTGCGGAATATCCGCTTGCGGTCAAGCGGCTGCGCAATGCGATCCGCCAGGCGGAGGAACAAGGCTTTTTGGGCGACAACATCCTCGGCTCCGGCTTTTCCTGCCGGATGCGCATCAAGGAGGGCGCGGGTGCGTTTGTCTGTGGCGAGGAGACGGCGCTGATCGAATCGCTCGAGGGCCAGCGCGGCATGCCGCGGCTCAAGCCGCCATTCCCCGCGGCGAGCGGCTATTAGGCACAAGCCATCGAATATTAATAAACGTTGAAACGTTTGCAAACGTCCCATGGATTTTGTTAAACGGCGGCGAGGCTTTTGCTCCATGGGCACGCCGGACAGCAAGGGCACCAAGGTTTTCGCCCTCACGGGCAAGATTAAAAAGGGCGGTCTGGTGGAAATCCCGATGGGCAAAACCCTGCGGGACGTCATTTTCGGCATCGGCGGCGGCATTCGCGGTGATCGGGAATTCAAGGCTGTGCAGATGGGCGGCCCCTCCGGCGGCTGTATCCCAGCGGAAAAGCTCGATACCATCATTGATTATAAGGCCTTGGGTGCGACAGGCGCGATCATGGGCTCCGGCGGCATGGTCGTCATGGATGAAACCACCTGTATGGTGGAGATGGCGCGCTTTTTCCTCGATTTCACCGCCAAGGAGTCCTGCGGCAAGTGCGTGCACTGCCGGCTGGGTACAAAGCGGATGCTCGAAATTCTCACCCGTATTGTCAATGGAGAGGGAAAAGAAGGCGATGTCGAACTGCTCGAAGAGCTGTGCGCCAGCATTAAGGACGGCGCGCTCTGCGGCCTCGGCCAGACGGCGCCGAATCCGGTGCTCACAACGATCCGGTATTTCCGCAAGGAATATGAGGCGCATATCCGGGAAAAGAAATGCCCGGCGCACCAATGCGCGGCGCTGATCTCCTACCGGATTGACCTGATGTGTGCACCGGTTGCACGCTGTGCGCACGCAACTGCCCGGTCAAGGCCATTTCCGGCGAGGTCAAAAAGCCCCATGTGATCGATCCGGAGATCTGCATCAAGTGCGGCAAGTGCAAGGCAGCCTGCCGGTTTGGCGCAGTCCTTGTAGACTAGCCGTTTTGCGGAGAAAGGTTGGTTATTATCATGAAAATTCGTGTGAACATAGATGGTTATGAGATCGAAGCGCAGGAGGGCGCGACAATCCTCCAGATTGCCCGGGAAAACGGCATTGAAATCCCCACGCTGTGCCATGACGCGCGCGTAGAGGCCTACGGCGCCTGCGGGCTATGCGTGGTGGAAGTTGAAGGCAGCCCGAAGCTTGCCCGCGCCTGCGCCACCAAGGCGGCGGACGGCATGGTGATCCATACGCAGGGCGAACGGGCCAAACAGGCGCGCAAGGTGGCGCTGGAGCTGCTGCTCTCTGACCACGAGGGCGATTGCAAAGCGCCCTGCTCCCTCAACTGCCCTGCGGGGACGGACTGCCAGGGCTATGTCGGCCTGATTGCAAACGGGCAGTATCGGGAAGCGGTTAAGCTTATCAAGGAGAAGGTGCCGTTGCCCGCCTCTATTGGGCGCATCTGCCCGCATCCATGCGAGCAGGCTTGCCGCCGCAAGATGGTGGAGGATCCCATTGCGATCGCACATCTGAAGAGCTTTGCGGCGGATCTTGATCTGCGCAGCTGGGCACCGTATCAACCCGAATGCGCGCCGGATACACATCGAAAAATATCCATTGTAGGCGGCGGTCCCGCGGGCCTGACCGCGGCCTATTTCCTGCGGACGATGGGCCATTCCGTGGCAATTTATGACGCCATGCCCAAGATGGGCGGCATGCTGCGCTACGGCATCCCGCAATACCGTCTGCCCAAGGAGGTGCTCGATCAGGAGATCGCAGCGATCGCAAATCTAGGAGTTACCATGATCAACAACGCCAAAATTGGCGACGGCGTAACGCTCGATGAGCTGCGCGAGGGCAGCGATGCGGTGCTGGTCGCCATCGGCGCGTGGACGTCGAGCTCTATGCGCGTGCCGGGCGAGTCCCTCAACGGCGTGATGGGCGGCATCGACTTTTTGCGCCATGTGGCGCTCAACGAGCCCTCTGGGATCGGCGAGCGCGTAGCGGTCGTTGGCGGCGGCAACACGGCGATGGACGCCTGCCGCACCGCGGTGCGTATGGGCGCAAAGGAAGTGTATATCATCTACCGCCGCACGCGCGATGAGATGCCTGCGGATGCGTTAGAGATTGCACAGGCGGAGGAAGAGGGTCTCGCCTTCAAATTTCTGACGAATCCCGTGGAGATTTTGGGTGCGGGCGGCTCTGTGCGCGGCGTGCGGCTTCAGCAGATGGCGCTCGGCGAACCGGATGCGAGCGGCCGGCGCAGGCCGGTTCCAGTGGAGGCGCGTTTGAGGATTTGCCGCTCGACACCGTCATCATGGCGATCGGCCAATGGACGAATCCGGAGGGCTTTGAAGCGCTGGAGCTGACAAAGCGCGGCACGATCGCTGCGGATGAAAGCACGTTTTCCACCTCCCTCCCCGGCGTGTTCGCAGTGGGCGACGCGACGAATAAAGGCGCGGATATTGCGATTGCGGCCATCGGCGAGGCCGGGAAGGCGGCGAAGGTAATCGATCACTTCCTCCAGGCGCTGCCGTTGCTTATCGCAAGCCTTATGTGGTGGAGCGCACCGTCACGCCGGAAATGCTTGCGGACCGGGAGCGGAAAGCACGCGTGCAGATGCCGCACCTTTCCCCCGAAGAGCGGAGAACAAACTTTAAAGAGATTGATCTTGGCTATACGCAGGAGCTGGCAAAGCGGGAGGCCTCTCGATGCCTGGAATGCGGCTGCCACGATTCTTTTGAATGCAAGCTTTTGCACTATGCGAACGAATACGAGGTTGCGCCCGCCCGCTTTGAGGGCGAAAAGCATACCCGTCCACAGGAGCAGACGCATCCGTTTATCGAGCGAAACGCCGATAAATGCATCCTCTGCGGCCTGTGTGTGCGCGTGTGCGACGAGGCAATGGGGCGGACGGCTTTGGGCCTTGTCAGCCGCGGCTTTGATACGGTGGTCGCGCCGGAATTTGGCCGGAAGCTCGAACAGACGGACTGTATCTCCTGCGGCCAGTGTGTGGCGGTTTGCCCGACGGGCGCGCTGCGGGAGCTTCAGCCAATTCAAAAGAGTGTGCCGGTGGGGGAAAAATCCACGCTGACCACTTGTTCCTTCTGCTCCATGGGCTGCCCTGTCGACCTGCGTACGCGCGGCGATATGATGACGCGCGCTCTGCCTGTGGGGGAGAGCGGCATGCTTTGCGCCGGTGGGCGTTTTGGCTTTGGCGCGGCGCAGGAAGAGGGTAGGCTGAAAATGCCGCTGCTGCGGGAAAATGGGGCGTTGATCCAGGTGCCGTTTAATGAAGCGGTTGGCTGCGTCAGTGAGCGCATGGCGGATATCATCAGCCGGTATGGAAGTGGAGCGGTTGCCGTCACGGTTTCCGAGCGCTCTACCTGCGAGGAGGCGTATCTGGCCAAGCGCTATGCAAACGAGCACTCGGCACCGAGAACCTCTGCTCCTTCGGCCTAATGGAGAGCGGTGTGAAAGAGGCGCTGGGCATCGACGCTTCCCTGAACACCTTCGAGGAGCTCAACGGCACGGATGTGATCCTGCTCATTGGGGCGACTCCGGCGCTTTCCACAACAATGGCGGGTGTGCGTATCCGCAAAGCGGTGAAGCAGGGATCAAAGCTCATGCTGATCGGCCCGAACCGGACTTGGTTTGACGATTTCGCACAGTGGCATTTTCAGACGGATGAAACAGCTTTCCTCACAGCGATGCTTGAGGCGCTCCAAAATCCGGAGGCCACGGGCGAGGCGGCGCAAGCGGCCGCAATTTATCGCGGTGCAAAAAAAGCGATGATTGTTTATCACGATGCGCAGGTGTCGCGGCAGGCTGCCGTGCTGGCAGCATCACTCGCCAAAAAATCCGGCCATATCGGCCATGCGCGCGACGGCTTAATCGTCCTGAAACCTGGTGCAAACAGCCAGGGCCTTTCCCTGCTGGGGGTGAAGCCCGCTTCCCAGATTGACTGGACAACGATCAAGCAGTTATCTCCTTTGGGGAGATGCTGCCGGAGGCCTGCACGCAGAATGCGGAATTCCTGGCAGTGCAGGATGTTTACCTGACGGATACGGCTAGCCGCGCGGATGTTGTGCTGCCCGGGAGCATTTTTGCGGAAACCGACGGCACCTATCTTTCCGCCCAGCGAAAGCTTGGCGTGGTGCGCAAAGCGTTCCGGCCGCTGTGTGGGTTTGAGGGCTGGCAGATGATTCAGGCGCTGGCGAACGACTGCATGGAGAGCCGTGGCATGGACTATGAAAGCCCGGCGGAGATTTTTGCCGATCTCTGTGCGAAGGTAGAGGCTTGCGCGGCGCAAACCGTTGTGCAGGCTGTGGAAAGCATCCGGCCTTCTGGCCTGTGGGGCAGAGCCCGGTGCTCACGCCTGTTGCAGAGAAGGATGTGCCGCAGCAGGCGAATGCGCCGCTGTGCGTTCCCCAGGGATGTGCCAATGTGTTGGGGCAAAAGTTTACCATAAAACGGAATTCTACGCGGCAATGATAGATGAAAAATAGAATATGGCGTATCGGTTCCGCCCCTGCGCAATGCGGCGGGGGCGGATGAAAAGGGAACACGGTGTGAATCCGTGACAGCCCCCGCTACTGTGTGAAGGACAAATTCCCCACCGGCTTGCTGCGCATGTGTATGATGCATAAAAGCCGGGAAAGCGTGATTTTGTATCCGTAGAGATATGAAAAATGCAGGCCGCCATGCGTGGCTTGCAGACGCTTTTCAGGAGATTGCGGCCAGCTTTATGCTTGCCACAGATCCTGGCCACTGGACAACCTGTCTGGGAAGGCATGGAGAAGGCGGATGATTTCGAGCCAGGAGACCTGCCGTGCGCCCGGGGAAACCGCTGTTTCCCTAGAAATGTATCATTCCTTTCGGCGGGAGAGGAAGTATGCGGTGATGGAGCACAGGAGGAGTTTTCCTTTCCAGGCTTTGTCCCAATACTTTGCGAGCCCGAAAAGGGCTCGCTTTTCCTTTATCGTAATATAATTTGAAGGAGTCGGACAACATGAAAAAGACATGGAAACCCATTCTCTCCTTGCTCCTCGCGCTGTGCATCACCGTTAGCACAGCGGCGGGCGCAATCGCTATCGGGCGTGCAAGCGCAGCGGATGGAGCAGCCAATTGGCTGCTGAAAAATGTGGCCGTAGATCCGGCGGATCAGGAGCCGGACAACATCGTGGATTGGGCGGCTTTCGCCCTTGCAAGAGGCGGTTACCAAATTGATGGGGATTATTTGCAGTACATCGACGGCGTGGTTAGGGCGAATTTTTCGCAGCTCTATTTAAGCGACTATGCGCGTATCGCGCTGGCGGTTGCCGCGGCGGGAGGAGATGCCCGCAATGTGGGCGGGCATGATTTGATAGAAGCCATCGCCCAAACGGATTTCACGCGGGAGATTTATACGGACGGCGTTTCTTTTGCGCTGCTTGCAATGGATTCCATGCGGTATGAGCTTCCGGAAACGGTGCGCAAGGCCGCGGTGGACGCGCTTTGCAGTGCACAACGGGAGGATGGCGGCTTTAATTATGCGCTTCGTGTCAATCCGGAGGACCCCTATTCGGTTGATGGAAGCATAGACACGACGGGGCCGGTTCTCGCAGCGCTTGCGCCTTATCAGACGGAGGAGAAAACTGCGGGTGTGATTGAGCGGGCGCTCGCCTTCCTGAAGGCCAATCAAAATGTAGAGACGGCAGGTTTTGGCTTTATGGGAAGCGACAGCGCGGAAACGATCTCGATGGCTATTGTAGGCCTGACCGCACTGAGGATTGACCCTTGCGGGCCGGAATATGTGAAAAACGGAAAAACCATGCTGGATGCGCTGCTTACCTTCGTCAACCCGGATGGCGGTATGCGCGCATGGGACGGCAGCTCCAACAGCTTGACAACCTATCAATCGCTGAGTGCGCTGGAGGCTTATGCGCGCTTCGTGGAGAACGGCACAGCGTTTTTTGATTTGTCCGATTTAACACGAGAGCCAGAATCCTCTGAAACGGCAAGCACAGCAGAACCAACAGCATTGCCTGCTACCCAACCCCAGACAGACAGTGTGCAGGAAAGCGGAACGGAAATGGATAATCCGGGAAATCCATCCACAGGCTCCGGCCTGGCAGTGGCAGGGATTGCTTCGCTGGCGCTCCTCTCTGCCGGTGCGCTGATGGTGAGCAGAAAGCGGATGAGCGGCGATGAATAAAGAGAGAAGCTACCGGCGTTTTTTGGCGCTATGCATTACCCTGCTGCTCCTATTGTTGGCGGCGGGATGTGGCATCATGAAGGGCCGGAAACGCAGGCGGATACGCAGGCTGTTTCTGATTTTGGATATCAGATCACCTCGCAAGCGGATGCCAAGCCGGCCGTATCCGCTTCCACCTTCCCAGCGAAAGCATCGGAGCTCCGACTCGCACAGCGCTGTTACCGCGGGCCAGGGTATAGGGGAAACGGCAACTCGGGCGGTGAAGCCTGAGCCAACGGCTGTGGCGCCCACCACGGAAAGGCCGCAGGAAACTGCCGCCGTTTCACCCAAGCAGGCGACGGTAGCGCTTGCCGTCACCTGCCGCAATGCTGTGGCGAACGGCATTCAGAACTGGCCTGGCTACAGCGGAATCGTACCGGCCAACGGCGTGATTTATGAAAACAGCGCGGTTCCCATTGCAGAGGGTGAAACTGTGCTCGACGTGCTAAAAAAAGTGCTGAAAGAGCAGAAAATTCCGCTTAGTGAAAAGCATGGCTATGTCCGCTCCATCAACGGCCTGAATGAAAAGCTGCGGGGGGAACAGAGCTTTCCCCAAAGCGGATGGCTTTATCAGGTGAACGGTGTGTTCCCGAATATGGCCGCCAATCAATATAAGCTACAGGCGGGCGACCGGATGGAATGGGTTTATACCTGCAAGCCCGGAGATACGAAGCGTAATATGCAATAGCATAGGATACGATACCCTGCTGGGTGGAGCCGCTTTGAATGGAGCGGTTTCGCCCGGCATTTTTATTCCCATGTGTGCCAATTGCATTTTTATCATAACCGTGCTACACTTGTTCTAAATCGCAAGGGGGTAACGTCATGAGAATTTTAACCGCCGCGCAGATTCGCGCGGTTGAGGAGCGAGCCGTGGATACGGGGCTTGACTATCTGCGGTTGATGGAAAACGCGGGCTCCGCCTGCGCGCGTTTTGTTGCAGAAAAAGCACAGATTACGCTGGAATCCAATACAGCTGCCACCGTTGTATGTGGAAAAGGCAAAAACGGCGGCGACGGCTTCGTGATTGCACGTAAGCTGTATGACAAGGGCGCTGAGGTGAGCGTTGTTCTTGCGGCGGGGCATCCGGTTGCTGCGGATGCACTGGAGATGTACACGCGCATGACCGCGCTGCCGATTGAAGTCGTGAACTATGAAACGCAGCGCGATTTGGCGTTGGAAAAGCTGCGCACGGCGCAGGTACTTGTGGATGCGGTGTTTGGAATTGGATTTTACGGGGATCCGAATGCACAGACCGCCCGGCTGTTTGAAGCGATGTCCGCTTCGCCTGCGTTGAAGATTGCTGTGGATTTGCCAAGCGGCGTCAACTGCGACGTGAGCCTTGCGCCGGAGTACGCGTTCCATGCCGACTGCACGGCGGCAATTTCCACGCTCAAACCAGCCCATGTGCTCTATCCGGCGGCTGCATTGAGCGGGGAGGTGAGCGTGGTGCGCATCGGCATCCCGGAGCTGCTATGAGGATGAGGACGGTATGCTTTTTTCGATTGAGGAAGATGCGGTGCGCAAGTGCTTTACGCCGCGCGATCCGATTTCCAATAAGGGTGATTACGGCCATCTGCTAAGCGTGTGCGGCAGCCGCAGGATGCCGGGGGCTGCCGTTTTGGCGGCAAAAGGCGCGGTTGCCATGGGCGCAGGGCTGGTTACTGCCGCTTTTCCGGAAGGGGCATATGCGGCGGTTGCTTCAAAGCTGACGGAGCCATTGCTGCTGCCGCTGCATGAAAACCGTGAGGGGACGTTTGCACAGGCGGCTCTGCCCGAACTACGCGCGGCGTTGAGCAAAGCGAGCGCGGTGCTCATTGGCTGCGGGCTCGGTGTAAATGAGGATACGGTATTCCTGGTGGAAAGGATTCTGGAAGAGGCTTCCTGCCCGGTCATTCTCGATGCGGACGGCATAAATATCGCCGCCGCGCATATAGATATGCTAAAGAACAGAAAGGCTCCGTTGCTTCTTACGCCTCACCCTGGCGAGATGGCGCGGCTGTGTGGCTGCACAGCGGCGGAAATTCAGGCGGACCGCACGGGTGCGGCGCGCAGGTTCGCGCGGGAATATGGCGTTACACTGGTGCTGAAAGGCGCGAATACCGTAATTGCCGGAGAAAACGCCGCCTCCCTTTTCGTCAACCGAACGGGCAATCCCGGTATGGCGCAGGGCGCAGCGGCGATTTGCTCGCGGGTATGCTTGCCTCCCTTGCGGCACAGGGAATGGAACCGCTCAGAGCGGCCGCAGCAGCGGTTTATCTTCACGGATTGGCAGGGGATGTCGCTGCAAAGCATTATTCCATGTGCGGCATGACGCCCTCGCTGATGGCGGAGGAATTGGCCGTTCTGCTCAAACGGTTTGGCGGATAGCCGCCTTTTGGAAGGATGGTTGCGTGATGAAAAAGGCGAAATGCTTTGCCTGCTGTTTGTTTGCCTGCTCCTGCTGCCCGCATGCGGCGGCAAGGGCGAGGGTGGAGGAAAGGGTCAGCCGCCCGCCCTGCCTGCGGAATTTGAGGCGGATATGACGGCGGTGATCTCCGAGCAGACGATCAAAGCGCATATCGTCCGCCATGCGCTGCTCTCCTGTGAAATCCGGGTGACAGAGCCGAAAATGTTTAACGGCGTTACGATCATTTGGAATGGCGACACCTATCGTGTTGAATATCAATCGATGGCGTTCGATGTTGATCTGTCACAATTTCCGCAATCCGCTTTAGGCGCGGCGGTGGTGAATTCCATTGAATCGCTCGCGCGGCTGGAATCGCTTGAAATTACGGAAAAGGACGGCCAGTGGCACTATGAGGGCGAGTCGAAATCCGGTGCGTTCGAGCTGGTACAGGATGGGGAAACGGGCGCGCTGTTGTCTATTTCCGTTCCAGTGTGCAAACTGGAGGCGACGTTTACCAATTTCAAGGAGATCAAGGCGAATTAGCAGATGAACAGCCTTGCAGAATTCACAGCAATATTTACCATAATAAGGGCGGCCCTTGACCGCCCGCGGGCGCACATAGTGCGCCCCTACTCCGCTTCATAAAAAAATACGCAGAGACCAGGGGCTGTTGCAAAATGCTTTGCATTTTGCAACAGCCCTCTTTTCACAATTCCGGCCGGATGGAATACACTGTATTGTATCGAATATACGCTGCACAAAATCTATAGGAAAAATCGGCGCTTGAATTTTTGCTCCCCGAAATTCAATCCAAATGTTTAATTGCGCTGTGGCTGGTCAAAAATAGAAATACAAAAACCAAATTCCTTTGGAGAGTGATGAAACGTGACAATCAAACGGGGAGATATCTATTACGCGGATTTAAGCCCTGTGGTCGGCTCCGAGCAGGGCGGCGTCCGTCCGGTGCTGATCGTGCAAAATGATGTGGCAATAAGTTCAGCCAACGGTTATCGCCGCCGCCATCACCAGCCAGAAGTATAAAACCAATCTGCCTACGCACATTCAGGTGCATGCAAACGATTGTGGGCTGGCCAAGGATTCCATTGTTTTGCTGGAGCAGGTGCGCACGCTGGACAAACGCCGCCTGCGCGAGCGAATGGGAAACCTTGCACCCGATGATATGAACCGCATCAACCGCGCGCTGTCCGTCAGCTTTGGCCTTGGCCCGCGGGAGAGAGAAGACAAAGCCGGGAATACATAAATTCCCGGCTTTCAACTTGTCGAGCCAGAGAAGCTTTGGAGGCCGGCATCTTTTACACAGGCGGCGAACGGTTCGTTTGATTCCACTGTTCTCTGATGCGATGAAATTTTTCTTTGGATTCGCTCTCCGTTTTTGAATACATAATAGGGTCGGGCGCCGATCACTTCGATTTCTGCCCCGTTGATGCAAATCGTGTCTTCCTCTGGCAGCGCAAGGATGGCTCTCTGCTTTGAGAGGGCCAGAAGATACTCTGTGCTCTGCCGGTCCTTTTCCGCCGAACGGTTTGTATAGTGGCATAGGAGAGAGAGGCCGTTTAGCACATCGAAGCCTGCGGTATCCGTCAAATCAGTGCCATTGTTGTCGTCGCATGCGCAGCTATCGATATCCGCGCCGAAGAGGATCGCGCCCGCGCTGCCGCCGAATACAACGCCGTCGTGACGGATATAATCGGCAATTTTTTCAAAGCAGCCGCTTGCTTTCAATCCGGCTAACAGCCGATAGGTGTTTCCACCGCCGAGAAAAAGCGCGCAATAATTCGCGAAATCCGTCCGATACAGTTCTTCCATGGAAGAGACCATGTTGATCCCGGCAAGTCTCAGCTCTTTGAATTCCTCTGTAATCCATGCAAGGCAGCCAGGGTATCGCTCCGGCTCCATGGCAAGCGGAATATATAACAAGGGCTTTGCGTGGTCGATGATTTCGCTGAAGCGTTGGTATGCCAGGGCGGCTTGGGGCCCGTCCCCACCGCCGTTGAGAAAGAGTTTCATGCTGGCTTTGCCCTCTCTTTTTTTGTGATTTGCGCTTTGTGGAACGCCGCCGTGATCCAATGTGTACATTACAGCGGCCGGAGCATCAAAAGCGCGTCTCGGTAGGAGCCGTCCCGCATTTTCACATCATGGGGCCTGCATCCATATTCTCGGAAGCCATGTCTCTGATAAAGAGATATGGCCTTTTCATTGTCCGTTAGCACCTCCAGCTCGACCTGCTCATAACCGGCCTGATGGGCGCATTCTAACACCCGAGGGATCAGGAGACTGGCAATTCCCTGATTCCAATAGCCCTGGAGGACGCTGATGCCGAAACCGCCCCGGTGCCGGTATCGTTCGTGCGAATCGGACACAGGAAGCACGCTTGCCATCGCAACCAGTTGGTTCTCCACAAACGCGCCGAGCAGAATGCCTTTCGGGTTTTCCTCCTGCTTTTGCAGAATGGTACGTTCCTCCTCCGGCGTTATTCGGATTTCGTCCGGATAACGGGATAAATTGTCGCTTTCTCCACAGACGCGAACTCGATGCGCAAGCGCCTGCTCCGCGTCTGCGGCGCATAAACTGCGCGCGATAATGACAGATCCGTTTTTCAAGGTATGTTCAGATGGAATACATTTCATCGCCATGGGCCTCCTTTCACTTGTGTCGGGCACGTTTTGGATGCCGGTCCGGATTCATCCGTTAACCGCCTGGATTATTTTTTGCAATTCTTCTGCCGTTATTTTTCTGCACCCGCCCGGCCCAAGCGTTTCATCGAGCGGGAGGTCGCCCATTTTAACACGGCGCAGAGCGATGACCTCGTTGCCGAGCGCGGCGAACATCCGCTTGATCTGATGATATCTCCCCTCATGGAGCACCACCTCTGCCAGCGGAGTTTCATCGTCCTCTAAAATTTGCAGCCCCGCCTCCATGCAGCGCGTGCCGTCAGCGAGCACAAGCCCTGAGCGGAACGCTTCAATCGATCGGCCGTCCACAGGCGCGCGAGCGCGCGAGATAGGTTTTGGAGATATGCTTTTTAGGCGAAAGAATCCGGTGGGCAAATTCACCGTCGTTTGTAATCAATACAAAGCCGGTCGTATCCTTATCAAGCCGCCCGGCGGGGAACAATCCATCCCGACGCAGCGCGGAGGGCACTAGATCGATCACGGTTTTTTGTTCTGCATCCCGGCTCGCGGACACGACGCCTGCGGGTTTATCGAGCATGAGATAAAGATATTTGGAAATAAAAAGAGGCCGGCCGGAAACAGTGATTTGATCCGCTTCTGGATCGGCTTTTTGCCCGGCATCCCGCACGGGGCTGCCATTGAGGGCAATAGCGCCGCTTTTGACGAGCCTGCGCACATCGCTGCGCGAAAGCGCGCCCTGGGAGGCGATCAGTTTATCAATGCGTTCCTGCGGCATGGCGCAGCTCCCTTCTTTTTTGAATATCAGCTTTTGCCGTTATGTAGCGGCCGTTTTCAGCAGTGCGCCTGCGGCAGCCTGTCCAAGGGCAATTCCGCCCAAGCAGAGCAGAATGCTGAGCAGGATGTAGAGAGCCCCTAACCCTCTGTTGCCGTTTTCCAAAAGAGAAAACGCCTCTAGCGAAAAGGTGGAAAAGGTGGTAAACCCGCCGCAGACCCCTGTTTTCCAGAAGAGAGCCGCTACATCCTGCATTCTGCCACGGGCGGATGCTCCCGCGATAAACCCGATGGCCACAGCGCCGAGCAGGTTCGTCAGCAGGGTCCAAACCGGAAAACTGCCCTTCAAGGCAGCAGGCTGATCAGGTAGCGCAGGATCGCGCCCAACGCGCCGCCCAGGCCGACGGCAAGCAATTTCCACATGTTTTTTCTCCTTATGGCAAGCTATGACCGGTCTACTTTTAACACGCCGTCAATCTTTGAAACCTTTGCCATTACGCTGCGCATGTGTTCCACGCCGTCCACCGTGATTGTCATCGTCAGCGTACAACGCCCATCTTTGAGTTCACGCGTGTTCATGGAATGAATCATGACGTGCATATTGGCAAGCTGGCCGGACACATCCGCAAGAAGCCCCACGCGGTCGAGGCAGGTGATGAGCAGGAGGATTTAAATTCTTCCTTCACATTTTTATCCCAATAGGCGTTGATCCAGCGCTCCGGCTCGTTGCACAGGGCGATAACCTGCGGCACGTTCGTGCAATCCCTCTTATGGATGGAAACGCCATGCCCGCGTGTGATAAAGCCGATGATCTGATCGCCGGGCAGAGGGCTGCAACACCGGGCGAATTTGATTAAGCAATTGTCGATGCCCTCCACGATCACGCCCTCGCTGCTCTTTACACGCTTTTTCGGCGGCGTAATAATTACCTCGGGCGGTTGATTCGCCTTGACGAGCTTATAATACGCTTCTTTAATCGACGGCATCATGCGGATGACGGAGATGCCGCCGTAGCCGATAGCAGCGTAGAAATCTTCCAGGGAGTTGCAGTGCTGCCGGTCCGCGATTTTTTGCAGGAACTCTTTGAGCGCATCATCCGCAAGGCGGATATTGTTGCGCCGGAATTCCCGCTCCAGCTCCGCCTTGCCCTCGATGATATTTTCCTCGCGCTTTTCCTTCTTATACCAAGCGCGAATTTTGCCGCGCGCCTCGCTGGTGCGCACTATTTTCAACCAATCGCGGCTGGGGCCCTTGCCCGGCTGGGCGGAGGTGAGCACCTCCACAATCTCGCCGGTTTTCACCTGATAGTCGAGCGGGACGATCCTGCCATCCACTTTTGCGCCAACCATGCGGTTGCCGACTGCGGAATGGATGGCATAGGCGAAGTCAATTACCGTTGCGCCGGTGGGCAGGTTGATTACGTCGCCGCGCGGGGTGAAAACGAACACGTCGTCCGGCACGAGGTCGCTCTTGATCGTCTGGACGATGTCCTCCACATTTTCGCTGTCCTTTTGGTTTTCAAGCAGCTGACGGATCCAGGCGAGCCGCTCCTCAAATTTATCCTTGCCGGACATACCAAGCTTGTATTTCCAGTGCGCCGCGATGCCGTATTCCGCTGTGTAGTGCATCTCCCATGTGCGGATCTGCACTTCAAACGGCACGCCCTCCTTGCCGATCACGTGGTGTGCAGCGATTGATACATATTCGGCTTCGGCGTGGAGATATAATCTTTGAACCGGCCGGGGATCGGGCGGAACATATCGTGGATGATGCCCAGGCAGTTGTAGCAGTCAATCACAGAATCGACGATGATGCGCACGGCATAGATATCATAGATTTCATCAAAATTGTGGTTTTGCATATACATCTTGCGGTAGATGCCATGCACACTCTTGATGCGCCCGTCAATGCGCGCGCCGGGCACCACCTGATCCACGCGGGCCTGGATGCGCGCTTTGATCTCCTCCAGGAATTCCCGCCGCGCGTTGCCCTGAAGCTGGATGGATTCTTCGATCTCATGGTAGCAACCGGGTCGAGATAGCTGATGGCGAGATCCTCCAGCTCCTCCTTGATGGCGCGAATGCCGAGCCGATGCGCGATGGGGGCATAGATTTCAAGCGTTTCCAGCGCCGTGTCGCGCCGCTTCTGCTCGGGCTTAAAATTTAAAGTGCGCATATTATGCAGCCGGTCGGCCAGCTTAATGATGATCACGCGGATATCCTGAGACATGGCAAGGAGCATCTTGCGGATATTCTCCGCCTGCTGTTCCTCCTTGGTGGAAAGCGGCACCTTGCCGAGCTTTGTCACACCATCCACAAGGTGGGCGATGGTCTTGCCGAATTTCGCGGTGATATCCGCTAAGGTTTCGTCCGTATCCTCCACCACATCATGCAGGAGCGCGGCGATCACAGATTCCTTATCCATCCCCATCTCCGCAAGGATGCGCGCTACGCAGATCGGGTGGATGATATAGGCTCGCCTGAATAGCGGTGCTGCCCCTCGTGCGATTGTCGTGCGAGCGCATAGGCTCCATCCACCTCGGCGATTTCTTCGGGTGTGAAGCTTTTGGCGAGCAGTTCGCGCAGGGCGATGTAGCCGTCGCCCTTTTGTGGGGCGGTCGCGCCCTCTTTTTGCTTCACCACAGCATCATTGCGGATCACCGGCAGGCTGTCGTGCAGAGCAGCCTCAGGCCTCTTTTTTTCTTCCGCCATGTTGATCGCCTCCAATCGCCCGCAGGCGTTGTAAAATCAAAGAATCATCGAGATTTACCTTTATTGTATCCGGTGGGAGGATAAAATTCCCCTCGTTGTTTTTTTGGATCAGATGAAGCTCCTCCATCGCGTCAAGGGAAACCTGCACTTGGCAGAAATTTCCGCCCTTGCCCGCGAGGCGCAGGCAGAGCATTTCCGCGCCAAATCGCCAACCAGAATTTGCGCGCAGCATCCGGTAGGCATGCGCCGTCTGCTCCCGGGAGGGCAGGGCAAGGGCGGCTTCCTCCACCGTATGCAGCTCACCGCGGCGATATGCCTCGTAAAGCCGCTCAGCCTGGAAGAGCGCGTCCTCATCTATTCCGGAAAGGCGCATCGCATGGATCTGAACGGAAACATCCGCCTTTCCCCGGAACTCATTGCGCGCCGCGCGCACTGCTAAATCCACCACATCCCCAATACGGTAGGGGAATTCATCGGGTGTAACGTGAAACCGCATCGCGGTGACCTGCGTCTCCCCGCGTGAAAAACGCAGGCGCAGATGCTTGCCGCCGCCCACGGGCTGCACTGCCTCCAGCCGCATACGAAACAGGCCGAACAGCGGCTGCGGGTTTCCTGCGCCGAAAGGCTCAAGCGCGCCGACCGCATCGATCATATCAAGCGTGAGATAAACGGGGTTTAAGCGGCAGTCGAGCCGCAACTCGGGAAAAGGAAGCTCCGATTGAGCGGCATAGCCGTTGATGCGGCTGCGAAAGGCGTCCACATTCCCGCTTTCAAGCTCCAAACCGGCGGCAAGCGTGTGGCCGCCAAAGTGGAGCAGCGTGTCTTTAGAAGCTTCCAGCGCGTCATAGATGGAAAAGCCTTCGATACTGCGGCCGGAGCCTTCGCTTGGCCGCCGTCTGTTGTGATTACAATGCTTGGCCGGCCATAGGTTTCCACCAACCGAGCGGCGACGATACCGAGCACGCCGGGGTGCCAGCCTCGCGGCCACAACCAGCACGCGGTCGAAGCGGCGCTGTGGGTGTTCATCGAGCTGACGCTCCACCTCCCGGAGAATTTCTCCTTCCGTTTCCTGCCGCAGGGCATTTGTCTGGCAGACCTCCTCCG